>Ga0182741_1005010_pt1 | contig 12583 bp, 8 predicted proteins | sample eDN5th37CBELigOP_FD_128874 | JGI IMG/M metagenome (GOLD analysis project Ga0182741, IMG submission 128874) | Enriched Organic Plus compost microbial communities from Emeryville, California, USA - eDNA 5th pass 37_C BE-Lig OP (version 2) (version 2) ...
CCGGGCCGTTATGGACGCGACGGTTTCGTTGAACTCGATCGACCCGGCGTTCACCGGAGGCACGGTGACGATCAACGGGCGGGAGGTCGTGATCGAGGCGACGGATACGCTGGAACAGATCCGCGACCGGATCAACGCGGCGAACACCGGTACGACACCGTCCGGCGTAAGCGCGTCCATTCTGAAGGTGGGGGCGAACGAATATCGGCTGATCCTGACGTCGGAGCGTACGGGTGCGGCGGGCATCCGGATCGAGGAAGACGGGAGCGGCGTGCTCTCGCAGCTCGGCATTTCGTCCGTCTCGCGGAGCGCGGCGTTCCAGGACGTTACGTCCCCGCTCGCCAGCCTGCTCGGGCTCAGTCCGCCACCCGCGGTGCGCCGGATCGTGATCGAGGGGCGGGAGATCACGGTCGACCTGGTGAACGACTCGCTCCAGAGCGTGCTGAACCGGATCCGGGCCGCGGCGGTCGACGCGGGCGAGGATCCGGACGTCGTCGCGCGGATCGTGACGGATGCCGAGGGATCGCGGCTCGAGGTGCGGGGCAGCGTTACCGCGCGGGTCGATGACGCCGATACCCAGGCGATTCTCGCGGCGCTCGGCTTCACCCGGGAAGGGCTGTCGGTCGCGGGGACGGACGCGGCGATCCGCATCGACGGGTTCCCGATCATGCCGAATCCGCTCGTGCGTCTCGGCCGCCGGCATCGACTGGATGCTGCCAAGGACCGCCTCTTCTATCGCACCGCTCCCCTCGGTCTCATCCGCACCGAGACCATGCGCGCGATGGGGCTGCGGATGGTCGAGGGCGTGCGCGTCGGAGAGGACTTCGAGTTCGGCATCCGCATCGCCTCGCTCTCGCGGCGGGTCGACGTCGCCGCCGGCGCGCCGTGCTACGTGATCGGCGTGGACGCGCGAGAGCGCACCACCCACGCGCGGCTCACTGTGGCCGAGACGCTGGAGCCGGTCGTCCGCCTCCTCGACGACGGCGTCTTCGACGCCCTGCCGCCGGCGCATCGCCGCGCCCTGGCCATCAAGCTCGCACGGGTGACCGTGCTCGGGTGCGCGCGCAGCCGCCCGACGGTCGTCGACTGGGACGGGGATGCCGAGGTTGCAGAGCTTTCCCGGCTGCTGCACCGGCTGCTCGCCGTCGCTCCTCGCGTGCTCGTTCCGTTCAACCGCGAGGAGCGCCACATCCTCGAGGTCGTGCGCCGCACACCCACGCGGGTCGCGGTGACCGCCGCGGTGAAGCGCATGACCGGCGCCGGCCGTGTCGATCGGTGGTTCACCCCCGACCTGATCCACAGCTTCGACCGGGAGTCGACGCTGCGCCGCTACGTGCTCTACGCGCTGACGCGCGAGCGCAAGGCGACGCGGCCGGGAGTCCGCCGTGCCGCCCGTCCGCCGCTGCGGCACCGGATCGCCGCGCAGCTGCGTGCGCTGCGTCCGCTCCCGCGTTCGACGGCGGGTTCGCCGACGGGACGACCGAGCATGCTGATCCTGTCGTACTCGCCGATCGCGCGCGACGCGCGGCTGCTCAAGCAGGTCTCCCGGTTCACGCAGCGCTTCGACGTCACGACATGCGGGTACGGCCCGGCTCCGGAAGGCGTGGTCGAGCACATCCGGATCCCGGACGAGGAGCGCTACAACGATCTCGACGGCAAGCTCATCACGCTCAAACGCTACGGTCAGGCGTACTGGAAGCTCTCGGCGGTGCGCTGGTCACGTGACCATCTGCTCGGGCGCCGGTTCGATGTCGCGATCGCCAATGACGTCGAGGCCGTGCCCGTCGCGGTGAAGCTGCGGCCGCGCCATGGCGTCCTTGCTGATCTGCATGAGTACAGCCCACGACTGCACGACGACAATCCCGCGTGGTTCGAGCGGATCACCCCGTGGTTCGAGTGGGTGGTGCGCCGGTACGTGACGAAGGCGGACGCCTGGTCCACGGTCAGCAGCGGCATCATCGACGAGTACGAGAAGAACTTCGGATTCCGCGCCGAGCTGGTCACCAACGCCGCCCCGTACCAGGACTTCCGGCCCGGACCCGTGGGCTCGCCCATCCGGCTGGTCCACAGCGGTGCGTGTCTGCGCAACCGCAATCTGCACATCATGGCCGAGGCGGTCGACGCGGCCGCCAACGACGTCACCCTCGACTTCTACCTCACCGCGAACGACCCGCCGTACCTGCAGGAGCTGAAGGAGTTCGCGGCACGATCGTCGCGGGTCACCGTGCACGACCCGGTGCCGTACGCGCAGCTGGGGGAGACCATCGCCGGTTACGACGTGGGCATCCACGTGCTCCCGCCCATCAACTTCAACAACCGGCTGGCGCTGCCGAACAAGCTGTTCGACTACATCCAGGCGCGCCTGGGTGTGGTGATCGGGCCGACTGCCGAGATGGCGCACTTCGTTGAGAAGTACGACATCGGTGAGGTCGCCCCCGACTTCACCGCCGAGGGCACCCGCGCGGCGATCGAGCGGCTGACGGTCGACTCGGTCACCCGATTCAAGGCCCAGGCCGACCGACACGCGCACGAGCTGGCCGGGGAGCGCCAGGTCGACGTGTGGGAGCGGCTGATCGACGGGCTCATGTCCCGCAGGCCTCGCCGCTGACGGAGCCCGGCGTGACCCGACTGCTGCTGTTCACCAACGACTATCCGTACGCCACCGGCGACGCCGTCTTCGTCGGCAAGGAGATCGACGCCCTCGCGGCGCGCTTCGATGACGTGGTGGTGTTCTGCCATGCGCGCGACACCTCGGCCGGCCTGCTGCCACTCCCGGCCAACGTGCGCCTGGGGGGCAACCTCTTCGTACCCGCGCCGGAGGACAGTCCGTGGACGGTGCTGCGTCCCCGCGTCCTGGCCGGGCTGGTCTCAGCCGCCTGGCGCGAGCTGCGCGACGGCCGGCTGCGAGGGCACGTCAGGCTCTTCCTGATGGGCGCCCGCGTGGGGATCACGCAGGCGCATCGGGTGGCCGTGCGCCGCGCGGCCGCCGAGGCTGCCGATGTCGTCGCCTACGCGTTCTGGGGAATGGGATGCGGGCTGGGCCTTCCCTGGTTGCGAGATGTCGGCGCGCGCGTCGTGCGCGTGCACGGCTACGACCTCTACGAGTCGCGCGCCGCAAGCGGGTATCTGCCGGCGCGACCATATCTGTTCGCCCGCGCAGACCGCGTCCTCACCATCTCGGAGGACGGGGGCCGGTACCTCTCCCAGCGTCCCTACGCGCGGGAGCTGGAGGGCAAGCTGCGGCTGAGCAGACTGGGCGTGCCCGGGCCGGCGACGCTGAGACGGCCGGCGCGGGGCGACGGGATGCTGGTGGTCTCGTGCTCCGCGGTCATCGACCTCAAGCGGGTGCCGCTCATCTTCGCCGCCGTGCGGCGGCTGGCCGCGCAGGATCCCACCCGCCCGGTGCGCTGGGTGCACTTCGGTGATGGGCCGCAGCTGGAGCAGCTCCGTTCGGAGGTCCGGGATGTTCCGGAAAGCCTCACGGTCGACTTGCGCGGACGCACCCCGAACGACGAGGTGACCGCGTTCTACCGTGAACAGCGAGTCGACGTGTTCGTCAACGCCAGCACGACCGAGGGAGTGCCGGTGAGCATCATGGAGGCCATCGCGCACGACATCCCGGTCGTCGCGACTTCCGTCGGCGGCACGCCCGAGATCGTCGGGCCGGCGCTGCGCACCGGTGAACTGGTGCCCGCTGACGCGTCGCCGGACGTCCTCGCGGCGGCCCTCCGTGCGGTGGCGGATGCACCCGAGGGCGCCTACGCCCCTCGCGAGCTGTGGGCGCGGGAGTACGACGTGCGCGTCACCGGCCCCCGCGCCGCCGAGCTGGTGGCCGGTGCCGCAATCCCGCGCGGACGGCGCTGATACCGTCGTATGGTGCCCTCCACGCCCGCATCGTCCCCGCGCCGCGTGCTGATCCTCTCGTTCTCGCCGATCGCGTCGGACGCCCGCGTCCTCAAACAGGTCTCCCTCCTCGCCGAGCGCTACGAGGTCGTCACCTGCGGCTACGGCCCCGCGCCTGCCGGGGTCGCCGAGCACATCCGCGTCCCCGATGAGCTCGCGATCTGGCGCTACCCGCGTCTCGCCGTGGTGCTGCACCGCTACCGGCACGCGTACTGGGGGAACGCGGCGATCGCATTCGCCCGCGGCGCGCTGCGCGGCCGGCGCTTCGACATCGTCCTCGCCGACGACGTCGACGCGGTGCCGCTGGCGCTGTCGCTGGAGCCGACATGCGGCGTGCACGCCGATCTGCACGAGTACGCGCCGCGGCAGCACGACGAGCTGCCCCGGTTCCGCTGGTTCGTGAAGCCGTTCATCGAGTGGATCTGCCGGCGTCACGTCACCAGGGCCGCATCCACCACGACCGTCAGCGCGAGCATCGCGCGCGAGTACGAGCGGCGGTTCGGGTTCCGTCCCGAGGTCGTGACGAACGCTGCGCCCTACGTCGACGCGCAGCCCACTCCGCCGCACACCCCGCTGCGGATCGTCCACTCCGGTGCGGCGCTGCGCAACCGCCACCTCGAGACGCTGATCGACGCCGTGCGAGGGGCTCGCTCGGGCGCGACCCTCGACCTCTTCCTCACGCCCAACGATGCGGTCTACCTCGCTGAGCTGCGCGCGTCCGCCGCGGCCTCCGGCGGACGGGTGCGTCTGAACGACCCGGTGCCGTACGCCCAGTTGGCCGAGACGCTGCGAGGGTTCGATGTCGGCATCCACGTGCTGCCGCCGGTCAACGTGAACAACGAGTGGGCGCTGCCGAACAAGATCTTCGACTACGTGCAGGCCCGCCTTGCACTGCTGGTCGGCCCCTCGCCCGAGATGGCCGACTATGTGCGTCGGTACGGCATCGGCGTGGTCGCCGACGGCTTCACCGTCGACGACGTGCGGCGGGCGGTGGACTCGCTCGACGCCGCGGCGGTCGCCCGCATGAAGGACGCCTCCGCGGCGTCGGCGCGCGAGCTGTCGAGCGAGGACCAGGTGCGCGTGTGGGACCGGGCGATCGCGGCGCTCGCGGCTCGCTGACCGGCGGTCTCAGCGCAGCTGCAGAGCGGATGCCGCAGCGAACCGCAGCGGCGCCTCCCGGTGCAGCGCATGGCGCAGCGCGCGCGGCACGAGGGCGCCGGGCCGGGCGAACTCGCGGCGACGCGCGGCCGCGGTGATGAGCTGCGCCGTCGGCACATCCGGGTCGAGCGCGGCATCCAGCAGCACGCGGTCGCGACGGGAGAGCAGACGCTCCGCGCCCTCGCCGCGTGCGACCATCGCCGTCGCCGCCGCGCTCAGCGCGCCGCGCTCGCCGGCGGTCCAGAGCGCGGGATCGGAACGGTGGGTGACCGCGCCGAAGAGGTGGATACGGAGGAACTTCACCACGACGGCCTCGCGTGCGGCGCGGGGGAGCGTGACGAACCACGGCGCATCGAGCACATGCGGGACGAAAGCGAAGACCTCGGCGAGCGGCCGGGGCGTCATGGTCGTGCGGTCGCCGGCGTCGTCGTGGATCACATACGCCGGCCCCCAGCGGTCGTAGCCGATGGGGGCTCCCGAGAACCACAGCCGCGTCACGTAGGGCAGGTCCTCACCGACGGGCACACCCGCCGCGAGCCGGAGCTCTCCGAAGCGCGCGCGGGACACCAGACCCAGGGGCGCCGAGCGATAGCTCAGCCGGTCGGCGACCGGGTCGAGCAGGCGGCGGGTGCGGGGGCGCGTCGGCGGCGTCGGCACCGCACCGCCGCCGGCGTGCCGCAGGCGCGTGAGCACGGCATCCGCTCCTGTCCGCTCCGCGCGCGCCAGCCAGGAGTCGATCGCCCCGCGCTCGAGCTCGTCGTCTGAGCCCAAGAGCGACGTGAACCGCGCCGTGGCGAGATCGAGCCCGTGGTTGAACGGGCCGGCCGGACTGCGCACGCCGTCGGCGAGCGCGACGACACGCACGCGCGTGTCGCCGGCCAGCACTCCCAGCCGGTCCTCGATGCCTGCGGGATCGGTGTTGTGCGCCACGACGGTCACGCGCAGCGGAGCGTCCGAGGTCAGCGCCGACCCCACGGCGCGATCGACCCGCCGCGCGGGATCGTGGACGGCGACGACCAGATCAACGAGGGGAGCGCTCATCCGCCGACTCCCGCACGTCGGTACACGCCCTCGAGCAGGATCCGCACCGTCTCGGGGGTGAAGCGGTCGCGGACGGTGTCCGCCACGGCGCGGGGAGATGAGCCGGCGGTCGCCGCCAGCAGGTCCTCGATCGCCTCCGCGTACGCGTCCGCCGACGCCGTCGCCACGAAGCGGCTGACATGGGGCTGGGCGTAGTCGACCGCGCCCGTCGCGGCGCCGCTCACGATCGGCCGGCCGTGGCTGATCGCCTCGGCGGCCACGACGCAGAAGTTGTCGCCCTGCGTCGGGAGGAGGAACAGGCGGGCGGCATCCAGCTGTTGCGCGACCTCGTCGGAAGGGAGGACGCCGGTGAACGTCACCGCGTCGGCGACGCCCAGCTGCGCGGCTCGCGCCTCGACCTCCGCCCGCTGCGGCCCGTCGCCCACCCACGTGAGCGTGGTGTCGCGCCCCCGTCGTCGCAGTGCAGCGACCGCCTCGACGGCGAGGAGCGGGCCTTTGCGGGGGATGAGGCCGCCGACGCCGACGAGATGCTCGGCGTCGGGCCATGGTGTCACCGGCGACGCCGGGACGACGCAGGGGACGATGTCGACGGGTGCGCGGCGGTGGCGCCGGATGGCCTCGGCGAGCCGGCCGCTCTCCGCGACGACTGCGTCCGGTCGATCCAGGAGCCGTGCGAGCGGGCGCAGGAGTGCGCGCTCCCCGCGGCCGAGTGTCTCGGGTGCGGTGAGGCCCGACCAGTGCTCGGAGTGCACCCACGCCGCCGCGCCGGGGCGCCCCACGATCCAGGGCAGCAGACCGGGCAGGGCGTGGGTGTGGAGCACGTCGGCCCCACGGGCGGCTCGGTGGACGACGCGCCGGGCGCGGAGAAAGTCGAGGGGGCGGGACCGCCGCAGCACCACGCGCCGGGTGGGGTGCGGGGTCGCGGGCGTCTCGTCTTCGGGCCGGCCGGTCCAGTCCAGGTGGAGCACCCGCACGTCGTGGACCGCCGCCAGCGCAGCGGCTTCGCGGGCCACGAACAGTCCCGACTGCGGCGCCGTCGTCGTCGGAAACCACGGGGTCACGACGAGGATGCGCACCCGACCACGGTACCAACGGCGTCTCCAGGGGCTCGACTAGCATGGACGCTCGTGTCGACGCCCGAGCCGTCCCCGCGCCGCGCCGGCGCCCGCACCCGTGAGCCTTCGCTGGACGTGCTGCGGATCGTCGCAGTGCTCGGCGTCGTCGCCATCCATGTCTTCGCCGCGGTCGTGACGAACGCCGCCGTGCGCGGCGGACGGACATGGTGGGTGGCCGTTGCCGTCGACCTCGGCTTCATCTGGGTCGTCCCGGCTTTCGTCATGGTCAGCGGAGCGCTCATCCTGAGCCCGCGCATGCAGGCCGGCGGTCCCGGCGAGTTCTATCGCACCCGCGCGCTGCGCCTCGGCCCGGCGATGGTCTTCTGGCCGCTCTTCTACATCCTCGTGGTGCGGATGGCGATCAGCGGCCAGGACCTCGGCATGGGCCAGATCGCCGCACTGCTGCTGCAGGGACACCCATACACGCACCTGTACTTCCTCTGGCTCATCGCCGGGCTCTACGTCGTCGCGCCCGTGCTCGCCGCGTTTCTGTCCCAGGGTGGGCAGCGCCGTGCCTTCGTGTTCGCGGGCGTGGCGCTGACCGCATCCGTCCTCGCGTACAGCACGGCGGGGCTGCTCGATATGGCCGGTCAGCCGCGTCCCATCGCACTCAACGCCCTCACGCAGTGGCTGCCCTACGTCGGCTACTTCCTCGCGGGCTGGGCGCTCAAGGACGTGGTGCTGCGGCGCCGCGGGATCGTCGTGGCCACGCTCCTCGGACTGGCCTGCCTGACGGAAGTGATCGTGCAGTACGGCCTCCCGTCGGCACCGCCTCTGCTCCGGGCCGTCGCGCCCGTCGGCTATCTGAGCCCCTTCACCGCGGTCGCGACACTCTGCGTCTTCCTCGTCGCGCGCTCCGCGTTGGCCGGCTGGGTGCCGCGCGAGCGCACCGGCGCATGGCTGCGCACAATGTCTGACGCGGCGTTCGGCGTCTTCCTCGCGCATTTCGCCGTCATCGTGATCTTCCGCGCCGTCTTCCCTGGATGGGCGGTGGTGGCGAGCAGCACACTGTGGGGCGCCGCCGCGATGTGGGCGGCGGTGGTCGTGGTCTCCTTCGCGGTGACGCTGATCGCCCGGCGCCTCCCGTATGTGCGCCGCATCTTCTGAACGGGCGGTGCGCGAGGGGTCCGTAGACTGGACCCCCGTGAAGATCGTCAGCGTCGTCGGCGCGCGCCCGCAGTTCGTCAAGCTCGCTCCCATCGCGAAGGCGGCCGCGGCCGCCGGCGTCGAGCACGTCATCGTCCACACCGGACAGCACTACGATCCGATGCTGTCGGACGTCTTCTTCCAGGACCTCGGCATCCCCGCCCCCGACGTGCACCTGGGCGTAGGGAGCGGTTCCCACGGCGTGCAGACCGGCGCGATGCTCGCGGCGCTGGACGCCGTGTTCGACGCTCAGCAGCCGGACTGGGTGCTCGTGTATGGCGACACCAACTCGACGGTCGCCGCGGCGCTCAGCGCGGTCAAGCTCCACTTCCCCGTCGCGCACCTCGAGGCGGGTCTGCGCTCGTTCAACCGGCGCATGCCGGAGGAGCACAACCGAGTGCTGACCGACCACGCCGCCGACCTCCTGCTCGCGCCCACACAGGTCGCCGTCGACCACCTGACCCGTGAGGGGCTCGCCGAGCGCACGGTGCTCGTCGGCGACGTGATGACCGACGTGCTCCTCGCGGTCCGCGACGAGGTCGCCGGCCGCCCGTCCGGTCTGCTCGACGAGCTCTCGCTCACCCCCGGCGGGTTCTACGTCTCGACGATCCACCGCGCCGAGAACACGGACGACCCCGACCGGCTCCGGGCGGTCGTGGCGGGTCTGGCAGGCGTGGACAAGCCCGTCGTCCTGCTCGCGCACCCCCGCGTCGTCGCGAAGGCCGCGGCCCACGGCATCCCGCTCACACAGGGCTCCCTCATCGCGCACGCGCCGCTGGCGTACCCGGATCTGATCGCGGCCGTGCTGGCGAGCGCCGGTGTGGTCACGGACTCGGGCGGGCTGCAGAAGGAGGCGTTCCTGCTGCGCGTGCCGTGCACCACGGTGCGCAACGAGACCGAATGGGTCGAGACGGTCGAGCTCGGGTGGAACGTCCTGGTCGAGACGGCGGAGCAGATCGCCGCGGCGGTGACGCGCCCGCGGCCCGCCGACACCGACGCGGCGCCATACGGCGACGGCCACGCCGCCACCCGGGTGATCCAGGCCCTCGCCGCACGCTGACGTCCGGGCGCACGGCGCGACTTAGGATGGAATCCATGCGCATCGCGGTCGTGGCCCTCGGAAAGATCGGCCTTCCCCTCGCCGTCCAGTTCGCCGATTCGGGCCACGACGTCATCGGCGTCGATGTGAACCAGCGCGCGGTGGACACCATCAACGAGGGCATCGAGCCGTTCCCCGGTGAGGCCCACCTGCAGGAGAAGCTCTCCCAGCTGGTGCCCGCGGGACGGCTGCGCGCTACCACGTCCTACGCCGAGGCGATCCCCGGCGCCGACGCGGTCGTCCTCGTCGTGCCGCTGTTCGTCGACGACGCGACGTGGGAGCCGGACTTCGCGTGGATGGATGCTGCAACCCGCTCGCTCGCGGAGCATCTGACGCCCGGCACGCTCGTGTCCTATGAGACGACGCTCCCCGTCGGCACGACGCGCGGCCGCTGGAAGCCCATGCTCGAGGAAGGCTCCGGTCTTGTGGAAGGGGAGGACTTCCACCTGGTCTTCTCTCCGGAGCGCGTGCTGACAGGGCGTGTCTTCGCCGACCTGCGCAAGTACCCCAAGCTCATCGGGGCTCTCACCGAGGCCGGCGCGCAGCGCGCACGCGAGTTCTATGAGACCGTCCTCCAGTTCGACGAGCGCGACGACCTCCCGCGCCCGAACGGCGTGTGGGACCTCGGCTCGGCGGAGGCCGCCGAGATGGCCAAGCTGGCCGAGACGACGTACCGCGACGTCAACATCGGACTGGCGAACCAGTTCGCGCTGTTCGCCGCCGATCACGGCATCGACGTGTATCAGGTCATCGAGGCCTGCAACTCCCAGCCCTACAGCCACATCCACCGCCCCGGCATCGCGGTCGGCGGTCATTGCATTCCGGTCTACCCCCGGCTGTACCTGTCGACCGACCCGGATGCCGACATCGTGCGCACCGCGCGCCTGCTCAACGCGTCGATGCCGGAGCGTCTCGTCGCCCGCGCCGAGGCGACGCTCGGCTCATTGAGCGGCCTGCGCGCGGTCGTGCTGGGCGCGGCCTACCGCGGCGGGGTGAAGGAGACGGCGTTCTCGGGGGTCTTCCCGACCGTCGAGGCGTTGCGGGCGCGTGGCGCTGAGGTGCGCGTGCACGACCCGCTGTATGAGGACGAGGAGCTGCGCGCGTTGGGCTTCGAGCCGTACGCGCTCGGCGACGACGTCGACGTGGCGATCCTGCAGACCGACCACGGGGACTACCGCGAGCTGTCGGCTGCGGACCTTCCCGGCATCCGTCTGCTCGTCGACGGCCGCAACGCGACGGACGGCGCCCGCTGGGCCGGGACACCCCGCCTGGTCGTCGGCGCGGCCTGATCCCGCGCGGCGGAGAGAGCTGCCGGTACGTGGAGGACTGCCGGCCGGCCGCGCATACAATTGGCGGGTGCCTGCGCCCGAACCCATCTCCGTTGAGGTGACGTCGGCAGCGGATCCCAACTTCACGCCGCAGCCGATGCCCGCCGGCGTGCGGATCGCGAGCCTGGACTGGGCGCGCGGATGGATGCTGGTGGCCAGCGTCACCGTCAACAGCATCCTGGTGATGCCGTCATGGTTCGACCACGCACGCTGGAACGGCGTGAATCCGGTCGACCTCATCTTCCCTGTCTTCGTCACCCTCTCCGGGTGCGGACTCGCCTTCGCGATGGCGCGGACGGTCAAGGTCGTGCCGATGCTGCGGCGCGTGGCCGTGCTGTTCGTCCTGGGCTTGGCGTACAACGCGATCGTCGAGTGGAGCCTCGACGTCTTCACCTGGCGCATCACCGGCGTGCTGCAGCTGTATGCCGCGCTGGTCGCGCTTGTCGGCCTCCTGCACCTGGTCACGAAGAGCTGGCAGGGCTGGGCGGCAATCACCGTGGTGCTTGCCTTCGCGCACACCAGTCTTCTCACCGTCTACGCCACAACCTGCCCCGCGGGCGTGCTGACGCGCGCGTGCAATCCGAGCGGTCCCCTCGATGCGCTGCTCTTCGGCGCCCACATGCAGGCGCAGGGAATCGCGGGGCATGATCCCGAGGGCGTCGTCACGATCCTCGGCGCGCTGGTGTCGGCCGCGGCGGGGGCGACGCTGGGGCATCTCATGCTGGCCGTCCGTCGTCGCGCGGTAGCCGCCGGGCGCGGACCGGCCACGGCGATCGCGCCGATGCTCACCGTATGCGTCGGGTTCGTGATCCTCGCGGGTGCGACTTTGACGACGCTGCCCATCCTGCTGGGGGTGCAACTGCCGATCATGAAGCGCCTCTGGACGGCGCCGTTCGCGCTGTTCATCGCGGCTGGGACCGGCCTGCTACTCCTGCTGGGCCACGTGCTGCTCGACCGGGCGCCCGCGTGGCGCGCGATCGAGTCGCCGTCGTACCCGCTTCTCGCTCTTGGCCGAAACAGCCTGCTCGTCTACTTCGGGTCACACATCCTCATGAGCCTGCTTCGTCACCCGGCGCCGGACGGCGTGCCGATCGCGCAGCACATCGCCGATGTGATCGCGCTGTTCGGCCGACCGCAACTCACCTTCACGCTCCTGTTGCTCGCCTTTTGGACCGTCCTCGCGGTGGTGCTGCACCGACGCGGCATCTACGTGCGGCCGTGAGGGGACGGGACAGATGAGGCCCTGGCTGAGATGGACGCTGCTCGTCGCGATCCTGGCCGCCGTCGTCGGTGGCATGACCCTGACCGCGACGGCGCTGACGCCGGCCACGCGGACGATCGACGTGCTCGTTGTGCCACATCCCGACGACGAGTTCCAAACGTGGTCGCTCGTGGAGGGGCGTCCGCACGAGTACAAGGTGTTCGCCGTCATGACCCACGGCGAGGAGACCGGCTACTGCGAGGAGGATGTCCTCGACGCCGCTCTGCAGGCGGAGCAGGGCGAGATTGTCCCCTCGCCGGCGCCCGCGGGACGCTGGAGCGCGGAATGCGAGGCCGCGCGGCAAGCCGCGTTCCTGGGGTTCCTGTCGCAGATGTCGAAGAGCGATCCGACGCTTCCTGGGGACTTCGCTCCCGCCGCGCAGGTGCACGGTCCGGTGCAGAGCGATGGCACGCCGATCTGCCGAGTCGACGACGACGCGACAAGATGCGACGACGCGGTGCGCCAGGTAGACGTGTGGCTCGACGCGCAGGACCGCGGCGCGGTCGTGTTCTTCGACCTCGGCGACGGTGAC
>Ga0182741_1005011_pt1 | contig 12582 bp, 13 predicted proteins | sample eDN5th37CBELigOP_FD_128874 | JGI IMG/M metagenome (GOLD analysis project Ga0182741, IMG submission 128874) | Enriched Organic Plus compost microbial communities from Emeryville, California, USA - eDNA 5th pass 37_C BE-Lig OP (version 2) (version 2) ...
GAGCTGGCCCTCCAGTTGGAATACCCCTACCGTCAGCATCACGTGGCCGCCATCACTCCACTGTCGAAAACACGCCTGCCGATCCTGATCGCGGAGAACCTCGAACGGCAGAAGGAGCAGGAAAAGGCCGATCCACTGGTTGGCCGGTCGGTCATGGTCAGCCCCGATCATTCCCCGGATATTCACGGATTGAAAGGCGAAGTGGTCGAAATCGCCCGGTTCGACCGGTCATCCCGCATGGCTTACATCGATTTCGGCCAAAACACCCAGTTAGCGTTCCGCGCATCCAGCCTGCTGGTATTTAAGCCCGTGGATCGCCTGCTGGCCGACATGCACCCCGACAAAGGGCTTTCCGAAGACGGCTTCATGAAGCTGATCGAGATTGCCCGCTACCTGTCCCAGCGGACGCCCGAAGGCGAGTCCAGGGCATACGACGTCCTGTTGCGCCACGATTACCTGGCGCCCTTCGCAACCGTCACGCTGAACGATGCGCTCAACCGATCCACGGGACGGGACGAACACACGTCGCCGTTCCCGATGCGGGGCCGATAACGGCGGCCGCACGACTCAAGAAAAATAGGTAACAGCATGGATAACACCCATCCGAAAATTGGCATCGCCGATTTCGTCTTCCTTGTGGATACCCCGAACCAATGCATCCGGCAATTCCGTGACCCCGGCAATCAGATCCCGTTCGATCGGATGAACCCGGCGGAGCAGGGTCGCCGCTTTTACTTCGACTGCATGCACGGCACGGCCGTGGAAGGCCCGATAGGCCCCAACGAGCCGCGGGCCATCAACGAAATCTTTCTGCCCGGCACCCTGCTGGACGCACGCCACCACCCACCGGATGCGGTGGTCGAAAAATTGAACCGCGAGGCCATACGTGCGGGGTGGAACCTGTTCGTGCTTTCCGAAGCGCTGAGCTTCCGGCTGATGGGCCGGTTGCCCGAGGTGTGGATCGGCAACGATGTCTTCCGGGTGGATTGGCACAACCGCGAAATGCACCACGTCAAACCGCCCTACACGTCCATCGAATTCGGCCGCATGGAATTCGCCGGGGCAGGCGGCTACCAGTTTTTCTACAACCGGAAAGACAAATGCATGGTGGAGGTGGACGATTGGATGACCGAAATGCCCGCGGAGTGGGTGCTGGTCCAGCTGCCGGATGAATATACGCTCGACGCATATGCGGCGGCGATCGCAGATGGCCTCCGCGAATTGGAATACGAGGACGAATTTCCGTACAAAGGCAACCACATCGCCCGTTTGATCCCGCTTGACCGGACACGGCTGCCCGAACTGATCGCCGAAAACCGGAAGCGTGTCCCGGGGAATAAGGGCGCACCAACAGCCGAAGGCACCCTCGTCATGGTACATCCCCAACTGACCACCGATCCCCATCGGCTGCGGGGCGCCGTCGGGTTTTTAAAGGAGGTCTCGGGCGATACCGCGCAGGTCACGTTCCCGAATGAACCGACATTGACACGGGCGTACCAAACCGATGCCCTGCTCGTCCTGAAGCCGTTTCAGGAACTGGTCCAAGAACTCGAACCGGACAAGAACCACTTCCTTTCTCGGTTTTTCAACCTCAGTGAGGTCGGTCGGCTGGTGGCTTCGGGTACCGTACTGGATCTTACCGAGGCATTTGAACGGGTCCGCGGCGACGAAGCGCTGTGCGACCGAGCCACCCGTTCCTTACAGCAGGAATTGGAGCGCCGCACGCAATGCAGCCAACAGGAGGGGGGGCGACGCCCATTCCCGCCGACGGTAAACGGGCCAACCCCAGCAATCACCTCATTTTTAAACACAACGACATGGCATTCGGAATGACAAAAATAGGCATCGACGGAACCGTGTTCCGGCTCGATGGCAAAGCATTGGTCCTTCAGCAACTGTCGGACCACCGCAATAATATAGACCTGAACAACCTGCGCAACGACGGTAATGGGTGGCACTTCGCCTACGACCGTTTCCGCCGCCGGCCGGTGTCAACCCCGCTGGATGGCCCTGCCGAAGCGACCTATACCCGGCAGGTGTACATCCCGCACGGGCTGTTGCAATTCGATGAATGTCCCAAGCAGTCCGCGGTCGATCGCTTCAACCGGGAGGCCGCGGGAAAGGGATGGAACATCGTCATGCCCTCCGAGTCCCTCAACTGGCGGCTCAGCGGCAAGCTGCCCGAGGTGATGATCGGCGACGACCGGTTCATCGTCGACTGGCGGCTCCGCGAGCTGCGTTACGCCCATTATCCGGTATCGGTGATCCCATTCGCGGAAGTCGAGTACACCGACGACGAGGAAGGCTACGAGTTTTTCTACCACCTGGATGACAAGGTACGCTATGAGATCCCCGAGGACATCACCGAGCTGCCCGACCGGGTCGTGCTGGTCCGGATTCCCGATGAATTCCGGCTTGACCCGGTGGCCGTCGCCCGGGAGGAAGACCTGGGTGAAATGGTGTACGAAACGAAGTATCCCTATCGCGCCCGGCATGCAGCCGAGGTGATTCCGCTTGCCGAAACCTACCTCCCGGAGATGGTGGCCGACAACCGGCTGGTTGCCTATTCGGATGTTTTGGGCGCGTTTGTCCTGGTGCACCCCGAGCTGACCACCGATCCCCACGATAGCCGCGGGCGGATGGGTACGGTCGCGGCCGTCTCGCACCGGGACATCCAGGTCAACATACCCGGTGACCCGGCGCTACGGCGCGCCTACCAGGCCGATGCGTTGCTGGTCTTCAAACCGCTGCCCGAGCTGATGCGGGAAGTCGATCCCGACCGCACCAACTCGCTTTCGGAGTTCGTCCACCTCGCGGAGATTGCCCGCTGGGTGGCTTCAGGTACAACAACCGACCTCACCAAGGCGTTCGAGCGCATCAGGTGGGACGAAGCGCTCCGCGACCGCACCACCATCACGCTGCAGCAGGAGCTGCAGCGCCGCCGCGATATGGGCTCGCCGGACCGCGATCATCCCGGTATTGGCCGCTGATCGCCGTTTAACGTACACACCATTGGATAAACTCAAAAACCGCCTGGTCCTGGTTGACCCCGACCTGGCAAACGACCCTGCCCGCAAGCAGGGTCAATTCGGAAGGATCCTCGGCCGCATGGAAGAGGTACACCTCGTATTCGTCGCATTCCCCGGCGGCAAGGAGGCCGGGTACGACACCGGCGACCTGCTCGTGCTCATGCCCCACAAGCTGCTCGAAGGCATGGTCTTCAAGCGGTCCCATCCCATGCTCCGCAGCGATCGCCGGCGCATCGGCAAGATCGCCCGGCTGGCCAAAAGCGGCCGCGCCGCGCACATCCGCGAGGCCATGGAACTCGCCATGGCCAGCGCCATGCTCCGCAAGCTGGCCGTGGTCACGCTGCGCGAGTGGATCGACATGGGCCTGCACGACTATGCCGACAAGGTAACCGGCGGTGAGTAGCGTGGCGCTGGCGGTTATCCTCACGGTCCTGCTCGCCGATAGCGGCATCGCCACGCCATTGTCCCGCATGACGGTTACCTCGCCCTACGGGTACCGCCTGCATCCGATCACCGGCCAGCGGCAGTTCCACGCGGGCGTCGACCTGCGTGCCCGCCGCGATACGGTCTACAGCGCCCTGCCCGGCACGGTTGCCGAGGCAGGGCACGGGGCTGGATGGGGCAGGTACATCCGGATCAGCCACGGCCGGATAACCACGGTATACGCCCACCTGTCGGCCATCGGCGTCCGCCCCGGCCAGCCGGTCACGGCTGGCCAACCCATCGCCATCACCGGCGCCACGGGTCGTGTCACCGGTGCGCACCTGCATTTCGAGGTACGGCTCAACGGCGCACCTATTAATCCCCTGCGGTTATTCAATGCATGCACAGGCGACGGCAGCCCGTAACGTCTATTGTCTATTGTCTCACGTCTCATGTCTTATTACTTCACCAAACAGCAACTACCGTTAGATGACCTCCGCAAACTGGGGTTATACGACGGCAGCCAAATCAACCTAACCCCTGACAACCTCCAGGCGCTGCTCGCCGGCCAGCGCACCGGCCTGGTCACCCTGCACAACCTGAAGGCCGACGGGTTCCGCATCGCCGACCTCGATGCCCGGCTGTCGCTCAGCCGCCAGCCCGACGGCACGTTGGCGCTCAACCTGCATCCCATCTACCGCGAGGCCCAGCAGCACGGCCAGCTGCTCAATATCGAGGCCGAGCTGCTCAAGTCCGGCGGCCTGCTCAGCGTCACCAAAACGGTGCAGACCGGCAACGGCCAGCCCAAAACCACGGTCATCGAGTACGACGCCGAGACGAAGGAATTCGTCTCCTACGATCCCGGCCGCATCACGGCACCCGAACAGGTCAACGGCGAGCAGCTCAGCCCCGAGCAGCAGCGGATGTACCGCCGCGGCGAAACCGTCAGCCTGAGCGACGGCACCCAGTTCCAGTACCGCGCCGTCGAGCCCAAGGGCATCACGTCCAACCGCAACATGCTCATCCTCTCCGTCCTGCTCGATGGTGGCATTTCCTACCTGCTCTACACCGGCCTCAAAAATCTCTTCGGCAGCCGCACCAAGCAGCTCGATGCCCACACCGAAGGCTTCGCCCAGGCCAACGAAGCCCTGCAGCAGCAGGAAAAGGAAAAGCTCCAGCAACAGCAGCAGGAAAAATCGGCAAATACGCCACGCAGGTAGCGCCATATAGGTAGCCTTCATGCAGGTAATACCCCAGAAAGGACAGCTACGAGAGAAAAATGTCCACCATGCAGGTAACAATCCAAAAAGGACAGCTACGAGAGAAAAATGTCCACCATGCAGGCAACCCAATGCCCACCATGCAGGCAACCCAGTGCCCACCATGCAGGCAGCACAACCCCACCGTACCCCGTCTAGGTCGCCTAGGATGCGTTGCCATGTGCACGTTGATGCACTACCGTGGTGGCAACGTATCCCAGCGACGAGTTTTTGAATACTTTTTGCGGTCAAAAAGTATTGCCCCGTCGCGGCCAGCGACAAAAAAAAATGCCCCGCCGTGGCAAACGGCAAAAAAGCCTATGTCGCTGCAAGCGACCAAAAGCTCCTACACGCTAGTGAAGTAAAACAAGAAAATTATGAACGAAAAAAATCTAGATTACCTCAAAACCCAACTTAAATACCTCGGCTTCGGCGACAAGCTTTCCGAAGTCCTCCGCAGCGCCCTGCTCGCCAACAGCGGCGATTTCCCGCTATCGCTAAAAACCACCCCGAATCCCTACCGGTTCCGGCCGAAAGACGTCGAGCTCCCCCTGGCGAACGAAACCATGCGCTATAACCTGCAATTCAAACAGGGCAGCGAAACGAACATCCACTTCCTCAACAACATGCACGCCGCGCTGTTTACCCCCGGGTCCGAGCCCGTGGCCCGGCAGTTCAACCCCGACAGCGCCTACCACGTCACCGCCATGGATGCCTATAATTTGCTTTCCGGCCGGTTCGTGGAAAAGAAAATCAACCTGCAGCCCGCGCAGGAGGGCGGTGCTGCCGAAACCAAGACACTCTGGCTGGGCCTCGATCTGGAGGTCACAAACCACCGCGGCCAACACCCGTTCAAAACGTTCCACGAGCAGTACGGCTACGACCTCGAAAAAACAGTCGCCAGGTACCAGGCCACCGGCTTCGAATCCGCGAAGGAGGCCGAGGCCCGCTTGCAGGCGCTCCGCAAGGGGCACCTCGTGGCCACCACGATTCCCCTCGCGAAAAAGCAGACCCCCGTGTGGGTCGCCGCCAATCCCGAGCGGGGATTGAACGTCTACCACCTGGCGACGATGAAGCCCATCCACAACTTCGACATTTTCCCCGAGATGAAAAAGGCTTATGAGGAAAAGCGGGCCGCCGAGCTGGCCGCCACCGCGGAAGCGGCCGCTTCGGAGGCCCTGGCGCCGGATCTCGATCCGGTCGCCCAGGCCCAAGGCCGCAGCAAAGGGGCCAGGCGCTGATGCGGGGTATCTTAGCCAAACAGGAGCGGCTCCGCGCCCGGGGCAAGGCCACGCTCCGCGTCACCAAAGGCCATCCGCTGTTCCTGTACAACGGCAACAGCTTCACCATCCTGGCCATGGGCTCGCCCGGCGTCAAGTGCCGCATCACGCTCCAGATCCGCGACAAACCCGTCCAGGTCAGCATCGACGACGTGTTTTAGTCGACAAGCAAACGGGACCTGTAAAGGAAGAAAGTCGGCCAGAAAGGACGAAAAGGGGACAGCTGCGGAAAAAAGTACGCATGCAGGCAGCACGCCCACGTGTCCCCCTTTGGAGGGGGGCGCGGCGGACCCGTGCGTCGGGAGGGGGAGGAAATAAACAGAGAAGTCCGCATGATTGGACAGCAATAGAAAAAATGCCACCATGCAAGTAGTACGCCTGCAAATAATAGTCACGCCCTTGGGACGATAGCAGGGTAGACCTGCAAGAGAAAAAAGTATGCAGGCAGCACCATCCCTTCGTACCCCATCTAAGTCGCCTAGGATACGTTGCCGTGTGCAAGTTGATGCACTTCCGCGGTGGCAACGTATCCAGCGACGAGTCTTTGCTTACTTTCTGCGGCCAGAAAGTAAGAGCCCCCGCGGCTCTAGCGGAAACCCGTTGCGGCCAGCGACAAAAAAAGCCCCGGCGTGGCAAACGACAAAAAAGCCCTGTCGCGGTCAGCGACCACCAAATTCCTTGCACCATCCATCAAATCTCTGTAAAGAGCCACCCTGATCCAATTTCAACATCAACCCTGAGAGGATCATACGGCCCGATTACCCGTAAAAAGAAACCCTATCAAATACCTTTGACCCCTGTTAACCAATGATTCTTTTTAGTGCATATGAATGAAAAAAGAGTACGTATTCACAAATCGGGAAGGGCGACGCTAACCCTGGCACGCACTTCCCCGTTTTTCAGGTATAACGGCAACGAGTTCGAGGTATTCGCCATCCGCGGTGCCGGCGACCGCGCCAAAGTAACCCTGCTCATCCACGGCAAGCCGGTCACCTTCCGCCTCGACGAAGTCCGGTAAGCCTTCCATCCACCCCCCAGCACGCGCGGCTGCCTCCCCGGCGGCCGCACGTGTTTCATGGCACACCACCGCCTAAACCCTGCAATAACCTCTGTCCTTCCACCCGAATTTTCCATTTTCCTCCCGCAAAAGCAGTGACTATTCACCCCAATTCGTTAGTTTTACGCCGAGACTGTTTATGAATGTGAATTGCATCGGCCCAAAGTTAAGGGGATTTTGGCCGGCGCGACCAACAACCCGTACACGCCAGCCAAAAGCGACAAGCTGAGGTGCGGGCTTGCCTGTCATACGCCACCCATCCCCGATTCCGCAGGCCGGTTGCCAAAAGGTGATTGGATATGCCAAGTAAACCGATACCCAACCGCAAGGGGCGTGAAACCCGTAGAAAGATACTCGATGCCGTGGGGCAGCTCATCCAGTCCGATGGCTTGGACGGGCTGACGATGACCGGTGTGGCCGCCACCTCCGGCGTCTCGGTGCGCAACGTGCACCACCATTTTCCGCGCCGGTCCGATTTGCTGCTCACCTACCTGTCGCAGGAGGATTTCTGGCTGTCGATCCTGCCCGACGTGGAGAAGCTGAAGGCCCTTCACAAGGAGAATTACTACCGCGAGTTTTCGGCCATCGTGTTCAAGCGGCTGGTCACCCAGCTGTACAACAACCGCGCCTTCCGCGACATCATCCTGATGGAGCTCCGGGGCGACGGCAAATGGCTTATCGAGATCTTCAGGCAGCGCGATGCCTTCGGCGAAAAGCTGCTGACCACCACCGATGAGTACTTCAAGCATACGGACGTGGATTTCCGGATGATCGTCTCGTGGCTGATCTACGGGATGGAGAAGGTGATCGCCCGGGCCTTCGAGCTGCACCAGTGGTCGTGTGGCGTCGATTTCCTGCACGAGCATATTTTGCAACGGACGTTCCAGTGCATCGAGTCGCTCATGCGGCTATTGTATAGGGAAGGGGGTAGGGCGGATGGGGATTAACGTTTCCGGGTGGATTTCCTAGCGGTCCGGCGGCGGTCGGTCTTGGATTTTTCAAGCTCGGCTTTGACTTTCAGGTAGGGCGGTTCGTCGTTAGCCGGTGGCAGCGGATTGGATTCAATGAGGTCATGGTTGGAAATACCGAAAAATTGGGCGATGGCGAAGAGTTGCTGCAGGCTCGGCTGGTGGATATTACGGCACCAGGTAGACACAGTCTGTTCGCCTAGCTTGAATTCATGGGCAAGGTCCTTTTGGGAGAACTCGAATTTTGCCAGGACTTCCTTTAACCGGTTGTATCGTTGCTTCGCCATCATTACGTAATCTGACGACAAAGATAATAATCATAAAATATTGATTTTCAGGATAAAATACCAATTAAATAATGATAAAAACAGAATAAGTGATTAAAAATACTGAATTAGTAATGATTTTTATAAATTTGCATAAAACATGATTTATTGATGAATGATAATTATTGATCCGGTATTAATAGTTAGCTAACCATTAAAATCGTGTTTTATCAGTCGCTGTCCCCTTACAGCGGCTGATTTTTACCACCAGCAAAAAATGGTGAACTCAACAACGATCCGAACCCAAAAAAGCGATAGGTTTCATGGAAAGTTGTGGGTATCTTTACCAGTATAAGGGTATGCAGGAATGAATCCCGCAACAGCGGGGGTAACTAACGATTAAACCCATGTCCAGGCACCAGATCGATCGGCAACAGGCAGACACCGACTTGGCAGCGCGGCTCCGCGCGGGCGACGAGCGGGCTTTTGCCATTCTTTACGAACGGTACTGGGAGCCGCTGTTTCGCTACGGTGCCCGGTCGCTTCAGGATACCGCGTTGGCGGAAGATGCGGTGCAGGACGTATTGGTCGACCTGTGGGAGCGACGCCAATCGCTTGCACACCACGACAACCTGTCCGGTTACCTCTATCGCGCCATGCGCAACCGCGTGCTCAACCTGCTCGACCGGAGTAAAGTACGTCAGGCCTTTCTGGATACCGTGGCCCATACCCACGAAGCGGGCGATTGGTCGACCGACGAAAAGCTTCGGGAGCAGGAACTCGCCGAGCAGATTGCCCAGGGCATGCAGCAACTGCCCGAAGCGATGCGCCGCGTGTTCGAACTGAGCCGCGAGCAGGGACTGAGCCACAGGGAGATTGCCGAAACCCTCGCCATCAGCGAAAATACGGTAAAGGTGCAGGTAAGCCGCGCACTCAAAATCCTCCGGAAAAGCCTCAAGGTATTCCTTTCCGTCTTTTATTAGGGTGTGGGATAGTATTTTTTAGGACTGATTTACAGGGTATTGTAAATTCTCTTCACATTTCGCTAACGTTCACGTAATACTTTTTAGTCGTTCACCTGCTTTATCCATAGTGTGCCACCAAAAAAAGCATACAAGCAATGGATCGCAAACAAGCAGAAGCGTTATACAAAAAGTACCTGGCGGGAGAAGCCACACCCGACGAGCGTGCGCTGATCGAATCCGCCCATTACCGGTGGGTGAAGAATCAGCAGACGCCCGGCTACGACCGGGACGAGGTACGCGCATCCATCCAAGCCAAAATAGCAGGTGAAAAACCCGGCCTCTTCCCCGCAATTTCCCGTCGCCCCCGCGTCCGCAAGCTAGCTTGGCTACCGTACGCCGCCGCGGTACTCATCGCGGCCACCGTAGGCATTTGGCTGTTCTTCGCCAATCCATTCCACACGCCCACAACCTTCGACGCAGCCGAAATAGCCCCCGGCGGCAACCGCGCCACCTTAACCTTAGCAGATGGCAAGGTGATTGACCTGAGCGAGACACAGACCGGTATCGTCATCGGCGAGCAGGACATTACATACAGTGATGGCGCTTCGTTAGGACTGTCCCTCCGCCAGCTGGCGGATAGGGGGAGGTTAGACGCCATAGAAGAACTGGTGTTATCCACACCGAAGGGCGGCACCTACCAAGTCACCCTCCCGGACGGCTCCAAGGTATGGCTCAACTCGGCATCCAGCTTAACCTACCCCAGCCGCTTCGAAGGCGACGAACGGATCGTCGAACTGGTAGGCGAAGCCTACTTCGATGTGGCCAAGGCAAAAAAGCAAAAAAGCAAAAATGCACAAAAGCAAGCCTGGCCGTTTTGGGTAGTGAGCAAAGGCCAGCGCGTTGAGGTATTGGGTACCCAATTCAACATCGCCGCCTACCCCGACGAAGCAGAAACGAAAACCACGCTTGTAGAGGGCCGCGTGCAAGTGGCCCTGTCCCCCTTTGGAGGGGGGCGCGATGGACAGCGCGTCGGGAGGGGGAGGACAACGATTCTCGCCCCCGGCGAGCAGGCCATCAATACCGGCCAGCAGCTCACCAAACAGGAAGTCGATCTGTATACCGTCACCGCATGGCAGCAGGGGGATTTCCGGTTTGCCGAAGATCTGGAGAGCATCATGAAGCAGGTAGCCCGCTGGTACGACATCGAGGTCAGCTTCAAAGACGAATCATTAAAACAGGAAAGCGTACTGGCCTACGTCAAACGCAACCGCCCGTTATCCGAAATACTAACCATCTTGCAGGAATCCACAGGGGCGAAGTTTGCCGTACGGCTAAGCGATCAGGGAAAGGAGGTAGTCATTATGCGGTAAACGGATACCCGAACGGATCCAAGAAGAAAGGCCCCCGGGTCGTGACCGGAAGCCTTGATGTCTGGGATTCATCTCGCCTTAGGCGAGAATAAATTAATCAATTTGAGACTGTTTAATTAGTGAACCCGACCTTTCAAAGGTAGCAATTATTTGTGGATTTGAAAGGTTGCCTAGTGCAACTTTTATGAAAAGAAAGATTACCCCATTGCCGGATTTCCTTCCCGGTAAATACGTAGCGACGCACGCACGGGTGGGAGGCCCGGCCATTAACAGATGGCTTATGCGCGTACAGCTACTCATCACCCTGACACTAACCCTACTGGCATCAACCTATGCCACCGAGTCCGTCGCCCAGCGGGTCACGCTGGATGTGAAAGATATCACGCTGGAGATGGCACTGTACACCATCCGCCAGCAGACGGGCTACGATTTTTCGATGAAACTGGATAGGGCGAAGGCGCAGGAAAAAGTAACCATCAAAGCGGCGGACCGGCCACTGGCCGAGGTACTGACGGATCTGTTCGCCGGCTCCACCTATACGGTGGAAATCAACGACGAGTTGAAGATGGTGTATTTGCGGAATAGACGGACTGCGAAAGCCGAACCAGCGGGTTCGGGCGAAACCGGTAGTACGCGGATAATGGTGCAGGCCCACCCCGAAGTAACCGGCCGGGTCACCGATAGCCTGGGTACACCGTTGGAGGGGGCGAGTGTGGTGGTGTTGACAGCCGACGGCAAGCGGACGACGTTGCAGGCGACCACGGACCGCAACGGGATGTTTCGGTTGAAAAATGTACCGGATGGTGGGCAGGTCCAGATTTCGTTCATTGGCTATGCGGCTGCGACGTTGGTGGTGCAAGCAAACATGGGCACGGTTGTGCTCAAAAAATCCGACAACCCGTTGGACGAGGTGCAGATAATTGCGTATGGGCAGACCTCAAGGCGATTGCAGACTGGGAATGTTTCATCGGTAAAAGCAGAGGATATTGGGAAGCAGCCGGTTACTAATCCTTTATTGGCATTGCAGGGCCGCGTACCGGGGCTGTTTATTGAGCAGGCGACGGGAATGCCGGGGAGTGGGGTAACGGTACGTATTCAAGGGCAGAATAGTTTATCATCAGGTAATATTCCATTGTACGTAATTGATGGGGTGCCATATATTCAAGATATGCTTCCAGGTATTAATGCTATTCAGGGAAGGCCAGAGGGAGGCACCGGTAACCCTTTAAGTTATATTAACCCTGCCGATATAGAGAGCATAGAAGTTCTAAAAGATGCAGATGCTACATCTATTTACGGAAGCAGAGCCGCGGCTGGGGCAATCTTGATAACTACTAAGAAAGGAAAAGCTGGAAAAACCGTTGTAAATTTTAATATCCAAAACGGCTGGGGCCGGGTACCGCGCTTTGTTGACTTGCTCAACACGGACCAGTACCTGGAAATGCGCCATGAAGCTTTAGCTAACGATGGCCTTACGCCCAGTCCTACCGATTATGATGTAAATGGCACCTGGGATACCTCCCGCTATACAGACTGGCAGAAGGAACTCATTGGAGGAACGGCTCAATATACCGATGCGCAGCTTTCCTTTTCAGGCGGCACCGCAAACACCGCTTTTTTAGTCAATGGTGGTTATCATCGCGAGACCACTGTTTTTCCTGGTGATCTCCATAACAAAAAAGCATCGCTCCACCTCAATGTGAATCACGCGTCGCCAAATCGGCGTTTAAAGATGCGATTGGACGGGAAGTATATGGCTGATATTAATCGACTGATCAACCAGGATCTTACTGGCGTTGCGATGCAATTATCGCCCAATGCACCCGCCCTTTACAAGAGTGATGGAAGTCTCAATTGGGCACCCAATACTTCCGGAGGCTCCACCTGGCCTAATCCATTGTCCTATCTTGAAAGACCCTACTGGAACAAGGTGAATAATCTAATAGCGAACTCTGTGATTAGTTA
>Ga0182741_1005012_pt1 | contig 12579 bp, 10 predicted proteins | sample eDN5th37CBELigOP_FD_128874 | JGI IMG/M metagenome (GOLD analysis project Ga0182741, IMG submission 128874) | Enriched Organic Plus compost microbial communities from Emeryville, California, USA - eDNA 5th pass 37_C BE-Lig OP (version 2) (version 2) ...
GCGCACGCGAAAGTCTTCGCGCAATCGCTCGTCATCGGCCTCCAGCGTGAGGTACACCGCGGCGAGGAAGGCGAAGAGCGCGAGTGCGAGCACTCCCACGCCCACCGAGAAGGGCGTGAGCCAGGGCGAGATGTACAACTCCACGAAGCTCGAGGCACCGCGCGCGTGATCGAGTCGCATCGCCCCACCAACTCCTCCGGATGCCACCGCGCCGATGCTGATCCCGAGCAGCACGGGCGTGAGGAGGCTAGCGATGGCGAACACCCTTCCCCACCTCCGCTGCTCGGCATCGTGCTCGCTTCCGTAGCTCCGGAAGGTGAATGCCGAGCCGCGCAGCACGATCCCTATGAGCATGAGCGAGAGCGGGATGTGCAGCGTGATCGAGAGCGCGGCGAATACCGGCGGGAAGCAGGTGAAGAGGAGCACCACCACGAGCACGAGCCACACGTGGTTGGCTTCCCAGATGGGGCCTATCGCGTGCGTCACCAGGTCACGCTGGCGCGCGCGCCGCTCGCCGGACGCGAGGAGATCCCAGACCCCGCCCCCGAAGTCGGCGCCGCCGAAGAGGACGTACGCGTTCAACGCCACCATGGTGAGCGCGGCGAGAACGTTGGGAAGAGTCAGGATCGTGCTCATCCCGGCGCCTGCCCGGCTGCGCCGGCTGCGCCGGCTGCGGGCGCCGGCTCGTCGGCCTCGGTCATACTCGGACTGCCGAGGACGTGTCTCGAGAGGAGCCACACAACGATGCCACCGAGGAAGAAGTACAGGAGCGTGAAGACCACGAACGGGACCATCAGCCCCGGCATCGGGGTGACCGCGTCGGCGGTGCGCACGATCCCGTACACGATCCACGGCTGCCGGCCGACCTCCGTCACCGTCCAACCGGCCTCGATGCAGATGAAGCCCATCGGACCGGCCAGCGCGATGGCGCGCAGAAGCCAGCGCTCGTCGGCGAGCTGCCGCCTGCGCCAGCGCGCGATGAGCGACCAGAGCGCCACGAGCGCCATGAAAGTGCCGAGCCCCACCATGATCTGGAAGGCGAAGTGCACGGGCGCTACCGGCGGCCAGTCGCGCTCCGGGAAGGCATCGAGCCCCTTCACCACCGCATCCGGGTCGTGAAACGCGAGCAGGGAGAGGCCGCGCGGGATCTCGAGAGCGTAGCGGGTCTCGCGCGCTGCCTCGTCGGGGATGCCGCCCACCCGGAGCGGTGCGCCGGCCTCCGTGCGGAACTGCGCCTCGGCCGCGGCCAGCTTGGCCGGCTGCCAGCGGGCCACGTAGCGCGCGCTGATGTCACCGGAGAAGGGTTGCGCGATCGCCGCGGGCGCACCCACCATCAGCGCGACGGACAGGGCACGCCGGTGGAAGGCGTTGCGCGGGTCGCGCAGGAGCAGGAACGCATGAATCCCGGCCACGGCGAAGCCCGTCGCCGCGTACGCCGCCAGCACCATGTGCAGGACCTCTGGAAAGGCGGCCGGCGTCAGCATCGCGGCGATGGGATCAATATCTACCGGCCTCGTGTTTAACATACGAAAGCCGCGGGGCGTATTCATCCAGGCGTTGGCGATGACCACGAAGACCGCCGACGCGGCGCCGCTCACGGCAACGATGGTTCCGGCCGCGATGTGTGCACCCACGGCGATGCGATCCCAGCCGTAGAGGTACACTCCGAGGAAGATCGCCTCGGTGAAGAACGCGAAGCCCTCGAGGGAGAAGGGCATTCCCACGATGGCGCCGCCGAAGCGCATGAACTCGGGCCAGAGCAGCCCCAGCTCGAAGCTGAGCACAGTGCCAGAGACGGCACCCACGGCGAAGAGAATCGCCGTTCCCTTGGCCCAGCGTTTCGCGAGGTCGAGATAGATGGCATCGCCGGTACGGTGCCAGCGCGACTCGGCGACGACCATGAGCACCGGCATCCCGATGCCGACGACGGCGAAGAGGATGTGGAAGGCCAGCGACATTCCCATCTGGGAGCGTGCGGCTAGCAGATCGGACATGCTGGTGACTCCGGCTGGCGGCTTGCAGTAGATAGGCGCAACCACCGAGCCATGGCAGGGGGAGGACGCGGAGCCGGCAGTCGTCGTTTCAGCGAGCTCTCCAACAATGCAACCGGGAGGAACTGCGAATGAAGGGACGTAGCATCGCCCGAGACGGAATCACCGCAGGAGTCATAGGCGCAACGGCGGTAGCGATCTGGTTCCTCATAGTGGACACGATCGCGGGACATCCGCTGCATACACCGCGCATACTCGGCACCGCGCTGTTCAGCGTGCTCGGCCCCCTGGGGAGCGAGGGAGCGACCGTGCACATTCTGGCCTACACGGTGTTCCACTACGCGGCTTTCATCGTCATCGGCATCATCGCCGCGGCGATAATCCGCTGGTCCGAGCGGGAGCCGACAGTCCTGGCAGGACTGCTCATCCTCTTCGTGGCATTCGAGGTCGGCTTCTACGGCCTCACGGCCCTACTCGCCGAATACCTGCCCATAGGCGATCTCGCGTGGTACCAGGTGGCCGCCGGAAACCTCATCGCGGCCGTCCTGATGGGCACCTATCTGTGGCGCATGAACCCCGCCCTCGGCCAGCACTTCGCGGAAGCGTTGGACGGACGGGAGAGAGTGTGACGGGAGAGAGAAGGAGAAAATAGAAAATAAAGGCAGGAAGCAGAGAGCAGGACCTGCTCTCTGCTTCCTGCCTTCTCCCTTCCCGCTGTTATCTTCTCTCCGTGCACAAAGGCCTCTCCTCACGGTACGAATCCTTCAGGTCGGGTGATCCGGGAAAGTTAGGCGTACTGATGGCCACCGCCTTCATCGACATGGTGGGGGCGCTGATCATCATCCCGCTGCTTCCGTTCTACGCGGAGCGATTCGGGGCCAACGACTTCCTCGTCATGGTGCTCGTATCGTCGTTCTCGGCGATGCAGCTCCTCAGCGCGCCGCTCTGGGGGCGGGTATCCGACAGATACGGAAGGAAGCCCGCGCTGCTCATCGGGCTCGGCGGCTCGATGGTGGCGTACGTAGTGTTCGCCTTCGCCGATTCGTACGCGCTGCTGCTCCTCTCGCGGATAGTACAGGGCGCGGGCGGCGGGACCACCGGAGTGATTCAGGCCTACGTGGCCGACAGCGTGGAGCCGCGCAACCGGGCGAAGGGACTCGGCTGGCTTTCGGCCGCCACCAACGCGGGCGTCGTGCTCGGTCCACTTCTGGGATCGGCCACCACGAGCTTCGGCGCGCACACGCCCGGTCTCCTCGCCGCAGCTCTCTGCTTCCTCAACATCCTCTTCGCCTGGCGCTTCCTGGGCGAGTCGCACCACATGAGCGACGAGGCGCGAGCGAAGAAAGCCCGCCGCCCCATCCAAGCGGTGGCGCAGGTCGCACGCCATCCGGGCGAGGCGCCGTCGCGGATAATCTGGATGTACGCGGTGGGGATCGGCGCCTTCTACGGAGTGAACGCCCTCCTGATCCTCTTCATGGCGCGGCACTTCGGGGTCACGGCCGAGCGGATCGGCCCCTTCTACGCGTACATGGGAGGCCTGAGCATCTTCTTCCGCCTCGTGGTTCTGGGGAGAGCGGTGGACAAGCTGGGAGAGGCGCGGACCACCCGGCTCGGGGCCGGCTCCCTGGCGCTGGGCCTCGCGCTCGTGCCGTTGATGCGCCCCTTCCCCGTCTCGTCACTCGTGTATCTCCCGCTGGCCGTGGTGCTGGCGCTCATTCCGCTCGGGACGGCGCTCCTGTTCCCATGCGTCACGGCGCTGCTCTCGCGCGTGGTGAGCGAGCAGGAGCGGGGGATGTACATGGGAGTGCAGCAGACCTACGGAGGGCTGGCGCGGGTGTCCTATCCGCTGGTGGCGGGGCTCCTGTCCGATCAATTCGGGGAGGGCGCGCCGTTCTGGCTTTCGGCGGTGATGGTGGCGAGCACCATCTGGATGGGGCTGGGGTTGGGCGGGTACAGCCGGAGCGATGGAGAGGAGGAGGCCAGGATAGCGGCGGAGGGGGTGAAGAAGAAGGAGACGGCGGTGGTGGAGTAGCGGGGGCGGGCGTTCACCGCATGCGCGTGAACTTGAACGGCTCATCCCACGTCGACCAGAATGTCGCATCGGGCTGCCGAGGAATACCGGCGTCGAAGTAATGATTGAAGATTCGCGGGAGAACGTTCACCGGAGTGATGGAGTCGTAGACCACACCCGGTGGGTGGCCGGGGAGATAGTAGGCGGCGAACGGATCGATTCGCTCGGCAGCCCGCTCGGTGCCCGCGCTGTCGAGCGATGGGAACAGTCTGCCGAGCCTTCCGTGTCCATGGTCGGCCTGGATGATGATGATCGGTGGTGTCTTTGAGTCGGCGATGAGCGTTCTCGCCAGCTTCAGCACCTTGCGATTCACGCACTGGATCTGAGCCACGTACGCCCGCTTCATGGGCAGCTCGTTAGCGCCACTATCGTTCGGCGGGCGGTACGGCTCGCGATGGCTGCAGTCCGCCTCGAATATGTACGGCCAGTGCGGAGTGACGAGGTGCGCGAAGGCGAAGAACGGACCGGCGCTGTCGGGGAGCTTCCCCAGCTCATCGAACTTCCACTCGATGAGCTCCGCCGGCGGCGGCTTGTACGAGGACACTGGATCGCAATCGAGCGCGTTGCACCACCAACGGCGGGCCGTCATCGCGAGCGTGTTCCGATACCAGACCGATTCGAACTCACTCGTGAGCCGAACCGGATCCGGAAGCTGTACGTCCGCGTGCCGGTTCTTCGCCGTCGCGCGGTAGGCGCTGGGGAAAAAGAAGAAGCGATAGCCGAGAGCGTGCAGATACTTCGCGGTCCGGTTGTCCTCTATGGCCTCGTAGTCGATCCGGAGAGCGCCCTGATCCACCTTAATGTCGGCCGGGCGGCCTCCGAGCAGGTGCCAGTTCAGGAGAGAGGCCAGCGCGAGATGCGTGTGGACGTAATTGCTCCGCGGCGATTCCGGAACAAAGAAGCCAAGCTGCTCGAGGCTATCCTCGAAAGAGCGGTTGTCGTAGCCGTAGTTCTTCGCCAGAGAGCGCGAGCCGGTGTATTCGTCGAGGACTATCAGATAGACATCCGGCCGGCTGCCACCGGCGGCAACCGGGAGTCGCGCGGGCATGGACTCTAGCTCGCGCGCCCGGGGACGATCCGGTTGCTCCGCCATCCTGCCCCATCCTCCGAGCAGCGAGACCGCCGGAATGAGCAGGAGGATGAGCGCGAACCTGTTCAGATACCTGGACGCGTCCCCGATCCGCTCTCGGAGACGCCTGCCCGCGGCGTAAGCCATCGCAATGAAGAGAGCGGCGATGAGCGGTACGGCGTAGCGGGGAGTGCTCAGCGGCTGCAACCACGGCTGGTGCGCCAGAAAGCCGACGATGTACGTGTACCACGAGAACCAGAGTACCACGGCGAGCGCGATCAGACCCCCGGCATGCCGCTCACGCGTGAGCAGGATGCCGACCACGAAGCCGATTGCCGCTATGGCGAGCGATATCTCGAGCGGGCGCGCCATGTCCGCGAATGCGACCTCCGCCGAGTTCTTGGCGGCCAGCGCGAGCACCCCATATACCGCGGCGAGGAAGGGGTAAGCCACGAGAACGGGCGCTCGTTTCATCTCTTCAGCGCCTCGTCATCCGATAGAGACGCCGCCCGGTGTCGCCCACGGGCACCGACTCATCGATGGTGTAGTAGCTGAGAAACTCCCGCTCGAACGATTCCCGGTCATAGGAAGAGAAGATGTCGCGCCGGCTCACGAGAAGACGTGCGACCTGCGGATCTTCTCTGGGCACGAACTCTATCACGAGCGCCCCGGCCAGCCTGGCGAAGCAGGATGCGACATCGGCTAACGGCACATTGTTCGATATCGAGAGATGGTGGATGATGGCGAGCGCCAGCAGGGCGTCGGCTGGCCCGCGCTCCTCGAGCGACTCGCGCTCCCGATGCGCCCACCCCTGGGCCGGGCTCGGATTCGTGAGATCCATGAGAATGGGAAGCACACGTCGCTCGCCGCTCGTCTTCACCCTCAGGTAGCTCCTCTCCACGGCGGCGGAATCCACATCGAACGAAACCACCCGGGCTCCGAGCTCGGCCGCCACGCGGCTGAACACGCCCGTGTTGGCCCCCAGATCCCACACCGTCGCGGGCGATATGGTGCGGAGCATCTCGCCCACGATGCGCCGCTTCTCCTCCATCCCCGCCTCACCGTAGTTGTGCTCCACCTCGTAGTCGGCCCATTCGGTTCCCTCCGGTCGCCAGGAGAGCGATCTGATGGCCGACTCCAGGTTGTCCACGAGACCCAGGAGCCCCGGGCGACTCACTCTTCGCCGTCTGTCCGCCAGCTCTGCGCGCGTCGTGGCCGAATGGCGGCGGATGCTCCGGGCGTGGAGGTGCACGTGGAGGAGTGTGGAGAAGCTCAGCCAGCTCCTCCGCGGCAGGAGAGCGCTCGCCAGATCGAGCGGGATGCCATCCAGATGGACCCGTGTGAGGCCCAAAAGGCGCACGTCGCGCTGGCTCATGAGCAGGAGCGGGGCGAGAAAGTGCTGGCAGAATTGCCGGTAGGCCACCCACGGCTCACCCTCGACGTAGGGGTCGAAGGAGAGCGTGTCGATCAACACCGCTCGCCCCTCGTGGAATTGAATGTTGTAGGCGCTCGCGTCCTTGAGGACCATCCCACGATCGAGAGCCGCCCGCTGGATGGCGAGCGTGGTGATCGCCGCGTCCTTGAGCTGGCTGAACGACCACGAGTAGATGTAGCTGATGAAGCCCACCCGCTCCGGTCTCAGCACACGGTACGCCGAGCTCGAGGCGGCCAGGTCAAGCGAGACCTCCTCGTGCGGTACGAGGAGCCCCCTCTCGATTAGCTCGCGGTAGAGCCCGCTCTCCCCCATGAACAGGTCGTAAGCCTCCCGGTAGGAGGGCTCTACCTGGCGGTAGAGAACACCGTCTCGCTCGAACAGGAAGCCGCTCGGATCTCTGAAAGAGCCAGCGAGCCGACGACCATCGTTCATGCGCCGCTCACTCCGGGCTCACTTTCTCGAGAACCTGGACCAGACGGCGCGCGCGGCGCCGCGCACCCGTAGCAGGAAGGACTTGGTGGAGAAGATCATCCCGAGCACCCCGGCTGCTATCACCTGCAGGAGCACACTTCCGGAAAGCGGGTCGATGTAGGCCAGCGCCATCGCGTGTAGCGCCGCCGGCGCGACGAGTGACGCGAAGAGGAGCACACCGAGGTAGCGGAGGAGAGGTTTCCTTATGCGAGGTTCTCGCATGCGTTGTCCCTGGTTGGAGGGTCACCGAGCGCGGGCTACCGGCCAGCAGCAGAAGCTGGCGGCGCGTCGAGTGATACCCGGATAGCCGAGATGCCGGCTTCCGAAGGCGAGAGCCTTTCGCCACCAGCGGCGGCGGCGAGACCGGAGTCGTGCTTCGCCTCCGCGATCGCGAGGCGGCGCACTATCACCGTGACCGCCCGCTCCAGTTGTCTCGACTTCGCCGCGCCGCTGGCGTAGTGGAAGAGGCTGAAAACGATGAACAGATAGATGATCAGGTCGACCCCTCGCCCGATGCCCATGCGATGCGCCACCTCGGTCGACCAGTCGGGATACAGAACGAGCACGAAACCGGCGGCGGCCAGGAGGAGATGGATCAGCCTGTCCGTACGGGTACTGCGCAGGCGAGTGGCGTAGGTGGCGAACCCCACGGCCGCCAGCAGGAAGACGATCTGGCCGACTCTCATATCAGCGCATCCGCGAAGTGGCGATGTCCCACAGAATGGTGACCGCATCGATGCTCCTCTGCCCCTTGGCCGCGGAGTAGCCGTCGTAGCTGATGGTGACTGGCAGCTCCCGGTACCTCAATCCGAGCTCCGCGATGCGTGAGAGTATCTCGGAGGCGTGAGCCATCCTGTTCTGGGTGATCATCATCTGTCCGGCGGCGGCCGCCGTGAACGCACGCATCCCGTTATGGGTGTCCGTCAGACACAGCCCGGTGGTGAGACGCGTGAACGCGGTCCCCAGGCGCAGGGTCAGTCGCCTGACAAATGGTATTCCTCGCGCTGACCCATCGCGCCCGAAGCGGGTTCCGAGGACCACATCCAGCCCTCCCGTCTCCAGAGCGGTGATCATCTGCGAGATATCGGCGGCGCTGTGCTGCCCATCGGCATCGAAGGTGACCACGTATCTGGTCGCGGGCAGACCGAGAGCGTAGGAGATACCGGTAGCCAGAGCGGCCCCCTGTCCGAGGTTCCATATGTGCCTGAGAAGACAGACATCGAAGCGGCCAGCCTGCGCGGCGGTATCGTCGGCCGACCCATCGTCGACGACTACCACTCTGTATGGGAGGCGCACCAGATCCGCTAGAACGGCCGCCAGCGCCGGGCCTTCGTTGAAGGCCGGCACCACGATGCAGACATCCGGCCGATCGAGTACACGATCGGCGTGTTCCAGCGAAGCATCGGACCGGGGAAGAATACGCTTTCTCACACACGTTCGACGCGCACGCCAGCCGCGGAGTCACGACGCGAAACGGTCCACGCCGACGGTCGTCTCCATCCCATGATTACCGCCGAGCGCCTCGATCCTCTTCTGACGACCGCCGGATCGGACTACGATCGCGAGGCGCTGCGCCTCCATCTCGAGCGTTACGAGTTCGCCGCGGCTCGGGCCAGAGACAGACTGGTGGTGGACTGCGCCTGCGGCACCGGATACGGATCCGCCATGCTGGCGGGCGCTGGAGCTGCGTCGGTAGTGGGCGTGGACATCGAAGAATCCGCCGTGGCCTTCGCCTCGCGACACCACGCGCACGAGCGCATCTCTTACGTGGCGGCCGACGCCACCGCGTACATACCACCTTTCGCGCCGAATCTCTGGGTGACTCTGGAGACCGTGGAGCACCTGCCAGACCCGGAAGCGTACCTCCGCGCTACCTGGGCACGGCTCGCTCCGGATGCATTGCTGATCGCGTCCGTTCCAACCACCGTCTCGACCGACGGGAATCCATTCCACCTCACCGACTTCACGCGCGCGAGCTGGCGCCGGCTGCTGGCCGCGACCGGATTCGTCGCGGAGGACGAGCTGGTGCAGACGCACAGGTACACCCTGAAACAGATCTTCGGCGCCGAGCGAGGAGAGCGCCAGCGGCAGGTGAGGCGCAATCTGCTCGGCTACTACGTGGCCCATCCGTCGGTTGCCTGGGCTCGCGTGTCGCTCACCGCGCGTAGAGGGTTGGTACACGAGTACACCACCGTAGTGGCGCGACGCGCGGCCCGCCCAGAAGGAGCTGGCGGAAGCTCCTGATGAACCACCAGCTCCGGTTTCTGCTCCCCCTCGCCGTACTCGCCGCAGCGGCGCTGCTGGCTCGACGATCCGCCGGGCGGATCCGGCTGGATGCGGTGACCCGAGCTCTCGATTCCCGCTGGGCGCCGATCGCGCTCGGCGTGCTCACTGCAATCGTCACCTGGTGGGTCTGGGGTTCACTCGCGCAGGTGGCCGTCTATCATGACGAGGCCGCGTATCAGCTACAGGCGAGCATATTCGCATCCGGACGCTGGACGGCTCCCGCACCACCGCTGCCGGAGTTCTGGGAGCAGATGGCAGTGCTGGTAACCCCGGTGCTGGCTCCCAAGATGCCGCCCGGACATGCCATCGTCATGGTCCCTGGTATCTGGCTCGGTCTCCCGGGCCTCTCGTCCGTCATCCTCAGCGGGATCGCGGGAGCGCTCCTCTTCGTGTTGGCGCGGCGCACATCCGATGGCTGGGTGGCTCTCCTCGCCTGGTTCGTGTGGCTGACCGCCCCGCAAGCTCTGGTCTGGCGAGCCGCGTACTTCTCCGAAGCAACCACCGGAGTGCTCTGGCTGGCGAGCTGGTGGGCTCTCCTTCGCTGGCGCGAGACGCATCGAGCGGGCTGGCTTCTGGCGCTGGCGGCATTCATCGGCTGGGGAGCGATCACGAGGCCGCTCACCATGCTCGTTTTCGCGCTACCCATGGCTCCGGTGGTGCTCTGGCGCGTCGCACAGCGAGGCGAGTGGCGCGCGCTGGGATCGTCGCTCGCACTCGGCGTCGCCATTCTCGCCATCCTCCCGCTGTGGAGCAGCCGGACCACCGGCAGCGCGACGACCACTCCTCTAGCCGTCTACACGAAGCAGTACATGCCGTGGGATGTCCCCGGTTTCGGGCTCGACTCGACACCTCCAGAGCGTCCGCTACCCCAGGACCTCCGCAAGGTGGAGTCGCTTTTCAAGGGACTTCATGCGAAGCATACGGTATCGGCGCTCCCGACCATCGTCTGGCGCAGAGCCACCGTCGTGATGCACGACATCTGGCCGCGGTGGCGAGGCGCGTTCGCGCTCCTGGCGGCGATCGGCCTGCTGGCGTCACCGCCGACGGCGTGGTTCGCGCTCGGGAGCTGCGTACTCCTGCTGCTGTCGTACGCCACCTACGCGCACAGTGCATCGTGGAGCATCTACTACACCGAGAGCATGCCTGTCCTTGCATTCCTCACGGCGCTCGGCGCTGCCGTCGCGGTACGGCGGGTGATCGCGGTGCTCGCAAAGAGCCGGCACGAGGAGCTCCCCGAGGCGGCATCGAAGGATGCAACGCACCTCGCGCTCGCGCTGGCATTGCTCCTCATGATCGCCCCCGCTCTCGATGACGTGGGCCTGGTCCGCTCCCTGCGCCAGCGCGAAACGCTGTACCACCGGAATTTCCAGAGGTTGCTCTCCGGGATTCCGGACTCGAAGGCGATAGTGTTTGTACGCTATAGTCCCAACCACGCCGCCCACTTCAGCCTCGTGCGCAACGTACCCGACCCGAGCGCAGCTCGAGTATGGGTCGTCTACGATAGGGGTGAAGACGACTCCCGTCTGCTTCGCCTCGCGCCCGATCGCGTGCCCTATCTCTATGACGATGCGCGCCTGACCATCGTGCCGTTGAACCACCTTCCCTACCCGACAGCTCGGGTCGGGAGCTGAGCAGCGTCAGATCATGAGTGCCGCCCCATTCTCCATCTTCATCCAACCACGACCGGTGGATTGAGGCCGACATTGTCATCGTCACGAGAGCCGCCGCCACGAGCGGACGGCCGCGCCCAGGATTCCTCCACGCATCGCGTGACTGCGATCGCTTCCATCGCCCCGGCGGTCACGGCGCTGATCGTTGCCATGCTGGCCTTTCTCCCGATCGCCAACTGGATCCCGGGCGGACACGACGCGGCCTGGTACGGGTACATATTCGGTGGCTTCACCAGCGGGAGCGCCATCGCGATAGGGGTCGGAGTGGTGCTCGCGATCCTGTCGCGCAAGGTGACCGCGCTCTGGCGCGACGACGCTGGGAACGGCGCGATCGCCCTCTGGGATACCCATCCTTCGGCATCCACGCTCCTCATCGCCGCCATCGCGTTGGCCATCTATGTCTGGGTCGCGCTCGGAGTTCTCGGGGGACGTCCGCTGCTCATCGATGAGGTCGTGGAGCTCTTCCAAGCACAGATCTATGCCGGAGGATCGCTGTCGCTTCCGACGTTCGCACACCCGGAATTCTTCAGCGGCATGCACCTGGTCGACACCCAGGGGAAAGTCTACTCGCAGTTCCCCGCCGGAGGTCCCGCGATGCTCACCCTGGGCGTGCTTTTCGGTGCACCGTGGCTGGTAGGTCCCTTCTTCGGCGCCCTCGGCGTCATCGCGTTCGCCGCGTACGAGCGGGTCACCGAGCCACGTCCTGGCGTGACGCTGGTGGCCACATCGATCTTCGCCTTCGCGCCATTCGCCGTGTTCATGTCGGGATCGCACATGAACCATGTCACGGCATTGGCGTGGGTCATGGTCGCCGTCGCCGCGATGGCCGCGGTGATGACATCGGAAACCGGAGCACGACCAGCGCTCGCGGCGCTCTCTGGCCTCGGGTTCGGCATGGCCGCCACCATACGCCCGGTGGACGCGCTCGCGTTCGCGCTGCCGGCCGGCGTATGGTTCCTCGTGCGGGCGCTTCGCGACCGGCGGCGCTGGCTCGATGCCATTCCGGCCGGGATCGGAGTCGCGCTGCCGATGATCGCGCTCATGTGGGTGAACTCGAGAACCACCGGTGCCCCCCTCCTCTTCGGCTACGAGGTGCTGTGGGGCGAGAGCCATCGCCTCGGATTCCACTCGGCGCCGTGGGGAATGACGCACACCCCCGCGCGCGGTCTGGAGCTGATCAACATCTACTTTCTCAGGCTGCAGACCTACTTCCTGGAGACGCCGGTACCTTCGCTCCTCCCGGCCGCGGCCGCGCTGGCGCTCTCGCGACGACTGGATCGGTTCGATCGCTACCTGCTTGCGTCGTCCGCGCTTCTCGTGGGGCTCTACTTCTCCTACTGGCACGATGGCTTCTATCTCGGCCCCCGCTTCGTGTACCTCCTCATGGTGCCGCTCGCGGTCTGGACCGCGAGATTCTATCCTCTCCTGCGAGAGCGCGTCGGACGAGACATGATCTACCGTACCGCCGTCTACACCTCGCTCTGTGCGATCGCGATCGCGCTGGTCGTGGACCTCCCCATACGAACACGCCAGTACGCCAACGGCCTCCTGACCATGCGCTGGGACGCGGACAGCTCCGCGTCAGC
>Ga0182741_1005013_pt1 | contig 12577 bp, 12 predicted proteins | sample eDN5th37CBELigOP_FD_128874 | JGI IMG/M metagenome (GOLD analysis project Ga0182741, IMG submission 128874) | Enriched Organic Plus compost microbial communities from Emeryville, California, USA - eDNA 5th pass 37_C BE-Lig OP (version 2) (version 2) ...
AACCCTCTTCGCGCAGCATCTCGACAAGATCGAGCCTGATCAGCGCCTCGTCCTCGGCGACCACGACCCGGCGGGGCGTGGTGGAGTTCTCGTGCGGGGCGGCTGTCATCGTCGGCCTTCTCCTCATCGCTCGCGTCGTTCGGGCCACCTCCGGGATCGAAGGCGATCGATAGAAGGGTACCGGTGTTTGACCGTTCCGCCCGATCCCTTACAGTGGTCTCCGCACGACGCCCCCGTATCCCAATTGGCAGAGGAAACGGATTCAAAACCCGTCCAGTGTGAGTTCGAGTCTCACCGGGGGCACCACTTCCGGTCCAGGCCACACGAGCCGGCCCGAGTGGCACGGATCCCGTGGATCCGCCCGCCGCTGTCGTACTGTTCCGGCGTGGACATCTGGGTTCCTGTCGTCGTTGCACTGGTCACCGGTTCGGTGACATCGGGTTTCGTGTTCCTCCGCCGCGAACTGGCCCGTCGGAACCTCCGGACCCGGGTCGCCGCCGATCTCGCCATCTACAAGGAACTCGGCGACGAGTTCCGCAAGCGCGCCCTCCGGGAGAGCATCGATGCCCGGTTGTGGCAGCTGGCGGCGCAGTCGATGCCCCTGCCGGCGGGATCGCGCCCGAAGCCCCGGTTCCGCCGCGTGCTGGCGCTCGCCGGAGTCGTTCTCGCGATCGTCGCCGTGTTCGTGGTCCTGGAGTGGTTCCTGGGGATCGGGGACGAGCTCTCCGTCCGGGTGGCCGCGGCTCTGCTGGGCGGTGTCCTGGTCGGCTTCTGGGTTCCGGCCCTGGTCACCGAGCCGACGGAGGCGAGGGATCGGCAGCTCACCCGCGCGCTGCGGGAGCGGCGGTCCATGGAGCAGCTGCAGAACGGATCGGGTGCGGCCGGTGCTCCCCCGGACCTGGCGGACATCGCGTAGCAGTGCCACCCGGCGTAGCAGTACCACCCGGCGTAGCGGTGCCGCCCGGACGTCGAGCCGGTGCCGCCCACTACGATTCGCCGGGTGACCGGTTACGACGAGTTCGACATGTTCGGGGGCCTCGCCCCCTCCTCCCTCCCGCTCCGCCAGCAGCAGATCCTGCTCGCGATCCGGGACTGGATCGTCGCCCACGGTTGCGCCCCGAGCACGCGGCAGATCGCGGACACCGTGGGGCTGCGGTCGACGTCGACGGTCTCGCGGCATCTGAAGGCGCTGGAGGAGAAGGGTTTCCTGCGGCGCGGCAGTGCCGTGACCCGGCAGCTCGACGTACGTCCCTTCCTGGGCGCCTCCGGCGGGGAGGGTGGCTCGGACGACACCGTCACGGTTCCGGTGGTCGGCGACATCGCCGCCGGTGCGCCGATCCTCGCCGAGGAGCACACCGACGACCTGCTCACCCTCCCCCGCGACCTGACCGGTTCGGGTACCGTGTTCGCCCTGCGGGTGCGGGGCGAGTCGATGGTCGACGCCGCGATCTGCGACGGCGACGTCGTGGTGGTGAAGCAGCAGCACGAGGCGCATTCGGGGCAGATCGTCGCCGCGATGATCGACGGGGAGGCCACTGTCAAGGTCTTCCGGCGGCGCAACGGTCACGTCTACCTCGAGCCGCGGAATCCCGCCTATCCGGTCATCGACGGCGACGGCGCGGTGGTGCTGGGTGTCGTCGTGTCGGTGATGCGCCGGATCTGACCGGCCGGGGTCAGCCGCAGAACGCATCGGGTACGCCGGGCGGCAGCGCGTCGAGCAGGTTCTGCGCGGGCCCGCCGAGCAGCGGGTCGTCGGTCAGCGGTCCCAGCGGCGGGCAGTCCTGCAGGCGGGGTCCCGGTTCCGGTGCGGGCGCCGGGCCGTCCGCGAAGGCACCGAGCACGTGGTCGGTGAGCTGCCCGGCCGACCCGCCGGTGGACGCGGCGACGGAGAAGTCCGCCCCGAACGAGGCGGACGCGTGGAACGAGCGGTCGTCGCTCCATCCCCACTTGGTGCCGATCACACCGGGGAGCGCGGCGGTGCCGTAGTCCTGCCGGGTCCCGTCCGCGGCCGTGTCGTGGGCCGAGGCCATCGCGGCGAGCACCGGAGAACCGGGATCGGTGCGTTTCTTGGTCTCGAGATAGGTGACCATGTCGTGCGTCGAGGTGGTGCCGGCACCCCAGTATCCGGGCACGTGGGTGTCGGTGAGCCCGAATTCGGTGGCGGTCGCGGCGATCGCCTGCGGGTACCTCGCGTGGAGCCGGTCGGCGATCGCGTCGTCGGAGGACCGGATCATCTCGACGGCGTCGGCGCGGTCGGCAGGATCACCGTGCTGCACCACGTATTCGGCCAGGTACAGCTTGACGATCGACACACCGGCGCGGGACTCGTGTTCGTTCGCCGTGCCGGCACGCATCCCGCTCGGGGTGTGGGCGAAGGAGATCCGGGTACCGCCCGGCGCGACGATCGCGCCACGGTCGTCGACGATCGGTGCGGGCGCCGCGGCGGCGACGGAGGCACCGAGGACGGTGAGGGCGGCCGCGGAGACGGTGGCGGTGAGGGTGGTCGCGATGGGGCGCATACCGGCGGTTACCCCGTCGCAGGAGGGGTAACCGCCGCGCGGGAAAACCCGCGCGGGAAGACCGCAGGGCGACGCGGCCGGATCCCGGTGTCGGTCCCCTGCCCTACAGTTCTGCCGTCCGGAGACCGATCCGGACCTTACGACACGAAACGGACCCGCCATGCCGATCTCCGTCACCCCGTCCTCGCACCGGGCGTGTGCTCGTTCCGCCCTCGTGCATCCTCTCCGCAGCCATACCGACGGCCGTGCCCACACCGACGGTCCCGCCCGGGGCTGCACGGTCCGTACGCGGGCGCGCGGCACCACGATCCCGTTCGGCCGGAACAGCGACGGCACGGCCGTGTCCTGGGATCTCGCCTCGGGCCGCAACCTGCTCGTCCGCCGCGACGAGCGCCGGTCGTCGCCGAGCGTGGCGCTCGATCTCATCGCGATGCGGGTGCTGACGGGCGGCACCCACGACCTGGTCGTCGTCGATCCCCACCGGCGCCATCCGTGGCTGGCGGGGCCGGGCACGCTGCCGGAGGGCTCGCGCCGGGCGACGACGCCGGAGGAGATCGCCCAGGTGGTGGCCGACCTCGATTCGCCGGTCGTGGGGCGCCCCGCGGTGCTGCTCGTCGCAGATCTCGCCGCGACGGTCGCGCTGCTCGACGAGGAGGGCCGCGCGCGGCTGGCCGCGGTCGTGCTCGCGTCGGGGGAACGGAACCTGGTGTGCGTCGCGACCACGGCGGACACGAATCCGCGCTGGTATCCGGACGGGCTGATCGACGCGTTCGGCGATCTCGTGGTGTGAGGCGCCGAGGTCACGGTTCCGACTCGCCGGTGTCGTGCCGGGCGGTGGTGGAGGATCATGGCCGATGCGGCACCGAGCGACACGCACAGGAGCCATCATGACCACCATCCACGTCCATCGGACGACCACCGCAACCCCCGAACAGATCGTCGCCGGCCTCACCGACTTCGGCCCGGGGCGTCAGGAGATCTTCGGGAACAGCGCGGCCGACTATCTGGAGGTGCATCACCGGGGCCCGCACGACGCCGACGTCACGGAGGGCTCGAACCACATCTGGGAACGCTTGCACTACGACTGGAGCGAACCTCGCCGGGTACGGATGACGACCACCGATTCCAATCTGTGGGGCGGCTCCTCCGGGCACGTCTACACCATGACGCAGCAGCCGTCGGGGACGACCGACGTCGATGTCGTCGTGGTCCGCGACGGGAAGAACCTCCGGGGGCGGATCGTTGCGGCGGCGCTCGGACTCGCCGGTTCCCGGTTCTTCGGAAGGCAGCTCGAGAGATCCGTCGCGGCCATCGAGGCCCGCAACGGCGGCCCCGGTGGCGGAGCAACGGATCCGGGGCGGTGATCCCCCGGCCCTATCTCGCCGAGGCTTCTTCGCTGCGCGTCGCCCCCGCGGTCTGCCGCACGGGCGGGATGGGGTGGAACGGCCGGAAGTCGTCCGTCCCGGCGTGGATGATCCCGGCGTGCGACTCGGGCACCTCGTTCCACAGGCCTTCGAGGTCGCGTAGCGGTTCGGAGACGACGAAGCGGGTGTCGTCGCCGTAGCGGCGCAGCACCTCGACCTCGGGGTGCAGGGCCCGGACCTTCTCGATCTCCGTCGAATAGAACAGCGAGCGGGTCTGCTGTGCGGTCGAGTACCGGAACACCCAGATCGATTCACCGTCGGTGGTCGCCAGGGTCGCCTGCACGGCGTTCTCGATGCCGTGCCGTGCGGCGACGTCCTCGACGAACCCGACTGTGCGGGCGACCGCGGTGAAGGGATCGTCGGCGAGCCCGAAGGTCAGGGCGAGGAAGAACAGCATCTCCGAGTCGGTCGTGCCCTCGATCGAGGAGTACAGGCTCGGGTCGACGGCCATCGCGAGGTCGCGTTTGATCCGCAGGAACTCGTGGACCTCGCCGTTGTGCATCCACAGCCAGTTGTCGTGCCGGAAGGGATGGCAGTTGCTGCGCTGCACCTCGGATCCGGTGGAGGCCCGCACGTGGGCGAACAGCAGCGGGGTCCGGATCTGACGGGAGATCTCGACGAGATTGCGGTCGTTCCATGCCGGTTCGACGCTCTTGAACAGCGCGGGTTCGGAGCCCTCGCCGTACCAGCCGATCCCGAAACCGTCACCGTTGGTGGTGGTCGCACCCATGTGGGAGTGCAGGGCCTGGTCGATCAGGGAGTGGACGGGACGGAACAACAGATCCTCGACGAGGATCGGATCGCCGGAGTACGCCATCCATCTGCACACCTCTCCATTCAAACCATGGGGTGGCGTCGGTGTACGGACTTTGGCGGTATCGGCCGGACGGGTCCCCGGCGGCCTCGTAGGCTGGACGCGTCGATGCGTTCGGCACGCACCGGAACTGGACGGACTCGCCATGACCGGTTCCTCCGGACCTCCCGGTCCGCACGAGCGGCGACGGGTGATCGTGGCCGCCCTGGCACGCCCGACCCCGACCGCGCTCGTGCTGATGAGCGTCTGCTTCGTGATGCCGCTCGAGCACGTGCACGGCGCCTCCGAGGTGCTCGTCCTCGTGGCGAGTCCGGGCGTGGTGGCCCTCGTCGGGTTCCGGCAGATCCGCCGGATCCTGGCCGCGGAGTATCCGGCGGTGCAGGCGCTCGAGGCTCGGACCGCGGTGGTGTCCCTCCACCTCGTGGTCTATGCGGGCGTGTACCACCGGATGTCCGTGGTCGATGTGGCGAACTTCGACGAACGCTTGTCCCGTGTCGATGCGCTCTACTTCTGTCCCACGGTGTTCTCCACCGTGGGATTCGGGGACATCGCCGCGGTGAGCGAGCCGGCGCGCGCGGTGGTGTCGGTGCAGATGGTCGGCAATCCGATCCTGATCGCACTCGGTATCAGGATGCTCACCGTCGCGGTGGAGTGGCGCCGGCGCCTCGGGGTGACCCTTCTCCCCGAAGCTCTCCCCGAGGCGCCACGCGCGCCGTCCCGTCCTGCGCCTGGTGCTCGGCCGCGTCGACGTAGGCCGAGGCGAAGACCTCGAGGTGCCGGACGAAGTCCTCGCGTGCCTCCGCCGGGAGTGCGTCCAGCGCGGTCGCGAGGAGCGACATCTTGCGCTCGAGCTCGGATTCGAACATCGCCCGGCCCGCCGGGGTCGCCCGCAGGGCCTTCGCACCTCCGCCGGCGCTGTCGAGGCGTTCGACCAGGCCGCGCGCCAGCGCGGCGTTGACCTGGCGGTTCACCGTGGACTGTTCCAGCCGGAGATCCTCGGCGATCTGCCGCATGGTCCGGGGTTCGTCCGCGCCGAGGAGCAGCCACAGCAGCCGGTTGTCGGCGGCGTTGAGTTCGTTCAGCGACTGGGCCGCGCGCTGCCCCCGTTCGAGACGCGCGGTGGCCACCACGAGTCCCCACTCGGGCATGTCGCGTACCGACTCCACCAGGCCTGTGATGGGAACCACCCCGTCTCGACTGTCTCTCGCCACACCGACTTGTGTACTCTACACATCTCTGAATATGTAACCTACATAGCCCCTTACGTCAGGAATACATGGACACCACCACCGCGACGAGCGCGGCGGCACCGAGAATCTCGGACAGCCGCGCCACCGCCGTCATCATCACGCTGTGCTTCGGGTCGCTGGCCGGAGCGCTCATGCAGTCGCTGGTCATCCCGATCCAATCCGAACTGCCCGCTCTGCTCGACACCTCGGCCGCCAACGCGTCCTGGGCGATCACCGCCACCCTGCTGGCCGGCGGCGTCTCCATGCCGGTCACCGGGCGCCTGGCCGACATGTACGGCAAGAAGCGCGTCATGGTCGCCTGCGCTGCGATCCTGGTCGTCGCCTCGCTGCTGTGCGCCGTCGGCACCGGCCTGGTGCCCTTCCTCCTCGGCCGCGCCCTCCAGGGCATCGCGATGGGCTACATCCCGGTCGCCATCTCCGCCGTGCGCGCACTCGCCCCGAGGGAGAAGCAGGCCACCGCGGTCGCGACCGTCTCCGCCACCCTCGGTGTCGGCGGTGCCATCGGCCTGCCGCTGTCGGCGTGGATCGCCCAGACCTTCGACTGGCACGCCCTGTTCTACGTCTCCACCGCGCTGGCGGTCGTCGTGCTCGCCGCCACCGCGCTGGTCGTCCCGGCAACCGGGGACACCCACCCCGCCCGACTGGACCTCGTCGGCCTCGCGCTCATGGCCGTCGGTCTCGTCTCGCTGCTCGTCGGCATCTCGAAGGGCTCGACCTGGGGCTGGGGCAGCGGCACCACCTGGGCCTGCATCGTCGGCGGCCTCGTCGTCCTGGTGATCTTCGGCCTGTTCGAGCTGCGCCACCACGATCCGCTGGTCGACGTGCGCACCATGGGACACCGGCCGGTGTTCTTCACCAACATCGCCGCCGTGCTCATCGGTTTCGGCATGATGGCCTCGTCGATCGTCGTGCCGCAGCTGCTGCAGATGGACGAGCGCACCGGCTACGGCCTCGGCCAGACCATCCTGCAGGCCGGCATGTGGATGTTCCCCGGCGGCCTGATGATGATGGTCTTCGCCCCGATCTCCGCGCGGCTCATCAACGCCATCGGCGCCCGCCTCACCCTCGCCATCGGCGCCTTCGTCGTCGCCTGCGGCTACGTCTTCGGCGCCTTCATGATGGACGCGCCGTGGAAGCTGATGGTCAGCGTGATCATCTCCTCCGCCGGTGTCGGCATCGGCTACGCCGCCTTCCCGACGCTCATCATGGACAACGTCCCCCTCGCGGAGGCCGGGTCCAGCGTCGGCGTCAACTCGCTGATGCGCTCGGTCGGCACCACCACGGCCGGTGCCGTCATGGCCGCCGTGCTCACCAGCAAGACGATGGAGCTGGGCGGTTTCTCGATCCCGAGCGAGTCCGCCTTCCAGCTCTGCTTCTTCGTCGGCGCGGGTGCCGCGGTCGCGGGCGCACTGGTCGCGCTGCTCGTCCCGGCTCGCACCCGGCGGTCCGCGGGCCGGCCGGACACCCCGGAGCCGGGGAAGGTGAACGCCTGACCCTCGGGGGCCTCTCCCCCGATCACGGCACACGACGGGCGCCACGCTCACCCGATCCGGGGCGGCGGGGCGCCCGTCGCGCGTTCCCGGCCCCGTTCCCGCATCCCGCTTCCGTGGCCCGCTTCTGCATCCCGCTGCCGTGTCTCGGACAGGTGAAATCTCACGCATTCACGCTCCGACCTGCCGATGTGGGGTGATCCTGGGAAAGATCCACCGTCCACTGACGCAGGTCGGAGGTCCAGGTGCTGGAGTGGGGAACGGTCGTCGCCGACAGCGCGATGTGGACGCTGAAGGCCTACGCGATCACGCTCGTGGTGTTCCTGGCCGTGCTCGTCGCGGTGGTGCGATTCACCCACTGGGGACGGCAGTGGTGGCGTGTCGCCGGGTCGTTCTTCGATCCCCGCAACGGTCTCGGCGGGCCCGGGCTCGCCGCGGTCGTGCTGCTGCTGACGGTCTTCGCGGTGCGGATGAACGTGCTGTTCTCGTACTGGTACAACGACTTCTACACGGCCATCCAGAATCTCGACGAGTCGGCGTTCTGGCGGTTCATGCGGGTCTTCGCGATCCTGGCCACCGTGCACGTGGTGCGCGCCCTGGTCGCCTATCTGCTCGCGCAGACCCTCGACATCCGCTGGCGGACCCACCTCAACGAGCATCTGCTGGACCGGTGGCTGCGGTCGGGATCCTTCTACAAGGACCGCTTCGTCTCCTCCCCCGTCGACAATCCCGATCAACGGATCCAGGTGGACATCACCGATTTCGTCACCACGACCCGGGTGCTGTCGATGGGCGCGGTCACCGCGGTGTTGTCGATCGTGAGCTTCACCGGCATCCTGTGGGACCTGTCGGGGCCGCTGACGATCTTCGGCACCGAGATCCCGCGCGCGATGGTGTTCCTCGTGTTCGTGTACGTGCTCGTCACCACGGCGGTCGCGTTCTGGATCGGCCGCCCGCTGATCCGGTTGAACTTCCTCAACGAGAAACTCGGCGCCACCTACCGGTACGCGCTGGTGCGGGTGCGCGAATACGGCGAGTCCATCGCGTTCTACCGCGGCGAGAACGTCGAACGCGGCGGACTGCTCTCGAGGTTCGCCGCGGTGATCCGCAACTGGTGGCGGATCGTGTTCCGGATGCTCAAGTTCGACGGCTTCAACCTGGCCGTGAACCAGACGGCGGTGATCTTCCCGTTCCTCGTGCAGGGCCCGCGCCTGTTCGCCGGGCAGGTCACCCTCGGCGACGTGATGCAGACGTCCAACGCGTTCGGCCAGGTGCACGACTCGCTGTCGTTCTTCCGCGAGTCGTACGACGACTTCGCGGCGTTCCGCGCCACCACCATCCGCCTCAACGGGCTGCTCGACACCACCGAGCACGCCGAGGAACTGCCCACCCTCGCGGCGACCGAGAGCGGGGATCGCCTGGAGCTGGCGGGACTGTCGGTCACCACCCCGTCGGGCACACCGCTCGTCGCCGACCTGTCGCTGAGCGTCGCGCCCGGGGAGGCCCTGCTGGTGCGGGGCGCGTCGGGCAGCGGCAAGACCACCCTGCTGCGGACGATCGCGGGACTGTGGCCCTATGCGCGCGGCACCGTGGATCGCCCCGTCGGTGACGGCCTGTTCCTGTCGCAGGACCCCTACCTGCCGTTGGGCACTCTGCGCGAGGCCGTCACCTATCCGCACGAGACGGTCCACGACGAACGTGCGGTGCGGGCCGCGCTGGAGCGGGTGCAGCTCGGGCATCTCGCCGACCGTCTGGACGCGGAGGCGGACTGGGGCCGGACCCTGTCCCCGGGCGAGCAGCAGCGCCTCGGCTTCGCCCGCATCCTGCTGTCGCGGCCGGCGATCGTGTTCCTGGACGAGGCGACGGCCGCGGTCGACGAGGGACTCGAGGACGCGCTCTACCGCACGGTGCGCGAGGCGCTGCCGGAGTCGGTGATCGTGAGCGTCGGCCACCGGAGCACCCTGGACCGGTTCCACGACCGGGTGCTCGAACTGCGGGGCGACGGCCGCTGGGCGATCACCGACCGGGTGCCGTGACGACCCGCCGCGGCGTGCGCGAAATCGACGGCCGTTCCACATATCTCGACTTATGTCGCCGAACGCGAACGGAATCGATCCGCAGGGCCGAAGGGACCGAATCGGACAGAAATTCCGACATTCGTCCTGTTTGCAGTTCTCCCGTTTGGAGATGACGCTCAGATCGCGTACTAATTGTGTCGCGTCATCAAACTGTGATGGGGATCATGGTTTGACGCACATCAGGCGGGTTCGCAGGGGATCCCGCCGTGAGCTGCTCGGTCGACGAGCGGAGGAACCTTCGACGATGCGCTTGCCCATGCCTCCCACGGACTCGATGTTCCTGCTCGGAGAAAGCCGCGACCAGCCGATGCACGTGGGTGGGCTGATCCTACTGCGACCGGCGCCGGGCACGAACGCCCCCGACCTCGCACAGATGTTCGCCGGCAACCTCGCCGACGCAACCGATACCGAGTTCGAGGGCACCGGGTCCGACGCCACGGCCGTCGACACCTTCTGGCGCAAGCGCGCGGTGCGGTCGCTCACCACCCTCGGTCAGTGGGCGTGGGAGGACGACCGGAACTTCGATCTGTCGTATCACGTGCGGCGCAACGCACTTCCGCGCCCGGGCGGACTCGACGAACTGTGGGAGCTCGTCTCCCGGCTGCACGGCACACTGCTCGACCGGCGGCGGCCACTGTGGGAGGTGCACCTCATCGAGGGTCTCGCCGACGGCCGCCTCGCCGTCTACACGAAGATCCACCACGCCCTCGCCGACGGGGTGGGCGCGATGAAACTGCTGCGCCGCGCGCTGAGCCCGGATCCGGACCGCACCGGGATGCCCGCGCCCTGGGCACCGATCTCCGCGCCCCGCCGGCCGCACGGCGCGGGGACCACGCTCGATCTGCCCGAGGCGGCGGTGCAGGCGGTCAGGACCGTCGCGACCGACGCGGTGGGGGTCCTGCCGGCCCTGGCCGGCACGGTCGAGCGGGCACTGCGCGGGAAGGGCGGATCGTTGTCGCTCGCCGCCCCGAACACCATCATCAACGTCCCCGTCACCGGCACCCGCCGGTTCGCGGCCCGCTCCTGGCCCCTCGACCGGCTCCGCGCGGTCGCCGCGGCCGCCGGCAGTACCGTCAACGACGTCGTGCTCGCGATGTCGTCGGGTGCGCTCCGGGCCTTCCTGCTCGACCACGATGCGCTGCCCGATCGATCGCTGGTGGCGATGGTGCCGGTGTGCCTGCGGCCCGACAAGGACTGCTCCGGCAACGAGGTCGGCGTCCTGATGTGCGATCTGGGCACCGACGTCGACTCCCCCGCCGAGCGGCTCGCCACGATCTCGGCGTCGATGACACGCGGCAAGGAGTCGATGCGCGGCATGTCCTCGCTGTCGAGACTGGCGACGAGCGCGCTCGGGGTCGCCCCGCTGGCGGTGGGCATCCTCACCCGGAACCGGGCGCTGCCCCGGCCGCCCTTCAACGTCATCGTCTCCAACGTGCCGGGATCTCCGGATCCGTTGTACTGGAACGGCGCCCGGGTGGAGGCGATCCATCCGCTGTCGGTGCCCGTGGACGGTCAGGCGCTGAACATCACCTGCACCAGCACCGACGACGCCATCGCCTTCGGCCTGACCTCGTGCAGCCGGATCCTGCCGCACCTGCAGCCGCTGCTCGACCATCTCGACGCCGCGCTGGTGGCGCTCGAGGACGCCGTCGGGGTGAGCCCGGCCCTGAAAACCACCGAGATCACCGAAACCACCGAGGTCACCGAGACCGCCGCGATCACCGATCGGCAGACCTCCCCGGAAGTCACCGACAGCACCCGGGTCCCCGCGGAGGCGACCGCGCACGCGGTGTGACCGCCGATGACGCAGACCGACGAGCCGTCCGTCCGGGTGGAGACGAAGGACCGGGTCACCACGGTGATCCTGGCGCGACCCGAGCGCCGCAACGCCGTGGACGGGCCGATGGCGGCGGAGCTGGCCGCGGCCTTCCGGACCTTCGACGCCGACCCCGACGCCGATGTCGCGGTACTCCACGGCGAGGGCGGAACCTTCTGCGCCGGAGCCGATCTGAAGGCGATCGGCACCGACGATCAGAACCGCGTCGAGGTGGAGGGCGACGGCCCGATGGGTCCCACCCGGATGATGCTCTCCAAACCGGTGATCGCGGCGGTCGAAGGGCACGCCGTGGCCGGCGGGTTGGAGCTGGCGATCTGGTGCGACCTGCGGGTGGCGGCCTCCGACGCGGTGTTCGGGGTGTTCTGCCGACGCTGGGGTGTGCCGTTGATCGACGGCGGCACGGTGCGGCTGCCGCGACTGATCGGGGAGAGCCGCGCGCTGGACATGATCCTGACCGGCCGCCCGGTCGACGCCACCGAAGCCCTGGAGTTCGGGCTCGTCAACCGGGTGGTGGAGCCGGGCACGGCCCGCGCGGCCGCCGAGGAACTCGCGCGGCAGCTCACCCGGTTCCCGCAGACGTGTCTGCGCAACGACCGCCGCTCGGCCCGGGCGCAGTTCGGGCGCACCGAGCAACACGCGATGGCCGTCGAGATCCGGCTCGGCCTCGAGTCGCTGGCCGCCGACACCGCGTCCGGCGCCGCGCGGTTCCGCGCCGGGGACGGACGGCACGGCAGCTTCTCCTGAACGGGTCCCGAACGGGAGGAGCCCGGACCGCCGCGGTCAGTACACGAAGACGGCGCGTTCGGCGAGGTCGAGAACGGGCTGCGGCAGGATGCCGAGCAGCACGGTGGTGACGGCCGCGAACGCGATCGCCGCGCTCGTCGCGAGGGTGGATGTCGCGAGCCGCGGGGCGTCGGGCAGGGGCTCGCTGAAGAACAGCAGCACGATCACCCGCACGTAGAAGTACGCCGCGACCGCGCTGACGAGCACACCGACGATCACCAGCGGCGCGGCGCCCGCGCCGACCGCGGCCCCGAACACCGCGAACTTCGCGATGAACCCGCTCGTGAGCGGGATACCGGCGAGGGAGAGCAGGAACAGCGCGAAGATCCCGCCGAGCAGCGGCGAGCGCCGGCCCATCCCGGCCCAGCGGGACAGCCCCCAG
>Ga0182741_1005014_pt1 | contig 12577 bp, 13 predicted proteins | sample eDN5th37CBELigOP_FD_128874 | JGI IMG/M metagenome (GOLD analysis project Ga0182741, IMG submission 128874) | Enriched Organic Plus compost microbial communities from Emeryville, California, USA - eDNA 5th pass 37_C BE-Lig OP (version 2) (version 2) ...
GAGTGGCGGTTCCGGTCGCCCCGGGCCAGGGGCTGGTGCCGGAGCTTCCCGCGGCCACGGGTCTCGGCACCACGCCGGCGCGCTGACGCATGCAGGGGCTGGCATTGCCTGGCTGGCTGACCGATGCACGGCCCGGCGGGGATGTGGTGCTCGCGCTCGGCGTCATCGTCCTGCTCGCCGTTCTGGTGGTGCCGCTGCCCACGCTGCTGCTGGACGCGATGCTGGCGGTCTCCATCACCGTCTCGGTGCTGGTGCTGATGGTGGCGATCTTCCTCCGCCATCCACTCGAGCTCACCGCCTTCCCTCAGATCCTGCTGCTGACCACGCTGCTGCGCCTGGCGCTGAACGTCGCCACCACCCGCACCATCCTCTCGCACGGCCATGAAGGCCCGCAGGCAGCCGGCCATGTGGTGGCGGCCTTTGGCGGCTTCCTGATGGGCGGCGACGTGCTGGTGGGGCTGATCGTCTTCGCCGTGCTGCTCGTGGTGAACTTCATGGTGGTCACCAAGGGCTCGGGCCGCATCGCGGAAGTCGCGGCGCGCTTCACCCTGGACGCCATGCCGGGCAAGCAGATGGCGATCGACGCCGACCTCTCCGCCGGGCTGATCGAGGAGGCCGAGGCACGTCGCCGGCGCCGCGAGCTCGAAGAGGAGAGCGCCTTCCACGGCAGCATGGACGGCGCGGCCAAATTCGTGCGCGGCGACGCCATCGCCGGGCTCATCATCACCGCCATCAACCTGCTGGGCGGCATCGCCATGGGGCTGCTGCGCCATGGCATGGGCTTCGGCGATGCGGTCGCCACCTTCTCGACCCTCACCGTGGGCGACGGGCTGGTCAGCCAGATCCCCGCGCTGCTGGTCTCGGTGGCGGCCGGCATCGTGGTGACCAAGGGCTCGGGCGAGGGCACGGCCGACGAGGCCATGGCGAGGCAGCTCGGCGGCTGGAAGCCGCTGGCCATGGCCTCGGGCGCCGCCGGCGTCCTGGCGCTGCTGCCGGGCATGCCGATGCTGCCCTTCCTGGCGCTGGCGGGCGGTGCCGGCGCGCTGGCCTGGAGGGGGCGCAAGGACGCACAGGCGGAGGCCACCGCCCCTCCGCCGCCGCCACCCGCCCCGGCCGAGCCCCCCGTGGCGGACACGCTGCGCATCGATCTGCTGCGGATCGAGCTGGGCTACGGCCTGCTGTCCCTTGCCGCCGGGGATGGGCCGCGGCTGACCGAGCAGATTCGCGGCCTGCGCCGGACCATGGCGCAGGAGATGGGCTTCGTCCTGCCCAGCGTGCGCATACAGGACAACCTCGAACTCCCTGCGGACACCTACGTGATCCGGGTCAAGGAGATCGAGGCGGGGCGCGGCCAGCTCCGTCCGCCGCTGCATCTCGCCATCGATCCCTCCGGTGGCGTGCCGGCCATGGCCGGGGAGCGCACCACGGAGCCGACCTTCGGCCTCCCCGCACTCTGGATCGCCGAGGAGCTGCGGGAGGAGGCACTGGCGCGCGGCTGCACCGTGGTGGACGCCCCCGGCGTGCTCTCCACCCACCTGACGGAGATCGTGCGCGAGCACATGGCGGAGCTTCTGTCCTATGCGGAAACGCAGAAGCTGCTCGAGGAGCTGCCGAAGGAGCAGCAGAAGCTGGTGGCCGACCTGGTGCCCGCCCCCGTCGGCGTTGGCGGCATCCAGCGCATCCTGCAGGCCCTGCTCGCCGAGCGCGTCTCCATCCGCGACCTGCCGACGATCCTGGAGGGGGTGCAGGAGGCCTGCGCCGCCGGCGCCCGCAGCGTGCCGGGCATCCTTGCCACCGTCCGCACGCGCCTCGCGCGCCAGCTTTCGGACGCGGCCCGCGGCCCCCAGGGCTATGTGCCGCTGATCACCCTGTCCACCGAATGGGAACTGGAATTCGCCGAGGCGCTGACCGGCCCGCCGGAGGAGCGACAGCTCGCCATGGCCCCGAGCCGCCTGCAGGCCTTCATGCTGAAGGTGCGCGAGGCCTTCGATGCGGCCGCGGCGGCTGGCGAGGCGCCGGCGCTGGTCTGCTCGGGCGGCATCCGCGCCCATGTGCGTGCTATCGTCGAGCGCTTCCGCCCCGCCACCACGGTGCTGAGCCAGTCGGAGATCCACCCCCGCGCGCGCATCCGCACCGTGGGAAGTATCTGATGCGCCCCCTGGCGCCACCGCCCCGCTAGGTCCCGACGCATGCGCCTCAAGCTCTTCCGCGCCCCCCGCATGGCCGAGGCGATGGCCATGGTCCGCGCCGAGCTGGGCGAGGAGGCCGTCATCCTCGGCAGCCGTCGCGTTGGTGGCCAGGTCGAGGTGACCGCGGCGCTGGAGCCGCCGGAGCCCGTGCTGATCCCGCCCGATGCACCCCCCACCCCGACGCCGACGGCGCTCTCGCGGCACAACCTGCCATCGGCGCTGGCCACACGGCTTGCCGGCGGCCCGCTGCCGCAGCGTCTGGCCGAGACACTGACCTTCGCCCCGTTGCCCGAGGGCCGGGACCGGCCGCTGTTGCTGGCCGGCCCGCCGGGAGCAGGCAAGACGCTGACCTGTGCCAAGCTCGCCACCCGTGCGGTGCTGTCCGGCGCCCGGCCGCTGGTGGTCACGACCGATGCCGCGCGCGCCGGAGCGACGGAGCAGCTCGCCGCCTTCACTCGCCTGCTCGGCCTGACGCTCGCGCTGGCCGCGGAGCCCGGAACCCTCGCCAAGGCGCTGGCGCACCGCCTGCCGGGCCAGCCCATGCTGATCGACAGCGCCGGCTGCAACCCCTTCGACCCGGGGGAGGCGCGCGGGCTGATCGCGCTCGCCCGCGCGGTGGAGGCGGAACTGGTGCTGGTTCTGCCAGCGGGCCTCGACGCCGCGGAGGCATCGGACCTTGCCCGCAGCTTCGCGCTCATGGGCGCGCGCCATCTGGTGCCCACACGCCTGGACCAGGCGCGGCGCCTCGGCGCCGTGCTCGCCGCTGCCGAGGCGGGCCTCACCCTCACCGAGGCCGGGATCGGCCCCGGCGCGGCCGAGGGCCTCGCCACCATCACCCCGGACTGGCTGGCGGCGCGGCTGCTCGGCCAGCCCGCCCTCGCCGGAGAGGAGCTTCGCGCATGACCCAGGACGCCACCGCGCGGGGCCGCGTGCTCGCCATCGCCTCGGGCAAGGGCGGGGTGGGCAAGACCTGGCTCGCCGTCACCCTTGCCCATGCGCTGGCCCGGGCCGGACAGCGAGTACTGCTGGTGGATGGCGATCTCGGCCTTGCCAATGTGGATGTGCAGCTCGGCCTCGACCCCTCTCGCGACCTTTCCGCCGTCCTGGCCGGACGGGGCGTGGCCGAAGTGGCGCTGCGTTATCCGGCAGGTTTCGACATCCTGCCGGGCCGGTCGGGTTCCGGCACTCTCGCGGCCTTCGAGGAGGCGGTGCTCGAGCGCCTGCTGACGGTAGCGCGCGACGCCACCGCAGCCTGGCAGGCCGTCGTGCTCGATCTCGGCGCCGGGCTCGATCGCGGCGTGCGCCGCATGGCAGCCGCCGCCGACACCCTGCTGGTGGTTGCCACCGATGAGCCGACCAGCCTGACCGATGCTTATGCCGTACTGAAGCTGCACCGGCGCGACCGGCCTGGGGGCGATGCACAGGTGGTGGTGAATCAGGCCGCGGATCGGGCCGCCGGAGAGCGGACCTGGACCACGCTCGACCGTGCATGCCGCAGCTTTCTCGGGCAGGGTGTGCCGCTCGCCGGCATCATCCGTCGCGATTCCCGGGTACCGGAGGCCATCCGGCGCCAGACTCCGCTGCTGACCCGCCATCCCACCTGCCCGGCGGCCGAGGATGTCATGGACCTCGCTGCACGCCTCACCGCCTGACCGGATGGCCGGCAGGCCCAGGAGGGAGGCGGCATGTCAACTTCGCGTGTGCCTCAATCTCGGTGCGTTTGCGGTTCATGCGTGATCGCCTACTCCTGATAGGTGAAGGGGTGGCGTGGGGCGCCACCTGCGGGCGAGCCGCCCAGGAGGGGGAAGCTTATGGCGCTGCGAAAGACCCTGCTTGCGACCACCCTGTTGGTCCTACCGACAGCCGGCACCGTGCAGGCAGAGCCGCTATCGGGGCTCTACCTCGGAGCAGCAGCGGGCGTGAATTTCTGGCACGACCAGTCGAGCGGCGGCATCCGGGTGCACGACCATGACACCGGTCTGGCCGTGCTCGGCGCCGTCGGTTGGGGCTTCGGCAACGGGCTCCGCGTGGAGCTGGAGGGCAACTACCGGGCCAGCGAGGTGGATCAGCTCAGTGTGCGGATCGGCGGCCTCGGCAACAGCGGCAGTGTCCGGAATTACGGCGCCATGGTGAACGCGCTGTTCGACTTCGACCTGTCGAGCTTCGGCCTTCAGCCGTCGGCCGTGACGCCATATATCGGTGCCGGCATCGGCTACGGCTGGTATGAGGTGAGCGGCGCCCGCTTTTCCGCCGGAGGGTCGAGCTTCCAGCTGGATGATTCGGACGGGCAGTTCGCCTATCAGGGCATCGCCGGTGCCGCCATCAGCCTGAGCAACCTGGCGCCTGGCCTGGCGCTGACGGCCGAATACCGCTTCTACGGCACTGTGGATCAGAGCCTGAAGGTCAGCCGGGTGGCGGGCCCACCGGTCGCAGGGGTGCCGGGCGGGGTGAAGTATGAGAATGTGAACCACTCCATCCTAGTCGGCCTGCGCTACAATTTCGGCGTGACGCCCCCGGCGCCTGCGCCCGCGCCGGCAGCCGTTCCGGCACCTGCGCGAACCTACATGGTGTTCTTCGACTGGGATCGTGCCGACCTGACCGACCGGGCCCGGCAGGTCATTGCCGAGGCGGCGCAGGCCTCCCGCCAAGTGCAGTCCACACGCATCGACGTTGCCGGCCATGCCGACCGCTCGGGGCCGGCGCCGTACAATCAGCGCCTGTCGCGGCGGCGTGCCGAGGTGGTGGCGGCGGAGCTGGTGAGCAACGGCGTCAACCGCAGCGAGATTGTCGTGACCGCCTTCGGCGAGACACGGCCACTGGTGCCGACCGCCGACGGCGTGCGTGAGCCGCAGAACCGGCGCGTCGAGATCGTGCTGAACTGAGACGCCTGTGTCAGCGGATCGCCAGGGCGTTGCCTGGCGATCCGATGCCGCCACGCAGATGCAGCGGCGCGGCGGTGAAGAAGGCGGTCCAGCGCCCGGTCATGGCGCTGTCCGCAGCCAGTGCCTCAAGGTCGAAGAATTCGCCCAGTACCAGGCCGAGGCGGGCGATGGCCCAATGAAGGGTCGGCTTCCAGGGGAAGTAGGGCCAGGCCTCCACCGTCGGATTGTCGGCGCAGACGGCGGCAATGCCCCGGTCCCAGAGGAAGCGCCACATATCCTGCCCACCCGAGAGGCCGCTGTAGTCCTGCGTATTGGTGGTGCCGCGGATCAGCCGGTCGCGCGCATCCACATCCGGCGCGGCGCGGAAGGCGGCGAGCCAGCCGGTGCGAACCAGCAGGATGTCGCCCGGGCGCAGCGCCACATCCTGAGCGGCGAGACAGGCGGACAGGTCCTCGGCTGAGGCGCGGAGGCTGCCGAGCGGCCCCCACTCCCGGCCCGTGGCGGCGAAATGGCGGGCAAGGTCCGCGAGCACGCATCGCCCTGCGATGCCGTGGCGCAGTGCCTTGTCGATGCCGTTGCGGCTCTCGGTGCCGTGCACCACCGCGCCGGCCGGAGCGTGGTTGTAGAAGCCGTGATGCGGGTCCGCGAAATGCGACAGCCCGTCCCATTGGGTGCTGCCCTGCAGCCAGAAGCCGTCCAACCGGTCGTCGCGGGTGATGCGGCCAGGCTTCTCCTCGGCCACCAACGTGGGCGCGGGCGCGGCGCGGCGACGATGCGCACCAGGATGGGTAGCCCCGAAAGGCTCGTCCAGCGGCAGGTTCAGGTTGAACCGGCGGCCCTCGCGAATCTCGCTGGCGGCGGCGGCAACCGTCGCATCGGTGATGCGGTTCAGGGTGCCGATCTCGTCGGCCGGCCCCCAGACGCCCCAGGCCAGAGGCAGGCCGGTGCCGTCCTCGGGGCGGGGCAGGTCGTCATAGCGCGGCGGCATGGGCGGCATCATACTGGAACAGGCGCATGGTGACAGAGGCCTCGCGCACCCCGCTGCCTGCCGGCCGCCCCTCCCTTCTCGCGCAGCTGACGGGCTTACCTGGGGCAACGCCGGCCCGCTGCGGCCCGAAGCCGCAAAATGCGCAAGGGGCGGATGGTCGCCCACCCGCCCCCTGGCATTCGCTGCGAACTCCCGTCCGGGCTCAGGCCGCTTCCTGCTCGCCCTCGGCTTCGGCGTTCTGCTTCGGGCCGCTGTCCTGGCCCTTCGCGGCCGGATCACGGTCCACCAACTCGATCACCGCCATGGTGGCGGCGTCGCCGTAGCGGATGCCGGCCTTCAGCACGCGGGTATAGCCGCCGTTGCGGGCGCGGTAGCGCTCCGCGATGGTGGTGAACAGCTTGTCCACCACCTTCTCGTCCATCAACTGGGCGTAGGCCTGGCGCCGCGCATGCAGCCCGCCGCGCTTGCCGAGGGTGATGATCCTCTCGACATAGGGCCGCAGCTCCTTCGCCTTCGGCAGGGTGGTGGTGATCTGCTCGTGCTTCAGCAGGCTGGTCGCCATGTTGCGAAACATGGCGATCCGGTGAGTGCTGGTGACGCCGAGCTTCCGGCCGGCAATTCCGTGACGCATCGTGGTGGCTTCCTGGTGTCGTCGCCCGTCGCGCGCTGCAGCTTACGCGTCGCGGCCTGCGAGGGCATGCACCCCTAGGCCGCTCCGCACCCGAAGCGCCCTCAGAACGGCTCCTCGAGCTTCTTGGCGAGTTCCTCGATGTTCTCCGGCGGCCAGCCCGGCACGGTCATGCCAAGGCCGAGGCCCATGGAGGCGAGGACCTCCTTGATCTCGTTCAGCGACTTGCGCCCGAAATTCGGGGTGCGGAGCATCTCCTGCTCGGTCTTCTGCACCAGGTCGCCGATATAGACGATGTTGTCGTTCTTCAGGCAGTTCGCCGAGCGGACGGAAAGCTCGAGCTCGTCCACCTTGCGCAGCAGGTTGCGGTTGAAGGGCAGGTCGTCCCGCTCCTCCTCCACCTTGCGCTCGCGCGGCTCATCGAAGTTGATGAAGAGCTGCAGCTGGTCCTGCAGGATGCGGGCGGCGAGCGCCACCGCATCCTCCGGCGCCAGGGTGCCGTCCGTCTCCACGTTCAGCACCAGCTTGTCGTAGTCCGTCACCTGGCCGACGCGGGTGGGCTCCACCCGATAGGCCACGCGGCGCACGGGCGAATAGACGGCGTCCACCGGGATCAGCCCGATCGGCGCATCCTCGGGCCGGTTCTGCGCCGCCGGCACATAGCCCTTGCCGGTGTTGGCGGTCAGCTCCATGGACAGCTTCGCACCGTCGTCCAGGGTGCAGAGCACCAGATCCGGGTTGGCGATCTCGATGTCGCCGGTGGTCTGGATCTGACCGGCCGTCACCTCGCCCGGGCCGGTGGCCGTCAGCTGCAGCCGCTTCGGACCGTCGCCCTGCATGCGAATGGCAAGCTGCTTCACGTTCAGCACGATATCCGTCACGTCCTCGCGGACGCCCTGGATGGAGCTGAATTCGTGCAGCACGCCATCGATGCGGATGGCGGTGACGGCCGCGCCTTGCAGCGAGGACAGCAAAACCCGCCGAAGCGCATTGCCCAGCGTCATGCCGAAGCCACGCTCCAGCGGCTCGGCCACGATGGTCGCGGTCCGCTCGGGGTCCGGCCCGACTTCAACGTCGAGCTTCTCGGGCCGGATGAGCGACCGCCAATTCCTCTCGATCACGTCCAGTCTCCTTCACGCGTCCAAAGGCCGCGACCCCGCCATGCCCGGCAGAATCCGCGACCCGGAACGCGAATCGCGCTGTGGTGCCCCGCCGGACGGGGCACCACAGCGCGTCTCAGCTCAGACCCGCCGCCGCTTCCGCGGCCGGCAGCCGTTGTGCGGAATGGGCGTCACGTCACGGATGGCGGTGACATAGAAGCCAACCGCCTGCAGCGCCCGCAGCGCGCTTTCACGACCCGAGCCCGGCCCGCTGACCATGATCTCCAGCGTCTCCATCCCGTGCTCGCGCGCCTTGCGCCCGGCATCCTCGGCCGCGACCTGCGCGGCATAGGGGGTGGATTTCCGGCTGCCCTTGAAACCTTGGCTGCCAGAGGAGGACCAGGCGATCGCGTTGCCCTGCGCGTCCGTGATGGTCACGATGGTATTGTTGAAGGAGGCAAGAACATGGGCAACGCCCGAGGAGATGTTCTTGCGTTCCTTCTTGCGCGGGCCACGGGCGCCGCCGCGGGGTTCGCGGGCCATCTTACTTCGTCACCTTCTTCTTGCCGGCAATCGGCACCGCCTTGCCCTTGCGGGTGCGCGCATTGGTGTGGGTGCGCTGGCCGCGCACCGGCAGCCCCTTGCGGTGACGCAGACCGCGGTAGCTCGCCATGTCCATCAGGCGCTTGATGTTCATCGCGACCTCGCGGCGAAGGTCGCCTTCCACCCGGTACTCGCGGTCAATCAGCTCGCGGATGCGGAGAACCTCCTCATCCGTCAACTGGTTCACCCGCCGCTCCTCGGGGATGCCGAGCTTATGGCAGATGTCGAGCGCATTCTTCGGCCCGATGCCATAGATGTAGCGCAGCGAGATCGGCACGCGCTTGTTGGTGGGAATGTTCACGCCGGCGATGCGCGCCACTATTCTGCTCCCGGAGCCCGTCGCTCCTGCTCACGCCGGCCAGGCCCCGGGAGAGGGGCATACCGGCGCCATGGCCAAACCAAGATGTTTCAACGACTAAACGCGGCCTCGGGGTAGCCCCAAGGGGCCGCCCTGGCCGCGGGAGGCGCGGACTATAGCGGCAGTCCCCCCGCCGTCAAGCCCGCATTGGTGGCGGTCCGAGGATCGCCTCGATCTGCCGTGCCACCTCGTCCATCGCCGCCATGCCGTTCACCACCCGGAGCACCCCCTTGCTGGCATAGTAGGGCAGCAAGGGGGCCGTCTGGCGGTGATAGGCCTCGAGCCGGGAGGCCACTGTCTCCGCCTTGTCGTCCGCCCGGCGCGTGAACTCCGTGCTGCCGCAAACATCGCAGACCCCGGGCACCTTCGGCTGCTTGAAGCGGTCGTGGTAGCCCTCGCCGCATCTGGCGCAGGTGAAACGGCCCGAAATCCGCTCCACCAGCGCCGCATCGTCCACCTGCAACTCAATCACATGATGCAGGGGCATGGACTTTTCCTGCAGCATCACGTCCAGCGCCTCGGCCTGCGGCACGGTGCGAGGAAAGCCGTCCAGGATGAAGCCCTGCACGACGTCGGCGGCGGAGACGCGGGCAGCCAGCATGGCAATGATGACGGCGTCCGGAACGAGTTCGCCGCGTTCCATGATCGCCTTGGCCTTCTGGCCAATTTCGCTGCCAGACCGAACCTCGGCACGCAGCATGTCCCCGGTGGAAATCTGCTTCAGCCCGTAGCGATCCTCGAGCCGCTTCGCCTGCGTCCCCTTGCCGGCGCCCGGCGGGCCGAGAAGGATAAGGTTCATCCGCGCTTTCCCTTCCAGGACCGGTCGGCGCCGGCCCGCTCATCCCGCGACAGGCCGCGTGGTATCCCAGCCTGCCCCGTCACCGGGCTTCCGTCACCGTGGCCGCGGCGCACCGCGGCCACCGAGGCGCGCCTTGCGGATCAGCCCCTCGTACTGATGTGCGAACAGATGCGACTGCACCTGGGCAACCGTGTCCATGGTGACGGAGACGATGATCAGCAGGGAAGTGCCGCCAAAATAGAAGGGCACGCCATAGTTGCTGATCAGGATCTCCGGCAGCAGGCAGACGACCGTGAGGTAGATTGCGCCCACGGCCGTGAGCCTGGTCAGCACCCGGTCGAAATAGTCCGCGGTGTGCTGTCCAGGGCGAATGCCAGGCACAAAGCCGCCGTACTTCTTCAGGTTGTCCGCTGTCTCCTGCGGGTTGAAGACTACTGCCGTGTAGAAGAAGGCGAAAAAGATGATCAACCCGGCATAGAGCGCCATGTACAGCGGCTGGCCGTGCGCCAGCGCCGCGGCGATGGAGGAGACCCAGGAATCCCCCGCCTGGCCCGCCGAGAACCCCTGGATGGTCGCCGGCAGCAGCAGCAGCGAGGAGGCGAAGATCGGCGGAATGACCCCCGCCGTGTTCAGCTTCAGCGGCAGGTGCGTGTTCTCGCCGCTGAACATGCGGTTGCCCACCTGGCGCTTGGGGTACTGCACCGGGATGCGGCGTTGCGCACGCTCCACGAACACCACCACGGCGATGACCGCCAGGGCGATGAGCATGAAGGCAATGATGAAGACCGTGGAGAGCGCGCCGGTGCGCCCCAATTCTAGCGTCGCCACCAGCGCCGAGGGCAGGTTCGCCACGATGCCGGCGAAGATGATCAGCGAGATGCCGTTGCCGACGCCCCGGGCCGTGATCTGCTCGCCCAGCCACATCAGGAACATGGTGCCACCGACCAGCGTGATGACGCAGGAGAGCCGGAAGAACCAGCCGGGGTCGTGCACCGCAGGCCCGAAGCTGCCACGTATGCTCTCAAGCCCCACGGCGATGCCATAGGCCTGGAAGATGGCGATCAGGACGGTGAGGTAGCGGGTATACTGGTTCAGCTTCTTCCGCCCGGCTTCGCCTTCCTTCTTCAGCGCCTCCAAGGTCGGCACCGCCGCCGTCATCAGCTGGATGATGATGCTGGCGGAGATGTAGGGCATGATGTTCAGCGCGAAGACCGTCATGCGCCCCAGCGCGCCGCCGCTGAACATGTCGAACATGCCGAGGATGCCGCCGCCGTGCTGGGCCAGCAGTTCCCCCATCACGGCCGCGTCCACGCCCGGTACCGGCACATAGGTGCCGATCCGGTAGACGATCAGCGCCCCCAGGGTGAACCAGATCCGCTTCTTGAGCTCGGTCGCCTTCGCCAGGACGCCGAGATTGAGATTGGCCGCAAGCTGCTCGGCGGCGGAGGCCATGCGCGTGTAACCCTCCTCACGGCAACGGCGCCCGCCCGGGGTGGCGCCCACCGCCCCCCGGCCGTGGCGCCGCAGCCACGAACCCCTGCTAGGTAGCCACCACCCCGCCGCGCGACAAGCGCCGCGCGCGGGATGGCCCGGCCTCAGCCTTCCGCTGCCGCCTGCTGGGCCTCGGCCGGCGGATTCAGGACGGTGATCGTCCCGCCCGCGGCCTGCACAGCCGCGACCGCGGACGCCGAGGCGCCGGAGACGGTGATGCTCACCGCCCGCTTGATCTCGCCATGGCCCAGCAGCCGCACACCCGCGTACCGGCTGCCGGAGCGCACGATGCCAGCCGCACGCAGCGCCGCCTCGTCGATCGGACCATCGGCCGGCAACCGCCCGTTCTCGATCGCCGTGTCCAGCGTGCCGAGGTTCAGCGGCGCGTACTCCTTGCGGAACGGGTTGACGAAGCCCCGCTTGGGCATGCGGCGGTGCAGCGGCAGCTGGCCACCCTCGAAGCCGTTCAGCGACACGCCTGTGCGCGCCTTCTGGCCCTTCACGCCCTTGCCCGAGGTCTTGCCCTTGCCCGAGCCGATACCTCGGCCCAGCCGTTTGGACTTCTTGCGCGCGCCCGGATTGTCACGCAGTTCGTTGAGCTTCATGTCAGTCCCTTTCGGACCGGCCGATCCACGGCACCAGGCCTCCGGACACCCCTGCGAGCGGCCTCGCATCGGCTCCTCCGGAAGTCCCCGCCGATCGGACGGTCACCCACCCTGACCGGAGGTCTCGTCCACCTTCACCAGGTGCGCAACCTTCCGGATCATGCCGCGGACGGCCGGCGTGTCCTCCAGCTCCCGCGTACGGCGCAGCTTGTTCAGGCCGAGGCCGATCAGCGTCTCGCGCTGGCCCGGCTTGCGGCCTATGGGCGAGCCCACCTGGGTCACCCGCACGGTCTTCTTCACGTCAGACACCGGTCGCCTCCGTCGCTGGCGCCTCGACCGGCGCCTGCTCCTTCCGCGGTCCGAGGATCTCGGCCACCTTCTTGCCGCGCCGTGCCGCCACGGCGCGGGGGCTGGTGCAGCGCTGCAGCGCCGCGAAGGTCGCCTTCACCATGTTGTGCGGATTGGTCGAGCCGTTGCATTTCGCAACGACGTCACCCATGCCGAGCGTCTCGAACACCGCACGCATCGGGCCGCCGGCAATGATGCCAGTGCCGGCGGGCGCGGCCCGCAGGATCACGCGGCCGGCGCCGAACTCGCCGATCACGTCATGGTGCAGCGTACGGCCCTCGCGCATCGGCACGCGGATCATCGTCCGCTTCGCCTGCTCGGTCGCCTTGCGGATGGCCTCCGGCACCTCACGCGCCTTGCCGGCGCCCCAGCCTACGCGCCCCTTCTGATCGCCGACGACGACCAATGCGGCGAAGCTGAAGCGCCGGCCACCCTTCACCACCTTCGCGACGCGATTGATGCTGACGAGCTTGTCCTGCAGCTCATCACCCTCGCCCCGCTCGGGCCGGTTGTCGCGGTCCCGGTCCCGGCCGCGGCGGCGGCGCTCGCTGCCCTCGCCGCCCTCGCCGCCCCTCGGTTCACGTGC
>Ga0182741_1005015_pt1 | contig 12577 bp, 13 predicted proteins | sample eDN5th37CBELigOP_FD_128874 | JGI IMG/M metagenome (GOLD analysis project Ga0182741, IMG submission 128874) | Enriched Organic Plus compost microbial communities from Emeryville, California, USA - eDNA 5th pass 37_C BE-Lig OP (version 2) (version 2) ...
AAGGCTTGCGTAGCGCTCTGAAAGATCAAAGAAACCCATCTGCGCCATCGTCATGCCCCAACCGCCGAACGCCTCACACGTTATACCCAGTTCGCGGCGCAGCGGCAATTCTTAGAGGTGCCCCAGTGTCGCTTGACACCTGTCCGCTGCCGAGCTGACTTCGATGAGCCCAACTGTTGAAAGGCACGCTGCATGTCTTGGGGCTTGAGCAGGCAGCCAACAGTGCAGAGCGAGCAAAGCCAGCCGGGTTGGAGATGTGGGGATTCTAGTCGGTGGTAGCTTGAAAGGTGCCGCCCGTTGGGCGGGCGCAAACCCCATTCCGCCCCAGCCTCGTGGGGGCGGTCGGAATGCGGTTTGCGCGCAGCCTGACCCCGGCCCGCTCGCATCACGACGGGCCGTAGGGACGGGGTCAGGCGAATTCGTTTTCCCAGCAGGCCATCATCCAGCGCTCATCGCTGTCGGGCAGTTCGATGCCGTAGAATTCCAGCACCTGAGTGAGGTCGTAGATGCGTTCTTCCTGCTCCGGCTCGGTCAGTGCGGCCCACCAATTGCGTGCCTTGACCTCATCCGGCTCGAAGATCGATGCGGGCAGTTCGCCTTTGAACGGTTGCGGGGTCATCAGTTGTTTCCTGTCATTTGCCGCTGGGTGGTATCCAGCACTGCCGCTGATCCGGCGAGGCTGAAGAGGGGGAGATGGCCCATGCCTTGCCTGGACCATTTCCTGGGCGGGAACCCCGTTCAGCGCGTGAGGTTCCTGCCCTCACCCCTTGAACCGGGAAACCTCGGGCAGCGCGGGAAGGTATCGCAGGGCTGCCAATGCCATCTCCGCATTCACGCCTGCCGGCAGATCGACGGTATCTCCCTCCGCGATATGCATCAGCCGCGCCCGCAGCGTATTCCAGCTGAGGGGGCGGCCGGCCATCATCTTTGCCATCACGACCCGCCCGATGGTGAACGCAACCATGTCCGGGTTGTTCAGATAGTCAGGCCCTTTGCGCCGATATCCGTTGGCTGCGTGCATGGTCCCGTGGGAGGTCATCACTTGCCTCCCGTCATCCATGGCCGGATCGCGTCCAGAGCCGCCGCCGATCCGGCGAGGCTGAAGCGGTGGCGCTTGCCGCCGAAGCCGATCTCGACCCATTCCGCCTGCCGGACGTTGTGGACGAAGAGGTTGGTCGCGCCCATGCCGGCCGTGTCGAAATTGCTCAGCAGGATGTCGCTGCCGTCTGCCACGAAATCCAGCCTCTCGCCATTCGAGAACCGGATGCTGACCCGTTCGCCCGCCTCGGCGTTGCGGCCGTCCAGCGTCACGCTGACGCGGCAGTTGTTGAAGTCGCAGGTGCCGTTGGCGTCGAGTTCGTTCATCTGGTCGGTGCGGGTGATCCAGATCTCGTTGCCGCGCACCCGGCGCGGGCTGACCTCGCCGGTCTCGTTGGTGAAGGTCCAGTATTCGGCGCCGCCCTCGACGGACGCTTCGAAATACCAACCCGCGGCGAAGGCCGGGCTGGCGAGGGCGATCAGCGCGGCCGTGAACAGGTGCTTCATGCTTCCAGATCCTCCGGGGGAATGTCGATGCCGGTATCCGCCAGCGCCTGCGCGATCAGCTGGCTCATGGTGATGTCGCGCCGCAGTGCCTCGATCCGCAGGGATTTGTGGGCCTCGGCGCTGAGGCAGATCGAGGTGCGCTTCGGGCCGGCGGTTGGTTTCCGCTTCGCGGTTCTCATCGATACCAGCCCTCCGGCATCCGGGGGATCACATAGCGCAGGAACAGGCCGACACCGCCGGCGAACAACATGAAGGGCGACAGTAACAGGAAGGCGATCAACCCGTCGAATGCCGTCGTTCGGTCATCGACCGATGCAACCCAGGTGCCAAAGATTATACCGGCAAGAACGAAGAATGCGGCCACGCCGAGCATGAAGGCCGATGCCTGGCGCCAGCTTTCGACCGAGCGGCCCCACACCCCGCGGATCGCCCCGCAGGCAGGGCAGGTGGAGGCCTCGGCGTGAATCTCGGTCATGCAATGCGGACATTGTTGGGGCATGACGGGCTCCTTGATGTCGAATGAATGTTAAAACAGGTAGAGTTAAAAGCGTCGGTGCACAATAGCATTGTGCATGAAGACGACCCCCAGAAGCCCTCTGCGAGACATCGTGGCGCGCAACATGCGTAGGCTGCGGGCCGAGCGCGGCTGGTCGCAGGAGTACCTGGCGCATGAATGCGGGTTGAACCGGACCTATCTCAGCGCGGTCGAGCGGTCAGAGCAGAACATCTCTATCGACAACCTGTACAGGGTGGCACAAGGTTTAGGAGTCGAGAGTTGGACATTGCTGAAGGTCGAGTAGTCGGTGGCAAGGGCGAAAAACCGTCTGACGGAAGCGCGGCGTCGCTACCGCAGTGAAGTCAGGATAGAAATCACTCGTGCAAGGCGCCGCAGACGGCTGTCCCTTTGCCTTCGATCCACTGTGAAAGTGTGCGGATCCGGCTTTGCGGTTCGAGCGCTATTCCCTGTAGCGCGCTGCTTTGGATGGCGGACAAGCTCGAGAGCGAGGACGGCGACCGGGCGCGGCGTCTAGACAAAAACGGGAAAGATGGTATTCGAGACTGTATGATCTTGCTCTGGATTCGCCTCAACGTTGAGTGGCGAGAGTAGGAGGCTTTGCCCTGCTGGATGAGTCTCGGTTCGGGATGTGATATGATGGAGAATATTTGATGGCTCGTGGGCGGCCAAGGAAAGCTGTGTCTGAGCCGGAAAAATCCAATTCTCGGGCGTTTGAAGCACCTCTTTGGGCTGCTGCTGACAAACTGCGCGGCAACATGGACGCAGCGGAGTACAAACATGTCGCGCTGGGATTGATATTCCTTAAGTATATTTCGGACCGCTTTAATGAGCGGCGCAATGAGGCACTCGCAGACCCAGAAAGCGACTTTCTCGCCGACGAGCGGGATTGGTATGCAGCCGAAAGCGTGTTCTGGGTGCCGGAGCATGCGCGGTGGGAGTATCTCAAGGAAAATGCCACGAGCACCGATCCCACCATTGGCACGCTGATCGACCGGGCGATGCTCGCCATTGAAGCCGAAAACCCAACACTCAAGGGTGTGCTAACAAAGAATTATGCTCGGCCGGAGTTGGACCAGACGAAGCTGGCCGAGGTGGTCAAGCTCTTTTCCGATCTGGCGTTTCGCGATGAGCACCACGGGCAGGACGTGCTCGGCCGCGTCTATGAGTATTTCCTTGGCCAATTTGCCCTCGCTGAAGGCAAGCGGGGCGGGCAGTATTATACGGCCGGGTGCGTCGTACGCCTGCTCGTGGCGATGATCGAGCCGTTCAAAGGCCGCGTCTATGACCCTTGCTGTGGATCAGGCGGGATGTTCGTGCAATCCGAACAGTTCATCGAGGCCCACGAGGGTGGGCGCAACGACATTTCGATCTATGGGCAGGAGTCAAACCCCACGACATGGCGGCTCGCCAAGATGAACCTCGCCATTCGTGGGATCGAGGCGAACCTTGGCAGCAAATGGGCGGATTCCTTCCACGAAGATATGCACCCAAGTATCAAAGCGGATTACATACTTGCCAACCCGCCTTTCAATGCCAGTGATTGGGGGCAGGATAAACTGGTGGGAGATGTGCGCTGGCAATTCGGCACGCCGCCCGCCGGGAACGCCAACTTCGCTTGGGTCCAGCATATTTATCATCATCTGGCCCCGCACGGGATCGCAGGGTTTGTGCTGGCCAACGGCTCGCTATCCAGTCAGCAATCGGGCGAAGGCGAAATTCGCCAGCGGTTGATCGAAAAGGACGTGATCGATTGCATCGTGGCTCTGCCCGGCCAGCTCTTTTCGACCACCCAGATTCCGGTGTGCCTGTGGTTTATCGCCCGTGATAAATCGAACGGCATCGTGAAGGATAAGAAACTGCGCGACCGGCGCGGGGACGTGTTGTTCATCGATGCCCGCAACATGGGCACGATGAAAACTCGCACGCTTAAGGAGTTAACCGACCAGGACGTCGCGACCATCGCCGACACCTATCATGCGTGGCGGGAGAAGAACGGCAAGTATGAGGACGTGCCGGGCTTCGCCAAATCCGTGAAGATTGAGGATATCGCTGCCAAGCGTTTCGTCCTTACCCCCGGAATGTATGTGGAGCAGGCGGTGCGTGGGGACGATAATGAGCCGTTCCCCGACAAAATGGCCCGACTGACCGCAACGCTGAAAACGCAAATGGAGCGCGGCAAGGTGCTCGACACGAAAATCCGCCGCCAACTGCAAAAGGTTGGTTATGGCTGGTGATGCTCCAGCGGAATTGTATGCGCCGGCTTTCCATTTCGGAGCGCAGCCGCAACCCCTGCTGCAACTTGCAGAGTGGATAAACGGACTGGCGTTCAAGAACATCGCCTTCACGGATGATGGATTACCAGTTGTAAAAATCTCCGAAATCAAGAACGGCTTTTCCGATGCAACTAAGCGCACGAATGGGATCTATGATGATCGGGTTCGCTTACGCAATGGCGACCTACTGTTCTGTTGGTCCGGCCAACCAGAAACGTCCATCGGCACATTTGTTTGGGATAATGGCGACGCTTGGCTTAACCAGCATATATTTCGCGTTTTGCCAGCTGAGAGAATCGACCGGCGGTTTTTCCGTTTCCTGATGCTCTATTTGCAGCCCAATTTTCAGGAAATTGCTCGAAATAAACAGACGACCGGACTTGGCCACGTCACCAAGGGCGACTTGGGGATGATGATGGTCCAGTTGCCATCGCGTTCAGAACAAGAGCGAATTGCGGACACGCTGCAGTCTGTTCAGGACAAGATCGACCTCAATCGCCAGATGGCCGTAACGCTGGAGAATATGGCGCGGGCACTTTTCAAAAGCTGGTTTGTCGATTTCGATCCTGTTCATGCTAAAGCCGAAGGCGGCGACACAGGTCTTCCGGCCGACATCGCTGTATTATTCCCTGATGGCTTTAACGACGAAGGTTTACCGAAGGGCTGGCGCAGCGGCTCGCTGGACGATCTAGCCGATACAAATTCGGAGAGCTGGAAGGCGTCGTCGCACCCTGAAGAAATCGAGTATGTCGATCTCTCAAACTGCAAGTGGGGGAATATTGACTGTACTACGCAATATCGATGGGAAGATGCTCCCAGCCGCGCGCGACGTGTAGCGCGTGTCGGTGACACAATCTTTGGGACGGTTCGGCCTGGCAATGGCTCATATGCCTTTGTCGGCAGGGAGGGCTTGACGGTCAGCACCGGGTTTGCAGTCTTGCGACCGAAGAAGGAAATTTATCGAGAGGTTGTCTATTTAGCTTCGACGGATATAGCCAATATCCGTTGGCTTGAACAGTTGGCGGCAGGGCATGGTGGAACGTATCCGGCTGTAAACCCTGACAAGGTTTCTGCAACAACGGTCATTGTCTCCTGCGAAAAAGTCGCTGCGGAATTTTCTACAAACGCGGCGATCATGATTGATAGGATTGAAGCCTTGAAGCAAGAAAGTGCCTATCTTGAACATCTTCGTGACGCGCTTCTGCCCAAACTCCTGTCTGGCGAGCTGCGAGTGGCGGACGCCGAAGACGTAATCGCTGTCGCTTAGAGGAACGCATGGTCTATCAGCTCCAGCTCCTTCGCAACCTGATCGAACGGCACCCGGAACGAGCTGGCAATCTGATCCTGCACGTTGAAGCACTGGAACGGAGTATTGAGCAACTCCCGCTTACCTGTCTTTCAAACGTCCGAGCGATCTTCGAGGCGATGCAACACAGCGTCCATGGTGTTTTGCAGATCACTTACGCCAACGATGACGATTTTCCAAAGCGGACGAGTATGGTCATCAAGGCGCTCGATCTTTCGCTGACGGGCCATCCCCAGCAAGACAAGATCGAACAGCACCTCAAGAAGCTCTTGGGCAGCATGAACGGCGTTGCATCGTCATTGGCTGCCCTGAGCAACATTCCAAATCTGCGACATGGGGGCGCTCTCGACTGGCCAACACTTGAGCGCCAGCACGCCTATATGCTGGGTGGCTTGTGCGACGCGTTGGTCTCATTCCTGCTTGATGTCGCATGGAGTCGTACATCTGAAGATGGGGAAGAGACCTCTGGCCCGTCCTATGCTGCGGAAAGTGAGTTCAACGAGAGCCTTGATAGCGAATATGAGTTGGTAGAAATCGCCGGGTCGAGCTTTGAACCCAGCCGTGTCCTCTTTGCTCTCGATCCCATACAATATGAATCCGCGCTGACTGAGTGGCGGCAGACCAATTCCACTAATGGTCAACAGGAAGCCGTCGCATGACTTATCCCACCGGCGGCACTTCTTCTCCCAGCCGCTTCAACGAGGGTGCGGTTGAACTGGCTGCGATGAGCTGGCTTGATCTAAGTGGCTGGCGGGTGCTGCCTGGCGATTATCTGGCCCCTGATGGTCCCATGAGCGCGCGTTCCGACTATCGGCAAACAGTGCTGGAAGGGCAGTTGCGCGATGCGCTCGCCACGCTCAATCCCGATGCCACTTCAACCATGGTCGAGACGGCTATGCGTGCCGTGCTGGCCGTGCCCACACAAAATCTGTTGGAAAACAATCGGGCATTCCATGAGCTGCTCACCTTCGGCGTCCCCGTCGAATTTAGCGAGAATGGCGGAAGCCGGACCGTCCGGCTGCGGCTGATCGATCAGAAGCAGACCGACAACAACAGCTTCATCGCCGCCAATCAGTTTGTCGTGCAAGGCGAGCGTGAAACTATCCGGCCGGACATCGTGCTGTTCGTCAACGGCCTGCCGCTGGCGGTACTGGAGCTGAAAAACCCCACCGATGAAAATGCCACGATGGAGCGGGCGCACAACCAGCTTCAGAATTATAAGAATAAAGTGGCGGAACTGTTTCGCTTCAATGTGGCGCTCGTTATCAGCGACGGGATGGAAGCGCGCATTGGGTCGCTGACAGCCGGCTTAGACCGCTTTCAGCCGTGGAGGACCATCGACGGCGAAAAGCATGACGATTTCGGCCGGGCGGAGTTGGAAGTGCTCATCAAGGGCGCCTTCGATCCGGCCCGGCTGCTCGACCTGGCATTCGATTACACAGCCTTTGAAATGGCCGATGGCGTGGTGAAGTCGAAGAAACTGGCGGGCTATCACCAATTCCACGCAGTGCGGCGGGCCCTGACCTCGACCGTCAAGGCGGCGAGCGACAGTGGCCATCGCAAGGGTGGCGTGGTCTGGCACACGCAGGGCAGCGGCAAGTCGCTGACCATGTTGTTTTACGTCCGACAACTCCAGTTGGCGAAGAAGCTGAAAAACCCGACTATTGTTGTCGTGACGGATCGCAATGATCTGGACGATCAGCTTTACAAAACCTTTGTTGCTCACGGTTCGGCCATTCGTGGCATCCCACAAAACGCCGATACTGTGGCGGCGGTGCGGGAGTTGCTCAAGGTTGATATTGGCGGGCTGGTATTCACGACGATCCAGAGATTCCGCGGAGATGACGGTGAGCATCCGCTTCTGACCAATCGTAGCAATGTGATCGTCATTGCCGACGAGGCCCACCGTTCGCAATATGGCCTGAATCGCCGTTTCGTGACGCGCGGCGATGAGGTGCGCGAAGAGGTTGGTTTTGCTGAATATCTCCGCCAAGCCTTACCAAATGCCACCTTCATCGGCTTTACCGGCACTCCTATCGACGAGAAGGATCGCAGCACGTCCGCTGTGTTTGGCGGCGTGATTGACACTTACGATATGACCCAATCGGTCATCGACAAGGCAACTGTGCCGATCCACTACTCTGCACGGCTGGCTAGATTGCAGCTTAACCTTGATGAGCAGCAGCGCGAGGAGTTGGACGCGCTGGCGGAAGAGCTGACTGAGGGCAGCGATGCCCGCGCAGCCGAACAGCTCAAGGCTCGCTTCAGCCGCTTTGAAGAAGTGGTCGGTTCACCCGAACGCATTGCTACGGTTGCGGCTGACATCGTTGCACATTTCGGGGAGCGCCAGGTCGCGATGGGTGGCGGCAAGGGTATGATCGTCGCCATCAGCCGCCAAGTTGCCGTTGCACTCTATGATGAAATCGCTCGATTGCGACCGACTTGGGCCGGTGCTGATCCCGCCGCTGATAATGATGGCATGATGAAGGTGGTTATCACAGGCAACAATGCCGACGCACCGCACATGCAACCACATATCCGCACGAAATCGCGACTGGAGGAACTAGCGGATCGGTTCAAAAATCCGCAGTCCGGATTCGATCTGGTGATTGTACGAGACATGTGGCTAACGGGGTTTGACGCTCCATCGCTGCACACGCTTTACATCGACAAACCGATGCGTGGGCATGGCCTCATGCAGGCCATCGCACGGGTCAATCGCGTGTTCGGCGCAAAACCGGGCGGGCTGATCGTCGATTATCTCGGTATCGGCGCGGAACTGCGCTCGGCGCTGGCGCAATATAGCGCCCGCGACCGGGAGCAAATCAGCCTCAATGTGAACGAAGCTGTGCGACAGCTTCTGACCAAGGTCGAAGCAGCCGTGAGCCTGCTCGGTAAGGTCAACTGGAAAGCCTTTTTCGACGCCGATCCAGGCAGCCGCCTGACAATTCTCAAGCAGTGCCTCGAGGAAATCCTTTCCAACAATCATCGAGGCGAGTTCATCGACTTGGCGACACAAGCCGAAGCGGCCTTTGCCATCGCAGCGGGTGACGAGCGTGCCTCTGCAAAACGGCAAGAAGTGGCGCTGATAGTGGCCTTACGTGCTAATCTCATCAAATACACGTCTGGCAAAGGTGGACGCGGTAGACAGGCAATCGAGCAAGAAATCCGCCAGCTTATGTCGCAAGCCGTCATGTCGGACGGAATTCTTGATGTGTTTAAGGACGCGGGATTGGAGCAACCCAATCTGGCGATCCTTTCAGATGATTTCTTGTTGGAAGTTAAGCAAACAAAGCAACCCAATCTAGCTGTTGAGACGCTGCGGCGGCTCTTGCAGGGCAATATCAAGGCGCGCGAACGGCTGAACATTGTCGAAGCGCGTAAGCTCAGCGAGCGGCTGGATGACGTATTGACTCGCTACCACAATCGGGCAGTCGATAGCTTGCAGGTTATCGATGAGCTGATTTCGCTCGCGCGAGATGTATCGGCGGCAGCCAGCCGTGGGAATGAGCTTGGGTTGGCACCAGAAGAACTGGCCTTTTATGACGCGCTGGCTGAGAACGGATCGGCAAAAGCACTTATGGAGCACGAACAACTGCGCTTTCTTGCTCAATCTCTTGTCAAAATCATCCGCAGCACAGTGACAGTAGATTGGACTCAGAAGGAAAGCGTTCGGGCTAAGATGAGGATCGAAGTTCGAAAGCTGCTGGCCCGCTACGGTTATCCGCCTGATCTGCAAAAGGCTGCGGTTGATCTGATTTTGGATCAAGCCAATGTTATTGCCACCGACTGGGCTATATAGCGTGCACTGTCCTGGGCCGGTGTACCCACTAGGCGTAAATCCCACGATGAGCGATGAACGGCGGTTTCAGAAAGCATCGCCACACAGTACCCAGAGAATTTGACCGGTAGCATGGATCGGGTTTCGTTCGCAGCCGTTACCCGCTGTGAGAGGCAGCAAATGATCACCCGGTTGACGTTGACCTGCCCCGGGATTTTTCCTCCAGATGCGATTAGAGTCCGGCCCAACTTGAGGACGGACAATGAAGCGAACGCGATTTACGGACGAGCAGATCATCAGCATCCTGGCCGAGCATGAGTAAGCGTCCGGTCTGACCGCTATCTGTTCCAGCGCCAAGGCAGCAGGTCATCGACCTTTGTGATCTTGTAATCAGGGATACGGGCCAGGGTGTCGGCGAGCCAGGCGTGGGGATCGATGGCGTTGAGCTTGGCCGTTTCGATCAGGGTGTAGGCGATGGCGGCGGCTTTGCCGCCTGCCTCGGAGCCGACGAAGAGATAGTTCTTGCGGCCGAGGGCCAGTTCCCGTTCATTCTGCCCATGTCGGCCAAGTTTATCGGGTTCATTATCAATGGCATGCCTATTTTGGCTCGGACGTGAAGGTTTTCCGCACGCTCAGTCGCGGTGATGGCCAACATGTCGGTCTCGAGCGCGATCCAGGTATAGCGATCCTTGCACCCGCCTGGATTCTGGATGCTTCTGTATGTCAGGGTTTCGATCTTGGTGAACCCGTGGTGTCCACGGAGGCGCTTTACGATCTTCATTCGGTTCTCCGGCACCTCGGTTTCCGGCGAAGGTTCCAGGGTGACGACTCACCCATGGAGGCCCCGAATGACGCATCACAGATCCCCGACACCAACCCAGTTGCCACTGCCGTTGGCACCGGCGCCACTGCTGACGGAACCGGAATACCGGTCGATCGTGACGGCGCTGGCGCAAGTGCTCCTGACCGCAGCAAAATCGGATCCGGAAAGGCACAGCGATGAATGACATGGCCCTCGCGTTTCCACCGGAACTGCTGAAGCGTCAGGCGGTGATTTATGTACGCCAGTCGACGCAGAGCCAGGTCATGACGAACCTCGAAAGCCAGCGTCGGCAATATGATCTTGTCGAGATGGCCCGCGGGTATGGATTTGCCGGGATCGATGTCATCGACGACGATCTTGGTGTATCAGCCAGTGGCTGTCAGGCCCGCCCCGGCTTCGAACGGCTCGTCGCCATGTTGTGTTCGGGGTCGATCGGCGCGGTCTTCTGCCTGGAAGTGTCGCGTCTGGCCCGCAATGGGCGCGACTGGCACCATATGCTGGAGCTTTGCGGCCTGGTAGATGCGCGTGTCGTGGACCATGACGGCGTCTACGACCCTCGCCATCCAAATGACCGGCTGCTTCTTGGCATGAAGGGCAGCATCAGCGAGTTCGAGCTCGGCGTCCTGCGCACGCGCATGGTTGAAGCCGCAAGGGCGAAAGCGCGCCGGGGTGAACTGCGCTATACCCCGCCGATCGGCTACCTGTGGGATCGCGACGCCGGGGTGATGTTCGATCCCGATCTCCGCATCCAGGAGGTCATCCGGCAGCTTTTCCATCGGTTCCGTGAGCTTGGAAGCGCCCGGCAGGTTCTTCTGGCGATGTCGAGCGAGGGCATTCACTTTCCTCGACCCTCCGATGGCATTCGACTGACAAGTTTCGAATGGCAGCCCATTCGGTATCGCAACGTGATCAGCGTCTTGAAGAACATGTTTTATGCCGGGGTCTACGCCTATGGTAAGACCGGGCGGCAAGCAAAAATCCGAGACGGCCGCGCGCATGTCACCTACAAGAACCGCAAGTCCCCTGAAGATTGGGATGTTGTGATCAGGGATCACCATGTCGGCTATATCGATTGGGAGGAATATGAACGCAATCAGGCGCAACTGGCCAAGAACGCTTTCGGACGTGCTGGCGGGAGCAAATCCGGTCGCGGCGGCGGTGCGCTCCTTGCCGGTCTCCTCTGCTGTGCGAGATGCGGGCGGCGGTTGCATGTGGTCTATACAGGCCGCACGCCGCGCCCCGTCTACCGCTGTGACAATCCAAACCTTCTTCTCGGACAGAAACGCTGCATCACCTTCGGTGGGTTCCGCCCAGACAAGCTTATTGCAGACGCTGTTCTCGAGGTTGTCGCGCCATTTGCCATCGATGCCGCCATCGAGGCACGTGCAATGTTGAACCAAGCGGCCGAAGACAAGCGGTTGGTGCTCGAGATGGAGTTGCAGCAAGCCAGATACGATGCGTCCCTGGCGGAACGACGCTATGCCGCTTGTGACCCTGATAATCGCCTTATCGCATCAGAACTGGAGAAACGGTGGGAAGAAGCCTTGGGACGCGTTCGCAGTTTCGAACAGCGTCTCGATACGGATTTTGCAGCAGCACCGGAGGTGGATGTCACGCGCCTTGAAGGGCTGGCGCAGGACCTTGAGACAGCCTGGACAGCTCCGGCGACATCCATGCGCGACAAGCAAAGATTGATCAGGACACTGATCGAAGACATCGTGGCGGATATCGACGACCATACAGGAGAAATCGTTTTGGTCGTCCACTGGAAAGGCGGCCGGCATACGGAATTGCGTGTCAAGAAACCGAAGACCGGTGAACACAATGCCCGCACCAGTGAAGAGGCTTTGGGGATCATCCGCGAGATGGCGGGACGCTGGTCCGATGAGGCGATCGCTGCCTGTCTTAACCGAATGGGAATATCGACTGGTCAGGGCAAGACCTGGAATGCGAAACGCGTTTCATCCATCCGGCGTGTAAATGATATTCACGGATACCTGTCTGCCGACAAGGATGGCCCGTGGTGCACCATGACCGAGGCGGCGAAAGAGCTCGGTGTGACCAATCACGTCATCCGCAAGCTGATAAAGGACGGTATTCTGCCCGCAAATCAGGTGGTCGATGGCGCACCGTACCAAATACAGACAACTGACCTGCATTCGGATACCGTCAAAGCCGCCCTTTCACGAAAAGGACGCCCGTGTCGCGCTAGGTCATGTTGACAAATGACGGAGCCAGAGGCGGATCGACGTGATGTCAATGAAGCCGAGAAAGCTTTCCGCCGTCTTGTCGTAGCGGGTCGCGACACGCCTGGCGTTCTTGAGCTTGTTGA
>Ga0182741_1005016_pt1 | contig 12576 bp, 7 predicted proteins | sample eDN5th37CBELigOP_FD_128874 | JGI IMG/M metagenome (GOLD analysis project Ga0182741, IMG submission 128874) | Enriched Organic Plus compost microbial communities from Emeryville, California, USA - eDNA 5th pass 37_C BE-Lig OP (version 2) (version 2) ...
GCGATCTGTGGGGCCTGGGCGGTATCTATCCTTGTCAATAGATATACCCAGCACGTATCTTCTCGGCTCGTGTGATTAAAACCTGGGTCACGCTGTGTACCCCCAGGAAAAGACGAAACACGCGCACGTGGAACAGTGTTGATTCTTCTTTTCCAGAATAGCACAACCGAGGCGCGCTCGGAGTTTGTGGATTTAATAACGCATTGATTTGGCGTAGAATACGTTTTACAACTTACTGCTACTGTCTGTTCTACGCAGCACCTACTATCAATCCCAAATGAGCCTACTTGTTTGTTTCATGTACGTACCCACCTTCTGCCATATTCGCTATTTGCCCGGGTTCCTGGTCTACTTGCCGCAGAAAACCACGAAATACCCACTTGCACTATCGAGCGTGGCTTATAATGCTCATCCAAATCCCTCTGACACCCCACCCACTCCAGCCGATCACTGTCGCAGACCCCCCTGGAGAGCGCGATCGACCAGGTGCTGGAGGACCCGGATCCTTTTCCCCTGGCCACGCGGCTCGGGGCGTGTCTCAGATGCGCCTTGGATAGTGATCCAATCGAGAACGCTTACGAGCAGTGCGTCTTCCAGTTGATGAACGTCATCACAGAGTACGGACTCAAGGCCAAGCAGCCGACGCCTCTCGAGAACGACCCGGACGTCAAGGGTGATCGACGTGTTCTCCATGCACTGGACTTGCTGCGATTTTTCGTCCTGGGGTTTGCCGATACACGTAATGAACTTTACGTTTCTTCACAGACAGAGGCCAAGATGGTGGGCCCACCCAAAATCACAGACGCCAAGTTGAGTACACATGAGGACTCGAAGTACTTTGTTGTTGAATCACATGAAGAGAGAGGACGAGGTTCTAGCCTCAGTGAGCGCTTACCTGGGCCACAATTGTTGCCTGTCGCATATCGCTTCTCACAGGGTGTAGTAGGGTTGCTTCTGCAGTATCGCGGAGAGATTGAGACTCTGGCTCTACCAGTTATGAAGGCCCATCCCAAGCTCGCACAACACTTTTCCACAGCCATCGTCGCTGCAGAAGGACAATCACCAAACCCTGCAAACAACGAGCAGCAGGGGAATGAGGTTGTCCAGATTGCAAGCGAGGATCACTCATTGGAACTGTTAAGTTCGGTCACAGGCGCAAGGCCGGTCTCAGCAGCGGCACTGTTGCTGGTGATGGACGCTGTGAACCGACATGGCGCACAGGCGGTCCATATCCGTCATAAACTGACGGGGCTCGGTCCTCCCCCGCCAATGTGCAGTCTTAGTAGTGCAGAGCAGGAGGGTGCGGGAGCTGCATCACAGACCAGTTTCGATAGTCGAAGGCGTTCCCTGTCGACCCTCCGAGGTACCTCGAACGTCTTGGCCAACATGCTGTTGCCGACACACGAAGTAGGTGTTCAGCGGCTTCTGGCGACTCTCCCTAACTTCGTGGACGCATACCTCCAGCTTGCCCCAAACAAGTAACAACCCCCGTCATTGTTCGCCGCCACAGGCGCATACAAACCATCCGGCTAGTATGCTACTAATGTTGTATAATTCTTGAAAAGCTGTACATGTATTACTGTAGTAAAAGTGTAAAAGGCGAGAAAGCGGGCACATGCACACGCACGTGCCTACGAGTTACTGAGACGCCACCGCTCCATGCATTCACGATCCACCAGAGTGGCGAGGATCTGCAGCGCCGGTTGTGCCTTCAGCAGCATCCATGTCACACTTCGCGGCCCCAGTCGCGCCAGCTCCAATACGTCAAAAAGTTTGTCAAGTGGAAGCATTTGAGTCGTGCTCTGGCTGCGGTCCCATTGGAAACGAGTTCCTCCTTTGCCTTGCTGTTGGCCCAGCATCGACAGAATCGGTGTGAAAACATCTTCATGAGGCACACTTGAGGTCGCGCGTGAGAGATCCAAATGTGGTGTACTTGCTGCTGTTGGGGAAAGCGATGGTGTGAGAGGGGGTGAGGGCTGAGGTGTGGACTGTAACGACTTGGAGGTGGGGTGTGAGCTGTCATAAACTTGAACAGACGACACAGTAAGATTGGTTGCAGAGCCCGCAGAAGACGACGACGAAGAGAACAGCATGTTGATAATAGGGAACCTCGGTGCGGGCTTGTAATCTGAATGCTCAAGGCACAGCGTCTCGGCCAGTGTTAAGTCGTTCCGCAAGGTGTTCAACGCGACCTTTGCTCGCTGCTTGAAGTACAGATTCTCACAAGCTCGTTCCAAACTCAGTGTGAACGCAGTGATACACGCTGTCTGCGCATCAATGGCATCGAATTGAGAAGCAGAAATCAGCGAGAGGAATCGAGCGCATCTGGAGATCCATCGGACTGCCGTTAAGATAGTTGACTGTTCAGCGGCTTGGATTGAGGCTCGGTTTGCGACGAAATTAGACGAGGATGCCCTTGTGGAACTTGATCGGCTAACCTCTGTTGTTATAGCTGGGCTATCACTCAGGCTCACCGACCTTACAGTCGCAGTATTAGGATCGCTACCTGCATCACTTGCCGAGTCCGAACGCTTCTTTCGTATTGATGTGATCAAACTGCCAAGTTTGGACGATGATATGGAATCTGCGAGACCGGCAAAAAAGGGCCGCTGCGACTGCAGTCGATTGATATCGTCTTCCACGAGTGTGAAAAGCAGATCTGGTGAAGAGCTTGAAAAGGCCTTTTCCAAGACCTGAATGTGTGGCAGGATGAGCTCACAGATTGGTGTAAAGGGCTTGCCTAGCGCCTCAAGCAGCTCTAACATCGAGTTCGCCAAGCGTAGGAAGGAGAGACAACGAATGCTAGTGCCCTCTAGTCCCAAAAGACGAATGCCATTGTCATCGTCTTCGAGTCCTTTGGCGAGGATCCTCGCGCGAGTGAGCGCATCGGCCTCTGGATCAAAAGTTCCAAACACTACATCATACGCGGATGCAATTAGATTGGACATAACATGACGCAGCTTGCTCGGAGTGAAAGGCAGCACCAAACTAACCGGCAAAGAGCCTTTGAAGCGGAACTTCGTCGAGCGGTGTTTCGCCTTCCTTGTAGGCTCGTGGTGGTCAGGGAGAGAATTTGCATAGGAAGGCATCCAATTCAACGAGCTTGCTAAATGTGGCGCACGCTGGCTGATCGCCTGGTGGAGCTCATCAGCTTGCTGAACGAGATCGGAGTTGATGTCTATTCCACCAACAGCCTTATAGTATGCGATCGCGCGTGCGAGCTTTGGGAGTCGATGAGTAAGCACCTCCTTTACGGCAGCCTTAACAAGACGTAAGGAGCTCGTGTTTAGTGGCAACACTGACGTGCTATAGCCTGGAAGCGATTTGGCAGCGTATCGGAAGGCCCTCAGTACGTCGTGTTGGTGCGGGTCTCGATCAGCGGTTTCGTTCGGGTCGAACAACAGATAGCGAACGGTCGCGCCGTCGTCTGCTACAGAGGAGTATGAAAGAACATTTGTGGGATCGTTTCGATTACCCGCTAAACTTTCGGCATCCTTTCGCAACTTCAGCGCCCAAATGCTAGGGAAGAGTGTGCGGGACCCATGACTCGCAATCGCCACTGCAGCAACTCGCCGCATAATCGAACCGGCCTGGAACGGCTCCACAAGCGGCACAACGCGTAGTAGCTCGGTTGCTACGCTCAGTAGCTTGTGCTGGTCGAGATATTCATCAGCCGAGATCCCACGAGAGTGAGGATTCGTAAAAGCTGCTCGAATTGCGGCGCGGTCGAGATGCGTAATCATCGCCATGGTTTTCGGGTTCAAATCGCCTAAGTGCGCCCGTACAGTCGATAATGCGTCGGCAATCCTTTGGGTAGCGTTTAACACCTGAACAGGCTGAGCGATCGTTCGTGGCGGTGCTAGCTTAAAGAAATCTGCAGAGAGCACATCACCAGCTGTGAATCTAATGTCTTTGCCGAACCTGGATCCACCAGGCATCATTGCGGCCTCAAACAGTGGAGATGATCCAGCAGTTAGTCTTTGCTTGGCATATCTTCCATCTAATCCGGGCTTGAGCAGCGTCGCGTACAGAGAATATGGTACAATGATCGTGAAGCGCCATCCGTTTAGTGGACGGATTGTTCTCAGCTTGATGACATGCGAGTAGTTCAACCATATGTTCGTTCGCTCAATGGAGCCACGCGAGTTATTTTGCGATAGTGCATAACCCTTCGCGCCGAGCTTACCCTGACGTCTATCGATCCTCGTCTCGAGCGGAGGCATAATGTCAAAGGTCAGGTTCTCCAGGCGGTCGAATGAGTTACCACGAGCCCGTGGCGACTGGGTGGCACTAGCTCGCGGGTGCGTCTGAGCTACACTGGTCAAATTCTTCGGTAAAACTGCGGTTTTTAATGAAGCGTCAACTGCGGAAATAAGCTCTGCCAGTGCTGATAGCCAGGCATTGGCTTGCTGGACATCGTTTGCTTCCAAGTCCACGCTTCCGTTCGGAAAGAGTAGGGAGAAGCATGCACGAGCATCTAGCATTCGCGGAGATTTGCGTAGTAGGATCGTAGAGAGGAAGCCCTGTTCAGTGCGTACCCGTGCGAAGCCTTTCGAAGAAGCACCTGTGGCAATACCCATGAGCTCGTCGATTCGATACGTAGTGGTCTTGATCTTGGATCGCGTAAAGAACCCAGCAAAGCCCGTCGGCTCACCGAAGCGCTTTTCGACGACACGATCGCGTTGGACACCCATCTTGAGTACGATACGCTCAGTGATTTGCACATTGAGTGTCTCATCAAAGTAGTGAGGATGATCCATTCCGGTTCCAAGCTCGGGGAATACCACAAAGAAGATCTTTTCCGTAGAGCGTTCAGTATGTCGCGTAAAGTATGCACCTTGGGTAAGCAGCTGATATGCCGGTGTAGAGATCCAGCTGCCCAGGACAGTCATGTAGGTCTCGCTAGGGTTCCTGAATGGCTCAGAGTTCCGACCTCGAACCTCATCCTCGATATCTTTCATGGGTTCTTCGAGATCTCTGCGGACTCTCCTCAAACATCGAGCCAGTTCCTTGAGAAGCTGGCGAACTCCTCTTCGGAACTTGGGGTCCTGAGCGAAAGCTCTGTACACCACGCCGCATACCGCAAAGGTGCATGCCGCCCGAATGAAGACAGGCACCAAGCTGAGGGTTCCGAAGATGTATATGTAAACCCCCAGGGCAAGAAGTCCGTAGAGGAGCGGCCTTACGAGCATCCTTGATCGGTTTGTGCTATCGAGGCTACTATCCTGGCTGCGTTCTCGCTCCTTGGTCCCGAAGTAGGTCTTAACAAGACATGTGGCAGCAGAGTCAGAAACTTTTTCTCTTGATATCGCGTGATATGGGGCGCAGGCCCAGACCAAATGTTAATGAATCAGTGCGCGTTGCAGGGGCGCGTCAGCCAGTGCGGTTGTCTAGGTGGGGACAAACCCGTGCTACTGACTTTGGGATCTTGTGGAAGAGTGGTCAAATTGACATTCCAGTTTGTGCGTTGGTCAGTCATTCCAGTCTCGAGGCAGTGCAAACCGATGCCAGCCAACTGGGATATGACCCGCAGTGCTTGGGGTGCTTCTTTCAGGGATATTGCTATCGTATCTCAAATGCATGTGTGCGAATAGGGTCAAATTGGCTTCTGTCCCTCATCACCCCCAACGAGTTACCGGGCTAACCTCTTGATGCACATGACATTTTGATAAATCCAGTCGATATGCTTCTGGCCACCACCTAGCCCATAGGTCTGCGCTCCCTTCCTTCCCAAAGACTCCTCCTTTCGCCTGCATTGAGCGAAATCCGAGGTTTCGACAAAGAGCATGGTTTACTTTTCCGAGTGTTTCTGAACTCGTCATAGAGTCAGTGCACTAAGAATCTAATCATATCATTTGCAAGATCAGTGCTTTGGCAGAGGTCCGCGACTGAGACAGCGGCGGTGCGCAGCATCTACCCTGGACATATCACTGCGCGAAAGATCCTCCCAGAGGTGCGACGAGACTTCCATGCTGTCCTCGGGTGACAGCAACGTGATACACAGTGGCGCGAACACATCCCATGATCACAACTCTAAGGGCGTCATCATATTATGCATTTTGGATGGACTAGGCGATCATCCAGTCGAAGAACTTGGCGACCGGACCCCGCTCGAACTTGCCAAGACTCCAGTCTTGGACCTGCTCACTGGTACGTTTATGTGCAATGACATCCTCTTCGCATGTATACAATTCTCCCACTGCGCAAAGCCAAAGATCTGCTCCTCTCACCTGTATACTCCTCTTGTTGCACATCATTGGTCCCATATCTTCACAGAACACGGACTTGTCGGACTCATGGATCCTGTCGAGCCAGGTCTGGCCTGCGGCAGCGATACGGCACATCTCAGCATTCTGGGATACGACCCACGGCTGTACTATGATGGTCGCGGCGCATTCGAATCTATTGGTGCTGGTCTTGAGATGGAGCCTGGCGATCTGGCTTTCAAATCTATCTTCTCGTACATTGAAGACATTTCCATGGACAAGGAAGCGGAGGGGGAGCAAGAGCAGGAAGAGGAGGGGAAACACAATTCTGCCCAATCAGATGCGTCCAAACACACAAGAACGATTGTTGTCCGGCGCCGATGCGCGACGGACTTTCGTGATTGGGGAGTTTGTCTATGTGAAGCCTTGTGCACACTGGATCCAGAGAACGGGCATCACTCTGGCGAATTAAAGCTTCCAGAAGAGTTCTCCGACGTGTCCGTTGTTGTCAGGTATGCAACTGAACACCGCTGCGGTGTCCGCATCCGTTCCTCGCTTGGGGCTTTAAGCGATGCCATCACAGGAACTGACCCACTCCGAGACGGCCTGCCAATTCAAGAGAGTAGGCCCGTCATCTCGTCTGATATGTCAGAATCCGCTCGACAGACTGCCGAACGCACAGCACGCATCTGTAATGCGGTGTCTAAGGAGTTTCGAAGGATCCTAACCCAGCACCCAATTTGCACCCAACGACTGAAGGACAACCTACCGTCTACAAACATTGTTCTCTTGCGAGGCGGGGCTGCGTGTCCCGAGCTGCCATCGTTTTATGATCGAACCCGGCGGCGTGCATGCTACGTTGCCCCGACCGCCGTGATCTCAGGGCTTCTACGTAGTCTGGGTTTCCATCGTATTGAACCTACTTCACCAGGGGCAAATGGCGAGGTAGATTCCAACTTGATGAGCAAGGCAGAGGCTTTGGCAGCGGCGTTTGGGTGGGCCGAAAGTGATGGTAACGGACGCATGTCCCCCACTGCAAAGCCAACATCACTCCGGTTTGACTTCGGTTTATTCCATGTGAAGGGTACGGATGAGGCGAGCCATGAGGGCGAGCCGCTTGTCAAGGCTCAAGTTATTGAGCGCTTCGATGCAGCCCTGTACGCATTGCTCCAATACTATGCCAAACACGCCGCAGCAGATGTCGACAACACACTACCTCCACTCACGATCGCAGTCACAGGTGATCACACAACTGCGTGTGGGATTCGAGATCATGTATCTGATCCTGTCCCATTCGTAGCAGCACGGATTACACCAACAATACTGCAGAAACTGCTCCTAATTTCCACCACTTCAGCTCCTTCAGAACCTTCCACGTCCGCTGGTGCAGATTCTATTGAGAGCTCGTACAAGTTTTGCGAGCGAACCGTCAAGGCGCGCAGCATTTCACCAACTTCAGGCCTAGGCAGATTTCCCGGTCAGGAAGTGGTTAAGCTGCTGTTGCAGATGGACTCTATGTAAATTAAATAAAACACCTCGGGTTTGTGTCATCCTGATGATATTTCTGTAGTCATCCCGTCTGCATGAGTCCAGGCACCCGTTTTCCATGTCATATTCCAGGCATTTGGCCAGATTCCATCTTCTCCAGCCGTTCCCAGTTTTCTCATCATCACTGGAGTTGAGCTTGAGCACCACAAAAATGCGTAGGATTGTCCAAAACAAGCTGATAGCCATGTGTCCCTCCCGATTTCTTGCATTACTCCACACCCGGGCACATTCGGGGGGGTCCACACCCCCCTGAGCTTTTCCCGCCAACACTTCGCCCCGGCAAGATTCGCGTGCCGGAGCCGGGGGTGCTGAAATAGGAGCAAGTTTAACATTTTGCACAATTGCGATAGACGCGATTTCAGGCCTGGGGGGTTGTATCTTTTGTGGAGATCTGGATCTTTACAGGCATCACACTGACATCAATTGTTCGCACCAGGTCGCTATCTGTGCATCCTTGCGCCACCCTGACAATTTCGACAAAATATCTTCGCGCCAGCGATCGCCCCGAAATGTTGCTGGTTGAATGTATGTAGCCAAGGATCTCACATGTGAATCGACCCAAATAACCCTTCATATACATTCTTTAGCCCACAAAACCACATGTCCGTGCCCACTGAGGACGTCAGCTGGAGTTTGTCCGACCGATCCTCAGAGGACATCCTTGTCCTGAGGCGGTCTCGCCGCAGCTCCGGCAGGGCGCAGACTGCTGGTGCAGGCGCTGGGACCGGATCTGGCTCGACTTCTAGTTCCTCTAGTCCTGCCGGCACCACCAGCACATCGACTAACTTAGTGTACGTATCGTTCTATTGACCACGCGTGCTTTCGCCCTAGAGGAAGCTTGGCTGAGCGGTCGGGTATGCTGAGGGAACTACTGAGTGAGTGCGCCTTTGAGTGGATGACTCACTTATGCTTCAACATCGCGTCAAGAGAAACTAGTGTTGGGCCTGCCATTGAGAGCCCACACAAGCAACCAAATACTGAGGGTCAGTTCCTGGAGCCAGGTGTGTCTGAAGCTCATCCACGGTTTCGTCCTTCACTTCCACGCGATATAGAAGCACTAACAGCACGGACTCCAAGTCAGTAGTAGGGGGCAACACATCTGTCCAATCAACCGCTAGTGCAAGTCCGACGACGCACACCACCACACAAAGCAGTAATGCTTCGACTTCTCGCCCAGGAAGCGAAGCATCCACTTCTTCATCATCCAGTTCCTCTTCATCCTCTTTCTCTTCGCGATCGAGCAAATCTAGTCACGCCAAGTCGGAGTCAAGCAAAGCCTCGTCTTCGAAAAGCAGCAGTGCCCGATCCAGTGGGCCGCTCAGCATACCTGCGGCATCAGGTGCTGCCGCATCTTCTTCAGGTTCAGGTCTCACGTCAAGTACAAGCGCATCCACAGCAGGCCATGCCACCAGTGTGAATGCAGGCACTACGCGTGCATTGGCTGTCAGCGCGGCTGCTTTGGGTGCCACATCAGTAGATGAGCTGCCTGCTGAAATTTTGGCGCGATTAGATCATGCCCGCGCGTTTAGGTTGGTTAGGGAGCGCTATGCGTATGTCCAAAAGCGCAGGAGGTATCGACGAAGACAGGTCTTGCTCACAACGAGACGCTGGCCATATGTAGATGCTCGTAATATGAACGCGTATCAATCATTCTTTAGCCTACCATCTGAAGTTACGGCTCTAATTGCGGATCGCTCAATTCAAGAGGTCGCTGCCGATCGCTGCGGCATTAATCTGTCCGAGATTCACGAGAAGGAGCTTGATCAACACAAGCTTCAAGGGTCTGTCCACGGTGGCGATGCCACGATTGACAGCCCCATTTCTGTCCCAAGCATGGGTTTGGTGTATCTGTGCTATCCTGGTTATGAGTTCACGACTTTCACAAACTGGCCATGCGCCATCGCACTCAAGCTCCTGGGTTCATCGAAATACTTGCTCCATTTTATCAAAGCACCGAATCCTGACGAGGCAGTCTTCTTGTGGAAGTTGGCAGTGCGCAGAGGCCATCCCGCACCACGTGTAGGCAAGCAGACTGTGAGATATCAGCAGTATGCCCAACAGCTCGCCGCTCACGAAGCCCTTTGTGTTCTATCTCCCGAGCAACTCGAATTGTACAAGGAGTTTGAGCGAACCGCAGCCCGTGCCGATATCTTCGGCTCATCAGCCGTCTATCCCTCGAACGCACTTCCTAATAAGTTAGAGGAGACATCGGCTGACAAGTCATCCAGAGATGCTTCATCAGAAGGTGTCCCAGCTAACATTCGGGCTATTGTAGACTTGGCTCAACTCAGTTCAGTCGTTGTCATGGGTGGGGTCTACTGGTTGCAAGTGAATAAGGTCGTGCGCTACCTGCCTCAGAATCCGTCATCGAGTAGTTCAAGTAGCTCAAACAGCCAGGTTTTCGAGCCAGAAGGTCAGAATGAGTCCATGGCTCTGGATTCAGGTGCTGACCAGGATCTTGACTCAACGAAGAGAGATTTTGTAGATGTTGTGGGAAATGACAATAATCTCCCTAGGACTCGGAATGCGTCATCACGCCCACAGATTGAGCAGCAGCCTACAAATCCAGCGAGCAAGAAAGGCAATCACAACCATCGCAAAACAGACCCTTCATTGACGTTTACGATGTTCGGACACCAATGGACGATGGATGGCAGGGACATTCTCCTGGGGTTGCAAACACCAGCCATCACTCAAGTTGAAACCCAAAGTGATCGTGAGTCTGCGAGTTCATCAACTTCATCATCATCGGCCACTCCATCTGATGCTACTACGGTGTCCCAGCCGACAACCGGAGGTCAGGAGAAGGAGAAAGTCCTCGTTTCGCACACTACTGTTGGAGACCCTGACGTGGCGATGTACTGGCCTTGCCAGACCTACGTCGTCTATGAGCGTGGTGTGGAGGTGAGTGTGACCAGTCATCGTGCTTTACGTCAGTGGTCGAAGGATGCGCCATTCTCTGCAGGACCTAATGATATACCTGATGTCTCAGTCGACCTCCCAGTCGATCCTTCTACAGGACGTATCATTGAATTTGTGGCGGTTCGGCTCTGCGGAACTCATGATCTGTGCGTTGCGCCCAGGTCCGCCCTAAGTTTATTTGCAGAGGAGTACGAGCCGTGTATGAAGCAATTGTTTGGCCTGGAGATAACTCGTAAGAACGGCGCCTTTGATCAGCAGTTGAAAGCGCTTTGGAAGCGCCTCGAGCGTGCAGGGGTAATGCAAGCGAAAGCAGCCGGAAAGAGCCGTAAGTCGAGCATCTCGCCTGAACTTGCTAAGCAGTATGCTCAGCTTGAACAGCTCTTGAGGCACCGTGCGAATGCCAGAAAAGCACAAAAAATGGCTTTGGCTGAGGCACAGGAGGCCTGGGAGCGCATGCATGTTGGTGATGTAAGTTCACGAAGGCTGATCACTGCAGCATCTGTTCGCGTTATCAAAGAGCGCCAGCGTGCATTCCATGACCTCGCCTTAGCAATTGGGGCTCTAGAAGAGCAGAGGAAAATTGCGACTAGTGCCATTGCCGAGGTTGTTCGCGTCGTTGCGGAGGAGGTTCAGGCTGAACGTGTTCGCCGAAAATTACAGGCGCTATCGACTCCAGGTGACCAGTCAATATGTGCGAAGCAAACTGACAGCAATGGACGGTCAAGTCACCAATCTTCATCAGCACAAACTTCACAAGACGTTGGATCTCGTCCTGAGGCCTCGTCACTTGCCCACGTTTTGAGTCAATTTTGTGCTTCATACCGTGGTGATGGAAATTCATCGCAGGGCAACAAACCATGTGGTGCTCGACGAACACTGCTTTCTCCTGAATCCGCCCCATCAGTGGACATGAGCGGGTCGAATTCACTTAGCCAAGTACCATTAGTTGTGCTTCTGCTAATGGCCGGGGCGAGGACTGTGGCAGGGGCGGAGTCAGCCGTGGTAGAGTCAAATCCAGTGACCGAACTCCTGCGAGCGCTTGGTCTCACGAATGGAGGACAAGGTAGAGCTTCGAAATCTACCCACCCATGTATGATCGACAACATAGCAGCGGTTTTGACGTCATTAGGCATTGATAGCGCCAGTATGCTGAGTGCAGCGCGCAAGAAAGACTCCGCTGAGGGAAAAAATGGAACTTTAACTTCGACTCCCTTCCCCTCACCTGAGGTCGTCGCCGCAGCCACACCTTTCTCTCCCTATGTACGAAGAGATACAGATTTGGCACCAGATTCGAGCGAGTTAGCTCAGATTGAAAGTAGCATCCGACTTCGCATAGTTGCGACGCTGCTAGACACAGCAATTCCGGAACACGTGTCGATGAGTCCCAAGCTTAGTCGAACTGTCCAAACTCCATCAAATGCTTCAGGCATCGTGTACAGAATTCTGAATGGATTTTTGCCAAAGCCGTCTGTCGAGCAGGTCTACCACAAGCTGAAGCTCTACTCTAAGAATGCCGACATTCCGGCATCGTCAGATCGTGGTGGAGCGGCAGTTCAGACCTTGACTAGTTTCCCAAGAGAAGTTCTCGAGTTCGCGTCGATCGCCACCTCACCCTCGGTGAAGGGACCGTTACCTGAATTGTCTGCCAGGCAAGCAGCAGCGGTAGCTTTCGCAGCAAAATTGATTGCAGATTTTCTCCGGTTCCGTGCAAGAGCCGTTGCCATCCACGCGTCGCCAACCGAGGTCGAGTCCATGCAGCAGACTCTGTTCGCTACGCTGCAGAAGATCCAATCATTCCTTCTCCAGTCATCAAAGCAATCGAAGGGATCTGACGACGTCGTGCAACAAAGTCTCCCAAAGTTTGACCTTAAGGAGATGTCTATGTTCGGATCGCGGGTGA
>Ga0182741_1005017_pt1 | contig 12575 bp, 15 predicted proteins | sample eDN5th37CBELigOP_FD_128874 | JGI IMG/M metagenome (GOLD analysis project Ga0182741, IMG submission 128874) | Enriched Organic Plus compost microbial communities from Emeryville, California, USA - eDNA 5th pass 37_C BE-Lig OP (version 2) (version 2) ...
CATGACGGAGGGCGAACGCGTTCCGCTGACTTTGACTTTCGAGAAGGCTGGTTCCGTTGATGTGGAACTGGCCGTTGAGGCTGCGCGGCCGGCCGCACCCGCGCCTCAACATTCGCACCACTAGATGATGAAGCCTTTCATGGTTCCGCAGAACCATGAAAGGCCATCCCCCATCACTTCATCAGGCCGGCACGCATGTGCCCCGCCAGCAGGTATCTGTTGCGGTCGGCAACGCCAGACATGGCATGGAGCGCGGTGCTGTAGGTGTCGACCGCCTCCTTTGTCATGCGCACCGCAAGCGCCGGCAGCTTCGTCACCTTCTCAGCCCAGCGACGCCCAATGGCATGTGCCTCGCCTGCCGGAGCGATCTCGTCGGCAAGTCCCCATTTCTCGCAGGTCGCCGCGCTCAGGAATTCTCCGAAAAGAACCATCTGCTTGGTGCGGGACGGTCCCGCCAGCTCGATAAGACGCGGGATAGCGCCCCACCCCAGGATCATGCCGTTGGGGACCTCCGGGAAGAAGAACTCGACGCCTTCGCCCATGATCCGGAAATCGCAGGCGACCGACAGAACGCTTGCCGCTCCCCTGCAGCGTCCGTCGATGGCAGCAATGGTGATGGCCTCGATCTTGCTCCATGCCTCCGCCATATCGGCCCCCGGCATGACGTCATGTCGCCGTTCCAGAAGTGTGGGGGCGGAGAAACGAAGGTTGAAAGCATCGCGCGCCGTGCCCGCCGAAAAGACGTTGCTGCGTCCGCACAGCAGGACAACGTTGATGTCGATGTTGCGGTGAAGCAGAACGCCAAGCCGCTTCAGTTCATCGATCACCTCCGCGTTGAAGTCATTGTTCTCGAAACCCTTGGTATCGAGCTGGACAGTAAGGATCTTGTCTTCGAGTGTCAGATTGAAGTGCTTCCACCCCTGACTGAGAATTTCTTCGATTTTCACCGCACCACCTCTTCGATCCATTATCGAGCGCCACGCTGCCGGTTGAAGGCCGGCAGATGATATATTGACGCCCGTCAGGGGCAACCGGTGCAGAGCCGTCGCGAAACGCTGTTTCGTGCCTCGAAACACTCAAGAAGAATTGGATGCTGCCGAACCGCAAGCCGGTACGTTTAAGCCCGCATTGAATCGTGTGTCTGCGCTCAGGACGTTCGTATCACCTTCGCCCGCACAGACCCCGTCGGAGGACAATTAGGGAGGAGCCTGTGTCCGCTAATTCTTTACTGCGTAAAGTATCGATGTCTCTGGCCGTTGCCGGAGCATTTGCCGTGGCAGGGCCCGCAGCCGCGGCCGAATGGAAGTGCTACACCTATCAGGCAGCCCCGGCGAGCCCGGTCAACGCCGGCCTGAAGAAGATGGCCGACAAACTCAAGGAGATCACCAACGGCGAGGTCAACATGACCTGCAACGTTGGCGGGTCGCTGCCGATCGATGCCAACTCCATCGCGCCTGCCATTAGCGACGGCGTGCTGGATTTCGGCTCCAGCTCGACGGTTTCAGGCTACGTTCCGCTTGCTTCCGTCGGCATTCTGCCCGGCATGTTCTCCAGCAATGCGGACTACGACGAACGCGGTTGGCCTTTCCTGAAGCCGATGATCGAAGCCGAGTTCGACAAGCGCAACATCAAGGTCTTTGGCGTCTATCATTATCCGCCGCAGGTCATTCTCGGCGCCAAGCATGCACAGCCGCTCAAGTCATTTGAAGACCTGAAAGGCCGGACGATCCGCGTCAGCAATCCTGAAGTGGCGGAGCTTGCAAAGGCAATCGGCGCCATTCCCGTGACGTTGCCCACGCCCGACGTCTCCGCCGCCCTGCAGCGCGGAACCGTGGACTATGTGGTGACGGCCTATGCCGCGGGCGGACGGCTCTGGCGTGACTTCTTCGGCTCTGGCACTCAGGATGCGGTCTACGTGACCGTGAGCTACATCCTCATGAACAAGGACCGGTGGGAAAGCCTGACACCGGAACAGCAGACCCAGTTCCAGGAATTCGTCGACGAGACCCGACACTGGATTACCAGCTCCCAGGAGGACGACAACTCGGGTGCCATGAAGGAATTCCAGGAGAAGGACGGCTGGGTCATCGCTCCGCCCAACCCTGACTCGCTGGCCAAGATCCGTGAGATCATGACTCCGGTCTGGGATCAGTGGGCGAAGGAGCGTGGCCCTGAAGCCCAGGACGTCCTGCAAAAGCTGAAGGCGCATCTCGGGCATAAGTAGGCCACAGCTGCAAAGGCGCCGCGGCCGTTCGAGCTGCGGCTCATTCCTTTCAAAAAAACTGAAAAAAGGGGGCGAAATGCGCGCGCTTAATGCTGCCCTGGACTGGTTGGTCCTGTTCTGCGCGATGCTCGCCTGCGTGGCTATCGCGGGCATGAGCGTTTTGATTGTCATAGAGGTCATCCTTCGCTCGATGTTCTCTTCCACGCTCTATTTCATCGAGGAATACTCCGGCTACATGGTACTGGTGATCCTGGCGCTCGGCCTTCCCTATTGCCGAGAGAAGAATGCCCTGCTGACCGTCGACTTTTTCATAGCGCGGGTGAACGCCGCGCTGCGCAGGAAAGTTGAGTTCGTCTACGGCCTCGTTTCCATCGGCTACTGCATTCTGATCGACTGGTATGTCATCCAGCTGCTCATGAAATCGATCCAGCGGAACCTGACGGCCTCAAGCGTCATGAGGACACCGCTCTGGATTCCCCAGATGTTCCTGCCGATCGGCATAACTCTTTTGTGCCTGGTGATGATCAGAAAGCTGATCTTGCCGGATCCCATCAAGGCCCAGGATCCCGGCGAAGAACTCGCCGTCCGCGAAACGGAGTGACGCCACATGTACGAAATTCTCGCCGTTTCGCTTGGACTGATTGTTTCGATCTCGCTTCTTCTCGCCGGCATGCCGATTGGCGTGGCGGTGGGCCTCGCAGGCGTCCTGACGCTTATCCTCAATGAAGGCGTCAATTCGCTCAACGCGATCACCTTCATCATCTGGGGCAGCATCAACAACGCCTCGCTCAGCTCGCTGCCGCTCTTCGTGCTCATGGCAGAATTCATGCTTCGGTCGGGAATGAGTGACTCCTATTATACCGGCATGTCGCAGTTCATGCGCAAAGCGCCCGGTTCCCTGCTTCAGACCAATATCGCAAGCTGTGCCCTCTTCGCGGCCATCAGCGGATCGAGCGTGGCCACCGCGGCCGCCATCGGCGGGGTTGCCATTCCACGCCAGCGCAAGGATGGGTACGACCTTGCCATGGCGTGTGGATCGATTGCAGCTGGCGGCACTCTGGGCATCCTGATCCCGCCGTCGATCGTCATGATCATCTACGCCACCTTCTCGGAACTGTCGGTCGCCAGACTGTTTGCGGCTGGCATGGTGCCCGGCCTGCTGCTCACGGCCATGTTCATGGCCTATATCGCCCTGCGCTGCATCATCAACCCGAGCCTGGCCCCCAAGATGCCGCCAGCAGAAAAGGGATGGCTGTGGATGGGGGTGAAGAATGTTGCGCCGATGGCAGGCCTGATGGTGGTCATTCTGGGTGCAATCTTCATGGGGATCGCCACCCCGACCGAAGCGGCCGGCGTCGGCGCCTTCCTTGCGGCGGTTATAGCCTGGGTGGTAGGGCGTCCGCCGCTGCGCGCCTTCGGTCAGGCGCTGATGAACACCATCGTCATCAGCTCCTCGATCCTGTTCATCGTCATCGGTGCCTTCATCTTCAACTATGCCATCCAGACGGCTGGCATTACCCAGATGCTGACACAATGGGTCATTTCGCTGGATCTGAACGTCACCGTGTTCCTCATCGCGATGCTGATCTTCTACATCATCCTCGGATGCCTGGTGGATTCGATCGGCATGATCGTGATGACGGTGCCGCTGCTGCTGCCCATCCTTAATGCCTACAATATTGATCTCATCTGGTTCGGCGTCGTCCTGGTGGTGGCGGTGGAGCTCGGGCAGGTCACGCCTCCCGTCGGGATCAACCTCTATGTCGTGGAACAGATTTCGAAGGCAGGTATCGCAACAGTGATCCGGGGCGTCGCCCCCTACTTCGCGATCATCATCCTGCTTCTCGTTCTGCTGACGCTGTTCCCCTCTATCGCGACATGGCTTCCGTCGACGATGTGACACGAACCTGAAAAAGAGGATGCAAAAACAAAAAAGCGGGCCTCGACGCCCGCTTTCCTTCGCTACCGAGACGCTTTTTTCTATACTGCCAGTACATCCGTGGTCAGTATCGCATCAATCGGTACAAATGCGCCCGCTCCAGCGACAAACCTCACAATCCATCTGAAAGGACCTTTGTCGCCCCCGCGAGCATTGTCCCGCAAATGGTGACCAATGTTTCCGTTTACAAGGCCACGCCGCGATCGTGACGATCAGGCAGATTGACCCCGAAGGCGACAAGCGCTCATCTGCGTCCATCCAGTGAGTCGAGCGGAGAGAAGAATGGTTCAGTCGTGGCAGTTCTGGGCGCTTCTGTCGGCGGCCTTCGCAGCGCTCACAGCCATATTCGCCAAGGTCGGCGTCTCCGGCATCAATTCCGACATGGCAACCTTCATCCGCACAGCCATCATACTGCCGATGACACTCATCATCGTGCTTGTGTTCGGAAACTGGCAGAACCCCGCCAACATTTCTGGCAGGACCTGGCAGTTCCTGACGCTATCGGCACTTGCGACCGGTGCTTCCTGGCTCTGCTATTTCCGCGCTCTCAAGCTCGGAGATGCCGGACATGTGGCACCGATCGACAAGCTGAGCGTCGTTCTTGTCGCGATCTTCGCGGCCATCTTCCTCGGTGAGCGCCTGTCAATCCAGGGCTGGGCCGGTGTCTCGCTGATCGCCGCCGGCGCCATTCTGGTGGCCACCGCCTGACGTCTCCCTGAGCCGGCAAAGTTTTTTGCCCCTCCCTTGCTCAGGCCTGCTTTCACTTGGTCCGGCAATGGAATAATGCTTCCCAATCGCATTTGATGGGGAGGATATTTCAGTGCGCAGTTCAGCGAAGTTTTCGGCCATTGCATTGGCCCTGGTAGCATCAACAGCATCCGCCTTCGCGCTGGAGGCGGTGACGGTCACGCCGCTGGCGACCAAGAAGGAAACAGCTTCGGGTCAGCCGATCACCCTGCCCCAGAAGAACGTGCGCGTGGTGTTTTCCACTTTCGAGATCGCTCCACAGGCTGGCCTGCCCGTCCATAAACATCCCTTCGCGCGCTACGCGTGGGTGCAGGCCGGCACCCTGCAGGTGACTAATGCCGAGACGAATGAAAGCAACGTCTACAAGGCCGGGGACTTCGTCATCGAAATGATCGACCAGTGGCACCACGCGAAAAACGTCGGCGATGACATCGTCAAGCTGCTGGTTATCGACCAGATGGAAGGCGACGTGGAAAACACGCTGCTCAGGGCAAAGTAACTTACTCTCAGATCGAGCGGCTGTCGTAGGCCCAATGCAGCAATGCCTGGCGCTGGCGCGGCCGGCACCAGGGGTCACCCGGTTCGCAGTTCTGACGGATCTGGGCGATGTGCCGGCGCATGGCTTTCCAGCGGCCGATCTGCCGCTGGTCTTCGCCCGGCATGCGACGGCCCATGTAATAGCGGCAATACCACTGGAACCATCCACGCGGATCGTCCGGATGGATCCACCCCTTGGCCTGCCAGACACTGAGCGGCTGACTCGCATTCACCCCGAAGTAGTTGAGCTTCGCATCGCGCTTTCCTTTCGCGAGACGCGCGTTGGCAAACCAGCTCTCCGGAAATTCCGCACCGCAGTCACTCATGTACTTACCGCCGAAGACGCCCAATGCCAGCATCTCAGCGGCCGACAGCTGCGACTCGAAACCTGACTCAAACTCTGAGCCAGTCGGCGCAACCAGCTGATATATATAGCCCTGCTGCATGCGGTCGTGGACTTCGACCCAGTGGTTCACCGTCGGTTCTGCTTTTCTGGATGTCATTTGACCGTCACCACCAGTGCCTTGCACGGTTCGGTTCCAACCCGCTGATAGTGGTGCTGTTCCGCTGAATCGAAGGCCATCGCATCCCCCTCTTCCAGCTTCACCTTCCCGCCAGCCACTGTCACCTGAAGCGTTCCCGCAAGAACATAGATCAGTTCTTCCGAGCCATGCTGATGTGGCTCGGACGGAACCGCGTTTTCCGGAAACTCGGCCACAAATGCCTCCATCTTCCGGTCCGTCAGGGGGTAGTTGAGGCTCTCGAAGAGATAGGCAAGCGACCTGGGTTCGGTGCCGCTGATCGGAAGCTGAATTCGCTCCGCCTTCCTCGCCACCGCCATACGCGGCCCCTTCTGGTCGAAGAAGTGGTCGAGGCCAACGCCAAACACCAGCGCGATGCGCATGAGCGTCGGCAACGTGGGAAAGAGCTGGCCGCGTTCAATCTTCGAAATCATGGCGGTCGACAGCCCAGTGTGCTGGCCAAGCTGCGCCAGCCCCATCTGCTTTGCCAGCCGCAGCGCCTTTATGCGGGGACCAATTCGATAGCGGTCGAGCTCCATCGTCAGCGTATCAGACAGCATTTCGGTCCCTCCTTTTCCCTTCAGGACAATCCTGTCAGCACTTTTTTCGCCTCATGAGAAACGTCATAGCGCATGCATATTTTTATTGGAAAGAAAAAAGTTTTGCACCACATGAAATACATCCGCTCTTTGAACGCGGGCAAATTCACTCATGGAGTTATCAAGATGGGAATGAAGCACGTATTCGCCGCCGCCATCATTGGCCTCGCCGCAGCCCTGCCTGCCCACGCCGCTGACAAGGACATCGTGGACACCGCCGTCGGCGCAGGAGTCTTCAAGACACTCGCGGCCGCTCTCGAAGCCGCCGATCTTGTCGGCACACTGAAGGGGGATGGCCCGTTCACCGTGTTTGCCCCAACTGACGCAGCCTTTGAAAAGCTGCCGGCGGGCACGGTCGAAGAGCTCCTGAAGCCTGAAAACAAGCAGAAGCTGGTCGATGTGCTGACCTATCACGTCGTTGCCGGCAAGGTGATGGCAGCCGACGTTGTCGGCCTGGATGAAGCCAGGACCGTCAATGGCAAGACGATCGACATCGACGTCGAAGGTAATTCGGTCAAGGTCAATGATGCCAATGTCACGGCGACCGACATCGCTGCCAGCAACGGCGTCATCCACGTCATCGATCAGGTGATCCTGCCGCCGGAAGGCTAAGGCTCACCTGCCCGGGCGGCGCCCCCCATCCCCTTTGCCGCCCGGGACACTTTCCCCAGACAACGAGTACCAAAGAGATTGGCACTCAGGCCCGCACGGAGACAGACATGAAGACAATCAACATCATCACCCTGGCGCTGATCATCGTCGGCGGCCTCAATTGGGGCCTCGTCGGCCTCGCCAGCTTCGACCTGGTCGCAGCCATCTTTGGCGAAGGGTCGGCCCTTTCGCGACTGGTCTACATCCTCGTGGGCGTATCGGCAGTCTGGCAGCTGGTGCCGCTGTTCTCCGCTTTCAGCGCGGATGAGACCTACGCCCAGAAGCATGGTTAAGTCTGCTCTGTTCTTCTCGTGGATCAGACTTGAACAGAAGGGCGTGCCACCGGCGCGCCCTTCTTTTTCTACATCCTATAGTGGCGCAGAAGCTGTCGATTTCGGAGGCGGAAACCTAAGGACCAGATTGGAAACAGGCCGACGAATCGAGTACGCAGCCGCTGAGCCTATAGCAGGAGAAACGTCACGATGGCCTTCACAAATCCAACGCAAGGTAATCCGAATGCGTCGGCCTTGCGGAAACAGGCTGGGCGGTATGTGAAGCAACTACGGGAAGCTGCGGAATTGACGCAGAACGAGTTGGCACAGCGGATCAATTGGCCTTACTACACGATGATCTCGCAGATCGAGTCCGGCCGTACGCGCATTCCGCCAGACAAGATCGCAGACTACGCGAAAGCCCTGGGAGTGAACCAGAGAGAATTCGCGAAGAAACTTCTTTCCTACTACGATCCGTATATGTGGGTTGTTTTATTCGGGAACGAGGCGCAAGTCGACTAGAGTCGAGGTATTCGAAAGAGCCTCAGAGGGCCTGGTTGTTGCCTCCGAGGCTGTCAGCTACTTCGGGACGATACCCATTTTAGATCCGACCATCCGGTTCATGCCGGGATGCGAACATAGAGATTGAATGACAGTTTCTGAATCAAGCGCTGCGCCCGTCAAAGGGCAAAGAAGCAACGTCCAAACTGGTTCAAGAGATTAAAGAATACTGGCGACCCCGACAGGATTCGAACCTGTGACATTCAGCTTAGAAGGCTGACGCTCTATCCACCTGAGCTACGGGGCCAACACCGAATGTCAGTGTGTCCAAGGCATCTTTCGATCATAGCGGAAATTTTCCGCGTACGAAACCTGCCGGCGCTTCGGCGTCTTTTCCGGCTCGACGCGGAAGGCAATCCCGTTCTTCTGGGCGTAGGCGATCGCCTCTTCCTTCGTCGGGAACGTGAGGCGCACCTGACGGCGCATGTCCGAGGAAGACGTGTATCCCATCAGCGGATCAATCGTCAGGGGCTTCTCCGGTTCGAACTCCAGGACCCAATGGCCTGTCTTTGCTTTTCCGGATTGCATTGCTGTCCTTGCTGGGCTGTAAATACGCGCGGACATAAAGGACGACCTCGCTAATGCCTGTGCCGCCAATCACATGGCGCTAGAAAATCTTTGGTCGGAGCGGCAGGATTCGAACCTGCGACCCTCTGGTCCCAAACCAGATGCGCTACCAGACTGCGCTACGCTCCGAATGGCTGTTCTCCTAGAGGCTCGAATGATTCAACGCAAGGGGTAAATCGCTGAAAAGTGTAACGTGGCGTGAGAACGGTGGGTATAAGTCCGGGCCACGCGGACGCCACCTTCCCGTCCACTTACTTGTCCCTTCCCCACGCATATGGTTCACTTTCGGCTGGCGGTCCCACAGTGATGGAGGCACTGGCATGATGGAGAAGGCAGCAAGCGGGCCCAAACTCCTTTCCGGCGGCAATCCACAGATCCCGAAGGGCTACGGTGAAGAGCCGGTCCAGGACTATATCGACGCGATGCCTGGCTGGAAGCGCCCCGTTGGCGAGCAGCTCGACAGGCTCATCGTCAAGGCAGTTCCCAATGTAGCCAAGGCCGTGAAATGGAACTCGCCCTTCTACGGCATGGAGAAGGACAGCTGGTTCCTGAGCTTCCACTGCTTCGACAGATACATCAAGGTGGCCTTCTTCCGCGGCTCATCGCTGAAGCCCGTTCCTCCCTTCGACTCAAAGCACCCGGAGGTGCGGTACCTCCACATCTTCGAAGACCGGCCGCTGGATGAGGATCAGTTCCTGGACTGGGTGAGGCAGGCGAGTGCTCTCCCAGGCGAGAAGATGTAGCTGTCACGTACAGGACAGTCGTTGACCTTTGATGAAGTTATGTATGCACCCTGCTCGATTGATGGTGCAGCCAGAAGCATGACAGACAAGCTTGGACCGATAACAGGGGCAAGACTGCCCGGAAGCTATTTTGCACCGAACATCCCTTATCTCACCATTCTCGAACAATGGCACCCGAGCTATTTCACCGCCCCGCAGACCCTGTATACGCAGGATCTGGATTCTCCTTTGAGCCGGCCATTCAGGTTGATAGTGCATACGCCGAACATGACGGATCTGGTGGAGCGGAAGGGGGTTTTCTCCACCCAGGTGGATCCCGTCATCACCGGGTTCGACGCGCTATGTGCGAGCCTGATCAGCGACCATAAACCGTTCACCTTCCGCGATTTCGGTGCAATTCTGGAGGTTCCGCACCAGAATATCCTCTGCGCCTTCCACAGGGACATCAACAGCAACCTGCAAGCCGGCCTGAATGGCATGAAGGTGACCGGACCTCCTCAAGCAAGAGCAGAATACCAAGCGTACCTGGAAAAGCTGCCGCGCCACCAACGCGCGGGCATGTTGAAGGAGAATGTCCTCAAGCTTGCTTCCTTCCTTGAAACGCCAGAGGTCGTGCTGAACAACACGCACGAGCGACATAACGAGGTTATTGTCGTGACGCGTCCTGGCGTGAATGTCCATCCGGGGCTGCCAGCCACAGCCCGGCTTAAGGTCACCGGCTACTTCATGATCGACGATGACCCTTCAGTCGACTTCGTGCTGCATCGGAGCGCCGCAGGACAATGCCGACTGACCGAGACTGAGAAAGACCGTCTTTTCAGAGAGTACATCGTGCCTCTTGCCGAGCACCACGGTGTGCCCGCGCTGAGGATCGCCGGAGCGGCGACCCGCACTTTCGACTGAGGTGACGCGCGCAAGGCTCCGGGCCTAAACCGCGCTCCCCGTGTCGGCGTTGGCCAGTTCCGTCTGCGGCGCGACAATCTCGCCACGAATGAGCGGACGACGGCGTCGCAGACGCGCCTGCGAGGGCAGAAGAACCGGGCTTTCGTCCGCCAGCGCGCGCTGCACCGAGTCGGTCATCGTGGACGTCACGAAGTCTGCGTTCATGCGTTTGGCGACTTCCTCCGGCTTGAAGCCGTTCAGCGCACCCTCATCCCACAGGATTATACCGACCCGCAGCCTGGGCGATGCCCGCTTCAGGCGACGGACGAGAAAACGTCCATTGGCAACCGAATTCGGGTTGAGGAAAGCGATCACCGCCGTATCAAAGCCGCGGACGGCGAGCTCGCGCAGGTTACGCGGGTGGATCTGTACGTGGGTCGCCACTTCGGTCTCCGCCCCCTGAACCTCAAGCACCTGCGCAAACATGGCGGCGGAAACGTCATCCAGTTCCGTGCGTCCGCCGATGCAGAGAATGCGCCTGCCCTCACCGTCAGGCAGTTCCACCTCCGTCTCTTCGGCATCGGGCTTGTCAGGCTCCACGCTCTCTTCCGTGGCGGTGACGTCGTCTTCTTCGGATTCTTCCTCGGCAATCTCCTCCAGGTTCCTTAGCAAGGTCGAGGCACTGGCAGCGACCTGCTTCATCTGCTCGTCCGACAAAGCGCCCCTCGCCCGATCATGCTCACCGAGCAGGAGTGCCGGAATGGCCACCTTGCCGTAGAAGTCGACAAGATAGTCCTCCTCCAGCATTTCCTCAGCATTATCCGTTGCCTCATCCGGGTCGGACGCGAGCAGGCGCTGATAGAGCCGTTCCTTGGGATCAAGCACCGGCTCATTGCCAAGCATCACCTGCAGGAACTCGAATTGCGGCACGTGGCGTCCCAGCACTACGAGGCACACGGTGAGCGGCGTCGACAGAACGAGGCCAATTGGACCCCACAGCCAGGTCCAGAAGATCGCAGCCGCAATGATGGCAAGCGGCGACAACCCCGTGCGCGAGCCATACAGGAGCGGCTCGACGACGTTGTTGCTGATGAGTTCCATGGTGAGGAACAGGCCAGCCGTCCAGAGGACCAGCGACCATCCCGGGGCCACCGCCAGTGCTAGCGTGAGCGGCAACACGGCCGCGATGAACGGGCCGATATAGGGCAGGAAGCGCAGGATCGTCGCCAGCAAGCCCCATAACAGGGCATTGGGAACGCCGATCAGCCATAGGCCGATGCCGATTGGCACGCCGTAGGTGATGTTTACCACCAGCTGCATCAAAAGATATTGGCTCACGCGGCGGCCAGCATCCTGAATGGCCTCGGTGGTGCGATGAAGATCGTTGTACCCCACCAATCGAATGAAGCGATCACGCAGCTCCTCGCGGTCGAGCAGCATGAAGATGACGACGACGATGACCAGGCCGGTAGTCGCCAACGGTTCGATCAGGGGCGCGATCAGGCCTGTCAGCATGTCGATGGGACGTTGGGGCGAGAAGATCTCTACGAGGACGGGTCTGCGCTGCTCTTCACCTGTCACGGGGGCTGCATCTTCATTCACCTGGCTGAGTTCAGAGCCAACGCGCTCCACCACACCGCTCAGCCGCTCAATGCTGCTGTTGCCAGCGCCCATCTCCTTGAGCGAACGAATTTTGGTGATGATGTTGCTCTGGTAGGTTGGCAGTTCACGCGCCAGCTCATTCAATTGCAACACGACAACGAGGGTGACTGAAAGCAAGATCGTGAATGCAATCAGCACGCTGAGGCTCACCGCCACTACACGCGGCATCTTCATGCGCCGAAAGCGGGTAACCAGCGGCTGCAGGGCAAAAGACAACAGGACCGCAATGGCAAAGGGAAGAATGACTTCGCTGGCGAAGTAGAGTGCAACCACTGCAACGAAGATAAGGATCAATGGCTGATAGGACTGGTTTCCCGGAAGGGAAGTTGGAGAAAACCGTATCGGCCCCTTCGTCGCGTCCGCCATTCTCATGCCCTCCCAACCATTGCAGTGGATCTACAACGCTGGAAGGGCCGCTCTCGTTGCAAAGCCGCGTGAAAATGTCCGGCCGCAGACGCGACCGGACTATTAAAGGGTCAATGCAGCTCGCTTAGTTGCTGTGCTGCTTCAGGATATCGGTCAGCTTTGCGTCCGGCGTGGAACGGCAATCCGTCAGCACCATTTCGACAGGAATTGGTTGGAAGCCTTCTGCGCTGAATTGCCCGGTTCAGCTCCCCCGGCCACCTCCCGCCTCGGCCGGTCCCCCGTTGAGCCGGGACCCTTCTCCTTA
>Ga0182741_1005018_pt1 | contig 12574 bp, 27 predicted proteins | sample eDN5th37CBELigOP_FD_128874 | JGI IMG/M metagenome (GOLD analysis project Ga0182741, IMG submission 128874) | Enriched Organic Plus compost microbial communities from Emeryville, California, USA - eDNA 5th pass 37_C BE-Lig OP (version 2) (version 2) ...
ACAGGTCCTGACGGCCGCCCGGGTGAGTTGACGTTCCGGAAGACGAAGCGGCTCGAGATCAGGGGGCCGGGCCGATGAGCGCGACGCTCGCGTCCCTGCTCGAGCCGGGCGCGGTCGTGGAGACGCCGTTCTGGGATGCCGTGAATGACCGGCGGGCCAGGGCGACGGTGACCGGGATCGTGCCGGTCGGGGACCGGTTGAAGGTCGAGTACGTGTACCCGTCGGGTCACTCGGCCTATCAGATGTTGCGCCCGTGGGATCCGATTCCGGTCCCTGACACGTCCGACCCGCTCTCCCCCAGTGCGGTCGATACCGGGTAGGTCGTCCTGCCCGCGCCCGGCCGGGTGAGTCCCCCCAGTTCCCCGGCCGGGCCTGAAACGTCCAGATGAAAAAGGAAGCGGCCCCGCTGTGGGGGCGGGGCCGCGATCAACCAGAGATTGGAAGCTCGGAATGACTACGGAGAGTCTACAGCGGCCGACGCCGCTGTTCGATGAGGTCGATGCGGTGTGGCCGTCGATGGAGCAGTCCGCCGCCCTCCTGGGTCTCCCGCGCGTGACGAACGCGGGCGCGATCGACGGTCCCGGCCCGCTCGCCCGCGAGTCGGACCCGGTGACGTCGCACGCCGCCGCGGACTCGATCAGCGTCGAAGCGCTCGAGGAATCCGAAGCGTTCGTGATGATCACCCTCCGCGAGCGCGGGATCGCGACGATGCCGCAGCTCGAGCAGTGGGCGTTCGGCGAGTGGTCCGGGTCGCGCATCCGCACTGCGGTGAAGCAGCTCGTGGAGAAGGGCCTGGTCCGGAAGGTCGACGACGAGGGGATCACGCCGCGGGGTCGCGCGTGCGGCCGGTTCGAGGTGGTCCGGTGAGGAAGACCATTCACGCTCGCCGTGGCGAGCGGATCGTGCTGACCGACTGGCCGGACATCTGGCTCCGCGTCGGTGTTGCGGTGCTCGTGCTGTCGGTCGTGGTCGGTGTCGGCGCGCTCGGATACGTCGTCGGTGTCGCGTCTGGGGGTGCGTGGTGAGCGGGAGGCTCGTGACCGCGCACCGGCACATCCCCTCCCGGATGCCGCGCGATCTCGGTTCCCCGCACGACGACACGGGGGTGCCGGCTGACCTGATGGGGTCGCCGCGGTGGACGCCGGAGCAGGAGACGGCGGCGCGTGCGCTGGTCCGCCGTCGCGCGGTCGACGAGACCGACAGGGCGGACCTGCTGGCGATGCTGTTCGGAGGTGCGCGATGAGCGCGGCCACGAGGAAAGGGCACGCGTTCGAGCGGCAGGTCGCGAACTACCTTCGCGTCCGCCTCGACGACACCCGCATCGACATCCGCCCGAAGAACGGCGTCAACGACCGTGGCGATATCGGCGGGGTGCGCACCATCCGCGGAGCTGACCTCGTCCTCGAGTGCAAGAACCGCAACCGCCTCGAACTCGCCGCCTGGCTGACCGAGGCGGAGGTCGAGGCGGGCAACGCCGACGCCCCCGCGGGGGTCGTGGTGCACAAGCGCCGCGGCGTCGGGGCACCGGGCGGGCAGTACGTGACCATGACGCTCGACACGCTGATCTGGCTGCTGGAGGGCGGGCCGGATTTCGACCGGACGGTCGCGGTGGCGCCGGAGATCGGAGCGGTCGCGTGACCGCGCTGGAGGGGATCGTGAAGGGCCTCGGGGAGGCCGAGTATCACGCGCACCCGGCGCTGTCGTCGACGGAGGCCAGGCTCATCCTCAAGTCACCCGCCGTCTACCGGTGGAGGAAGGACCACCCGCCGCTGATCGACCCCAGCGACAAGTTCGACGTCGGCAGCGCCGTGCACTCGAAGGTCCTCGGCACCGGCTACCAGGTCGACGTCCTCGACTTCGACGACTACCGCACGAAGGCCGCGCGGGAAGCTCGGGACGAGTCCCGTGCCGCTGGCCGCGTTCCCGTGCTGAGGGACGTGTACCTCGAGGTCGGGGCGATGGCCGAGAGCGTCCTCGCGCACCCGACCGCTCGGGCGCTGTTCGATCAGCCAGGCGACGCCGAAGTGTCGGTGTTTGCGGAGGTCGACGGGGTGCCCGTGCGGGCGCGGTTCGACTTCCTCCCCGAGCAGGGGGAACGGCGCAGGGTCGCCGTGGACCTCAAGACCACGGCCGACGCGAGCTTCCGCAAGTTCGAACGGTCGATTGCGGACTACCGGTACGACGTGCAGGAGGAGTGGTACCTCTCCGCCCTGAACGCGACCACCGGCCCGATGCCGCACGGCATGGAACCGGAGCTCGTGTTCGTGTGCGTGGAGAAGGAGCCCCCGCACCTCGTCGCGGTCCACGCGATCACGCCGATGTGGAAGCAGATCGGGCAGGCCGCCGCCGCCCGCGCCCGCCGCGTCTACGCGGAGTGCACCGAGTCGGGTGTCTGGCCCGGCTACTCGACGGAGATCCAGTACCACGAGCCCCCGACGTGGCTCGTCATCCAAGCGGAAGAGGAAGAAGCGGATGAGTGACGTGCAGGTCCGGCAACCGGACATCATCCAGCAGGTCAAGGCGTCGCAGTCAGGACTGCGGGATGCGCTCGCGGAGCGGATCGGCGTCGAGCGGTTCACCCGCGCCGCGGTCACGGCGTTGCGGACCACCCCCGCGCTGATGCGCTGCACCCCCGAATCAGTGCTCGGGGGGCTGTTCGTCGCGGCCCAACTCGGCCTCGAGGTGGGGGGGCCGAGGGCCTACGCGCACCTCGTCCCGTATGGCCGCGACGCGCAGCTGATCGTCGGCTACAAGGGCTACGTCGAACTGTTCTACCGGGCTGGCGCGAAGTCGGTGACGGCGAACATCGTGCGCGAGGGCGACCGTCTCGAGCGTCGCACTGACGAGAACGGGCGCCTGTCGATCCTTTGGGAGGACGCGGACCCGTTCGACTCGGAGCGCGCCCCGGTCGGGGCGCTCGCGGTGATCACCATGGCGAGCGGTGAGGTCCTGCCGCACTTCATGACGAAGGCGCAGATCTTGAAGCACAAGCCGCGCACCGCGAAGGCGGGGCCGTGGTCGGACTGGGAAGAGCAGATGTGGCTCAAGACCGTGCTCCGTGACGCGGCCAGGACCGCGCGGTTGTCGTCGGATGATCTCGCGCTCGCGGTGCAGGCGGACCAGTCGATCACGACGGGGACGGGCGATTCGGCGAAGCGCCGTCACGTGCCGGTCGGTGAGTCCGACTTCGAGCCCGTGACAGTCGCAGAGTTGACCGGCGAGGCGGCCCCGCTCGACCCGGCGCACCCGGACTACGTCGCGCCGGAGGTGGAGCGATGAGCGAGTTCACCGCAAGCAACGGCATAAAGATCAGGGTCACCGACGACGGCTACCTCGTCGGCTCACGGCCAGTCGGCTGCGGATGCCAGGACGACACCACGCACGCAACCGGCTCAGCGGAGGGCATCGCGGCGCTCCGCGAGTACCGTGACGCGCTCATCGGGCACGGGATGGCGATGAGCGAACTCGACGACGACACGTTGACGGGGATGCTGGCTGATCTTGTCGTGATCGCGCGGAGCACGATCGGGGGCGGCAGGTGAGTCAGCCGACGATGTTCGACCTCGACGACTTCGAGGAAGTCGCCCCCTACGGCGGCCCCGCGCCACTGTCGTTCACGGCCGACTACTACACGCCCGCCGAGCTGCTCGCGGCGCGCGCCCACCTGTCGCGAGTCCTCGGCAACGGCTGGCCTCGGCGTGCACCGAATCACACCTGGGGGCTCGCGATCACGCTCGGCTGGTGCGGACACGCACCGGGTCATTCCCTCTGCGTCCTGACGGCGGACCTGCGGTGCGCCTGCCGGTTCCCGTACACGTGGGCTGAGTGGGACGAGATCGGCCCCTGCTACTGCGTCGGAGACCTCCTGTATCAGGCGAACTGCGAGGAGTGCCGCTGGCACACGATCGGGAGTGAGCGTGCGGTCGTCGAGGCGTGGCACGACCACGCGTGGCCCGGATGGCGCGACCTTCCCGTGGTGCCGTTCGAGCTGTGTGACCGGACCGGGGGCATGGACCCGGCGAGGGCGCTGGACAAGAAGGGTGCGGCGAAAGCTCGCGCCTGGGTGATCGAGCACTACCCGGCGGAATGGCAGGTGTCGGGTGCGCCGGTCAGGACGGAGCGGGAGCCGGTCGGGTCGCGGCATGTTCCCGGCTACTCGCCGTGGGGCGGATTCGACATGGGCGTCGTCCGGGAGGTGACCGCGTGAGCGCCCCGTACTACTCCGACGACCTCGTGACCCTCTACCTCGACCTCTCACTGCGGACGAGGTTCGCGCAGCCAGTGCTCGACATGACAGGAGGTGCGGCATGACGTGTCTCGACTGCGGTGAGCCGACCATCACCGAGCTATGCGGCCCGTGCGCCGAACTCGCCACCGCGATCCTCGGCTCGGAGACGGAACGGATCAACCGCATGCTCCCTGGGCAGACGAGCGCCGACTGCCGTGACGGCTCCCACCGCGCGTGCGATTGCCGCGCATGGTCCGACGAGGCGAACGGGTGGATCCCGTGCTCGTGTGAGTGCCACGACCGGAGGATGCCGTGAGCACCGTCGCGAAACGTCTCCTCCGAGCCCTCGACGCTCGCGACGGGCACGTCTGCGCCTGGCACGGCCCCACGTGCGACCCAGACACGCTCGTCCCACACCACCGGTCAAACCGGGGCATGGGCGGCGACCGGTCGAAGAACCGCCTGAGCAACCTCGTGTGGCTCTGCGCCGACACGAACGGGCTGATCGAGTCCGACGCCGAATGGGCGGAACGTGCCCGGAACCTCGGGATCAAGCTCTCGCTGCACGACCGGCCGGAAGCCGCGCTCATCGACCACGCCACGCACGGCCCCTGCTGGCTCGACGACATGGGCGGGGTGCTCACGCAGAAGGAAGCAATGGAAAGGGTGAGGTTCTAGATGGCCCGGACGCACGCTCGACTGTCGCTCGAGCTCTGGAATGACGACGACTGGCTCAGTCTCACCCCGAGGGCGCAGCACCTCTACATGGTGTTCCTCACGTCCCCGGATCTGTCGTATGCGGGGGTGGCGGACTGGCGCCCGGGCCGGTTGCGGAACCGTGCCGCGGAGTGGCCGATGCTCGACCTGATGATGGCGGCGCAGGAGCTGTCCCAGTCGTACTTCCTGATCTTCGATGACGAGACTGAAGAGGTTGGGATCCGGTCGTTCATCCGCCACGACGGGTTGATGAAGCAGCCCCGAATGGCGGTGTCGATGGCGACCGCATTCGGACGGATTGCGTCGCGGAAGATCCGGGCCGGGATCGTGTACGAGCTGCAGCGGCTCAAGCGTGAGGAGCCGGAGCTGGAGGCGTGGTCGAAGCCGCCGGTGGTTTCGGTGTTGAAGCAGAACGCGGTGAACCCGAAGCAGATGGTCACGGATTTGGCCCTGCCTTTAGGGATGGATTTGGGGCTCACTTTGCCTATCGGTTTGGCCCAAACGCGAGATGGGGTTTCGGTACCCCCTACTCCTACTCCTACTCCATCTCCTACTCCTGCTCCATCTTCTTTCGAAGATGCCGCCCAGATTCGCGGTCGAATTCCACAGGCTCGGGAGACCGTCTCGTGAGCACGGTGGAGATCCGCAACATCCACGCCCCGGTCGACGCGGCGGACTTGTGGCGGGCCGAGACGCTGGTCGGGCGTGCTCGGGTGCGTCGGGCGATTGCGGCGGCGGTGGGTGCGGCGGTGCATGAGATCGCCGAGCCGCACCGGTCGTTCGCGGACCGTGTGGCGGAGAAGCATGCGGCTGGGCTGTGTGACGCGTTGATTGCGGACGAGCTGAAGGCGTTGAAGTACCGGGTCGCGGATGCACGCCGCGCTCTGGGTCTGAAGCCGAACCGGTGTCACCGGTCGGGGAGGAGGAAGTGATGGAACGACTGATGTCTCGGTGGAGTGAGGAGCAGGTCCAAGCGGCGGCGGAGGAACTGGCTCGGCTCGACCTGCCCGATTCGCACACGCTGGATGATCGGATTCGCGCTGTCGAGCGCTGGCGGCGGTACGAATACCAAGCCCGCCGAGTTCTCGATGCCGTCGCCGAGCTGGAGCCGGACGAGTGGGAGTACGGCCGGTCGGTCCCGCGCGGCCAGTTCACGGTCCCCGAGGACTGGTTCAAGACCAGAGACGACCTGCACCCTGCCGACTGGCCGGTGCGTGTCCGTCGCCGCAAGGCTGGCCCGTGGGAGCCCGTGGAAGGAGAGGGATCGTGAGCGAGGACTGGCCGACGACGAAGGACGTGCGAGCCGCCTGGCAGGTGCAGACGCGTCGAGGAGGGGCTGGGCGAGCCGAGAAGATCAAAGAGGCCGAGGCGAAGTTCGACCGCTGGCTTGCCCGCGAGAAGGCGAAGTGGCAGGCCGAGGCGTTGCGGGAGGCGGCGTCCGTTGCCAAGGCGGAGTACGCGAAGTGGGATGCGCGGTGGCAGGAATCGGATCAGCAGGGCTCGCTCGTCGGTGAGCGGTATGCGGCATACCGGGACACCGAGTTCGCCGTCTCAAATCGGCTTCGCTCCGAGGCCGACCGTATCGAGAGGGAGGCAGGACTGACCGATGAATGACGAGTTGCGGGACACGTTGATCCACTTGCGGGCGCGCCGGGTCGAGTCGTTGGCGATGCAGGACACCCTCCGTGTTGAGGCTGAGCGTGACGCCCTGCAACGCCGACTCGACGCGGTACAGGCGATCCTTGCTGACGAGTGGATCAGGGGCCGAGTCCTGCCGAGGGTCATCGGCGCTGAGGACCAGGCACGAATCCGCGCTCTTCGCGCGCTCCTCTCCGCCGACACCGAGGAGGCGGGACGATGATCCGCTGGTGGGAGTTCCTCAAGCGTGCGGCGTGCCCGCACAGCCGACTGCGCGGCATCTACGGCGACGAGATCATCCTGTCCGGGTATCGCCGCCTTTGGTGCCTGGACTGCGGGCGTCTGCTCGACGGTCCGGTGAGGCTCGCGGAATCACGACTCGGGGAGTGGCTCCGATGACCGCTATCGACCGCGCCAAGATCGAGGCGCTCATCACGGAAGCACGCGAAACATTCCTCGACCCATACGAACCAATCGAGTACAGCCCAGAGCAGGACTACATTGCCCACCTCGCTGACGCTCTCGAATCCCTCCTCGCCCTGGTGCCCGAACCGGCAGAGGACGAGCAGAGTCTGATCGCCGACGCGATCTGGGACGTCCTCCGGGAGAACGCTTGGGAGTCGCGGTTCGACTCGGAAGAACTCGGCAATCTCGACGATGACGGCGTGTTCCGCACGTTTGCTGACGCGATCCTTGCTCGCGGGTTCCGACTCCGAGCACTACCCACCCGGGAGTGGATTATCGAGGTTCTTACCCACTCAACACCCGGCATCGATGGACACGGTTCCGCGCACGCGGCCTCGCTCGGCTGGTCAGAAATGAAAGCCGACGCGATCATCGCTCTCCTGCGAGGTGAGCGATGACCGCACACGACCATCGGCCGAGAGGACAACGAATGACCGAGGACCGCCTGCTCGCCGCCGTCGACGCGCTCACGAAACCGCACGTCGTAGCCCGATACACGGGCACAGACCACACCCACGAATGGCTGCCCCTCGTCCGAGAGACCAGCCGCGAGGAGCGGCACGCCGCCAAACGGAAGCGGCAGAAGCTCGCCCGCACAGTAGAGACAGGCGAGTGGTGGTGCATGTGGTGCGACACGGTCGCCTCAACGAAGCCCGACGAGGCTGAGACGGAGACCATCGACCGCCGCGACGAAGACCCCCTCCTCGATCAGCTCGCCGCCCGGATCGGAACCACGTTAGGCGACTCCGGAACCCGCGGCGCCCGCACCGGCGGTTCCCCCATCGACGTCGACGCGTACGACGAGTACGCCAAAATCGACGCCACGATCCGGGGCTGGTACCGCGACCTCGGCGCGACCCCAGGCCGTGGCCTATCGCTCGTGCAACTCCTCCGCTCCTGGTATGTCCTGTACCGAGCCGGCCACGCGCCGGTCGGCGACGACGACGCGAAGGCCCGCATCATCGAGACATGGCGCACCAAGATCCTCGACATCCTCGACCCGCCCGACCAGATTCCCTACCGCGGTCAGCCATGCCCGGTGTGCGGGGAGACGCGCGCACGCAACGAGCAAGGCGGCGTCGAGCAGGACACCGTCGCACTGTGGGCGTTCCTCCGACCTGCCTACCGCGAGGAAGGGTCGTACGGGCTCTGCAAGGCGTGCAAGACGGTCCTCGCGCGAAACCGCGACCCGCTGGCGTTGCGATCGAGGATGAACGGTGTCGCCGCGACACGCCTCACGAGGACCATCGGCGAAGCGATTTCGGAGTAGACTCTCACTCGTCTGGGTGACGTGTGCCCAGAACCAGCTTCCAGGCCCGGACTGCCAACGCGGTGCCGGGCCTGACGCATTCCTAGGCGTGCGTCACATGCCAACCAGCCGCGACCGGGCACCGGTAGACGCGGAACGGGCCGACCCGGTCGTCGACGCCCGCTGACTCGGCGGCGCGCCGCGAGGGATACAGCCGCTTCCGCTGGCCTGACTTCCCGACGCAACGGCACGCCCTGAGCGCCTTCTGCCGCTTCGTCCTGGTCACGGGCCGAGCGTAGGAGCGACCCCCGACAGAACAGCGTCCGGCCCACCGTCAAACATCGACCCGCCTAGAGCGGCCACGCGACGAGATGCGCCGGAACCACGTACGGAGGCGACGATGCCCGACGCACACCCACCCGACCACCGCATCGACCCGACCTCCCTCGACGAAGACCAACACCCCACTGGCGCGTGGACCATCGGCGAACAACTCGACGAAGAGACGATCGCGAAACTACGCGAGTTCGGAGCGACCGCATGAGCTTCCGCGTCCTCTACCCTGGCGGGTTCGATCTGTTCCATGAAGCACACCTCGCTGCTCTGCAAGCCGCGCGCCGTATCGCCGGCCCCGGAGGGCAACTCGTCGTGGGTGTGAACTCGGACCAGTTCATGACCCGGTACAAGCGGAAGCCGATGCGCACCGACCGTCAACGAGTGCTGGATGTGATTGGTGCGGGTGTCGCGCATGAGGTGATCGTGTGGGACGGCCCGGAAGGGCAAGACCAGCAGATCCTCAACGTGAACCCGGACATCTACATCGCCGGGACGGACTGGCTGGGGAAGGATCTCGCCGCACAGCTCCACATCCCCACCCTGGGATGGTTCGACGACCACCACATCAGTCTCCTGTTTCTCCGCCGCACACCAGGCATCTCCACGTCGATGCTGATTGAGGGGGCACGGTGAGGGTTGGTTTCGCTGTCCCGACGCGCGGCATGCACCCCCACCTTGAGCGGTTGAAGGACCTCTACTCGGAGTTCGGGCCGGTGTTGATTCTCGACCCGACCACCCGTGACCAGGAACGGTATGCGGCATGGGTGAACCAGGGCATCCGGTGGGCGAAAGCTGAGGGCCTGGATGCGTTGATCTGGTCGAACGATGACATCAGCCCCGACTACGTGACGATCGGGAAACTGATCGACGCCCTTCACTACGCGGACCTTGTATCCCAGCGGCGCGCGAACAACAACTGGGACTTCTCAGCCGACCTGTTCGGCATCCGCATCACCCACGACCAACTGTGGATGGACGAAAGCTACGGGTTCCACTGGGCCGACCTCGACATGGCGTTACGTGCCCGCGTCACCGGCCGCCGACACACCCTCCTGGACATCGACTACGACATGGCCGCGTACGAACATCCAGAACCGGACGGGCACTTGAACGAGTTCCACCACCATGAGGCCGCTGATGTGAAGCTCCGTGACGCCCGCTGGGGTTGGTTGCTGCATGGTGAGGTGAAGCATCCGTGAAACCTCCTACCCCGCACCCGTTCGAGGGTGACACGGCGGCACGGTACGACGGGCGAACCGTTGACATCCGTTGGCCGGAGGAATGGAAAACCCGCCCCGGGTGGCGCCCATACAACCCGTCCCTGGCCTGGCATGACGGGCACCTCTACGTGTCGGTCCGGTACTCGTTCTTCGCATTCCCCGGCATCGACACCACCGGCCAAGTGCTCGTCTCGAGCAACTACTACGGCCGCTCCGAAACACTGCTGGCCGAGCTCAACCCCACCACCATGCAGATCATCCGCTGGTCGAAGCTGGAATACCTCGACTGGGAAGGGTCACGCAACACCGCCCTCGAGGATGTCCGCCTCTACTCTGAGGGTGGGCACCTGTACGGCATTGGCGTGTTCCTGACCCTTGACGGTTCCCCGCACGCGCAGGCGATCATCGACATCGACCCTGACGGGTGGACTGCCCGCCTGATCGATGTGCTCCCCGGCGAACGGGTGGAGAAGAACTGGTCCCCCATCGAGGGGCGTACCGGGTTCGCCTACTCACCCACACAGCACGTCACCCGCGGCGGGACAATCACCGGCACCCCCTACACGGGCCCCATCCACGGCGGCACGCAGCTGATCGAGCACGGTGACGGGTACTTGTCCGTCGTCCACTCGTTCGAGACGCGCCCGTACAGGCGACCGAACCATCGCGGCAACCGCAGGGGACGCCACTACTACCACTACTGGGCGTTCTGGGACCGGGATATCCGCATCACCCACCTGTCGTCCCCGTTCGTGTTTGCTGGGGAGTCAGCGATCGAGTTCGCGGCTGGCCTCACCCGTCACGGTGATCGGCTGCTGGTGTCGTTCGGGTGGGGCGACTGGGACCTCACCGTCATGTCGTTCGACCCGATCACAGTGGATGCGGCACTGGAACCGTGGAGCCCCCGATGATCGTCGTCCTGCCGGTTGCGAACGAGCCGAGGAACCTGTCTCTCCCGCACGCCGTCGCATCTATACGGAAGCACACGGAGTTCGAGCCGGTCACGTTCGGAATGAAGGACTTCGGACTGTGCCGCCACATCCATGTGGACGAGCCGAGGGACACGAAGTTCGCCAACGAAGCCCGCGTCATGCGGAAAGCGCTCGAAACAATCGGAGCCGAGTTCATCTACAGCGCGGATGACATCTACTGGCTCCGCCCCGCAGAACCGGTCAGGTGGGCGATCGGTGACCTCGACGACGACCGAGGCCGCACCGTCTACCAGCAACGGAAACACACCACCTGGCAGACCCTCAAAGCTCACGGGTTGCCGACATGGGATTACGAATCACACACACCTCTACCCGTCACAGACCTCCACGCCATGACCCTCGCGCTCAACATGACCGGAGCCATGCGGTCCCTGTACGGCAACCTCACCGGGGTGCCAGACGTCGTGGCCCCCGATGTGAAACTCCGACGCCGCAGCGACCCGCTACCCGACGCACCATGGGCATCTACCGAGGCACCGCCTGAACGGTACCCGCTGTTGCGTTCCACGCTCGGACCCACCCGGGGATCAAGAACAGGTCAATGATCACCCACACGAGTGACGCGAGCCAGCCGATCACCGTGATCGTCAGTACCAATTGTCCGACGGCCGGACCCACCCGCCCCAAGTAGAAGTTGTGAATGCCGAGGCAGCCCAGGAACACGGCCAACACATACGCGACCGCCATGTCCTTCGGAGCCCGCACGGCAACAGCGAGCGCAGCCGGTGCACGATGCTCAGTCCATTGCACGCCGTCCCAATACCGTACCGTCGCAGGTAACGCCGGATCCGGGTACCACCCCGCTGGAGCACTCACGATGGGGAGAGTACCGGAACCCCAACATCGCAAGTAACCCCCGGGGGTGATAGCGATCGCCACCTCGAGGACAGGGACCGCCCGGTGGAAGGGGGTCCGCAAACAAGCCCTCCGGGAAGCGCAAGACCGGGGCCTCACCAACTGCCCAGACTGCGGCGTGCAACTCGACTACACCCAGGGGCGCCTCCCAAATTCTGCTGAACCCGACCACATCACCCCCCACGCCCGCGGCGGCCAAGACCACCCCGACAACCTCCGCATCTGCTGCCGCCGATGCAACCAACGACGCGGCGCGAGACGGCTCAACCCCGAAGCGACAACGTCAGCACCGACAACGACCACCACACTCGTCGCCTGGTGACCCTGGGGGGATGCCCCTCCCTCCCCCTCCCGGTCGCTCCCGCGGGCATAGCGACTTTCACACACGGGGAGAGAAGGTCACCCCACCCCCGAGGGAGGCCGCTGATGGCTGATCGCAAGGCTTCGCTTGAGGCGTTGGGTGAGGTCCTTTGGGCTTCGATTCAGGCGGCTGATCCGGAGAAGCGCGCACCGTTGGCGGCGCAGTATCGGGCGACTTTGAGTGAGCTCGCGGATCTCGACGGCAAGAAGGGCGGCAAGGTTGACCCTCTCGACGAGATCGCAGCCCGTCGCGCTGCTCGGGGAGGCGCCGCCGCGGGTAAGGGTCGCCCCGCCGTCTAGGTCGAACGCTTGGCAGGACGTCGCTGACTTGTCGGCGCGTGCGGGCGTTCCGCTGGATGCCTGGCAGGAGTTGATCCTCGAGTCGGCGATGGGTGAGCGCGCCGATGGTTCGTGGGCGGCGAAGCGGGTCGGGATCTCGGTGCCGAGGCAGAACGGCAAGTCGCAGCTCATGGTGGCGCGTGCTCTGGCTGGGGCGTTGATCTTCGGGGAGAAG
>Ga0182741_1005020_pt1 | contig 12571 bp, 12 predicted proteins | sample eDN5th37CBELigOP_FD_128874 | JGI IMG/M metagenome (GOLD analysis project Ga0182741, IMG submission 128874) | Enriched Organic Plus compost microbial communities from Emeryville, California, USA - eDNA 5th pass 37_C BE-Lig OP (version 2) (version 2) ...
CAACCCGAACAACCCGACCGGCAACGTGATCCCCCGGGACCGCATCGAGCATGTCGTCGAGAACGTCTCGTGCCCCGTCGTGATCGACGAGGCATATGCCGAATTCTCCGACGTCAACCATGTCGACCTGACGAATCGCCACGAGCACGTCGTCGTGCTACGTACGCTGAGCAAGTTCGCCGGCCTCGCCGGTATGCGGGTTGGCTATGGAGTCTTCCCGGAGGTTCTCGCTCCGTACGCTCGGCGAGTGATGGCGTCCTTCAGCAACATCTCACTCCTCGCGGCGGAAGTCGCCATAGCCTCGCTGCAGGACCTCCATATCCTGAATGCGCAGCGGGACAAGCTCGTTGAGGAACGCGAACGCGTTTTCGATGCGCTCGATGCCATCGATGGCCTGACGCCATACCGCTCGAACACGAACTTCATCCTGTTCAAGACGCCGCTTCCGGACAGCACGCCTATCCTCGATGGCCTATCCGAGCAGGGTGTCGTCATCCGTCGGCTGGGCGATAAAGGGCTTGAAAGCTGCCTCCGCGTCAGCATCGGCTCCCCGGAAGAGAACGACGCATTCCTTGCGGCCCTCGAGGCCGTCATGGAGCGCATGAAGCAGGCGGAGATCGCATGACCACCCGCACGTCACAGGTCACACGACGCACCGGCGAGACCGACATCCAGCTTTCCCTGAACGTGGACGGCATCGGTAAGGTCACCGCCGATACCGGCGTTCCGTTCCTCGATCACATGCTGGACGCGCTCGGCCGACATGGCCGCATGGACCTGAACATCACTGTCGCCGGCGATGCCGCCATGGATCCCCACCACACGGTCGAGGACACCGGCATCGCGATTGGACAGGCGCTGCGTGAAGCACTTGGCGACCGCAAGGGCATCGAGCGTTACGGCTTCGCCTACACCCCGCTCGACGAGGCGCTCGCCCGCGTGGTTATCGATATCTCCGGGCGTCCCTACTTCGAGATGCACGCAACCATGCCTGAGGCGGTCATCGGCGCCGATTTCGCCGCCAGCCTCGTCGAGGAATTCTGGCGCTCTGTCAGCATGAACGCCGGGCTCACGGTCCACATCGATCTACTCCGTGCCCGCAACAGCCACCACGCCGCTGAAGCCATCTTCAAGGCCGCGGCGGTGGCACTCCGCACCTCCGTTCGCCAATCAGGACCTGCTGACTCCATCCCCTCCACGAAGGGTGTCCTCGCATGATCGCTATCATCGACTACGGTGCCGGAAACCTCCGTTCGATCAGCCGCGCGCTGGAGAGCCACGGCGCGGACGTCAAGATCACCTCCGATCGCGACGAGATCGTGAAGGCCGACCGCGTCGTCTTGCCGGGCGTTGGCAACGCGAAGGCAGCCATGGACCGCCTTCGACGTGAGGGCATCGACGAAACGATTCACGAAGCCGTGAACCAGGGGACGCCGCTTTTCGGCGTTTGCCTGGGCATGCAGCTCCTGTTCGGCGATCAGGAAGAAGGTCCGACCACGGGCCTCGAACTTGTTCCGGGCACCGGAAAGTTGCTGCCAGTCGACCACAAGATCCCGCATATGGGTTGGAACACCGTTCGCTTCCGGGAAGGCACGCCGCTCGAAGAGCTCGGGGAGCTGTCGTGCTACTTCGTGCACTCCTACGCCGTCGAACCGGAGAATACCGACGACATCGCCGCCACGACCGACTACGGCGTGACATTCCCCAGCGTCGTGATCCACGAAAACGTCTGGGGCACGCAATTCCATCCTGAAAAGAGCGGCAACGCTGGCCTCGCGATCCTGAAGGCCTGGCTCGACTGGAATCCCTGAGCTCCGAATACTGAGGACACACCCGATGATCGTCTACCCGGCAATCGATATTCGCGGCGGCAAGGCCGTTCGCCTCGTTGAAGGCGACTACGATCGCGAGACGGTCTTCGACGCCGATCCCGTTGACGCCGCCCTCCGCTGGGCCGGAAATGGCGCGGAATGGATCCACATTGTCGACCTCGACGGAGCGCGGGATGGAAAGCGACTCAATGCCAGTGTGATCCAGCGGGTTCGCGATGCGGTCGACTGCAAACTCCAGTTAGGCGGCGGCATCCGCACTATGCAAGATGTCGATGAGGTCGCCGGGCTGGGCATCGACCGTATCGTCATCGGCTCTGCGGCCGTCACGACCCCTTCGTTGGTCACGGAGGCTGTCCAGAAGCTCGGGACCGGCGTTGCTGTCGGGCTCGACGCACGCGACGGCATGCTCGCCACGCAAGGATGGCGTGAGCAGACCGACGTCCGGGCCGTCGATGCGGCGAGGCGCTTTGCCGCGGAGGGCGTGGAACATTTCATTTTTACTGACATCCGACGGGACGGAAAACTCCAGGGCCCAAATCTTGAGGCACTGCAGGAAATGATCGAATCGGTTCCGGCGAACGTCATCGCCTCGGGCGGCATCAGCTCCATCGAGGACATCGCCGCCGTAAATCGCCTTGGTGCCGCCGGCGTCATCATCGGTGCAGCGCTTTATCACAATCGCATCAGCCTTACCGACGCGCTCTCCATCGCGCATCAGGAGTCCGGCCAATGACAGACGAAAAGAACGGCCTTACCTCACGCATCATCCCCTGCCTCGACGTCACGAACGGTCGTGTCGTAAAGGGAGTAGAATTCGTGGACCTCCGCGATGCCGGAGATCCGGTCGAGCTCGCCCGCTTCTACAACGAAGAAGGCGCCGACGAGCTGGTTTTCCTCGATATCACCGCAAGCTCGGACGGTCGTGACACGATGCTCGACGTTGTTCGCGCCACCGCCGACCAGGTCTTCATTCCGCTCACCGTCGGCGGCGGGGTCCGGTCGGTCGAGGACATGCGCGCGCTCCTCAGCGCCGGGGCGGACAAGGTTTCGATGAACTCGTCCGCCGTCAGCAACCCGGACCTGATCAACCAGGGAGCGGACCGCTTCGGGACACAGTGCATCGTCGTCGCGATCGACGCGCGCCAGGTCGAGGGCGAGGACCGCTGGGAGGTCTACACCCACGGCGGCCGAACCGCGACCGGGATCGATGCCGCTGAGTGGGCAGCCGAAGTCGAGCAACGTGGTGCCGGAGAGATCCTGCTGACCAGCATGAACCGTGACGGGACCGGCATCGGCTATGACATTCCCCTGCTCGAAGCCATCTCCGCTGCCGTCAACATCCCCGTGATCGCGTCTGGCGGAGCCGGCGAATACCAGCACTTCCTGGAAGCGCTGCAGCCCGGTCGGGCCGACGCCGTCCTTGCCGCCAGCCTCTTCCACTTCGGCACCATGCGCATTCGGGACGTCAAGCAGTACCTCGGGGAGCACGGCATCCCGGTTAGGATGGACGCAGCTCTATGACAGACTCCCTCCCGATCGAGTGGCCATCCGATGGGTTGGTCCCGGCCGTGATCCAGGACGCGACATCACACGATGTTCTCATGGTGGGCTTCATGAACGCCGAGGCGCTGGAACGAACGCGGGATACCGGCTTTGTTCACTTCTGGAGCCGTTCTCGTCAGAAGCTCTGGAAGAAGGGCGAGACGTCCGGCCACGTCCAGCACGTCCGTGACATCTTTGTGAACTGTGAGCTGAACAGCCTGCTCATCGAGGTCGATCAGGTCGGCGCCGTGTGCCACACCGGTCACCCGACGTGTTACTTCCGCCGCCTCGAGCCGGATAATTCGCTCCAGACGGTTCGCGAGCGTTGGTTCGACCCGAACGATGTCTACGGAGCATCGGGCGGTCAGGAAGCGATCCTGACGCTCTGGTGGGGCGCTTACGAATACCTGCGCGATCACTGCATCGCCGAATCGGGCACCTCGCAGCGATTGAGAAGCGAAGAGTCGCTGATCCCCCGCATCCAGGACGAGCTCCGCGAACTCGCTGGCGTCCTGGATGGCACGCACACGCACGCCTCCCAGCAGGAAGATCTCCTGCTTGAAGGTAGCCAGGTCTGCTACTGGATCGTATCGGAGCTGGTTCGCCGGGGAGTACTTTTCACCGATGCGCGCCCGGATCGGGCGATGGATATCAGTCCAGGCGATGCCGCATCACCGATCACGGTCGCGAAACTCGCCACTGGAGCCGCAGACGACCTCGACGGGGGTCTCCTCACGGATACGCAAGGTCACGCCTTGTTCACCCTGGTCGCCAGCGCCGCCGTATCCCTCGGGATGAATCCCTTGGATGTCATCAAGAAGGATCTTGATGACCTGAAGAGCCGTGACTACCTGGCGTCGTATTTCGCCCGGTAGTCCATCCGCAGCCACTCAGCCAAACCAGCTGCTCCAAGTCCGAGAAACACCCCCGCGAGCGTGATCCCACCGACCTTGACGAGCCGGTCCTGCGTTTGCAGCTCCGGCTCGGTCCGGGGATTCATCACCTCGACATCCCCCGGAATCCGCGGGAAGTCCGCCGGCAGGAGATAGTGATTGATCGCGTCCGGCATCACCTGCTCGGTCGTCTCGGCGACGGTCGCCGCCACGTCTGGGTCGTCCGCGCTCACAGTGATCTCGACGAAGCGGGCATGGCGGAAGGTCGAAAACATTTCCCCGACGTCCTGCCGCGAATACTCGCTTGTCACCGACTCCGGCAAGTTGGCATAGACGCGGTCGCCAAGGACATCTGACTCCAGGAGGTGCGCCATGTCATCCAGCACTATGAAGTCAGTGTATTGAGCGCCATCCGCGTGCTGAGGATTTCCCTCAAATACGACGAACGCACCCCACGTTACATCCCATTTTGCTGGAGGAATGAGCACGAACTGGGCGACGGCGAACGCGACGGCGGGAATGAGCAACAGGAGCCACCACCAACGCCGCAGCCCCCTGAGATAGGTCCACAAATCCATCCGCCTAATACGCTCCTCGTCGCAACAGTACCGCGGGAATGGTGCGCAGCAGGATTTTCACATCGAGCCACGCCGACCAGTTCTCCGCATAGTACAGGTCGAGGTGAATCATCTCGTCGAACGACAGGTCGCTCCGCCCGTTCACCTGCCACAAACCGGTCAGACCGGGCCTCACCAGGAGCCGCTGCTTCTGCCACTCCTCATACTGCTCGACCTCGCGAGGCAGGGGCGGGCGTGGCCCGATGAGGCTCATATCGCCCCGCAGGATATTGATCAGCTGAGGCAGCTCGTCGAGACTGAGCTTCCGCAAGTGTTTCCCGATGCGGGTCAGGCGCGGATCGTTCGGGTCCTTGAAGATCCTTCCGTCACCACCGACGGCCCGGACCAGCTCCGTCCACTGCTGGTCCGCATCGGAGACCATGCATCGGAACTTGATCATGCGGAAAGGCCGGCCATACTGCCCGAGCCGGGTCTGGAAGTAGAAGGCACCACCTTCGGAGTCTCGCCGGATAAGCCAGGCGATGACCAGCATCGGAAACGCCAGGACGACGAGCGCACACGCCGAGATCAGGATGTCGAACGTGCGCTTCATGATCGCGTTCCAGCCACTGATCGACGCATCGCGCACGCCGATCGTGGGAACGCCATTGATCTCGGACACGTCAACGCGGTCCATCGAGATCTGCAGCAGGTCAGGCACAATCCGGAACTGGACGACGGATTCGCGACACTGATGAACCACTTGCTCGATCTGGGACGCCGGTCGCCCGCTGCCGACGATGATGACCTCATCCACCTTGTGACGTTTCACCAGGTCGCCGACTTCGTCGACATTGCCCAGGCGTGGGGAGGTAAGGACACCGTACTCCGTCCCGACGTTGATACGGTCTTCCGAAGTCGAATCGGCGACGTACCCAACGAGACGGTACCCGAGATCGATCTGCCCAAGGACGGCCTGCATGAGCCGCCTGGCATTCTCGCCATCGCCGACGATGAGGACGCGGTCGACGCCGATCCCCTTCCGCAACAGGGACGTGCGGAACGCTCCGGTGATCAACCGGTGCGCGAACATCAGGACCAGGCCGAAAAATGCGGCGTAGATGTAGACAAGACGCGACGGCGTGAACTGCGCAAAGAACGCGATGAGGACGATGGTTGCCATGACCATCGCATAACCGCCGGTAATGCGTGGGATGTAGTCCAGCAGGCTCAACCGGTGGCGGATTTGGTAGACACCACGCGTCGGGAAGATCACGAGCATCAAGGCGACCGCGGCCAGCGCAGGCGTCAGGAAGGTCGAGAATGGCTCGAAGCTGGCCTCGACGACGGGCCGGCCAAGCTGAAGCTGGTAGCGCAGGTAATACGCGATCCAGAACGCCAGGAGCACCGACGCCACGTCGAGCACGATCGAGCCCAGCTGGAAGCCCAGCGCAAGCTGAAGCGAGGCACGATCCCGGATGCCGGGCGTCGTGACCGGTAGAACCCGGGGTGATTGTGTAGGCTGGATATCAGCTGCATCCATGGAGGATGATGGGATATTCGCTGTCATGTCCTTGAGGATGGCGGGTAAACCATCTGGTGCGGATGCGTGCGACCCAAAGTACTATACACCGCCGCCGGGACATCTGGTGGTGAATGGAAGGGACCGCGATGACGGACGCCGAGCATACACGACCAACCGAGCGCCTCTGGACGCCCTGGCGCATGAGCTATATCGGAGGAGAGACGAAGGAAGACGGCTGCATCTTCTGTAACCGGCTGCAGAAGTCTCGCGACATCGAATCCCTCATCCTGCACCGGCACGAACACTCCTTCGTCATCATGAATCTCTATCCCTACAACACCGGCCACATTATGCTGGTGCCGAACCAGCACGCCTCGGATCCCGCCCAGCTCGCCCCCGCCGCGCTCTCCGAGATGGGTGCGCTTCTGCCAACGCTCACGAATTCGCTGCGCCGGGCGCTCGGCTGCCAGGGCTTCAACGTTGGGCTGAACATCGGCGCGATCGCTGGAGCAGGCGTCGAGGCGCATCTTCACCAACATATTGTCCCGCGTTGGCAGGGAGACGCGAACTTCATGCCGATCCTCGCCAGCACGATGACGATTCCCGAGCTAATCCCGGTGACATATGCCAAGCTTCGGGCCGAGATCGCGCGCGAGCTCACTGGCAGCAACGTTGTGCGGTTCGTGCTCCTCGATTCAGGGAGCGAACGGGTGCTGCTACATAACGGAAAAGTCCCCGAAGCGGTCGCGAATCCGGATCAGCAAGCTATACAGGCAATCGTTTCCTCCCTGCCACCTCACCTAAACGACTTCACGCTCACCGGGTGGGCCGGGCTGGACTCCGCCGCCATGGTGGCGCCAGACGACATCGTGCTTTCTCTCACCGCCACATTCCCTGATAGCGTTCCTGTCCCCTGGCAACTCGTCGAAACCAGCGACGATTCGATCGATCCTGCGGCCCGGGAGATCATCCAGCGAGCGATCGCGCAACGTGCCCCCGCGAGATAAGGACTTCCCCCTATACTTGCCGCATGCTGTCGCCAGAATCCCTGGCGGCACGGGACGCATCATCACCCAGGAGAGACAGTGAACCCCGGAGCGATCCAGCAGCACCTGCGGGCGCCGACAGGCGAAGAGCTCGCCCGGCTTCATTCCATCGCCTACGTCGCGCTGCAACGGCTCGCGGATGCCCTCCTGCAGCCAATGACGCTGCTGGCAGCCGTCGTCTGGCTGCTGAATGGCTCGTTCGAGGACGTCGCCGTCATCACGGTCGTCGCATCATCCTCGTATGCCTTCGGCAGCGTCATCATGCCATACGTGCTTTCCTTCGTAGACGACATCCGCCTGGTCTTGTTGGGCGCCAGCTCGGTTCGAGCTGCGGCTGCCGCGATGATCGTGGTCCTTGGATGGCGTGCGCGCAGCATCGAGCCTGGTGATTTTGTCTCGCTCCTGGTGATCGCGATCCTCTTCTACCAGGTCAGCTCGGCGATCAATGTGTCCCGCAACCCGCGCTCGACGATCGCGGATGAGGACGCGCCCACGTCCCTCACCTCCCGCCAGGTTGCTGGTGCCTCGGCCGCGATCATCGGCGGGCTGGCAGCGTGGCAAACGCTATCCAACAACGATCTTGGCTTCCCCGCGAACGCTGGCTGGATCATCGCCCTCGGCGGCATGGCGGCCATCGCCTCCCTCTGGTTCCAGGTCACCGCCCCCGTCCGGCGTGTGGACCTCCTCTACAAGCCACCTGTCGCGACACGTCTCGAAGTCATCCGTGTCCTGCAGCAACCGGCCATGCGCCGATACCTTTACGTCCGACTGCTGTTCGGGCTGGCAACGCTTGCCGACCCCTTCCTCATCATCTTTGGGCTCATGCACATGGACCTCGACATCGGGTACGTCGGGGCAATCATGCTCGTCATCGTGCTGGCACAGGTGACCGGCGGAGTCGTCTGGACGTTCTTCCGCGAGTATCGGGGCACGCGCCGCTCGATCCAGCTTGCCGCCCTCCTTCGCCTCGCCGGCATCGCGCTCGCGATCGGCGTTCCCTTCATTGCCGACTCCGGATGGTACGCGGACCGCTTCGATTCTCCCGCCGTTGGCTCGTGGGCGTTCGTCAGCGTCTTCTTTGTCCTCGGGGTCGCACAGGGAACGTATATCCGCAACGAGCAACCCTACGCCCTTCGCAGGATGCAGGACATCTCGCTGTACCCGGCGACGAGTCTCCTGTTGAACGGCACCCTGGTCATCACCGCCTTCGCCGCCTTCCTCGGTGCCGCCATCATCCGCGCATCATCGATCGAAACGCTGCTCCTTGTTGCCGCCGGGCTGGCGCTTATCGCGCTGATGAGCACAACTGCCCTCCATGGCCGTCGACGACGATTGCGGCGCCGCTTCCTCGAGCCGGAGCTGCGCGGCCGCCGGAAGCCGATCCGGCGACGCCCGAAGCGCCGCAAACGACGAAGATAGGCGAGAATGGCCGCAGCCCTCTTTCGGGAACGGACGCATGAGAAAGGGAACTATGGCCTACGAGACATTTGAGCTTGAACGATGGATGACCACCTGGGAACTGGACGTGGACTGTGACATCGCGGAGAGCGGCATCCTGCCGCTGTCGATCGCGGATGTCATGACGCTCATTTCCCCGGAGGCACGTGAGTCGCTCCAGCGTGACCTGATGGAGTTGCCGCTCTCATACAGCGAAGCGAGGGGAACGAAAGCGCTTCGCGAGATCCTCGCATCGACCTATGCAAGGGCGACCACCGATGACGTCCTCGTCACGACAGGCGCGATCGAAGCCAACTTCCTGTTGTTCAACACCTTGCTCGAGCCGGGCGACCATGTCATTGCCGTATCACCCGCCTACCAGCAGCTGCATAGCGTCCCCAGGGCGCTCGGCGCGGAGGTCGACCTCTGGTCCGTCGTGTCCGAGAACGGGTTCGCTTACGATCTCGATGCCCTTGAGTCGCTCGTTCGCGACGACACGAAGCTGATCGTCATCAACACGCCGCACAATCCGACCGGCGCGATGCTGAACGACGCCCAGCTTGACCGGGTTGTCCAGATCGCCGAACGCGTTGGCGCCTGGGTCCTTTCCGACGAGGCGTATCGCTGGCTGGAATTCCCGGGTGGCGAGGCGCTTCCCTCACCGCTTCACGACCGATTCGACCGTGCGATCTCGGTCGGCACGGTCTCGAAACCGTTCGGAGTGCCCGGTCTGCGCATCGGCTGGTTCGTCGCAAATCAGGAGATCGCGCAAAAGGCGTGGGGCGTCCGCGACTATGTATCCCTCAGCCCCGCCAGGCTTAGCGACCGCGTCACGCAGACAATCATCGCTGAACGCGCTACCTTCTTCGAACGCAACGCGAAGATCATCTCCGAGAACATGGCGACGGCAAACGAATGGTTCTCCGAGAACAGGGACCTCGTCTCATGGACGCCACCGCGCGGTGGGCTGCTTGCGATGATGAAGTACAACCTCGACATCCCGTCACGAGAGCTTGCGGACCGCCTCGCCGGCGAGCGCGGCGTCATGCTGGCGCCAGGCTCGGCCTTCGGTATCGAGCATCATCTGAGGATCGGCATCGGCCAGCGCCCCGACATCTTCCGCGAGGGACTGCGTCGAACAGCGGAGCTGTTCCGGGAAGTGGAGTCCACCCACGGACTACGAGCCGCCCTCGCGTAATCAGCACCCATTGAACGGAAAAAGGGCGGACCACATTCTGTGGTCCGCCCTTTGGGCATCCTGTGATCTCCCGTGGAGCACTACATCGGGCGGTCGCCAGTATCCTCGTCGTAAACGACCACGGTGCGGCTCTGCTCGCGAAGGAACAGCGAAGGGTAGTATGGGCCAAGAGCACCCTTGCCCGACGAACCGGATCCCTTCCAGCCGCTGAACGGCTGGCTGCCGGGCCAGGCACCGGTCGTCGAGCCACCCTTCCGGTTGGCGTACACGACGCCAGCCTCGATACCGTCGAAGAACTGCTGGATCTCGTCCTTGTCCTCCGTGAAGATACCGGCGGTCAACCCATACTCGACGTCGTTCGACTCCGCGATCGCGTGCTCGAGCGAATCAACCTTCCCGACAGCAATGAACGGCATGAAGTACTCGCGCTTGAACGCTTCGTGATCGAGTGGCAGGTCACCGACGATGGTCGGGGCGACGAAGGTGCCCTTCGCCAGTTCGCCCTCCGTCAGGCGCTCTCCGCCAAACAGGATCGTGCCACCGGCGTCCTTCACCTTCTGGACGGCCTCCTCGAACCGCTTCACCGTGCCCTCGTCGATCACGGGACCAACGAAGACATCCTTGTCGGTCGGGTCGCCGACCTTCAGCTCACCGGCGCGCTTCACCAGCCGCTCGACAAACTCGTCGTAGACCTCCGCCTCGATGTAGGCGCGGGAGCAGGCCGAGCACTTCTGCCCGGAGAAACCGAACGCCGAGCGCGCGACACCCTCGACCGCCTTGTCCATATCGGCGTTCTTGGTCACGATCGTCGGGTTCTTGCCGCCCATTTCGGTAATGATCGGCTTCGGATAGACCGTGCTGAAGGAGTTGTACAGCTCCATGCCGGTCTCCTTGGACCCGGTAAAGACGACGCCGTCCGTCATCGGGTGATGGACGAGGTAGTTGCCGACCTCCTCACCGCCACCGGTGACGAACTGCAGCGCCCCGGCCGGAAGACCGCTGTCGAGGATCGTCCGGGCAAGGAAATAGCCGGAAAGCGCCGTCGCGGACGCCGGCTTGAACACCACTGTGTTGCCGGTCACGAGCGCGCCACCGATCGGGCCAGCAGCCAGCGCATGCGGGAAATTGAACGGTGCCATGATCCCGAATACGCCAAACGGCCGCAGCACGGAGACGTTCCGCTCGCGCGGGTCCTCGCTCCGCATCTTCTTCTCGTAGTAGTTGTTGTCCTCATAGACGTCGGCGTAATAGTCGAGCAGGTCAGCGCCCTCCTCGATCTCGCCGATCGCCTCCGTGCGTGACTTGCCGCACTCATGAATCATGAGGGACGCCAGCTTGAACTTGCGCTCCCGGATCTTCCTCGCCGCCGCGCGAACGAACCCGACACGCTCCTCAGGGGCCAACGCCGCCCACTCCGGCTGGTACGCCTTCGCCGCCGCCAGGGCGTCGTCGACGTCCTTCTTCGTTCCCTTCGTGAACCGGCCAAGGACCAGCTCCGTATTCGCCGGAGCGATCACATCGAACTGCGTCTCGCCGTGCCGGTCCTCCCCGTTGATGATCATCGGGTAGGACGTACCGAAGTCCTTTTCGATCTCGACGAGCATCTCGTCGAAACGTCCCTGCATCGCCTCGATTTCCTCGGGCGTTGAGGTGTAGGTAATCTTGGGTTCTGCTGTCGTCATCCTTCGCTCTCCATATCCATGTAATCACCGTGGATTTCGGTGATTTCGACCTTGTTACCGAACGGGTCGCGGAACGAGAACCGCGGCCGGTTGTGGATGGGTGGTTCCTCACCGATCTCGATACCGTCGCGAACAAGCGCCTCGCGTATCTCGTCCAAATCCGTCACGACGAGGCAGAAGTGCTGTCCATTCAGGTTCGGCTCGAAGTCATCGTGCGCCAGGACATGCAGCTCGTCGCCATCATCGCTGACCGAGAACCAGACGATGCGCTGGCGATCGAGCCCCGGCGGCACGGGCTTCTCCGCGAGCCCCAGGACGCCGCCGTAGAACCGTCGCGCTTCGTCGTTGGCGCCAGCCGGCATCGGGATCGTCGTATGCTGAAGCCGAAAGATACCCATGGTGAGTTGTATCCCGTGATTATCGCGCCGATCCCTCGCGAACCCGGCGCACGATCCCGGCGAGCCGCCGGGCGATTGCAGGTGTTTTGCTCACGGTACCATCCTCGAGAAAACCGGTCACGCGGTCATCCCGGTACGGTTGCCGCGAGGGGATGTTCTCGCGCACGAAGCCTTGGGCCACCACCTGCCATGAAGCCAATTCGCCTGACAACACCACATCAGCAAGCTGGATACCGCCCCTGATCGTCAGGTTAGCGCGGTCCGGGCTCCGCGCATCGATGACGCCGCTCGCGTCGATCCCCATGACCATCTGGTCTCCCAGAAAACGGATGTCTCGATGGTCCGGGCGCAGCGCGATGAGCTCCACACCGGTATCTCCACGTTCGCCGGCGATTTTCAGCGATGCCCACTCGGGAGACGCGAGGAAGTCCTCCAGAGCATCCTTTGCCGATCGACTGCCC
>Ga0182741_1005021_pt1 | contig 12571 bp, 7 predicted proteins | sample eDN5th37CBELigOP_FD_128874 | JGI IMG/M metagenome (GOLD analysis project Ga0182741, IMG submission 128874) | Enriched Organic Plus compost microbial communities from Emeryville, California, USA - eDNA 5th pass 37_C BE-Lig OP (version 2) (version 2) ...
AGTGTGTAAAAGTGCCCGAGTTCTCAGCACGGATGGTTTTAACTCACCTCGTGCGTTTCGGCCTCGCCGGTTCGGAGAGAAAACTGCCAAGATCACTAGTACACTGGGGGCTCGGCGCAATATGGCGCACAGAATACGGCGCAGAATCCGGTTTAATATAGGATCCTACGTGTTCTAACCGCGATCACACTGCGTAACAACGGAATGCACCTCCGCAAGCAAGAACCTTCGGGTCTAGAAAAGTGGGTAGAGTAAGAAAATGTCATGAAAAAATTGTTTACAGGACTTGTGGTAGGACGACCCCCCTAGCTACGAGCATTACTCACGAAGCCCCATCCATCCATCCGATTTGCCTGCACTCGCCAACACGCCTTAACCGCTGTTCAGCGACTTTTCTCATGTAACTTGGCACACCAATTTTTCGAAATTTCTCGAATCTCAGCCCGCGCGATGTGACCATGGTCACAATCTGCTTCGAAGACCTCTCACTGCTCTCACTGGCAATGGCCGCTGACAACACGAAGCGACTAGAACGACACGACAATGAATGACGACAAACTTGAACAGAAACAATGAACGCGCGATGGCTGGCTACGGGCTGTATGCAAACGGAGGAAAGGAGATAAAGCTGAGCACTAGTTACGGTTGCATGCCTAAACTGCCCTTCCGTTCTCTGCGACCATCAAAGACACGAAAACGTTATCTCATGGGGCCCATCTCAGGATGTTGACGGAGCTGCTCCCAAATATGTTCAGGCATGTACTGCACACAGACTTTGTGTCCATCGAAAACTCGGCCGTGGGCGTCGATTGCGGCACGCTTAGCACTCTCCAAATCTTCAAACACGAGATAGACGAGTGCGCCCATACCTGATATGCTCTTAATGGCACCGAACTGCTTGAATTCCTCACGAGTGTCCAGAGCGATGTCGTCATACTCTCGCTTCAACATCTCTTCTGTCACCATATTTTGCATGACTAGGACCCTGGAGGGCTCGCCCGTGGGTTGTGGTGGGAACACTTCCAGCGGGGGTGGAGCTGGAAGGGGTGTTTTCAGCTTGGGAAGAGGTGTTCGCGATCCTGGCTGGGGTGTGGCCTGGCCTGCTTGCGGCTGTACACTCGGGTAAACTGGTGCACCGGCGACTGCTCCAGCCCGGAATTGCTGGTCATTCGATCCCTGCGCAGGGGCAGGAACTCCTGAGAACGACGCGCCGGAAGTGGCGGATGCAAGAGTGAGAGGCGCGGGGCTAGTGCCTCCGGGAGGCATCTCGCTATTCTGGCGACCTGAGAGCGCAAGCGAGCACGTGAGCACATAGTCACCGAGCTTGAATCCATTCAATGCAGTGACCGTTGGCAACGTCCTCGATGTGTCCTCTAGCAAGAAGAATGCGTATCGTTTGGAGGCGTTCGTCACGGGGTCACGGACAAGATTGAATGCGGCGAGTTGGCCGAACTCGCTGATGATAGCCTTGAGCATTCGCTCATCCAGAGTCGGCGGAATGTTACCCAAGAAGACTTTGTAGGGTCCATTTTCTACATGAGTTGGGATGAGACCCGGGATCTTGTGCCGCTTGAACTCGTCGTTCGCGAACGGGGAGTCCTTAGGGAGCTTAATCTTCAATATGTGACCGCGGAGATCGATGCCATCCATTGACAGGGCGATTTCAAGATCCTCCTTCGAATTCAACTCAACGAAGGCATAGCCAGGCTTCGTATTCACCGCCTTAACAGGAACCACATCGCGCGGTGCAGTGCGCTCGGGCACGGAGAGAATTACTACGTTGAAAAGATCACCAATTTCCTGATCTGTGCACAGTGGAGGCACACCACCAACGTAAACCTTATAAGGACTTGGCTGACGCTCCGACGGTCGTTTAACGGCGTCCAGGTCAGCACCAATGGCCTGCGCCTGTGCCATGGCGAGTTGGGCATGCAGCGCCTTATTCGCGTTACCTGGCGCGCCAGGACCGATGGGAGTCGTTGTGCTTCGAACGATCTCTAACATCGAGTCGAAATCCCAGAGCGTCGCCTCTGGAAGCCCCAGCGTTCTCAAGCTCTCCACAGGATTGTCTGTTGGGACACCCAACTTGATCGCGACTTGGCGCTGCAACTGCTCGATAGTGGGCTTGATACCCCACTTTGTAGTAGTCTTCTTTGGCCTGGGTCGGAACCGCTCATCATAACTGAAACCTTTGAACGTGCTTGCAGGAACAGCCCGTCGTCTGCCCTTGGTAGGTTGAGCCTGGGCTGAAGATGAAAACGATGATGACGCGGGAGCCTTGGATTCAGCCGCAGATGGATACGACGACTGCGTCGACGCTTGGTACGGTGGCGGTGGCTGGTAAGGCGGAGGGGCTTGATAAGGGGTTGTCTGTGCCGTTGGCTGTGCAGAGAAACTGAACCCACCAGCGACAGGAGGCATCTGCGTCTGATGGTGCTGGGCTGGGCGCGATGACGACTGTGCCGCGGGCTGACTCGACCCAAGATGGTGCAAGCCGAGCGCCTGCATGCGCTGCGGATTGATAAATGCGCCCTTGGAGGCTGACTGAGAGTCGGACATCCCACAATGACGATTCTGCGAGTGGTTCAGGAGTTAGAAATCGCCGGTTCGCGTGCGCTCAACCTCGACTCGCGCTTCGATCGCGTGGAATATGCTACAAGATAGGGTTCATTGTAGGAAGAATCAGTGAGTCATGCTTTGGGCTGGTTTTAGGGTACGTCTAGGGGCTTTACGTCAACATCATCAAACATAACAGCGCATAACAGCTATTCATCACATTCATTCGAATTACTTCACACAGTATGAACCACAAGCTGGGTATTTCGCTTCCAGAACACTCCGCGTTTCTTGCTTTTTTTCCGCGCCGCGGGCGGGTGGATGGAGCTTTCCGTCCGACTGAGGGTGGATGGGACCACTCGTCAGGCTTCGAATCTATACGGCATGGTGTTTATGAAACGCGATATGCTGCGCGTGAGATGGATTATCAATAGTGTATTTGGATACTTCAGTCCTAGGCGTTTTAATGCGTTTGATCCTGCCGTGGCCTCAGCTCAGTACTCCGTACTACAGCCCTCCCCAATCTACACACTCTAGAACTCGAGTTGCGTTGCTGGCGCGGTGTGTGCCTGTGCGGAGATTCGACCAAAGGATCTTAGGATCTATCACCGTGGAAGTGCACGGTGCGCTCCAAGCCATCAGTTCGCTTGTATAACATCTGTTTACTAGGAACGCAACAAGGCATTCAATTGAGAAAGAAGAACCATGAGCAGTACTGGAGGTGGCGGTGGCTGGTCCAGCAGCCTCAGCTCGCTGGACTTCTTCCCCAAATTCGTAGACAAGGTACAAGTTCGAACGTTTAGTGGAGGTGCCGTCTCCATCTGCGCTGTCATCCTGATCATCGTCTTGATGACGTCGGAGATCCTCCTGTATCTCTCGCCCGAAGTGTTGGATCGTCTCGAAATTGATGACACGCGCGGCAACCTGATGTCCATCAACTTTGAGATGACATTCCCCCACGTGCCTTGTCCCATTTTGGAAATCGAAGCCGCAGATGTGGCTAACTCGGACATGCGCTCGATCGATCACTACATCGAAAAGGCGGCGTTCCGACCCAAGTCAGGACGACCTGACTTCAGCGAAGCTGTAAAATACCACCTCGGGGCTGGAACGCGCTACTCGAACGCAGGATCTCCCCAGGACTATTGTGGATCGTGTTATGGGGCACGACCCGTGACCGAATGTTGCAACACGTGCGAGGATGTGTTGGCTGCATATAAGCAGAAGAAATGGTTCATCCAGAAGAAAGACATATTCGAGCAATGCTTGCGGAACCCTGACGCGACGGTGAGAACCTTCTTTACTGGCCGGATAAAGGACGGTGAGGGTTGCTATGTGCATGGACGTTTGAGGGTGCCCAAGGTTGCAGGCAATTTCAAGTTCACCATCAATCCGATGTTCAAGAATGAGGACAATCCGTTGATCAAAGATCTGATCCAGACCTATCCAATGCACCGGTGGCAAAACATCAGTCATGTTATCAAGTCCATTCGATTTGGAGAAGAATACCAGGGTATTGTGGACCCCCTGAAGGGTGCAGTCAAGTCAACAGGTCCTGAGGCTGAGTCCGCGAGCTTTTTGTACTATTTAAAAGTTGTTCCAACTCGATATAAGAGCAAGCTCCGCGGTGAACTCAAGGACACAAACCAGTATAGTGTAACGGAGTATCATCTGACGAGTAGCTTGAGTGAAGCTCTCATGTCAAATGACGGCACTTCAAAGCTAAGCCAACTTACTAAGTCGTCTGCGAAGCCCCTCGCTGGTACAAACGATCAGCAATCGGTGCCCAATGGAGCATTCTTCTTCTACGAAATCTCTCCGATCCGCGTTCGTGTCACCGAGAAAAGCCGCTCCTTCGCTCACTTGATTACGCAGCTGGTCGCAATTGTCGGTGGCGTAATCACGGTTGCAGGTCTGATCGACCGATTTGTTTATGCAGGGATGCAATACGCTCAGAAGCGCCATAGTCACAGGTAGATAGTGTGGAGCACCATCAAAATAAATCCAAAATGAGATAACAGCGATCATAGTTCGAAACAGGTTGATTAGCGATCCAAGCGAGGGGACGTGCATCAAAGACTTGGGATTCGGGGATTTATGAATCAAGGGGAGGGGAATAGGGAATAGGGAATAGGGAAAAGGGAAAAGGGTAGAACTGGAAAGAGCAGCGGCCTGCTCAGAAGAGCAAAGAGGGATGTGCTGCTCGATGGGTGAATGTATGCTCACGGAAACGAAGACCGCTATGGTAGCTTGTGAGAGGAGTCGTCTGGTAATGAAAGCGTAGATGGGGTGACCAAAGGGAAACACAACAGCCCACGACGAGCCGTTCATCATGTTTAAAGGGGTTTAGGAATAAACGCAGGAGTGGTGGGATAAGCTAATTTAGTGCACGTTAAATCGACTAATGGCGATCTTCGTGCGGCTGTTGCAGCCGAAACGTATTAGTCTGGGATGTGGCAGGCATGTCACTGTGGGCATAAGATGGTGGCGACGAAAAACACGGCGACGACCCTGAAACGATTGCTCTACAACAATCCTTTCCGGGCCCTTAAATAAGAATAGAAGCAAGACGAAGCTCCTCACAGAACGTTGCTATTTTAGTTCTGAGGAACCTCAGCAGAGGGATGGTAGATGCGACCAAAGCGGTTGCGGATCTCCTCAAAGAGCGCATCGCGGTGATCAGGGTGAGCAATATTAGCCAAGGCAATAGCACGCTCTCGGACCGACTTGGTGTACAGTTCAGCAACACCGTACTCAGTAACGACGTAGTGGACGTGAGCACGAGTGGTGACGACACCAGCGCCTGGTTTGAGAGTGGGGACAATCTTGGTATCACCCTTCTTGGTAGTGGACTGGATCGCAATGATGGGCTTACCACCTTCGGAGAGAGCAGCACCACGCATGAAGTCCATCTGGCCACCGACACCGGAGAAGATGTGCTTACCGATGGAGTCAGCAACGACCTGACCGGTCAAGTCGACTTCAATGGCAGAGTTAATGGCATGGACCTTGGGGTTGCTAGCAATGAGGACAGGGTTGTTGACGTTCTGCACGTCAAGCATAGCGACAAGTGGATTGTCGTGCACGAAGTCGTAGAGCTTCTTGGTGCCGTGCAAGAAGGTCGCGACGAGACGGTTGGGATAGAACTTCTTGAACTTATTGTTCACGGCACCCGACTCAACGAGTGGGAGAACACCGTCAGAGAACAACTCGGTGTGAATACCGAGGTTGACATGGTTCGTAAGCGAAGCAAGCACGGCATTGGGGATGTTGCCGATACCCATCTGGAGGGTCGCGCCATCAGGAATGAGGCCCGCAACGTGCTGACCGATCTTGAGCTCGACGTCAGTGACGGGCTCAGGTGCGACCTCGTGCATGGGGAAGTCGCAGTGAACAATCGCATCGCAGGTGTTGATGTGAATCATACCATCACCGTGGGTGCGAGGGACTTGAGGGTTGACGACAGCAATAACGTGCTTGGCGGACTGAACTGCAGCAAGGGAGCAGTCAACGGAGAGACCAAGAGAGCAGTAACCGTGGGCGTCAGGGGGAGAGACCTGAACGAGGGCGAGGTCGAGAGGGATGCGACCACTGCGGAAGAGCGCAGGAATCTCTGAGAAGAACACGGGGACGTAGTCCGAGCGACCCGAAGCGATGGATGGTCGAACGTTACCACTGACAAACAAGGCCTTGGAACGGAAGGTGCCCTCCGGGATATTGGGATCGAGGAAAGGTGCGGGGCCGTTCAGAGACATGTGGTAGAACGTCACGTTCTTCACCTCGTCTTTGAGCTCTACGCACGCCTCGAGCAGTGGGGTGGGGGTGGATGCCGCCATGTGGATGTAGACGTTCGAGTTCGACTTGAGGAAAGGTCGAAGCGCATCAGCGGGGGTCTTAGCAACCAAAGGGGGCTGACGCAGATCACGACGTGTGCTCAACACGGAGTGCACGTCGCTCACGGTCGACGCGAAGCCGCGAACATGGCTCGATTTGGAATTGGCACGCAGTGCTTGGTTCACGAATCGTCGAAACATGGTAGAGCAGGTATCTACACGTGGGCACAGGGTGATAGCACGAGTGGTGTGGAGTCAGAAAACCAAGTTGCTTTTGGCGCACAGTGTCGCGATGCAGGTCAAACCTGGGCAAAAAGGGTGAGCACCGATCTGATTCGTTTCACTTGTTAGAGAGGGAATGTGAATAATGAAAATATCTCATGTCTCCCACTGAGGATCCAGTGTAATAACTAATTATTCCATGCTATCTCGGAGGTCTTTACAGGCTGAATATATTTTCACGCGCGTGTGAGCGCGGCAACCCCGCGTTTTCATTCACCCGAACACCCCTTTCCTCCCACTAATTTTTTTACTTTTGGAGTGAGAAACTGACAGGTAGTATGGTATGGTGTATCAAGTGTGTAAAAATGCGTCAAAAATTAATTCAAACTAAGTATTCATCTCAAGGATATCGATTGTTTTTAATTTATATTTACACTTTAATAACTCAATGCAAATATACAATACTCAGATTTTAGAACCGTTTCTTGACTTCTTGAAAGACTCACTCGCTCACTCACTCACTCACGCACGCACGCACGCACGCACTCACTCACCCGCTACTGGCAGGGTTCGCCGTTGGTGGTATACAATGCGATGGGCTCAATCTGTATTGCTTGAGCACACTAGGGGTTGGTTGCGAGTGAGCAAACATATGGACAAGTACGAGAACCAGGCGCACAATAGAACGAAACCTGGGTGAACACAACGGTCCAACAATGCGTTACACGCTCGTCTGGTGAAAAATTAAAAGAAAGAGAGAGGGGAGGAGAAAACGATGTGGAATGCCGTGGGAACTCAGTAACGAGGCTAGCGACGGCGAGAGCATGATACTACTGATGAGGACGATGATGGAGCAGGAGGAAGTACCTATGTTGGTACTGAAGTTACAACTGATAACCAGGGGAGGGGAGGGGAAGGGGGAAATGTACAAAGTAGGGAGGATATGGAAAGTCTTGTGTTTGGAAGACGATTCAAGCTGGCTCACTGAAGACAGGCCACAACTGACTAACGTAGGCGCTTGGACATGGGCAACGTGACAACGTGACAGGCTAACTAATGAACTGATGGACGAACTAACTCGCGCGCAGAAGAGAGAAGTGACAAAGAGCTATGGGAAACGAACGCTAACTCAGGAGCAAGACTTGGAAGCATATGCGGGTGGGAAGGGAGAGAGGCGGAATAAATATGAAGCAGGGTGGGGTGTTGTGTTGGGTGTGGACAGGTAGAATCAAGGATATGACCGCAACTAATGTAATGGCTCTCGGAGGGGAGTGAAGGAACTCTGAAATATGGGAGCTGGAATGCGATGAGGACCTCAGAGCGTGCTAGGTCTACTGTTGACGAGAGGCAATATAGCCCCGCAGAACATCCTGGTTGACCTTGGCTTCCACACTGGGTGCTCGCTCGAGGTTATCATCGCTTTCGTCGCTCGCCTCAGTGATCTTGGGTCGCTCAACCGGAATGCGGCGCAGGCCTACGACGGGCGAGTGGTGAGTCGGGTCGGGAATGACGCTGCTAATGGGACATCCCACAATAAATGGGGTATCCTCGAGCTGGATGTCCGCCATACCCACACCACTGGCACGCGAGCCAGACTGGCGGTAAGCTTGCGGAGGAGTTTTGGATGGTGGTACAACTGCGGCAATGGGGTTGGCCGGTGGCTTCCTCACGCCTTGAGAGAGACTTTCCGAGGCGGCGACGATACGAGGCAGCAAGGTCGGAACGAGTCCGGTTGCGTTCGCGAACTGAACACGCGCACGCTCAGCGGAAAGCGGTGTGGCGAGAGTATCAGCATGGCCGAGTCCAATAGCCTGAACAGTGGCTCCGGCCTTAGGTGCTGAGATGTCTAGCTCGAGGCCCAAATCCAACCCGTCTGCCTTCACTGTTTGCTGCTTTGAGCGAATTTCTGCAGGTACTGGAACCGTATCCGCACCCTCTCGAGCTGCAGCCTCATCATCAGACCCTGGCTCTGGTTTGACCTCGATCGTGACTGTAGGTGCTGGCAGCGGAGGCATGCCAGGTTCGGGGAAGGAAACAGACGTGACTTTCGCGTCCGATGGGGACGTGGACTTGGCCTCCGCAGTGCTAACGGACACATATGAGCCACCTGAACGGGAATCACTTGACTGGTTATTGAGAGAAGAGACGCCATCAGTCTGAGAATACTCAGATCCAAGCTTTGACTCCTCAAAGGCTTGGCGATTGTGCTCTCGTTTGGAGAACTCCGTCAGGAACTCATCTAGATTAATGACACCATCGCCGTTCTGGTCAGCGCTTTGGACGATTCTCTGGGCCAGATCTAAAGGAATCTTGAGCACCTGCGCCAGCTCCTTAGCTGTGATAAGACCGTCGTGATCTGCATCAATCCGATCGAAGGCACTCCAAATGCGCTCCTCTTTCATGAGGAGTCGATATTCGATTGATGAAATCAGCATTTCGCGTAGGTTAAATGCAGCCCAGTCGACATCACGCATCTTGCGGGCAACTCCAGCCTCGTCTTCCTCTGAGAATCTATCGATACGGGTGTGAGTCTCGCGCTTTGATTTCTTAGACTTGCGACCAAAGCACAAGCAGCCTCTCTGACTTTCCTCATCATCATGATCCTTGAGATCGTTAGCCTCTGCGCGGCGCTGGATAAGCTCGAGTTGGTTTCGCATTGACTGGATATCTGAGATACCAACGCCTGATGAAGATCTCGACGACTGCTCCGCAGCTGTGGTTGAGTGCATTGACTTTGGTGCAGTATACATCTCAGGATTCGGGGACATCAATGAAGCATTTTCCTCTAGGATCTTTGCCTGCATGACAGGATCGCCCATAGTTTCATTCAGAATCTCCGCCACGCCTTCGGCGGTGGATTTGGTGAACTCGGTCGGCGTCTGATGCAGCGAGCGATGGACGGTAGTGGGCGTCTTAACCTCATCAAGGTTCAGATGCTTTGCTCTTCGAAGTAGGCTTTTGAGGTTGTTGACTGTGATCTTGTCACCTACCTGCGCGATATGTGGAATGGATTTCTTCCATTCCTCTAGATCCTTCTCCGTCAACGAATCGATGATCAGGTTCATTACAAGGCGCTGAAGCAGCGTTCGATCGTGCATCTGCACGAGCGACGCCGCTACTCGCGGGAGCTCAACATCTGTGGCGTCTCGACCAGCGAGCCATGGATGCTCAAGTGCTTCTGCTGCGGTTAATCGGCGAACGGGGTCCCGCTGCAAAAGCTTGACAATCAAATCCTTTGCAGACTCGGACACCTTGGGGAAGTTGGGAAAGGAGTTGTCGTAGCCAGGCGTGGGCTTGTCTGGACGAAAACCATGGTCGACAATCAAATGGTACGTCTCGTATACTGAGTGTGTCCAGAACGGTGAGTAACCGAAAAGCATAGTGAACATTAGACAGCCAAACGACCACATATCGGAGTGGTATGTGTACCGACCCTGGACAACTTCGGGCGCCATATATTCTGGTGTGCCGTCTTGGCCTCGGATGAGGTGTTTCTTCTTCACAATTGAAGCCAAGCCGAAGTCAATGATCTTGAGCTGAGAGTCATCGTCTTTGGAAACAAACATTACGTTGTGAGGCTTGAGGTCTGCATGCACGATTCGTAGGCTGTGAAGGTATTTTAGACCTTCCGCAACTTGACGCAACCACTGCGCAACCTGCTTTTCAGAATAGGCGTGCACCTTCACCAAGCAGCAGCATGGGACGAGGCACTTGCAGTTCCGGTGGATGCACCCACGTTTCTGGAACTTGCGACGCATGTACGAGAACAACTCACCACCTTGGAGGAGCTCCATCACAATGTACAGACGATGAGCGTCCTCAAAGAATTCGTGGAACTTGATCACATTGGGGTGATCAAGTTTGGCCATGATGGTGATTTCATGTCTAGAGTTGGTTCGTGGAAGGAGTAGAAGGGGGCAACGGTGAGAGGCATGTCCAGTTACAACTGGATGGGCTAAGCACAGAAGAAATTCTCTCACAGGCCCCAGCACGAAGATGAAATCCGGCCACCCGGAGGTGTGATGAGAAATGCATGGCTCACGTACCTAAATAGGCTAAGCTCATCTCGGAAGTGATACTTGTCGATCACCTTGACCGCTCGCAGCTCCTGTGGTCCTGTTTTCCGCCGGCATTTGTAAACTCGACCTAGAGTTCAGGATATGAATGTTGTCAGAGGAGTCAGCTAAGGGCATATTTGCTTCGGGCCTTCACCATCCAACATGAAACTCGCATGAAGACGTCTCAGCACTTGCACGTACCATATGCGCCACCACCAATTTTCTCCAGAGTGTCGTAAACGGCTGAGTACCTCTCGCTTGTTTCCTTAAAGACCCATAGGCCGTGGCGATATGTAGACCCCATGGTGCAATAAGATCAACAGCGGTGACCTAGAACAGGTGGGTAGGCAGCAAAGACATCCATCCCAAGGTCGTCAGCACAGTCCATGATTGCTGTTGGTGAGCGTTTCCTCCACGCCGTCGTGGAAAAAGTTGTGTATCTCGCGAGCTATTGAGCCATTCCTTAAAAGAACCTAAGAGTTCAGTTTCATTGAGTAATTATAATCGCAACAATAATTTTTATACCAAGAAACCCGCAACATGCCCCTCATTTTGCAACTTTTACTTTCTACTTCGACAGTTGTTCCCTCTCCATTTCATCACCCCCGAGTGTGGAAATCCGTCCTGCACTGGCTTGACACCTGCTCGTGCAGCGGTGATAACTAGCGCCAGAGAAAGCCACCTGAGATTAGACACGAATGATGGGTTGTATGCAAAACTGCTTTGATCGCGCCACAGATTCAATGCGCTAGCTAAACGAAGAATGTCTGCGCGACGTCATGATCGGATCAGAACTTTGGTAGCAGTTGAGGAACGCTGGAGAGGATGGATGATCAGTGGTGATCAAAGAGTTTCGGACAGCACATTCTATAGTTGTGACTCTGAGCATTTAAGAAACCTGCGTGGAATCTAAATTGAGCAACTAAGAGTATGTAGGAGTTGTGATGAAGTGTGTGATACTAAACAAATGGGGTTGAGACGGACTCTCTCCTTGCGCGCATGGGGTTGCTCCAAACCACACAGAGGGTAGACGGAGAGTGTGCGTGTGAAGGAGCGCTATTAAGACGGAAGTATAAGGGCAAGCGAGCAAAGTTTTGGAAAAGCAGAGAGATTAACAAGGGAATGTGAAGGGGGAGAAAACGAAGGGGATTAATATGTAGACCGGAAGGGACAGTGATAAGAGAAGCGTCCTCTCAATAGGGTCAAGAATGAGTGGAGAGAAGGAGGATAGAGTCTGTAAGCAAAGTTCGGTAGCCGCGTTGTACGGCAGGTGGCTAAAGTCGTCTAGTGGACAAGGAAAACAAAGAAAAAGCACGGTCGAGGTCCTGTCGCTGTCATAATCAGAAGAGCACATTAGGATACACTGAGAATGGCACCCGATATGGAAGTAGCATGGACCTCGCTACAACTTGTTCATGTTAATAGCGTACAGGAGAAGGGTCGCTTGCATCAAGCGTAGCGTGAGAGGGACATGTTGCCCTGACATGATATTATTTGCAATCTTGTTCGGGGTTACTGTAAGCAAAGGTTCGCAGCACTCTTTCAGTTTGGCTGAGAGGTTCTGATGCTCCAAGACGTATTCGATCCACTTGGTGGCTGCTGCTACGCGATTAGGCTTTGCCTCCTTCGCGAAGAGAGCTGTGGCAGGGTTCTCTGGGAACATGGCTGTCATGACCGATTCGCCATTCTGCAGATTAAACAAGGGTTTCGAAACGGTGCGAGCGCGTGTGAGTTGATCAAGGACCACAAGGGCTGCGTGGAGCTTGGCGAATGGCGGCCGTGCCAGAACATTGGCTTCCAAAATGGAAGGTACTTGGCTAGAGCCAAGACCAAGCTCAGAGACCAAACCTTGGATCTTCTCAATTTCACTTGCTTCGTTGCTGCCAGCTGGCGCCGGAGAAT
>Ga0182741_1005022_pt1 | contig 12571 bp, 6 predicted proteins | sample eDN5th37CBELigOP_FD_128874 | JGI IMG/M metagenome (GOLD analysis project Ga0182741, IMG submission 128874) | Enriched Organic Plus compost microbial communities from Emeryville, California, USA - eDNA 5th pass 37_C BE-Lig OP (version 2) (version 2) ...
CGACGACAGCTCACTTGGCTTGTGAAGGAACTGGAGAACACGTCTTCTGACGACGAATTCGGAGCTGATTGCGAGGATGAAGAAGTATTGGAAGGCTCAAACATGAATCAGGAGGAGTACACGAAGCATTTACAGGATGTGTATAGCCGTGCGTTCGCCATGCGAATCGTCGATCGTGATGACAGAAAGGCGCTTCTTCTACGCAGTTTTGAACGTGCCAAAGTCATTAACGAGGCAAAGGTGACATATCGAAAGCGATGTATGCCCTCTTCCACCCATCAGGTTGTCTCAAACATAAGCGGAGCCCTGCGCTCACAAAGCGACAATGAGGATATGCTGCGTAAGAGTTTTGTTCAGAGTCTGATCTCGGATGTGCGAAGGCTGGAAAATCCGGCACTTTCTGACTCGCAAGAACACAAACAGGATGAGAAGTACAACGCCAGCTTCTACGAGGCAGCCTCGGCGGCGATGAGTTTGCGGGACGTAGCTCGTGCCAGTCAGCTTTGGAAGCATATCAAAAGGCCACCCTCAGCTGCGCATGTGGCATCGATCCTAGCGAGCCAGAAGCGCAGTCTGTCGTCTCTAATGCGCGATGCGGCCAGTGTCGCTGGTTCTGCAGATAACGTGTTTACATGTGGCGTCGAATGGCTTAGTCCTGCGAGTTGGAAGGCGCGCCTGGACGACATAGATAACGAGGCATCAGGCTGGCTAGCAGATTGTGAGATGGAGTTTACTCGAAGGTTTCACCGCAAAGCGGTTGTATCACTAGCTGAAAACTTAACTATTAAGCCTAAGATTACGGGAGGCCAACCCCGAACTTTGCAGGAGCAAGAGCTCCTGGCCCAGTATAGGCATGAGCGGATGGTTTATCAGCATGCCGTCTCAAACGAAATGGCTGATAATTATCAACCGCTTGAAAAGCTGTGGGAACGTGTACAGCAGAAAGACCAATTCCTTCCATCTAGTATTTATGTGGGCGGTCGACGCCAAGGTCGATTCGTAGATTCTGATCATGCTGACGTTGCCTGGATTGCAGGAACGGACAGTGAAATCTCTGACCCTGACACGGATCTCGATGAATCCGTTGAGAACCAATACTTGTTCGGGGAATCCTCGGTGGTTCAGAGTGATGAACAACCGTCATCTCATCTCGCTACTCGATCAATGGTGGCATCGTATATGTCCAGAACTCGCGGTTCAACTACAGTCACAGGAGGCTCCAGGCGAGTGCCTAGTCTAGCCAACATATGGTTCATTCGTAGGCGTGAAAAACAACGCATCTACCTGAACTCGATTCTGCGTGGGTTTACATCCACGAATAAGGATGCTCTCCAGGCTCTTGCTGGCAGACTTCTACTCTTGCGGGAGCAATCTGCCCAGTGTGAGCCTGCTACGTTGCAGAAACAGTGCTTGCCTGAGGCACTTCGAGCTGAAAATGATGTCAGGCCGTCAGCTTCACAGCCGCAGCGTGAGCACAGTGCTGAAACGTCAACACCCAATGTAAGCCCAATAATTCTGCAGGCTACAGTCAAAGGCAATGATCTGGATCTTGAAGACCTTGCTACCCTTGGCCTTGGACGAAAGCGGACTAGATCATCTCGGAAGCAACGACCGCAGCGTGACGACAACGCGGAGGAGGTTGCGAGCTTGGCCCAAGCGCTAGCCATTGCTTCTCGTGATTCCTCTCGTTATGTCGATGACTTGGGTATGGCAACCGATCCAGATGGAACCGAGAGCGAGGATGCAACACGATCAGCTGTTTCCTCGCATCACGAAACTCTAAGCCAAGCCCCCGAGATACCAGCTCCGATCTCCCAGCTTCAAGCAAGGCGAATGGCTTCCAAAGACCATACTCGCTGGAAACACTGGCTGGAGCCTCATGTGGTGTCAGATACACAGGCACTAACAGATCCTTCAATGCGGGAAGCAAAGGCATTGTCCCTGTTGCGAGCACTTCTGCGCAGCGCCAGACGAACCGCTGAAACGCGCACCGACACATTGCGTTGCACCCAACAGGCCCGCGAACAACCGGCTATTTACTCTAATGCCCCTCAGTTCGCCTCAGAAGAAAAGGGAGACAATCTGTCAAGGTCGAGATCAACCAACTCTCCATGGCAGACCGTAAAGAAGAGCAAAGCACAGGTCTCTCAAAGTGATAGCTCTGAGGATGAGTCTGCCTCCCTCACGAGCACGCCAAGTGATCTCTACGATTTGCACGAACTGGGGCATTCATCGCTGCTCGAACAGCCTGAGGTAAGGCAATCTGCTGCGTTGCAAATGCCTGGACGCACTCCTTTCTCGCGTCTGCCTGAATCTCGAAGTGCATCAACAGGAATGCAACCATCGAAATTGATGGATGATACAATGCTTCAGGCACTCTCCACAAGGCTGTATTCCGAAAAAGAAAAGGTATATCTGCGCGTAAGGTCTTCTGATTCGAGCGTGTACCTATTCGAGCGCATCGTCGATGGGGAGGCCAATGCAAAAGCCGTGTCTGCCGTTGATAAGGTCCCTGGCCAAACAACTGAACAGTCCGACAAGATACTTGAGGATACGAAAAGCATCCTGTTTACGCAGGCGAATCTACCTGCAGATAGCAATCATAATGCCGGAGAACCCGACGCAGCGCCCTCAATTGGATGTAACAGCTGCGAAACGGAATCCTCCTCTCTGCCTTCTCGCTTTGTACTTTGTGCATGTTTCCGTCGTCGTTGGATCGCAAGACTTGGCTGGTGGCGCCGATCTGTGCCCCATCTGCGTGGTATTTTACCATTACCACCACCACTGCCGGGTTACATGGGATTGGCATCAGACTCCACTCCCCCTCCCGCGATGTCAGAATCCCAAATAGCCGCCGCGCTATTAAACTTGCCCAACCTTGGCAAAGTCGTATTGCCGCTCGAGATTGCAAAACGGTTAAATCTACCGCATCGTCTGTTAGAGGGAGAGTTAGACGGATATGCGCTATGTTATCCGCCGGAGGCTCAGGGACTTGATCCTAACTTCCGTGCCAAGGTCCTTTCATGGCTCAACAGCGAAGGGTTGGCCCCGCCCGCGCCACCCCAAACCTTTGAATCTCATTTCCCTGACTGGAGTGCGGTTACAAGTTCCATTGCAGCTACACGCATGGATCGAGCCGCAGTCGTCTCCCCGGAGGCTTTCCTGAGACATTGGCGACGAGTCGTTCTCACCGCTGTGCTTTGGATAGCAAGGCTCTCCCCACTGGTTTACCGGCACTCAGTGTTGCCTCTGGGAGCAAACGTGGATGGTCCTTTAGGTGGTGGGCCTGCTTCGGATGTGGTCATAGGTACGAGGTTAGAAACGCCTGACTTGTCGAACCTAACGAAGATGACATTCGCATTCCAGTCACAGATGGATTATGAGGCTATGAGACAATTCACAGCGAATCGCATGAATGAACTTACCCAGCGAGCTCTTCATCCCAGACATCCACACAGAATCGTGAAATTCCCACCAAGCCTGCTCGAACACAGTGCACTCGTCCGTATGGAATCTCAACGCTTGGGAAGAACACTCACACGATTCGAAATGGAACGTTTATTGTGGGCGTCTCAGGTTTCAGGTGCAACGAGTAAGTATCAAATTAACCGCGCACGAGACGGTACTTGTGCAGCCGTTGCTCGTACCGGGATCCCTGGCAGCACTGCATATCCCTTCATCCCTGCACTAGAGTCTCAGCGAATTCTTCAACGTCTGTTGGCGGACCGAGGAGTGCATCAGTTCAACTCCGCGCACTACAAGTCCATGGCTGCTGAATTGGAAAATATTCTTCGCACAGCTTCCACAAGGGCCACGCGGCAATCGGATCGGAGTGATGTACCAGCTCCCATCGACAGGAATGCTCGAACGACTCTACGAGAGATAGAAGAGGACGAAGATCCCGGACTCGGTCGCAAGCGTCGAAGAATGAAGGAGGCATTCAGGGATCCACAACTCACAACGCCTGCCACATCAGGCCTCAACATTACATCTTTATCTGGGCCCGGAACCACAGAATCCGCATCTGTCTCCACTTCCGCAGGTGCCCGAAAGCGCACCAGAAGGAGCTGATATCATCTAATCAACGCTGGGCTCGAGACTCGCATGGTCAGTTGGTTGCCATGTCTGCAGACAGGGAAGGGATGATGACCCCACCCACTCTGCCCGCCGCGCACCGTGTACATTAGTTGTAGAGTTAACATTAAAGAGCCAGACCATAAACTGTATTGTGTTTACACTTCTCATTTCCACCGAACTAACTGATTCACACATACGAGACTCGCATATGAAATGAGTGTACCACATCGAATATACCCTAGACCTAGACCAGGCGAGGATATAGAGCGAGATAAGGGTGAGTCAGAGAAAGACGAGCCTTGATCCCATGGCGATTACCATGCAAATCGGGTTGAGCTCAGAGTAACTATGACATTTTGCTTGGAAAATAATCATGGAGTGTTGCTCACTGCGACACGCAGCAGACAACGGGTTCATTCGCAGTATGTTATCATCATCACTCGGGTTTGCGGAGTGCGCAGGTATTTTGCGGCACTTTGCGGCGTATAGCATCGATTCAACGTACCTAAACCTGACTCGCAGGGATATACGGCCCGCAATACACCGAATGATGCGCAATACAGAGCGTAACACTCCCTGGAACGTGAAATACACGTAATGTCTCAAAATGAAAATTTGATTGAAATTGCGAGCACCGCGCTGGCTGTCAGGCATATATACCGCATCCATTTGGGGGCAAACTTTGTATTCATAGTTTATATTGCATAATACATGTGAGGAAGAATTTTTATGCTTAGGATATATGTGCAACTCCCAAGGCGGGCACGTATGGTCTCTGCTCAGAAGAGAGATTCGAGAGTGAGGCACCGTCCGCCTCAGCGCTGCGCCAAGGTCATGTCAATGGCGCCGCAGGCTCCATATATCGCGAGAAGCGAGCTGATATCACCCGGTTGTGTCCAAATCACCCTGACTTGCTCGTGATCCCTTCAGGCTGCAGAAGAGCTATTGACGGGAGGAGGCCTGAACAGACGAGAAGAACAGAGGCAGAACTAATTAAGGACCCAATTTCCATCCTGCTGAGTCACTACAGACTCCTGTGCAATCCAGATATGACGTCATTTCCCCAAACTCCCCATTGGCACACCAACGTAAGACCCTTATACACCATTTGCAACCTGGGCATGCCAGAGATTCCTTGTAGTTTGAAGGACAAGTCGGTGGATCTTGCCAGTTACAGCCGTGCCTATTGCAGACACAATGCTGCAGAGTATGCTGCTGGCCTGCCATACTGAGCTCACGCCCCGCCGCACTGCACAGCCCCGCGGGACTTCAGGGCGGATTCTGAGCCTCCAGTGACTCCATCCACCCGCTTGCGGAGCCGAAACGGCAGTTACTAAGCAACTTGCCATACTTACTTAGAGCAGTTTTACTGGAGAAAGCTTTCGTACAGCGTCACTGCGGCATGTCCAAGTAAATTCTATCCAAGGTCTGCGTCATCTGATACACTCGTATCGTGAGTATACCAACAGCATCCCACGCTGTAGAGCCCGTTTCCCAAACTAACTTCAGCCCTGAAGGCACCGCCCTCGGCACTGGACGCGGTGCGGCGACTCCAGCATGGATCTCCTAAGAAGCAGCTTGACGCTGGACATCTCGCCGGTCGTCTCGGCACTGCGCGAGCTCCTGGAGCGAATTGATAAACAGGATAAAAAGATCGAGGAGCAGCGTCAGATGATCGAGGCAAGCAAGGACTTCCAGACGAGTACTCGGCAGCTCGTGCAGCAGTTCAAGTCGGCCTTGGATCAGCTCGCGAGTCGAGTCAATGCGTTCGAAGATGACCTACCTGGAAAGGTCAAGGTGCTGCGTGAGGATCTAAGCGAACTGCAAATCCGACATTCTGATCTTCTTGCTCGGCTCGACGCTCAGGCCGACATCGTAAACGAGGTGAAGTGTGCGTCAGAAACGGCGTACGCCAAAGCAGAAGACACCCTTGCGGCAATCCCGCGCTTGATTCAGAGCGAGACATCAGCGTTCGCTGACAAATTTAAAGAAGATCAAGAGATCAAGTTCCAGCAGATGACCGACATCATCAATGCCAGACAAGAGTTAGTGTTCGATCGTGTACGCGCCATCGAAACGACTGTTCAGAATCTCCCGGATCAAGAGTTGTTCGACGCGGCTGCGCAGAACACCGTCGAACTTGAGGGCATTGTCCGCAAGGCGATGGGCGACATCACCAAACTGCAGTTAGGCGCTAGTCGGGAGCAGGAACGTGTTTCACAACTAGAGGATGCTGTCCAGAAACTGAAGCATACTGTCAGCTCACGTGGCGTTTTGCTAGCGTCTGTTGGTGAGTCTTCGACCGGAACTCCAAGGGTAGCTCCTCACTCAGCACATCACACTCAAGAGGAAATGGAGCGAGACAGAATCCTGGCGCAGTTTGATCTCTCGGATCCCCTTTTGATGAGCGCCGACGCCAGACGTGAACGTGCAGCGAAAACACAAGCGCTGGTTGCTGCTGGCGTCCTCCCGAAGGAGGCCGCTTCACAAAGCATGCCTGCTCACTCGCCCAGCGCTTCATCACGCAACCTGCTCGATGCAGCGCATGCTCCTACACCAGATGGTCAGCCGTCGGATGCTAGCAAAGCAGGAGCTGTAGTTGTTGCTGGTCCCGCTGGTGCAGCCACGACTGGCACAGCAGCCGGTCTTGATTGGGTGGCGGCACGTGAACTTGACGCCCAGAATACCGCCAAGAGAATTCGCGAGCTCGAAGATCGACTGCTGGAGCAACTTGTTGAGCAGCGTGCTGAGCTCGATAGCGAAATTCGCACCGAAAACGCTCGCATGCAGCAGAGATTTGCAGGCCTGGCGCGAGTCATCAAAGGACTTCATGCTCGCGTGACCGACCTCGACTCAAAGCGGTTTTCCGGTATTGGTATGCAACTAATCGATGCTCGAGCGTCTGTTTCGACTCCAGCAGGACCACCAGGATCAGCCTCGAGTGCATTGAATGATATGGTAAAAGATTTAGATGCGCTCGTAGTCTCTTCACGAGATAGCATAACTCGCCATGCAAGTTCTGTAGGTCTTGACCCTCGGTCACCTGGAATGGCATCTCCAGCACCACAGTCTGGCTCCACCCCACAACAGCAATTGGGGTCGACTTCTTCCGGTGCAGGCGCAATTCTTCTGCCCCCTATTCATGGGACTCAGAACCCGCCTCCGTCCACTTCCGCAGACACCCCCACTAGTGCGCGAACCACCGATCCTCAGCTACCAGTGCCACCACCGGTCCGTCAGCTGGGATATCAACCCCCTGCTGGCCTCAAGGGTCTCGCGGCGAGGCGTGTCACAATGCACAATGCCAATAGGGCTTCAATTGCTACTACTGCGTTGGAGTCACCTCGCAGTGCAGGTGCGGTTTCCACCCCGAACGAGCAGATGTATGAACAGCAACTCGTCCAAGGCTTGGCATCTGTAGCTGCTCGCGAGGCTGAACTGATTCAACAGGCGGCCGGAAATGTGGATTCTCAATTGTTGAAGCGATACATCGACGTGGGACTCAAGGAAGTAAATGAAAAGCTCCGTCGCCTAGAGCACAATCTGCCAATAATCAGTGCAGGGGGTAAGACACTCTCCATGAACGATCTCTCGGCGGGTGAAGTTCTTGCAGCCTCTCAGCGATATACCGACAGTTGGATTAGCTACTTTAACGATAGGTTGACTGCGATTGACGCCGATCTCGCAGCCTTCGGTGTGCAACTGCCGTCTTTAGACCAGATGCATCACCCACCCATTCCCCAAACTACTGCTACGCATTCTGGGGCCGAATCCCATGCGCCCGCATTGAAAAGCTCGATGTCTACGCATTCACTCAACAGTAACGTAACAGCTAGCACTGACGCCTCATCTTCCATGCCTACTACTCGCGAGTATCGTTTGCTTCTGGGCAAGTTGAGAAAGGAACTTGGATCGATGATTCAAAAAGCAAGGCTGGAGCTCGCTGCAGCTGTGCTAGGACCAAATGCCGCTCGGATCATGGCAGAACCCAGTCTGGCTCAGCAGCGAGGTTACACTCAGTTGTATCTGTCAGGACAGAAGAACCCTGATGATGACAACGCGTCGGAGCCCGAAGACCATGAAGGAGAGGATCCGAAGGATGGGACGAAATCCAGTCCTAAGCGTGTGAAATCTCAAAAGCTGAGTCCGTCTCGATCACGGTCTCGGTCCCCGCAGCTGGCATCGAGAGGTACACAAAGTACTGCAAATCTACTAGCTGAGGGTAGCTCTCCGCAGAATCAGCAGCAACCGCAATTGGTCACATCAAGCAGCACTTCTCAACTTGTGGTCGCCCCGGCACCATCTCGCACGGTACCTCACTTTGCTGCATCAGGATTGGTTGTCCATAAGGGCCCTACTCAACCGTTGGTTGGCGAAGACGGAAAGCTGTACAAAGGAAGGCAAGCTGACGCTGTGATCTTCTCGCCACCTAGTAATAGCGTCTCGGGACAATTCTTCACGGCCGTGACCAACACGCCTCCATCATCACCCCGGGCTGACGGCCCACAATCGCCAGCTCGTGATGTGAGTTCCGGTACGCCGACGGTGATGGGCACCAGTATAGCCCGTAATGCATCCACATATATCGCTGGGAACGAATCGGGCAATGAGCCTGAAGCGAAACTCCAAGCAACGGAGGAGCCTGAGACCTCACATCCTTCACATGATCAAGCTTCGGGATCGAGCATAGGGGGGCCTTTAGTTGGAAAACAACTTTCTGCACCGCATAGTACGCGGACTAAGCGGCCTACAGGCTTACATCAGGTGCACCACCGCGGCGCTACAAAGAGTTCGATCGAGGGTGGAGTGAAGCCCGCTCAGGAAGAAATCATGCAACCAGGTCCAAAGGCGCTGGCCATGTCGCTCTCTACATCTGGATTGCTTTCTGGCCTGACCAAGAGGTAATAACCTCCAGAAGTGTACATGCAACAAGACATCCAATGCGCAAATACAGCACTATGTACAGTAAAGTTTATTTCTTGTCTTTTTCTACCGACTGGCCCGAGCAGGTGCACTCTTCGGCATTGAAGCGTCTATTGTCGTCGTATTCATCTTGGCCGGGTCGGCTTCCAGCGACCCAAGCTCTTCGTGACAAGTGGCTCCCATTGTCGTATCTATTGACTCTAATGCTGGTGCGATGTTGGCGCTAGTGGCCGTCAACTGCTTGGTCATTGTGACACCACCAATGTCTCCCTCACTACCTGACTGGGGATCTATTTCATGAGCCACCACGCCCTGAGCACTAGCCTGGAATGCAGCCTCGAGTGCTGACAAACGCTCCTCCATCGCAAGCACGACGGTCATAAGTTTAGATTGCCCAAGTAGCACAGTGTCCAGTGATTTGTTGAACCAGTCAGACACAGGAGCCCCATGTCGAGGCATACCCACGCCATACGTGTCAAACACGTCTGTGCTGATGGTAAACATGTCGCGCAAGTAGTCAAGCGACCTCGGTGTGGTCTTGTACATCCTCCCTATCTCGATTCCGCACTCACATTTGATTGGGAGGTAGGTGCTAGAATGCGAGGAGTTGGAAAGTCGCGATCGGTGAGAGGGATACGATGGATCTAACCGCACAGCAAGGAATATCTCGCAGCCAATGTGCAAATACTTACCATCCAACGTCAAAGCCGGAGTGACTCGTCTTGTAATCTTCAACTACTTCGACAGCGTGAGCTGTTCCGAGTGTTATGGTGTTGTTCTGGGTGTCCTGGTGCCGCAATGAGACTGAATCGCCTATGATTCGACGGCATACCCTGCACTGATATATCAGTGTTGTACTCACGTATTTCACATCAGCATCTTCCGACATATCAATCACCAAGCAATTTGATCCAAGTCACCCAAATTCTGGTTCCTGGTGCCGGTTCCGGAGTCCTCCCACCGCATGTGAGGGGCCTGCACTTGTGGCGTTCACTGAGCGAGCATGCGGTGTGGTGCTTGTGTTTTCTGCGAAAGATCACACTGAGATCCTTCGCGGCTAGAGCAAACGATGGCCTCAGTTTATACACTCATGAGTGACCCTGCGTTCTGTCTCGTGTGTTCGGCCACCCGTGTGCCATGCATAGCTTGTATTCCTGGTTTCGTGAAAAATATACACGCATGCAATGGCTATGACAAGTCAGCAATTTACTTGAGAATATATTGTGTGAATCTGAACAAAATGTCGATTAAATGGACATCACACCGAAGGGTGGGCTTCCACGCAGACAGGGCACGACTAGTTTACTCCCGGCCTGGTGGGGGTGATCCCACTGGTGAAGCCGCAGGGTTGGGTGAGACAGCGGCGGTTGTGCTCAAGCTTTCAGCGCTCGAGCTGCCAGCTCCATTGCCACCAACACGCTTGCTTGAAACGTTGTTGAGTTCCTTGAAGAACTCCTCCTCGATGCTGCGGAGCATCTCGGAGTCGTCCTCCTCCTCAGCAGCAAAGTCCAGTCCCATTGCCTGCGAACTCGTTGCAGCAACCGCAGCAAGAGTAGCGGAGCTGACAGGGGCGCCGGTTGTTGTAGCTGCATTAGCAGCAGCTGCGGCTGCAGCAGCTGCAGCTGCCTCCTTACGCTTGTTCTCGAGCTGAGACTCACGCTTACGTGTGAGAGCTTCAATGTTCTTCTCGCGGCGAGTCTCTCGCTCGAAGATCTCCGTGATGCGCGCCTTGTCATTCTTCTGAGGCTGCGACAACGCTGAGTTGAGCTCCAGCACAGTGACAGAGCCCGCAGCATCACCCAAGGCAACGATCGAGCCGTTGTTTTGGATGCGAATGGATGTGAGGCTTTCCTTAGAAACTTGGGTGGTGAAGGCGGGTGTGTTGTGTCGGAAGAACAGATCCCAAGCGTCCAACGTGCCATCAGTCTTGATGGTGTAGAACAAGCCTGGACGAGTAGGCGACCAGCAGGCCGACGTGAGGTTAGCTGTGCAGTAAGGAGTCGTCAAGATCGGGCTGCGCAACTCCTCATTCCAAACGCGTGCGCACCAGTCACCGGTAGTCAAGAAGTACTTGAGCATGTTGTGAGTAGGGCAACGCTGCACGCTTCGAACGGGGCCGAGATGTGCCAAACCCTTCTCACCGTAGATCTGCTTGATACTCTTGTCACTCAGCTTGTCCTTCTTCGCCTTACGATCAACAAGTAGAATGGAGCCTTGTTCCGTGCCCATGAGGTACTTGGTCGCACCTGCGTCAGTCTTGTACTCAAGGCTCGAAACGCCGAAGGTTTCGCTCTGTGCAGATGTGAGTGTCATCCTGTCCGTGGGACCAGCACTGAGGCGACGAACATCCCACCAGAGGAGTTGACCGTCAGTCGAAACGGAGCAGCACTCGTTACCCGTACGTGATTGGATCCAGTGAACGTCATATACGGGATCGTAGTGAGAATGCTCAGCTGGCGAGGTGTCGACGGGCTCCTTACCCTTGCGCATATCAAAGAACGTAATCTGACCATTGTAGCAACCACCAACAATCTGATCTGCGGAGCGTGGGTTGTACATCAAGCTGTAGAGCGACGAGTTAGGAATGATGCTCGTCAACGGTCGGTTAGGCTGCTCGATATCCCAAATGTAGGAGTATGAAAGACCCTCAGTGCGGTCTGTTGTCTGCTGGAATCGCTGGCATGAATATGCAACGGCAACCTTGTGAGGGTCTTCGGGGTGCCACGAAATGGCGGTGACGGCACGCTTGAACAGAGTCTCTTCGGTCTGTCCAACATTGTAGGGATCGCGCAGGACGCACTTTGTCTTGCATGACGGTGGCTCGATATTGAACTGAGACGTGTTGGTCGATCCATCAAAGTACATTTCATAGAGATCGATTGTGTTGTTTTCTTGAACAATGCTTTCCGAAGTGCGAACGAGCGAGGTCTGGAGCAAGGACAGGCAATGGCAAATGATAAAGCATGAGGGGGGACGAGTCGAGAGAGAACAGAGTGATGGAGTACAGAAGAGGGAATGAGTGCAACGGGCTTTCTTACGTGCACGTCCCACCCGTACTTCGCATGAAAACTAAAGCCTGGAATCGCGGAGAAACGGTTGTTTGGGCTACTTACCACCTGCTGAATGAACGACTCCTCATTTGCAATCCTACGAATATGACGCTGACGGTCCTGAGGTTCCTGCGACTTGATTTCCACTGGCCATACACCATCCATGAGGTTCGTCGCGCGCGAGTGCTGCTCGAATGGCTCAGTATTCACAACGTGCATCGACAGACTAGGGGTGCAGTCAATATCGATGGTCTGATACTTGCGGGCAATCCACTGCTTGGCAGCCTCGGGCTCGGGCTGAATAGACTCTGTCTCGGCAATGGTGTCGGAAAACACCACATATCGACCGAAGTCGCGGCGCTCGCGCTCGTAACTGATCGAAATATCCATCGTTTCTCGGGCTCCTAACGTGCAGACCGGTTTTGGCTCGGTTTGTAGCGGGAACTACGTGTGCTGTACAAGTGTAAATGCGGTCGTTTGATAGAGATACTCAATGCTAACGTGGGATATAGGTTTAATAC
>Ga0182741_1005023_pt1 | contig 12565 bp, 12 predicted proteins | sample eDN5th37CBELigOP_FD_128874 | JGI IMG/M metagenome (GOLD analysis project Ga0182741, IMG submission 128874) | Enriched Organic Plus compost microbial communities from Emeryville, California, USA - eDNA 5th pass 37_C BE-Lig OP (version 2) (version 2) ...
ACGGCCCCAAATGGCCCACCGGGTAACTGTCGAAATACCACGCTGCGTGACCCTGCGGAGCGTGACCAAGAGCCTCAGGAGGGCAAACGATGAGCAAGCTCGGTGTCGAGTGGGGTGGGCGTGGCGTCGAGTGGGGCGGCCGGGGCCAGAACCTCCGCGGTCAGAACCTGCGGGGCCAGAACCTGCGGGGCCAGAACCTCCGCTGATCAGCCGCTTCTGAGCGAGAGATCGACGACGAGCCCCGGCGCCCCGCCGGGGCTCGTTCGCGCCTGCACCCGGCCGTTGCAGGTGCCATTTGGCATGTTGACTGGCATGACGCTGCAGGGTTCCCTTTCCGGGTGCATTCCACCGGTGAGGACGGGCGGTGATCCGCCGAGCGCTTGCGCTCTCGCTGCCCCCCGCAGCGTTCACGGTCGCCGTCGGCCTGGGGCCCTTGCGCGAACTCGAACCGCTCGACGGAGCGCCGTTCACGCTGCCCTTCCTCGCACTCCTCGCCGGCTTCGTCGCGGCTGAGCTCATCGCCGTCGAGGTCGAGTCCCGGAACGAGGCTCACTCGATCAACTTCGTCGAGTTCGTCTACGTCGGCGCCCTGATGTTCGGGACGCCCATCGAGATCCTCGCCGCACGTCCTGCTGCCACGTTGATCGCGATGGGGCTCGTCCGGCGTCAGTCCCTCTACAAGCTGCTGGTGAACGTCGGGGTCACCGCGGCCGAGGGCGCGGTGACGTGCTGGGTGTTCTTCTCGCTGATCGATGGGCGCTCGCCTGCAGAGCCGACGGGTTGGCTCGTGGTCACCGCAGCGACGGTCGCCGGATACCTGACGTCGTCAGCGCTCGTGACCGCGGCGATCACCGCGTTCAACGGGTACCTCGACCGCAGCACCGTGGTCTCGGTGTTGCTCGTCGGCGGCGTCGTCGCGCTCGCCAACACGGCCCTGGGGCTCGTCCTCTACGGCTCGCTCTGGACGGCTGCGGAGCTCGGCTGGCTCGTGCTCGTCGTCGTCGGGCTGCTCTTCCTGCTGTACCGGGCGTACACACGCGTGACGGAGCGCCACAAGAGCCTCGAGACGCTGCACGACTTCACCCGGGGGCTGGGCGGGTCGCTGGAGCTGGCGGACCTGGAGCAGGCCGTGGTGGAGGGAACGCGCTCGATCCTGCGCGGCGAGGACGCGGCGCTGCTCGTCCCCCCGATCCGGGAGGGCGACCCGGCGACGCGGGTGCTCGCCACGGGCTCGGACATCCGGCGGATCAGCATCTCGCCCACCGAGCTCGCCGCCGACCTGGCCATCCTCCTGCCCGACGGCACCGCCCGCCTCTTCGAGCCGGGCCAGCCGCTCCCGGGCTGGCTGGCCGAGATCGGCGTGAAGGATGCGGCGATCGTGCCCCTGCACACCGCCGGCACCACCACCGGGGCGCTCGTCGTCGCCAACCGCCTCACCGAGGTGAGCGAGTTCGTCGAGGAGGACCTGCGGGTCTTCGAGACCCTCGCCAACCACGCCAACGTGGCCCTCGAGAACGGCCGGCTCGTCGCCCACCTCCAGTACGAGGCGCAGGAGCAGGCCTACCTCGCCCTCCACGACTCGGTCACCGGCCTCCCCAACCGCAACGCCCTCTTCACCCAGCTCGAGCGGGCGATCCAGCGGGCCAAGGGGTCGGAGCTGCGCGTCGCCCTCGTGTTCATCGACCTCGACACGTTCAAGGAGGTCAACGACACCCTCGGCACGGCGACCGCCGAGCGGCTCCTCGTCGAGGTGCGGCACCGGGTGCAGGCGATGCTGCCACCGACGGCCACGCTGGCCCGCTTCGGCGGCGACCAGTTCGCCGTCCTCGTCCCCGGCGTGACCGACACCGACGCCGTCATCGGCCTCGCCGAGGCGATCCACCGGGAGTTCCAGACGCCCTTCACCGCCGACGCCGTGTCCCTCGTGCTCGGCGCCAGCCTCGGGGTGGCCCTCTACCCCGAGCACGCCGCCAGCGCTGAGCTGCTGCTCCAGCGGGCTGACGCCGCCGGCTACATGGCCCGCCAGGAGGGCTCCGGCATCGAGGTCTACACCGCTGAGTCCGACCCCTACGCCCCCCGGCGCCTCGCCCTCGCCGCCGACCTCCGGGAGGCGCTCGAGGCCCAGGAGGTCGACGTCTACGTGCAGCCGAAGGCGTCGCTGGCCGACGGCACGGTCATCGGCGCCGAGGCGCTCGTGCGCTGGACGCACCCGCGGCTCGGGCCGCTCAGCCCGGTCCAGTTCATCCCTGCCGCCGAGCACACGGGCGTGATCCGGCCGCTCACCCAGTACGTCGTCGAGCAGGGCCTGCGCCAGTGCCGCCGCTGGCGAGACGCCGGCTACGACCTGTCGATCTCGGTGAACCTGTCGGCCCGGAACCTCTTCGACAGCCACCTCGTCGAGGACATCGGCCAGGCCATCGAGGACGCTGGCGTCCCGCCCTCGTCGCTCACCCTCGAGCTGACCGAGTCCACCGTCATGGGCGAGTCCCGCCGGTCGATGGCCGTCCTCGAGGGCCTCCACGAGCTCGGGGTCGTGATCTCGGTGGACGACTTCGGCACCGGGTACTCGTCGCTGTCCCACCTCCGCCAGCTGCCGGTCTCGGAGCTCAAGGTCGACAAGTCCTTCGTGCAGACGATGACCACCACCGAGCACGACGCCGTGATCGTGCGAGCCCTCGTCGACCTCGGGCGCAGCCTCGGCCTCGAGACGGTGGCCGAGGGCGTCGAGAGCACCGAGGCGTGGGACCTCCTGCGGGAGATGGGCTGCGACGTGGCCCAGGGCTACCTGCTCAGCCGCCCGCTGCCCGCCGACGGGTTCCTGCGCTGGCTCGAGCGCCAGACCGTGCGCCGCCTCGACCCCTCGGTCGTGCCGCTGCGCAACCGGCGCATCGCCGGCGACGAGCTCTGATCGTCAGACGAGCGGCCAGGGGTAGCGCCGCCCGGTCTCGTCGACCGGGAAGCACGAGGCGGTGACGAGCGCCCGGGTGCGGGTGAGGAGCGCGTCGCGCTCGAGGGGGTCGAGCAGCTCGGCCAGCGCGTCCGGCAGGCCCCGGTCGAGGAGGGCCGCCGCCGACTCCCGGATCCACGCCGGGATCGGGTCGCCGCCGAAGTCCCAGATCACGGTCCGCAGCTTGAACTCGTGGTGGAACATCAGCCCGTGGTCGATGCCGTAGATGCGGCCGTCGCGCCCGAGCAGGACGTGGCCGCTCTTGCGGTCGGTGTTGTTCCCGATGAGGTCGAACGCGCACAGCGCCCGCAGCGCGTCGTGGTGGGCCTCGTCCTCCACGAGCGTGAAGTAGTGCTGCTCGAAGTCGGCGTCGACGAACGCCTGCAGCGAGCCGGGCCCGAGGGGGCCGTCGCGGCGGATCGTCACCGGCACGAGGTCCCAGCCCAGCGCCTCGGCCAGCTCGTAGGCCGCCACCTCGCGCTGGTCGAGCCCGGAGGGGAAGTCCCACAGCGGCCGCTCGGCCCGCCGGGGCTTGTAGATCGCCCGGATCGTCTCGTCGCCCCGGGTCACCTCGCACAGGAACGTCCCGTTGGAGCTCCACGGCATCCGACCGACGATCTCGACGGTGCCCTCCCGCAGGAGCGCCGCCTGGGCGGCCCGGTCGCCACGCGCCCTGCCGTCGAGCATCAGTTCATGCGGGGGCAGGCGTGGCCGTCGGGGTCGATCGGGAGCCCGCAGAAGCGGCACGGCGGTCGGCCGGCGGCCACGAGGGCACGGCCGTGGCGCACGAACGCGCTGGCCTGGGCCCGGGTGAGCCGCACCCGCACGGACGCGGTGGTCGGCTCGAACAGCGGGTCGTCGAGGTCCGGGTCGTCGGGGACCTCGGCCAGCTCCTCCATGACGATGATGATGCGGTCGGCCGGCTCGTCGTAGGCGACGCCGATCGTGCCGACCGTCCACACCGGCTCGACCGGCTCGCTCAGCTCGAGGTCGGCCGGGCTCACGCCGAAGGGGGCGGGCTCGAGGTCGTCGAGCAGCCCGCCGAGGTACTCCGCCAGCGCCGCCACCTGCTGCTTCTCGCACCGCAGGGTCACGACGAGCGGGTCGTCCTTCACCTGCAGGTAGAAGACGCGCTGGCCGGGCGGGCCGACGGTGCCGGCGGTCAGGACATCGGGGCTGGGCAGGTCGTAGCTGGTCACGACGGAGCGAGGGTGCGCAGGTCGTCGGTGGAGTTCACGGCCAGCACGATCGGGCCGTCGGCCCCGTACAGGATCGCGCTGACCGAGCAGGGCGAGATCACGATCCGCTGGAACAGGTCGAGGTGCGTGCCCATGGCCTGGGCGACGGCCGCCTTGATCGGATCGGCGTGGGAGACGGCGACGACCACCTCACCGGGGTGGGCGGCGCGCAGCCGGTCGAGCTCGCCGCAGATGCGGGTCTGCATCTCGGTGAACGACTCGCCGCCGGGGAAGCGGAAGCCGCTCGGGTTGCGCTGCACGCTCCGCCACTCGGGGAGCTTGGACAGCTTCTTCAGCTCGGCGCCCGTCCACTCGCCGAAGTCCGCCTCGAGGAGGCCCTTGGCCCGCTTGACCCGCAGCCCGAGCGCCTTCGCGATCGGGGTCGCCGTCTCGACGGTGCGCTCCAGGGGCGATGCGTACACCGAGAAGGTGCGCCTGCCGTCGGCCAGCGCAGCGATGCGCTGCGCGGCCGCCTCGGCCTGCTGCTGGCCCGTCTCGGACAGGTGCAGGCCGCGGGTGCGGCCGGGCAGCACCTGCCCGGTCGTGGGGGTCTGCCCGTGGCGCACGAGGAGGACGAGCGTGGGCGGTGGGGTGGTGGTGGAGCGAGCACGTGCCATCGTCGGCGCCACGGTACCGGCCCGGGGTGGTCGCTCCGCTCCGTCGGGCTCCGGTGGGTCGCGCCGCCACCGGTAGGTTCCCCCGGATGGCCGAGCCCTCCACCCGCGACCTGCTGGCCGCCGTCGAGGCGGAGGTCGTCGCCTGCCGTGCCTGCCCGCGACTCGTCGCCTGGCGGGAGGCGGTCGCCGCCGAGCGGCGAGCGGCGTTCCGGGACCAGGAGTACTGGGGCCGTCCGGTCCCGGGCTTCGGCGATCCCGACGCCGACGTGATGATCGTGGGCCTCGCTCCCGCCGCCCACGGCGCCAACCGCACCGGTCGGATGTTCACCGGCGACCGCAGCGGCGACTTCCTCTACGCCGCCCTCCACCGCACCGGCTTCGCCAACCAGCCGACGAGCACGAGCCGCGACGACGGGCTCGAGCTGACCGGCGCGTGGATCACGGCGCCGGTGCGCTGCGCCCCGCCGGCCAACAAGCCCACCCCAGAGGAGCGGGACCGGTGCCGGCCCTTCCTCGAGCGCGAGATCGAGCTCATCGACCCCACGGTGTTCGTCGTCCTGGGCGCCTTCGGGTACCAGGTCCTCTGCTCCGTGCTCGGCGTGCGGCCCCGACCGAGGTTCGGGCACGGCATCGAGGTCCCGGTCGGCGACGGGCGCTGGATCCTCGGCAGCTACCACGTGAGCCAGCAGAACACCTTCACCGGCAAGCTCACCGAGCCGATGTTCGACGTCGTCCTCCGCCGCGCCCGCGAGCTCACCACCTCCCCGAGGCAATAGGTCCCGGCGCGCCGCTCTCGAGGCGATGCGACCCACATGCGGGTCGCATCGCCTCAGGCCCGCTGGCGCGGGACGCATTGCCTCGCGCTGGTGCGGTGGGGGTCAGACCTTGGCGGGCTTGGGCGGGTTCTTGGGGAAGTCGACCGCGGTGGCGGGCCAGCGGTCGCGGCTCTTCTGGGCCAGCTTGTTCAGCAGCGCGATCGCGCCCGGGTCCTCGTCGCCGGGGCGGGCGATGATCGACCCGTCGGCGATCATCCGGCTGATGATCTCCCGGCCCAGGTCGGTCCGGACGATCGTGAGCGTCCAGTCGTTGTCCTTGCCGATGCCGCCGGTGGAGATGTCGGCGTGCTCGGCCGCGAAGTCGGGGCAGTGGGTGCAGCCCTCACGGGTCCAGGCGTGGCACTCCTTGAGCGGGATCTCGTGGTAGCTGCCGTCGCGCATCCAGATCTGGAACACGCCCTTGATGTTCATCTTCACGATCTCGGAGCGGGCCAGCCCGTACTTCGTCCAGAAGAGCTCCTCGAAGATCGAGTCGTCGAAGGTCTTCGAGCAGAGCAGCCCGATGTTGAAGACGAACGGCTTGCCGACCTTGCCGATCTTGCGGCTCCACATCACCGGGGGCACCGACGCCTGGCAGCTCATGCCCACCAGCGCCAGCTTCGTGAAGCCCCGCTCCAGCGCCTCGTCGAGGGCCAGCGTGTTCGCGGAGTAGGTGTAGCGGGACCCGGCGGCGGCGAGCACCTCGTCGCGGGTGGCGGCCACGCCGGGGCGGGCCTTCCAGCCGCCGTCGTCGCCCTCGACGAACGACGTGAGCGCAGCCTCGATGTAGCCCTGCTCGAGGGCCCAGATGAGGATCGCCGAGACGAGCCCGCCGTCCTGGCCCATCTTGTGGACCATGTCGTCGCTGGCTCGGGTCAGCAGGATGTCCTGGTAGATGCCCGCCGCCTCCTCCGGCTTGCGGACGCGGGCGAAGAGGTGCTCGTCGGCCATCGGCTCCCAGCCCCGGAAGCGGGGGCAGGCCCGGGTGCACGACGTGCAGCCCTTCTCGCCGTGGATGCAGTTGTCCGGGCCCAGCTCCTCCTCCAGGTGGAAGGGCTTGTAGGCGCCGGGGGCGTGCTCGTAGCCGATCACGTCGTGGGGACAGGCGATCACGCAGCCCGCGCACCCGGTGCAGAGGCCGCTCGTGATGACCTCTGCGTAGAGCTCCTTCCACTGCGCCTGCCAGCGCTCCTTGTTGCCGGCGGACAGCGCGTAGGGGCCGTCGGTGTTGGGCTCCGTGACGGTCATGGCCTGACTCTAGGCACGTGCTCCGCGACGTGAGCCACTCGGGGCCCTGCCGGTTCGACGCCGGCCGCGCGGGCGAGCGAACATGCGCCCCATGGACCTGACCTACCCGCCCGAAGCCGAGGAGTTCCGCCGAGAGATCCGAGCCTGGCTCGAGGAGAACCTCCCGGAGGGCTGGTTCGACGAGGGCTTCGAGATGTCGCCCGACGAGAAGGCCACGTGGGTCGAGACCTGGACCCGCAAGCTCTACGAGGGCGGCTGGATCTGCGCCACCTGGCCGAAGGAGTACGGCGGCAAGGGCCTGACCACGATGCAGGGCGTCGTGCTGGCCGAGGAGTTCGCCCGGGCCCGGGCCCCGATGCGGGCCGACTTCTTCGGCGACACCCTCGTCGGTCCCACGATCCTGCAGTGGGGGACCGAGGAGCAGAAGAAGGAGTTCCTGCCCAAGATCCTCAAGGGTGAGATGCGCTGGTGCCAGGGCTTCAGCGAGCCCGACTCCGGCAGCGACCTCGCCTCGCTCAAGACCACCGCGGTGCTCGACGGCGACGAGTGGGTGATCAACGGGCAGAAGGTGTGGACCACCCAGGCCCAGTTCGCCGACTACTGCTTCCTGCTCGCCCGCACCGACCCGAACGTCAAGAAGCAGGCCGGCATCTCGTACCTGCTCGTGCCGATGAAGCAGCCCGGCGTCGAGGTCCGCCCGATCGTCCAGCCCGACGGCACGGCGGAGTTCAACGAGGTCTTCTTCAACAACGCCCGCTGCCCGAAGGAGAACGTCGTCGGCGGCGTCAACAACGGCTGGGCCGTCGCCAACACCACCCTCGGCTTCGAGCGGGGCCAGTCCGCCACCACCGGCTTCCGTCGCTTCCTCGAGGAGTACGAGCTGATGGTGCAGGCGGCCAAGGCGAACGGGAAGATCGACGATCCGGTCATCCGCCAGCGGCTGATGACGTACTACACGAAGATCCAGATCACCCGGATCAACGGCCTGCGCACGCTCACCGTCGCCGTCACCGGCAAGAAGGACCCGTCGGTCTCGGCCCTCGGCGCCACCAACAAGCTGTGGTGGTCGGAGATGCACCAGCAGGCGATGGAGCTGGCGGTCGACATCTACGGCCCCCAGGCGATGCTCGCCGACTGCGGCCCCGAGTCCGGCTCCTGGCCGGCCACGATGCGGCCGCTCGACCGGGAGGGCTACGTCGTCAGCCCCATGCTGTCTGCGTTCTTCTTCAGCCGCAGCGAGACGATCTGGGGCGGCAGCTCCCAGATCCAGCGCAACATCATCGGCGAGAAGGTCCTCGGCCTCCCGCGCGAGCCCAAGGTCGAGGGCAAGTAGCCCGACCGCGGGTCGCCCCGCCGGGCCGGGCCGCTCCCGGCCGGCGGGGTGACCGCGGGTCGCCGAGCCCGCCTCGGTAGCCTTCCCGAACCCATGGCGGAGACCTCCCCACCCCGCCGCCCGGCCCGGACGTGGCCGCAGCGGCTCGTGCTCCTCGCCGGCGCGACGATCTCGGTGCTGGCCCTCCTGGGCGCGTCCGGCGCCGCCTACTTCGGCCTCCGCCTCTCCCAGATCGACCGGGTCGAGGACATCGACATCGTCGGCGCCGCGCCCGGGGAGCCAGCCAACTTCCTCCTCGTCGGCACCGACAGCCGCGAGGGCCTCGACCCGGACCTGAGCGGCTTCACCGAGGACGGGGAGCAGGGCTGCGACTGCACCGACACGATCATGGTGCTCCGGGTCGACCCGAAGGAGACGACGGCGAGCATCCTGTCGTTCCCCCGGGACCTGCTCGTGGAGATCGCCGGCACCGGCAAGGTCCGGCGCATCAACACCGCGCACGCCGAGGGCGAGCAGGTGCTGATCGACACGATCGAGGAGAGCTTCGGCATCCCGATCCACCACTACGTGGAGGTCGACTTCGTCGGCTTCGAGCGGCTCGTCGACGCCGTCGGCGGCGTGCCCCTCTGGTTCGACGCCCCGGTGCGCGACAGCCACACCGGCCTGTCGGTGTCCGAGCCCGGCTGCCAGGTCCTGGACGGCGACCAGGCCCGAAAGTTCGTGCGGTCCCGCTACCTCCAGTACCTCGACGACGACGGTCGCTGGCGCCAGGACCCCACGGCCGACCTCGGCCGCATCACCCGCCAGCAGATCTTCGTTCGCCGGGCTGTGGCCAAGGCGGTCAGCAAGGGCCTCACGAACCCGGTCACGCTGAACGAGCTCGTCACCGCGGGCGTGCAGAACGTGCGCCTCGACAAGCACCTCGACGCCGGCGACCTGCTGGCCCTCGGTCGGCGCTTCGCCTCCTTCGACGCCGAGACGCTGATCGGCTACAGCATCCCGACCGCGCCGTACCAGACGGCTCGGGGCTACGGCGGCGAGGAGATCCGCCGCCGTGAGGCCGAGCCGATCCTCAACATCTTCCGGGGCCTGCCGCCGGACGCCGTGAGCCCGTCCTCGGTGGAGCTCACCGTGCTCAACGGCTCCGGCCTCGACGGGCAGGCCAACGACGTCGCCGGCGCGCTGGCCGCGATCGGGTTCGTCATCGAGGAGGTGGCCACCGCCGAGGCACCGCTCGCCCGGACGACCGTGCGCTTCGGGGCGGGGGCCGAGCACGCCGCCCGCCGCGTGGCGCTGCACGTGACCGGTGGCGCCGACCTCGTCCTCGACCCGAACCTGCCCGACGGCGCCGTCGTGCTGATCACCGGCGCCGACTTCACCACCGTCCACGACCAGCCCGCTCCCGAGGGCTCGCCGGACGCGCTCCGCAGCACGACGAGCACGACGAGCACCACCGGGCCCAGCGGGTCGGTCGTCACCACGCCGGACGCCACGAGCACCACCACGACGACCGCACCCGAGCCGGTCGGCTACGGCACGGGCGAGCCGCCCCCCGGCGTCAGCTGCTGAGCGAGCCGTCCGCGGCGGCCGGCCGGACCGGACGGAGCGACACGACCGATCCGCCCCGCTCGGCCGCGGCGTGGTCGACCTGGTAGCGGCCGCCACCTTGCTGCTTGGCCCGGTAGAGCGCGTCGTCGGCCCGGCGCAGCAGCGTGTCGGCGGACCGGCCGCGGTCGACGACCACGCCGATCGACGCCGAGACGCGCACCTCCCGGCCGCCGATCGCCATCGGCGGGTCGAACGCGGCCGCGATCCGCTCGGCCAGCTGGCGGGCGCCGTCGAGGGTGCGCACCTCCGGCGCGAGGACCACGAACTCGTCTCCGCCGAAGCGGGCCACCACGTCGCCGTCGCGCACGGCCCGCCGGAGCCGGTCGCCGACCGCGACGAGGAGCTCGTCGCCGGCCTGGTGCCCCATCGAGTCGTTGACCGCCTTGAACTCGTCCAGGTCGAGGAACAGCAGCGCCACCGGCGCCCCCGGCCGGCGGTCGAGCTGCTGCTGGAGCTGGCCGAGGAGGAACGCCCGGTTCGGCAGCTCGGTGAGGTCGTCGTGGAAGGCCTGCCACTCGAGCAGGGCGCGAGCCTCCTGCTCGGCTCGCTCGGCCCGTCGCTGCTCGGTGATGTCGGTGAACGCGACGACCATGGCGGTCATCGCCCCGTCCTCGTCGTGCACCGGCTGGGTGGCGAGCCGGAGGGTCCGCATCTGCCCGTCGGGGCGGACCCAGCCGATCACCCGCTCGGTGACCGGCTCGCCCGTGGTGAGGGTGTGGACGAGCGGCCGCTCGTCGGTCTCGAGCACGCCGCCGTCCTCCGTGAACGAGGTCCACAGCCGGGCCCGCGCCCGCTCGCTGAGCGTCTCGGCGTCGTAGCCGATGATCTCGGCGCCGGCCCGGTTGAGCAGGATCACCTCACCGGTGAGGTCCATCACGCCGACGCCCTGCTCGAGCGCGTCGAGGCTGGCCCGCTGGATGGCCTGGGTGTCGAGGAGGGCCTCCATCGTCCGGACCCGCTCGGACACGTCCTGCAGCTGGGAGATGAAGTGCAGCGGCGTCCCCTCGGCGTCGCGCACGAGCGACACGTCGAGCTGTGCGTGCACCACCGAGCCGTCCCGGCGCAGGTACCGCTTCTCGATCCGGTACCGGTCGTGCTCGCCGCGCAGGGTCTGCTCGAGGAGCTGCACGTCCGCCTCGAGGTCGTCGGGGTGGGTGAGCTCGTGGAAGCGCATGGCCAGCAGCTCGTCGGCCTCGTAGCCCACGAGGGCGCACAGCGCCTCGTTCACCCGCAGGAACCGACCGTCGAGCCCGACGAAGGCCACCCCGATCGGCGCCACGTCGATCGACAGGCGGAGCCGCTCCTCCTCGGCCATCGCCGACGCCAGCTCCGCCCGGAGGCGGCGCTCGATCCGGCGACGTCGCACGCTCCGGGAGGCCACGGTCTCCCATCGGCACCCCGGCGCCGTCGGCCGCGGGTGGTTCGCCAGATGGCGCGCTCGGGTCATGGCTGTCCATGGCCCGAGCGCGCCGGCCGAGGGCGTCGTCAGTCCGTCGGTTCGAGCACGAAGACCGGGATCGTGCGGGTGGTCTTGGTCTGGTACTCGTCGTAGGCGGGCCACACCGCCGTGGCCCGGGCCCACCACTCGGCCCGCTCCTGTGGGTCGTCCACCTCGCGCGCCGCGCAGTCCCGCACCTCGGCGCCGTCCTGCAGGCGCGCCAGCGGCGTCGCCCGCAGGTTGTGCACCCAGCTCGGGTCGGTCGGCGCGCCGCCCTGCGAGCCGATCACCGCGTAGCGGCCCTCGCCGTCGGTCACGCGCACGAGCGGGGTCTTGCGGACCTTCCCGCTGCGCCGGCCGACGGTCCAGAGGATCACCCACTGGTCGCCGACCAGGAGGCTCGCCTCGGTCCCGCCGCTGCGCTCGTACCGCTCGACCTCCTCGGCGATCGGGCCGATCGGGTTGGGCTCGTACTCCGCATCGAAGGGTGACATCGCTCGCCTCCGCTCCTCGTGGCTGGGGTCGACCGGCAGTCTGCTCCACCGACGCGCCGGTCGCGACGGGTCCGAGCGCGACAGAGGCCCCGACCAGGGGTCAGGGCCTCGTGCGGGGCGCCCTCGGCAGGACTCGAACCTGCGCACACGGCTCCGGAGGCCGATGCTCTATCCGCTGAGCTACGAGGGCGTGGGCCGCCGAGCGTAGCGCGCGCTGCCTGCGGTCACCCCAACGGGGATCGGCTTCCCGACCGCGGCAGGTCGCCCGATAGCCTCACGCCGATGCCCACCCGCAGCGTGCTCATCGTCGAGGACGACCCGGTGATCCTCCGGCTCCTCGAGGTGAACTTCGAGCTGGAGGGGCACGAGGTGCTGCTCGCCCACGACGGCGCCGAGGGCCTGGAGCTGGCCAAGGAGCGCCGGCCCGACCTCGTCGTCACCGACGTGATGATGCCGAAGCTGTCGGGGATCGAGCTCGTCGAGTCGCTCAAGGGTGACCCGGCCACCGCCCACATCCCGATCATCCTGCTGTCGGCCAAGGCCCAGACCGCTGACCTCAAGGCGGGCGTGGACGCCGGGGCCGACGACTACATCACCAAGCCCTTCGAGCCGCTCGACCTGCTCGACCGGGCCAACGCGCTCCTGTCCCGCTGACCGACCCCCACAAGGCCTGCCGTGATCCGTGACTCCCTGACCGCCGCGCTCCGCTCCGCTCTCGCCGCCGCGGGCATCGACGCCCCCGCCGCGATCCACCTGGAGCGACCGGCCCGGCGCGAGCACGGCGACTGGTCCTCCAACGTGGCGCTCGCCACCGCGAAGGCCCACGG
>Ga0182741_1005025_pt1 | contig 12559 bp, 10 predicted proteins | sample eDN5th37CBELigOP_FD_128874 | JGI IMG/M metagenome (GOLD analysis project Ga0182741, IMG submission 128874) | Enriched Organic Plus compost microbial communities from Emeryville, California, USA - eDNA 5th pass 37_C BE-Lig OP (version 2) (version 2) ...
TCCGCACCGGCGCGGCGGAGAAGGGTCGCGACGGCTGCCGCGTGCCGCTGCCGTGGGAGGCCGACGCACCCGCGTTCGGCTTCTCCCCCACCGGCGCCACCTGGCTGCCGCAGCCTGCGGACTGGGGCGGCTTCGCCGTCGACGCGCAGAAGGGCGTGCCGGGCTCGACCTACGAGACCTACCGCACCGCGCTGCGGCTGCGCCGCGACTTCCGGCTCGGCACCGGCTCGCTCGCGTGGGTCGACGGGCTGCCCGACTGCACCGCCGAGCGCGTGCTCGCCTTCACCAACCGCGAGCTGCTCGTGCTGGCCAACCTCGGCGCGGAGGCCGTCGCGCTGCGCGACGTCGAGGTGCTGCACGCCAGCGGCCCGCTGGGCGGCGGGCTCGACGGCGAGGTGCTCGTGCCGCACGACACGACCGTGTGGGCCCGGCTGCGTCGCGACGACGCCGAGCGGGACTGACCCGCCCGGCGGCCGCGACGCCGTCGACCCGCGAGGCGCGGGACGCCGTCAGCCCTTGACGGCGCCGGCGACCAGCCCACCCACGATGTAGCGCTGCAGGAACTGGAACAGCACGACGATCGGGATCGAGGCGATCACCGCACCGGCGGCGAAGATCCCCCAGCGCGCGTCGAACTGCCCGGACACGAACTGGTAGAGCCCGACGGCGACCGTCAGCTGGTCCTGCTGCGTCAGCACCACGCGGGCGATGATGAAGTCGCTGAAGGAGCCGACGAACGCGAGCAGCGCCACGACCGCCAGCACCGGCGCGACCAGCCGCAGGATGATCGTGAAGTAGATACGGCTGTGCGAGGCGCCGTCGATGCGCGCCGCCTCGTCGAGCTCCCGCGGCACCGAGTTGAAGAACCCGTACATGAGGAACGTGTTCGCGCCCAGCGCGCCGCCGAAGTAGACCGCGATCAGCGCGGCCTTGCTGTTGAGACCCAGCAGCGGCACCGCGTGCCCGAGTGCGAGCAGCAACAGCAGGATCGCGACGAACGCCAGCAGCTGCGGGAACATCTGCAGCAGCAGCAGGAACGTGAGCGTGCCGCGGCGGCCACGGAAACGGAAGCGGGAGAACGCGTATGCGGCCGCCGACGCCATCAGCACGGTGCCGACCGAGGACACCCCGCCGATGATCAGCGAGTTCGCCATCCACGTCCAGAACAGGGTGTCGAACAGGGCGTCGTACTGGACTGTGGTGACCGAGGTGAACAGCCCCGAGGTGCCGCTCAGCGTGCCGCGCGAGGACAGCGACGCCGAGAGCACGAACACGATCGGGAAGATCGCGTAGAGGATCGCCGCCACGGCGATCAGGTAGCGCCACGACAGCTCGCGCCACCACCGCACCCGCTGGGCCTGCTGCCGGGAACCGGTCGTGTCGACGACGGCCATCTCAGAGCACCTCCTCGAGCTTGCGGGTCTGTCGGAAGCCGAGCCAGGACACCAGGCCGACGATCAGGAAGATGACGATCGACATCGCGGCGGCCAGCCCGTACTGCTTCGTGCCCGCCACCACGGCCACCTTGTAGACGACCGAGATGAGGATGTCGGTCTCCCCCAGCGCCAACGGGTGGCCGGGGATGTTCGGCCCGCCCTCGGTCACGAAGTAGATGAGGTTGAAGTTGTTGAAGTTGAAGGCGAACGAGGCGATCAGCAGCGGCGCCACCGAGATCATGAGGAGCGGCAGCGTGATCGAGCGGAACTGCCGGAACGCGCTGGCGCCGTCGAGCCGGGCCGCCTCGTAGACGTCGCCCGGCACGGCCTGCAGCGCGCCGGTGGCGATGAGGAACATGTACGGGAACCCCAGCCACAGGTTGACCGCGATGATCGAGAACCGCGCCAGCCACTCCTCGGTCAGCCACGGGATGTCGGCGCCACCCAGGATCGTCGAGTTGATGAAGCCGTACGGGTTGTTGAGCATGCCGCGCCACACCAGTGCCGCCAGGAAGCCCGGGAACGCGTAGGGCAGGATCAGCAGCGACCGGATCACCTTGCGGCCGCGCACCCCCGGGTGGTTGAACGTCATCGCGAGGAACAGCCCGAGGAAGAACGTCGTCGCGACCGACAGGAACGCGAACGCGAACGTCCACGCACCGGCCTGCAGCAGCGCGCTGCTGATACGGCTGTCGGTCAGCATCCGCTGGAAGTTCTCGAACCCGACCGTCACCGGCCAGCCCGGCGTGAGCCGGGAGCCGTCCGGAGCGGCGAAGAAGCCGCGGTCGTTCGGCGTGTAGACGATGTCGGTGGTGAGGTCGGTGAAGGTGTCGGTCGCCTCGTCGTAGCTGTAGCGCGGCGACGACTGGAAGCCGACCGAGCCGGTCTGGGTCCGCACCCAGCCGTCGGCGGGGTCGTCCGAGAAGGGCACCCGCAGCGCCGTCACCTCGCTCTGCACCTCGAGGATCTGGCCGAGGTTGAGCACCGTCCAGCCGGGCACCTCTTCGGGCGCACCGTTGCCGCCGACGGTCGCGCCGCCGACCGGCTCGAGCGGCTCCTCGGCCGTCCCTGCCTGGACGACGCCGTCGACGACGACGGCGAACCCCAGGTCGCCGGCCTCGTCACGGACGACGGCGAGCGGCAGGTCGGCCGCGCCCTCCACGCGCACGTCGCCCGTGCGCAGGATCTGCTCGATCGCCTGGTCCTTGCGGATCGTGTTCTCGGAGCCGTAGTTGGTGAACGCGATGTAGGCCGTGTAGCCCATCGTGAACACCTGGTAGACCAGCAGGAAGACGATGCCGGGCAGCAGGTACTTGGCGGGCACCATGCGACGGCTGACGTAGACCCAGTTGACGACGACCAGCAGCACGGCGGTGAAGCCGAGGATCGCCCACTCCTGGACCATGAGGGCCGAGTACGCGGCGTACAGCAGGCCGGCGTTCAGCAGCGCCATCACGGCGAGCTTGACGACCCACCAGCGGTTCAGCTCGCGGGCGTGGGAGGTGGTGGCCCGTGGCGGGGTCTCCGACGGGGCGACGGTGCTCATCGAGTCTCCTGGGTCAGGCGCGACGTCGCGCGAGACGGGCGGCCGGCTCCGCCCGGTGCAGGTGGACCGTGCCCCCGAGGCGCGGTGCGGCGTCCCGGGGGCACGGTCGGAGCATGCAGGGCATGCCCGAGGGCGTCAGCCGATCGCGCCCTGGATGTTGTCGACCATGGTCTGCCAGGCGGCCTCCGGGTCGCTGGCGTCACCGGAGATGATGTCGGCCTGGGTGGTGCCCCAGAAGTCCCACACGGCGCCCATCTGCCGCAGGGAAGGCATCGGGACGCCGACCTCGCCGGCGGCGGCGAAGCCCTCGACGATCGGGTCGTCGGCCGCGATCGCGTCGGCGGCCTCGGTCAGCGCCGGGATGCGGCCACCGGACTCGTAGAGCGCGGTGTGCACCTCGAGGGTGGAGACGTAGTCGAGCAGGAAGGTGTTCGCCAGCAGCGCGTTCTCCGACTGCGCGTTCACGAAGAAGCCCTGCACGCCCACGAACGGGGCGGCGGTCTCACCACCGGCCGACGGCACCGGCAGCACCGAGACCTCGAGCCCGGCGTCGGTGAACGCCGAGATGTTCCACGGGCCCGTCACGATGAACGGGGCCTCGCCGTTGGCGAACTTCTCCTTGGCGATGTCCGCGGTGATCGCGGTGTCGAGGATGCCCGAACCGTTCGAGCCGTTCTCGGCGAGCCAGTTCGCGAAGGCCGCACCGGCCTCGCCGCCGAGCGCGAGCTCGGGCAGGTAGGAGCCGGACTCGTCGGTCGCGAAGACCGGCGCCCCGAAGGAGGTCTGGAACGGGTACATGTGGTACGCGTCGCCCGCGTCGCCCTGCTGGAGCAGGAAGACGTGCTCGCCGCCGGCGGCCTCGCCGGCCTCGACCATCTCGTCCCACGTGGTGGGGCTGGCGTCGGTCATGCCGTCGTTGCGGACGAGCGCGATGTTCTCGATGCCGTACGGGACGCCGTAGTTGGCGCCCTCGTAGCTGAAGGCGTTGACGGCGACCTCGGCGAAGCCGTCCGCGGTGGCGCCCAGGTCGATCGGCGCGACGACGCCGCTCGAGACGAGCTCACCGGTCCAGTCGTGCGCGCCGACGATGATGTCCGGGCCTTCACCCGTGGGGGCCTGCGCCAGGAACTCGGGACGGATGTCGTCGAAGTTCTTCTGGACGATCTCGATCGTGATGCCGTTGTCGGCCTCGAACTGGGCGGCGACGTCGGCGAGCGGGCCCGCCCGCAGCTCGTCGGCCCAGATGGTCAGCGTTCCGCCGGCGGCGGGGGCGCTGGTCTCCTCGCCGGTGGCGTCGTCGGTCGTGGGGTCCTCCCCGCCGCCGCCACCGGAGCATGCGGCGAGAGCCAGGGTCAGGCCCGAAGCCGCAGCGATCATGATGCCTCGACGCATCTGTCACTCCTGTTGTTCGTGAGCTCGGCCGCAAACGCGTCCTTGGCGTGCGGCCCTTGGCGAGAACCGTACGCCGGAGTCTTTCGGGATGCAAGATCTTGCTGTAACTTTCAGAACGCCGTTGCAGGACGAGGAGGTCGGGTGTGAGCACCCCCAGCACGAGCAGCCGGACACGGTTGACGGACCTGGCCGAGCTGGCGAACGTCAGCACGGCCACCGTCTCGCGCGTCCTCAACGGCAAGCCCGGCGTCGCCGCCGAGACCCGCCAGGCGGTGCTGCAGGCGCTCGACCTGCTCGGCTACGAGCGCCCCGAGCGGTTGCGAGGCCGTTCCAAGGGCCTGGTGGGCCTGGTCGTGCCCGAGCTCACCAACCCCGTGTTCCCGCTGTTCGCGCAGCGGATCGCGTCGAACCTGGCGACAGCCGGCTACACGCCGCTGCTGTGCACGCAGGTGCCGGGCGGCACCACCGAGGACGAGTTCACCGAGATGCTCCGCAACCACGGCGTCGAGGGGATCGTGTACGTCTCCGGTCTCCACGCCGACCGGCAGGCCGGCCACGAGCGCTACCAGCGGCTGCGCGCGGACAACCTCCCGATCGTGCTCGTCAACGGCTACCTCGACGACCTCGACGCCTCCTTCATCTCCGCCGACGACGGCGAGGCGATGCGTCTCGCGGTGCGCCACCTGACCTCGCTCGGGCACCGCCGCATCGGTCTCGCGGTCGGCCCGCACCGCTTCACCCCGGTCGTGCGCAAGATCGAGGGGTTCGCGCAGGCGCTGCGCGCCGCGCTCGACGTCGACGACCCCGAGGAGTGGGTCGCGACGTCGCTGTTCACGCTCGAGGGCGGCCAGGCGGCCGCCTCGGACCTGCTCGACCGCGGCTGCACCGGCATCGTCTGCGCCTCGGACGTGATGGCGCTCGGCGCGGTGCGCGCCGCCCGCAGCCGCGGCCTCCACGTCCCCGACGACGTGTCGGTCATCGGCTACGACGACTCGCCCCTCATCGCGTTCACCGATCCCCCGCTCACGACGATCCGGCAGCGCGTCGAGGAGATGTCGGCCGCCGTCGTCCACGCCCTGCTCACCGAGATCGACGGCGCCACGGCGCCGCGCACCGAGCTCGTCTACGCCCCCGAGCTCATCGTGCGCGGGTCCACCGCCCCCGCCCCCTCCTGATTTCACCGCACTTTGCAACACACCCCGGTTTCACCGCACTTTGCAACTGGCCCCGGTTTCACTGCACTTTGCAACAAGGTCGGGTCACCCGTGCTGCGTAGCGCGCGATGCGGTCGCGTGCCTATCCACAGGTAGCCCGCGCTGCACCGCCGTCCACAGCAGGGGTCGGACGCCTGAGAACCTCACGGCGGGGTGGCGTAGTCATCCTTCGATGAGCGACGCCGTCCTTCACCACCTCGGCCGTGAGACCTCAGGAGTCTTCACGCCCGCCATGGCCGCTGCCGCCGGAATCCCTCGCGTCGGCCTGACGAGGATGCGACGCGCCGGCCTCGTCTCCCGCGTCTGCGGACTCGGCCACGTCGCGGGCAGCGGACGTCCGACGATCGAGCAACGCGCAGTGGCCGCGTGCCTGACCTGGCCCGACGCCGTCGTGTGCGAGCGCACCGCCGCCATCCTCCACGGGCTGCTCGGGGCCGAGCATGACGACGGGCTGACGCACGTCCTCGTCCCGAACGGTCGGCGACCCTTTCGTGGGCTCGCCACCCACTACTGGAGCGTCCGACCGACCGAGGTCGAGAGGCGCGGCGCGATCGCTCTGACGGATGGGCTGACAACGCTCGCCGACTGCCTCGGTCGCTTCGACGACGTCGACGCCTGGGGTCTGCTCGCCTGGCTCGCCACCCGAGACCGGATCACGGCTGACGACGTCGAGGCCCAGATCGCCGAGCGATACCACCTGTACGGCGTCCCACGGCTGCGCTCGATGGCCGCCGCGCTGCGTCGAGGTGCCGTCAGCGCAGCAGAGGTGGAGCTGCACGAGTTCCTCGATCGGTGCGGCTTCACCGGCTGGGCGGGCAACCAGAAGATCTGGCACGCGGGCACGATCGTGGCGAACGCCGACGTGCTCTTCGCAGAGGAACGCCTCGTCCTGGAGTTCGACGGTCGGCTTGCGCACCCGCGCGAGCGAGGTCGCACGACGCCCCGCCAGCGGCGCGACGACCAGCGCGACCGCCTGCTGCGTGCCCTCGGTTATCGGGTGATTCGCATCAGGTGGGAGCAGCTCGTGTTCCGGCCTGACCTCTTGCGACGCCTCATCGAGGACGCGCTCTCGGCCGCACGCGAAGCTGTCGGATAGCACCGGGCGGATGTCTCCCAGGCGTCAGCACGGCGGCGGACGTTTGTCTGAAAGTACGGTCACACACTTGGGATGTTCCAAAGTGCGGTGAAACCGCGGAGTGTTCCAAAGTGCGGTGAAAGTGGGGCGGGGCGTGAGGGGCGGGCGTCAGGGGCGGGCGAGCGCGAGGGCGTGGATCGCGAGGGCGGAGACGGGGGCGACGGTGGCGGTGACCGTCCCGTCGTCGGCGACCTCGACCGTCTCCCCCGCGCACGCGCCGTCGACCATCGGGCCGGCGACGACGTCGCAGTAGGTGCCCGGGGCGAGCGACGTCGACCAGGTGCCCTCGTACGGCTCCTCGGCCTTGTTGACCACGACGAAGCCGGCGTCGCCGCGGCCGAAGGCGATCTGGCGGGTGTCGTCCCACCAGTCGGTGACCGGCTCGCCGTGGGTGGCGTCGTGGAAGCCGACCATGCCCGCCACCGCCGGCCAGGCGTGCGTGCACACCCACTCCCCCTCGGACCGCCCGACGGCGGGACCCACCTCGGCCGGGCACGTCGCGTCGATCACGGCGCCGTCGGCGTCCTGGGGCGGGCCGGCGTCGCGGTCGGAGAAGGCGTAGCCGGAGTAGACGACCGGGGTGCCGTAGTCGGTCGCGAGCAGCAGCACGTTCGCGAGCGCGTACGTGGCGCCGTCCTCGGCGGTCAGCGTGCGCCCGTTGCGCTCGGTGTCGTGGTTGTCGACGAAGGTGACCGCGTGCTCGCCGTCGAGCATGGCGACCGAGCCGAGGTCGGCGAAGACCCGCAGCGACCCGCCCTGCAGCATCCCGACGAGGTTCTCGCCCCACGCGAACTCGTAGACGAGGCCGGCGTCGACGTAGTGCTCGGGGGCGATCGGCTCGCCCGCGCCGCGGATGACCTCCTGCAGGATCGCGACGTCGTCGGGCAGGTCGGCGACGATCGCGGCGACGTCCTCGGGCGGCATGTGCTTGGCGGCGTCGATGCGCAGGCCGGTGACTCCCAGCGAGACGAGGTCGGCGAGGTAGGCCCTCAGCCGTTCCCGCACGCGCGGCTCCTCGGTGCGCAGGTCGGCCAGGTTGACCAGCTCGCACTCGCGCACCTGGAGGCTGTTGCGGTAGTCGGCGATGTCGCCGTCGGGTGTGAGCCCGCAGCGGTGGAAGTCGTCCTCGGTCCAGATCCCGGGGTACTCGTAGTGGCGGTAGCTCGACCCCGCCCAGCCGGTGGCGACCTGCTCGTCGTCGCCGATCCCGGTCATGTGGTTGACGACGGCGTCGGCGTAGACCGCCACGCCCGCCTCCTCGCACCGCTGCACCATCGTGGCGAACTGCTCGCGCGTGCCGAGCCGCGACTCGACGAGGTAGGAGACCGGCTGGTACGCCGTCCACCACTCCTCCCCCAGCACGTGCTCCTGCGGCGGCGACGTCATCACCCAGCCGTACCCGGCCGGGCCGAGGGTGCGCTCGCACTCCTCGGCGATCGCGTCCCACGTCCACTGGAACATCTGCACGCCGACGACGTGCGGCCCGTCCTCGCGCTCCGGCGCGTCGCTCGTGCAGGCCGCGGCGCCGAGCAGCGTGGCGAGCGCGACGGCGGTCGCGGCAGCGCGACGTCGTGCGGTCACGGCATCCTCCGTCCGGCGGGTGCCGCTCACCCTATGCGCGAGCACACCCCAGCGAGGTGGCACGCGAGCGCCCAGCGCGCCGTGCGCCGGTGGTCGTCAGGGCAGCAGCGTAGGGAGCAGGGGCCGCACGAGGTCTCGCGCCCGGGACTCGGGCGGGTCGGGCGTGTCGGCGCCCTCGGCGAAGTAGAGCAGGAAGCCCTGCTGGAAGCAGGCACCGACCAGCAGCGCGGCCACCGCGGCGGTGTCGGCGCCTGAGGCGACCCGACCGAGGGCGCGTTCCGCGTCGAGGTACTCGGTGACCTGCCGGACCGGCACGTGCGGGCCGGCCCCGTAGGCGCGCAACGCCTCGCGCGTGGCGACCATCAGGGATGGCTGCGCGACCATGGACGCCATCATGGGGAACGCTCGCCGGTAGAACCGCAGCCCGTTGTGCGCCACCTCGACGAGGTTGGACTCGACGGACCCGTCGCCAGGCTCACCTGCCACGGAGAACGCGGGCATCCGCTCCTTGAGGACCAGCATCAGCAGCTCGTCCTTGTCGCGGAAGTGCTTGTACAGCAGCGCCTCGGAGTACCCCGCGGCGCGGGCGATCTCGCGGGTGGTGGCGCGGGCGGCGCCGCGCTCGCGCATGACGTGCTCCGCCGCGTCCAGGATCCGCTCTCGCGTGCTCATCCTGCTCCGGGCACGTCGTCAGCGTCGCGGGCTGAGACCGCACGGCCGCTGCCCGGCGCCGCGGCGCCCTCTCAGTCCTCGAACACCTCGCGGCCCGGGTAGTGCGGCTTGATCTCGCGGTTGACGAAGGACCCGATCGAGGGCGCCGCCAGCAGCGCCCGGTGGACCGACGGCGGCACGAGCGAGTACCGGTAGACGTCGCCATGGGCGTACTCGATCTCGAGCTCGTTGGTGGCGGGGTCGTAGCCGACGGCGCTCACCGCCGACGACTGCACCGGTTCACGCCGCACGGGTTCAGCGTGCGCCACCCGGGCGCCGACGGGCAAGAGGTGGCAGGATCGCGCCGAGCCCGCGCCGGAGCAGGAGGTTCGTCCATGGCCGACCCGATCGAGCAGTCGACCGCCGCCGAGGGGGCGCCGCGCCCCGACGGCGCACCGGTGCGCCGGACCCCGCCGTGGCGCTACGCGCTGGGCATGTTCGGCACGTCGATCCCGATCAACATGATCAAGGGGTCGATGATCCTGTTCTACGTCGACATCCTCGGCCTGGACGTGCGGGCCTACGGGGTCGTCATGGTGATCTACGCCGTCATCGACGCGATCGACAACCCGCTGCTCGGTCACCTCTCGGACGGCACGCGCACGCGCTTCGGGCGACGGCGGCCGTGGCTCGTGATCGGTGCACCGCTGCTGGCCGCGTCGATGATCGCGTTCTTCTCCGCGCCCACGTCGTTGGAGGGGATGTCGCTCGTGCTGTGGTTCGCGGTGTTCGCGATCCTGTGCGAGGCGTTCGACTCGATGCTCAACGCGAACTACGGCGCGCTGCTGCCCGAGCTGTTCCCGCAGGAGAAGGACCGCGCGGTCGCCAACGGCCTGCGCCAGGGCTTCCAGCTGGTGGCGCTGATCGTCTCGCTCGCCGTCACGCCGCTGCTCACCACGCGGGTCTTCGGCACCGAGACGACCACCGAGGGCTTCCGCACCACCGCGATCATCTACGGCGCGGTCGCGGTCGTCGTCATCGTCGTCATGGCGCTGGGCGCGCGTGAGAACCCGCGCTACGCCGCGACGGAGCGCCCGCCGTTCCTGCCGAGCGCGCTGGCGATCCTGCGCAACCCGCTGTTCTGGAAGGTCGGCCTCATCGGCGCGTGCTACGCGATCCCGATGGCGCTGGTGCTCTCGGGCGTGCAGCTGTTCGTCCGCTACTCCCTCGACCTGCCGGTCGCGAACGCGCTGTACCTGCAGGGCATGGTCATCGTGGTCTCGGCGATCGGCCTGGCCGTCTGGACCCGGGTGGTGGCCCGCAAGGGTGCGCTGTGGACCTGGCGGCTCGCGTTCCCGCTGCTGTGCCTGAGCTTCGTGGCGCTGTTCTTCGCACGCGACCTCGTCACCGGCGTGCTCGCGGGCGCCGTCGTCGGGGTCGGCTGGTCGGGGATGCTGGCGACCAACGACCTCATCGTGGCCCGTGTGCTCGACGGCGACGCCGTGCGCCACGGCACCCACCGCGAGGGCCTGTTCCTCTCGGCGTTCGGGTTCTTCGGCCGGCTCAACGGTGTCGTCACCGGTGCGGCGCTCGCCTCGCTGGGGATCTTCTTCGGCTACACCTCCGGCGACGACCCGGGCAACGACCCCGGCACCGCGTTCCGCGTCTACATGTGCGTCTACCCGTTCGTGCTCACGCTGATCGGGTCGGTCGCCGCCCGGTTCGTGCACGTGCCCGAGCAGACCCCGCCGGAAGCCGTGGAGCCGGCGCCCGCGACGCCGTGACGCGCCGGCTCGTCGTCACCGCCGACGACCTCGGCCGCGACCCCGCCACCGACGCCACCGTGCTCGGCCTGCTCGCCGCCGGGCGCGTGACGGCGACCACGCTGCTGGTCGTCACGCCGCACGCGGCCGCCGCGGCCGAGGCGGCGACCCGGCTCGGGGTGACGCCGCGGCTGCACGTCGCCCTCACCAGCGAGGGCGGGCTGCCGCCGTGGTCGCCGCTCAGCGGCGCCCCGTCGCTGCACGACGGCGGAGGTCAGCTCCCCGCGGACCCGCAGGTCCTCGACGCGCACGCGGTCGAGACCGACGTGCTCGCCGAGCTCGACGCCCAGCTGGCGTGGATGCACGAGCGCGGTCTGCACCCCTGGGGCGTCGACTCCCACGCCGGCACCCTGTACGGACTGGCGGGGCGGTCGTGGCTCGGGCCGGCGCTGTGGTGGTGCGGGTCCGCCGGGCTGGCGTTCCGGCTCCCCCGCGACCTGCGGCCCTACCTCGGCGGACCACCCGCGCCGGAGCTGGCACGACGGCACGAGGCCGCCGTCGCCCTCGCCGACGAGCTCGGGGTGCCGCTGCCCGCGGCGATGCTGACCAACCGGCGGACCGCCGCCGAGCTCGGCGACTACGAGGCGCTGCGCGATCACCTGGTCGCCGCGCTCGACGACCTGCCCGACGGCGTCAGCGAGCTCTTCCTGCACCCCGCCGAGGGGCTGCCCGGCGAGGCGGGGCGCACCCGCGCGTGGGAGGCACGGCTGCTCCGCGACCCGGCCTGGTGGGACGCGGTGTCCCGCGCCGGGGTCGAGCTGGTCCACGACTGGCAGGACGCGCACGGCTGATCGCGCCGCCCGTCCCGCGGCGGCTCAGCCGCCGGAGACGCTGAGCTCGGCCTCGGCGAGCATCGCCCGCAGGCCCTCGTCGATGCCGCGGTGGTCGAGCCACCCGTCGGGCACCGCGGGGCGCTTGGGGCTGCCGGCCCGCCCGCGCTGACCCTCGGCCGCCGCACCCGGGTAGGGCTGGTCGAGGTCGAGCGCGGCGAGCCGGTCGTCGAGCTCGGCGAGGCTGCTCACCAGCCCGAGCGCGGCCCGAGCCTCGCCCCCGACGACGTAGCCCTTGAGGTACCAGGACATGTGCTTGCGCAGCTCCCGCAGCGCGCGACCCTCGTCGCCGAAGTGCTCGACGTGCAGCTCGGCGTGCCGCCGGATGACGGCCGCGACCTGCCGCAGCCCGGGCCGCACCCGCAGGTCGGAGCCGGCGAAGGCCGCCACCAGGTCGGTGAACAGCCACGGCCGTCCCTGGCAGCCGCGCCCGACGACGACGCCGTCGCACCCGGTCTGCGCGACCATCGCGAGCGCGTCCTCGGCCGACCAGATGTCGCCGTTGCCGAGCACCGGGATGTCGGTGACGGCCTCCTTGAGCGCCGCGATCGCGTCCCAGCGCGCGGTGCCGGAGTAGTAGTCGGCGGCGGTGCGGGCGTGCAGCGCGACGGCGGCGACGCCCGCGTCCTGCGCCCGCAGCCCGGCGTCGACGTAGGTGAGGTGGTCGTCGTCGACGCCCATCCGCATCTTCACCGTCACGGGCACACCGGCCGGCGCGGCCTCCTCGACGGCTCCGGTGACGATCGCGCCGAACAGCTCCTGCTTCCACGGCAGCACCGCGCCGCCGCCCTTGCGGGTGACCTTCGGGACCGGGCAGCCGAAGTTGAGGTCGATGTGGTCGGCGCGGTCCTCGGTGACGAGCATCCGCACCGCCGCGCGCACCGTGGCCGGGTCGACGCCGTAGAGCTGGACCGAGCGGACCTTCTCGCCCTCGTCGTGGCTGATGATCCA
>Ga0182741_1005026_pt1 | contig 12558 bp, 11 predicted proteins | sample eDN5th37CBELigOP_FD_128874 | JGI IMG/M metagenome (GOLD analysis project Ga0182741, IMG submission 128874) | Enriched Organic Plus compost microbial communities from Emeryville, California, USA - eDNA 5th pass 37_C BE-Lig OP (version 2) (version 2) ...
CGACCTCGTGATCGATGCGGATCGCGCCGCGAGCCGCGAGCTTCCGGATCACCTCGTTCGAGAACCCCAACTGCTCCACGAGGTGCGCGACATCGCTCCGTCCGCCAAGGCGCTCGAGCACCTCGTAGAGCTCGCGCTGGCGCTTCGCGCGGGCGAAGAGCCGGTCACGTTCCTGGAGCGAAGGCAGCTCCGTGGCCAGCGTGGCGACCCGCCGCGTCTTGGGAGCCGGCCTCGGCGCCGCTGCCCCGGTCAGGAGCGCCGGCAGTACGCAGCGCACCACGAGCCCGATGGGCACCACGTAGTAGTCGGCGATCCAGCGGCAGAGGGCGAGCATCGATTCGCCCAGCGCCGGAGTGGCGTCGGGAACTTCGATGATGGAGCGCGGCGACTTCACCCCTTCGCCGTCGCTCGGACCGAGACAGATCCCTATGGCCTTCCCCCGGCGCAGAGGGACCACCACGCGGGAGCCGGGCAGGAGCGGGTTGCCCGGCTCTCCCCTCACCAGGTAGGTGAAGGTGCGATGGAGCGGGAGCGGGAGCGCGACCTCTACGAGTCGCTCCGCGCTCATGCCTTCTCTACACCGAGTCCCGGCCCGCTAGGAATCGAGATCTTCCCCCCCTCGATGTTCGCCCCCCTGTACGGGTCGTTGGCCAGGAGAGCGGCGCCATCGAGGTCGGCGTAGTCGAGGAGCGGCGAGAGGTGCGCCGCGGCGCTGATGCCGAGGCTGGTCTCGATCATGCACCCCATCATCACCAGCATCCCGTGCGCGCGCGCCGTGGCCACCATCTTCTGCGCCTCGCGCAGGCCGCCGCACTTGGAGAGCTTGATGTTGATCCCATCCACCGCGCCCTCGAGACGCGGGATGTCGCTCGCCACGAGGCACGATTCGTCGGCGATGATGGGCAGCGGCGAGCGCTCGCGCACGAAGCGGAGCCCCCGAACGTCGTGCGGCGGCAACGGCTGCTCCACGAACTCTATGCCGTAGTCCAGCAGCCGCTCGATGGTCGCCACGGCGCGCTTGGGCGTCCACGCCGCGTTGGCATCCACGCGCAGCGTCTTGTCCGGAGCTTCCTCGCGGATGACGCGCACTATCTCCTCATCGCGGTCGGTGCCCAACTTCACCTTGAGGATCGGATACTGCGCGGCCTCCTTCACCTTCTGCCGCAGCTCGGCTTCGCTGCCGATTCCGATCGTGAAGCTCGATAGCGGCGCACTCGCGGGATCGAGCCCCCACATCCTGTAGAGAGGCACGCCCAGCCGCCTGGCGGCCAGGTCGTGCAGGGCCGCGCTCACCGCGCTCCGCGCGGCGCCGTTGAAGCGCACCACGCGAGCGAGCTCCGCTTCGATCGTCTCGAGCGACCACGGATCGGCACGGTCGAGCACCGGCGCGAGCTGCGCCAGGATCGCGGGCACGGTGTCCGCCGTCTCGCCGTAGAAGCGGCTGGGTGCCGCCTCGCCCCATCCCCAGCAGCCGTCGCTGTCGGTGATCCGGACGGTTACCAGGCGCCACTCGCTGGAGCCGCCGCGCGCGATGGTGAAAGCGTGCTTCGTCTGAACCGCGACTATCTCGTGGGTGAGTTTCATGATGACGTGGGGGTGATGCCGAGTCGGCGGGCAATGCGCGCGGCTCGATGCTCGTCTGGTCCGCGCACGGGAGAGAGAAAATCTATCACCGCGTCGGCCAGTTCGTTGCCCCGCTGGTAGCGCTCGGCGGGGTTCTTCTGCAGGCACTTCATGGTGATCGCCGCGAGCGCCGGGGGAGTGCGCGAATCCACCACATCCGGCGAGGCAGCCGTCTCGTGGACGTGCTTGTAGCCGATGGAGTACGAGTCGGCGCCGTCGAAGGGCGGGAAGCCCACCAGCATCTCGTAGAGCATCACGCCCAGCGCGTAGATGTCGCTGCGGCCGTCCACGAGCTTCCCCATCGCCTGCTCCGGCGACATGTAGTGCGGCGTGCCCATCGCGCGGCCGGTGGCCGTGAGCCGGTTGTGGAAGCGCGCCGTGGCTATCCCGAAGTCCGTGATGAGCGCGTTTCCATCTTCGTCGAAGAGGATGTTGTCGGGCTTCACGTCGCGGTGCACCACCCCGTGGCGGTGCGCGTGATCCAGCGCCACGGCCACCTGCGCGCTGATGGCGCACGCCAGCTCGGGTGCCACCGTGCCACTCTTCACTATCATGTCGGCCAGCGATCCGCCGGGCATGTACGGCATCACCAGATACACGGTGGACTCCAGATCACCGTAATCGAGGATGGGACAGATGTACGGATGGACGAGCTGCGCCGCCGCCTCCGCCTCGCGGCGGAAGCGCTCGCGCATCTCGGCGTCGCGCGCCAGGTGCGGCAGGAGGACCTTCATCACCACCGGCCGGCCGAGCCGCGCGTGCCGGGCGGCGTAGACGCTGGCCATCCCCCCGGTGGCGAGGCGCCGGTAGACGCGGTAGTGCCAGCCCGCGCTCCGGCGGAGCTGGTCCATCTCCTCGTCGGGACGCTCGCGCGGAGCGTCGGTCAGCTCGGGGAGCTCGGACGCGCAGCGGGTGCAGGTGACGCCAGCGCTTCGGTTCCAGGTGCCGCAGTCGGGACAGAACATGGTTCTTCAGGATCCGAAGTCCAGGCGGACGAAATCGTAGGGTGGCCAGGGGCCGGTCTTGGCGCAGACGAGCTCCGTTCGCCTGCGCGTCTCCGCGCGCACCTGCTCGGCAAACTCGCTCCACCGCGCCTGCTCGATGAGGAACGCGCCGCTCAGTATAGTCGACGGGAGGCGCAACGGGAGTTCGACGGCGGCCACGGCGCAGCGGCGCAGGAGCCGCAGGCATTCGGCCGCCGAGAGCTCGGCCTCCCCCACCTTCTCCTCCGAGAGCGACTCCTCGGGGGCTCGCAGGGAAACATGGACCCGCGCCTCGCACCGGCCGGCGACGAAGTGAATCCCCTCGTTGAGCGCGATGTAGTTCTGCTCCAGCCACCGGCGCACGCGTTCCGTGCCGCGAAAGATGGTCCCGCACGGCGCCGGGAGGATGGCGCCGTCGCGGAATACCCGTTCGATGATCCCGCGGTGGCGTTCCGCATCGCACTGGACGCTCGCCGCGTGGCTGAAGGGCACCTGCTCGACGAGCGCCCCGATGTCGCGGAAGCGGAGGACGCTCACCCCCGCCGGGACGCGAGGGGATTCACCTCCGTTGGCTCGCGTGAGCAGCGCCACCCCGTACAGCCGGCAGCCATTCAGCTTTCCTTCTCGCGCGGCCACTTTACGCCCTTGATGAGCTGCAGGCCGATGGTGCGCTCGCGCGAGAGCTCGCGGATGAGCGTCGTCTCGCGCTCGACCGCCCCGCGCGCGGCGCCGAACCCCCAGCGCCGCCAGGCGCGCCCGATGATCTGCGCCTTCTGGCGCAGGTTGAACCTCGGCGTCTCGCCGTTCGCGTCCGCGCCCGACGTTCCGCGCGCGCCGGGCGCCCCCGAAGTCCAGTCCTGAACCTGCAGATCGACGACGCCCGCATCGCGGAGCATCTGCTTCCAGCGCACCAGGAGGAAGGGCTGCAGCCCGAGGCGCTCCACGATGAGATCGCGCGAATCCGAAGGGATCTCGGAGGTCCAGCTCGGCTGCAGGAGGACGATGCTGCCCATCGGTTTCGTGACGCGCACGAGCTCCGCCACCGCACGCTCGGGATCGGCGGCAGCCGAGAGCGGCGGCTCGCCGATGGCGATGTCGAAGACTTCGTCCTCGTGCGGGAGATCATCGAGCGGAGCCTGCTCGTAGTGCAGGAGCTGTTGCTGCTCCAGCTCGCGCGCATGCGCTTCGGCGCGCGCGATGCTGTCGGGATCGGGATCGACCCCGGTCACGGACGCACCGGTCCTGGCGGCCAGCCATTCGGCGGCCACACCGGTCCCGCATCCACTTACCAGTATTTCCCGGGCTGGCCCCGCTTCGGCGATCCGGGCGACCTCACGATAGAGGTCCTCCCCAGTCGCCCGCCAACGCCCAAGGACGGCGCGTTGTACCAGCCGGAGTACCACCGGGACCGGCGGTACGCGAGTGGAGGACATGAGTGACAAGTTACGATACGGTTGGAGGCGAAGGGAGTGGGAGGGGCGAAGGACGCTGCCGGGCATTGGGCCTCCAGCGGACTGAGCAATACTGTTGCCACGGCCTCGCCAACCGGTGGTCGAACGCCCTGCATCGCCCGGCCGCTCACCCGCCCAGCGCCTCCATGTGCACGGCCGCTGCCTCGCCCAGCCGGTCGGGCGCGTACCCGCCCTCCAGCGCGCTCACCACTCGCCCCTCGCACCAGAACTCGGCGCGCTCCACCAGAAATCGCGTGAGCTGCGCGACGTGCTCGTACTCGAGCGTGAAGCCGCCCAGCGGGTCGCCTCTCAGCGAGTCGAAGCCGGCGGAGATGAGGACGATGTCAGGCGTGAAGCCGGACGTCGCTTCGTCCACGCCGCGTTCGAGCGCCTCCACGTATCGCTCGGCCGGGAGGCCGGGCGGCAGCGGGATGTTCCAGAGGTTGCCATGCACTCCCCGCTCGCTCGCGGCGCCGGTGCCGGGATACCACGGCCACTGATGCATCGACACGAAGTGGATGCCGGGATCGCTCTGCACCAGCGCCTGCGTCCCGTTGCCGTGGTGCACGTCCCAGTCCACGATGAGCACGCGCTCGAGCTCGTGGTGGGTGCGCGCGTAGCGGGCCGCCAGCGCCACGTTCCCGAAGAGGCAGAACCCCATCGCGCGATCGCGCAGCGCGTGGTGTCCGGGCGGCCTCACGGCCGCGAAGCTGCGCAGTGCTCTGCCATCCAGCGCCATGTCCACCGCATCGAGCACCGAGCCCGCGCCCGCGGTGGCGGCGTCCCACGAGCCCTGGCTCGCGACCGTGTCGGGATCCAGGCGCCCGCCGCCGGAGAGCGCCAGCTCCTCGACGCGCATCACGTACTCTTCGTCGTGCACGATGGTGAGCTCGTCCAGCGTCGCGTGGCGGCCTTCCACGTGCTCCAGCCGATGAAAAAGCTCCGGGTGATTGCGCAGCGCGCGCGTGACCGCGCGCAGGCGCCCCACGTGCTCGGGATGCCCCCACCCGGTGTCGTGCCTGCCACAGTCGGAGTGGGAGATGAATGCGATCTTCAAGTCGAACCTCTCGTTCTGCGTGATGCCCACTCCGCCAGCAGCATGGCGAGGAGCGCGAGCAACATCCATCCGCGAAGCGCCGGGCGCGGCGGGGGCGCGGGCGGCGCGCGCTCCGGCACCACCGGCTCGCCCAGGGCGAAGTACGTGGCGGCGAGCGGTGCGGGATCGAGCGCCGCGTCGTCGCGCGGCAGCTCGCCCGCCGCACGGTAAGCAGCACTCGCCACCACCGCGGACCACCATCCGCGGTGCGCCTCGGGCGCGCCGCTTCCCCCCTGCAGCCGCCAGCGCCAGCTCTCGTCGTATCCCACCTGCACCACGCGCCCGCCGCCCGCACGGCGCGCCGCCACCGCCAGCGCTCCGTCGCGCGACTCGAGCGGCACCACGTCATCGCCGCGGGCCGTGATCGGGTAGAAGCCCAGCGCCCGGCGCGGCGCGCTGTCACCGAAGGTAATGGCGGCCGGCCGCACGCGCGCGCCGGGCGTGCCGGCCGCGAGCCGCGCGAACGGAGCGCTCCGCGCGGCATCGCCAGCGAGCACCAGGCCGCCGCCGGAGCGTACGAAGCGCTCCACATCGCGTGCATCGCGCGCATCGCGTGCCGCCGTGGAATCGAGTGCCACCACCACGCCGGTGCTCGCTGTGTCGAGCCGCACGCTCCCCTGCCGCACGAAGATTCCCGGCGCCACCGCCAGCCGCGCCGAGACTTCCCACCCGCTCTCTTCGAGCGCCGCGATGACGAACTTCGACTCCCAGCCCGCGCGCCCCAGCACCACCGCTCCGCGAGGCGCGAGCGAGTCGCGCTGCGCGGCGCTGGCAGCAGGACTCTTCGTGCGGCCGATAGCCGCAGCTCGTGCAGCTCCGAGCACGGCGCGCGCGCGGAGCGAAGCGCTCGGCCCCACCATCACCACCGTGTCGAGCACGCCGAGCGAGTCGCTCACGATCACCCCCGTCCCGACCGGTGCGGCGATCCGGGCGCGCACGCCGCCCGCGGGATCGTTCAACGCTTCCACGCTCAGCGCCAGTGGAGTAGTCGCGCCCGCGGACCAGCTCACGGCAGCACCGGCGCGCCGGAGTGCCGCGAGCCAGTCACGCTCCGCTCCGAGCGGAAGCTGATCGATGTTCACGTGCACGGAGTCGGCTCGCGGATCCAGCGTCCACGCCGCGAGCGAATCGGCCAGCGCGGCCGACGTCGCCGCGCGATGCTCGCCGCCCCGCTGCCGCGCAGCCAGCGAGAGCCAGATCATCCACGCGAGCAGCGCGAGCGCACCGGTGCGGAGCGCCCACTCGAGCACCACTCGCCCGTCAACGCGTGAGCGCATACACCACGATATTGACGGCGAACCTCGTGTTGTCCACCGCGAGGAAGCGCTTGTTGTCGGGGTGGTACCCCCACTCGGAGCTGTAGTCCTTGTTGCTGTAGAGCACGGCGATCCTTCCCTCGCGCTGCACGGCCAGCAGGTGCTCGTGGAGGAGATTGTCGCCCCAGCCGTTCAGCTCGTGCCCGGTATTCGGTGGCCCGTCGGGGAAGTGGAAGAACGCCGAGTAGAGCGGATGATCGTTCGGGAGCTCCGCCAGCGGGCCCACGCTACGCCGGATCTCCTCGGTGGCGGTCTTGTGGAAGGCTCCGTCGATATCGTGGTTGTGATCGTCCACGAAGAGCATCCCGCCACGCTCGATGAAGCGCGCGAGCTGTTCACGCTCCTCGCGCGTGAAGCGAACGGGCAGGTGCCCGGTGAGGAATACCAGCGGGTAGCGGCCGAGGTCGGGGGAGCTCAGCGGCACCACCACTCCGGTGGGCGCCACGTCTATGCTGGTGTAGCGGGCGATGGTGTCGATGATGTTGGGCGGTACGAGCGGCGCGCTGTCCCAATCACCGGACTCGTAGCGCGCGGTGGCGAAGACGAAGTCGCTCACCACGCACCTCCCCACTCGCTCGCGCGTGCGCGAACCAGCGGAGCGCCGGCGGCGGCACGCCGCGCGCGCACGAGCGGCGCGGTGGCATCCTTCCCCGCGCGCAGCGAGTCCACGGCGGCCGCGAGCTCGGCGGCCAGCTCCGGGGCGTCGGAGAGCGCATCGACTCGCAGCAACGCGAGCGAGTCCATCGCGCCCGCGGGATCCGCCCGCAGAGCGAGCAGCGCGGCATCGAGCCGCGCCGCGCGACCGGCGGCGGAGCTCGACAGCCGCGCGCGAGGCGCGCGTCCCGCCGCGCTGGCGCTGTCGATGTCACCCGCGAGGCGGACCTTCGCGAGGTCCACCACGACCTCCGCCGGCCGCCCACGCAGATAGATGCGTTCCGCCTCGCGGGCGCGCATGATGGCCGCCAGCGCGGCGCGCATGTGCGGTAGCGCGGCTCCCGGCTCGCCCACCTCCAGCTCGCGGCCGGCCGCCCACATCGCGTCGTACGCCTCGAGGAGCGGGCGATTCACGGCCACCACCGGAGTCTCGTCGCCCTCGAAGTCGAGCGCGTGGCCGCCCTCGAGCGCGGTGGCCGCATCGGCGGCCTTCAGGAGCTCTTCCGGCGTCATCGCTGCGCGCGGCATCTCCGCGCCCGACTCCTCGCCGCCTTCCGATTCGCCGAGCCGTGTGAAGATGATGTCGCCCACTCGCTTGCGCAGCCGCGCCTGGTCGGCGCCGATCCGCTGCGACTCATCCACCACCACCTTGCGCACGAGCCGCGGTCGCCTGCGCTCCAGCGCCTCCGCGAGCTGGATGAGCATGCGCTGGCTCAGCGCGGAAGCATCGGCATCGGGTGGGGGCGCTCCCTCCACGGCGATCGAGTCGTACTCGCCGGCGCGCGCCATGCGCAGGACGCGCGTCTCCGAGACGCCGGTGTCCGGGCCGGTGGCCGTGTTCCCATCCGCGGCGACGGCGCGCAGGTGGATCACGTCACCCGGGCGGAGCGCGAGCGAATCGAGCGACAGCGTACCCTCCAGCGACGCCGTCCGCGCACCGCCAGCCGCGCGCCGCGCCGCCACGCCCGACCTGAAAGTGAAGCTCTCTCCTTCGCCCGAGCTCACGATGTACTCCACCCAGAGAGCCATGAGGCCGATGTCGTCGGATGCGCGCGCTGCGAGCGCCACCCTCCCGCGGGGCTCGCGCACCACCGTGTCGCGCGCGGGCGAGACGAGCGTCACCGCCGGCACCGAGTCGGGCCGCGGCTCCAGCACTATCACGCGCGAGTCGCTCCCGGCTCCGAGCTTCACCGCCGCCGGCCGCCGCGGCATCGCGAAGATCACGCTCCATCGTTCGGGACCGCCCGTCACCTGCAACGCCTCGCTGTCCAGCGCGGCGGCGACCCCGTCGGGGCTTCCCCGCCCTTCCAGCCGCACTCCGCTCGATGCGAGCGCCACGATGGACGTGGGCTCCTCCACGGTCAGCGCCTTGCGGCCGGTGTACGCGGGAGGCGTGATGGTGGCCACCAGCGGCGTGAGCCGGCTCGCGCCCGCCACCGCCGCACTTCGCGGATGCGCCAGCGCGTCGCCCGCGCGCGGAGTCGCGATCCGGGAAACCACTCCCGCGGGGAGTACGGCCCGCGCCGCGAGCGCCGCCAGCAGCACGAGCGCCGGCCTGGCCAGCGAGAGCAGGGCGATGCGCGCCACCGGTGTGCGCCAGCGCACGCGCTGCACGGCGCGCTCGAGCTGCGGGAGCGCCGCGCCGGCCGCCCGCGGCTCGAGCGCGGTGACGAGCGCAAAGCGGAGAGCGGGCGTCCGCTCCTCGATCCACAGGGCAACCGCTCCCGTCTTCAGCGCGCCGCGCGCGCGCCAGAGGGAAAGCAGCACCACGAGAGCACCGAGCGCCAGCGCGGCCGGCCGTACTGCCAGCCGCGCCGAACGCTCCAGCCCCACCGCCCAGTCCAGCGCCCCGGCGAGCGCGAAGAGCCAGGTAGCGGCCGCCGCGCCGCGCAGGAGCGCCGCCAGAAGCGCCACCGCCGCGAGCACCGCGCGCGTGCGGGCGACTCGTGCGCGCGCGCTCATGCCGATCCCTCCACTTCGCCGGCCGCGCTCGCGCGGCGCAGCGGCAGTTCCAGCAAGAGCAGGAGAGCCGCGGCGGCGAGGAGCCAAGGCATCTCGCGCCCCGCCTCGCGCTCGCCGCTCCGCACCGGCGGCCGCCCGCCGCCGGTGCCGCCGTCACCGCCGCGCAGGAGCGCCAGGCGCGCCTCGGCGAGCGAGTCGAGATCGCGGGCACCGCCGCACGGAGCGGACATGGCGCGCACGAGGCGGCGCGCGCTCTCGCTCAACGCCAGATCACCTCGCGACGGGAGATCGATGGCCACCTCACGCACGCACCCTTCTCCCAGAGGCCTCTCCACCGCCGCTGGCGCTCCATCCATCCAGCGAGCCACCACGCGCCCTCCGCCCGGCGGAGCCACGGTCCGCGCGAAGTCCGCTACCAGCACGGCTCCACCGGCCACCACCGCGCCTATAGTGTCCGCCCTCTCGCGACGCGGCCACGTTTCGGGCGCGGCCACTGGCCAGTGCACGAGCACGCGTCCCGCCCCACCTGCCCAGCCGCTGTCCGCCGCGCTCGGCGTCCCACGCACGATCCGCGCGCCGGCGCGCGCGCTGGAGTCGTGCAGCGTCTCCACGACCACCAGCACCGGGTCGTCGTCGAGCGTGGAAGCGGGCTTCGCGCTCGTCGCTTCGATTCCGACCGGCGACGAATCCCGTGTGCGCTCGGTGCGCACCAGGCGCGCGCCGCCCGGCCAGAGCGAGCGAATGGCGCCGGTGGCGGCATCCCACTCCTCGTCCGCCAGCGGCGACACCAGTACGAGCTCCACGGAGTCCGCGTGCGCGCCGAGCGCCGACGCCGTCCGCGCCGCCGCCACGAGCGCGGCAGAAAGCGAGCCGCGCGCATGCGTGGCTTCCATGGCCGTGGTATCGAGGACGGCGAGCGAATCACGTGCGTCGCCCGTGATGAGCCGTGCCGCGCTGTCGAACACCACGAGCAGGTCCCCCGCGCGCAGGTAGCGCGCGGCGCTGTCGCGCGCCTCGCGCGCCGAGCTCCCCGACGCCGAGACATCGAGAGCGACCACCCTCGCGAGCGAGCGCCGCTCCCCATCCAGCGTCGGTCGCGCGAAGGCCGCTCCCAGGAGGAGCAGCGCCAGCACGCGCAGCAGGAGCAGCGGCAGATCCGCCGGACGAGTGGAACGCGACGGCGCTCGCACGCTGCGTACCGGTATGAATCGCGCCGTCGGGAACGGCACCGTGGGCGGCCGGCGCCGCGCTATGAAGTGCAGCGCGATCACCAGCGCCGCAGCTCCGGCGGCGGCGAGCAGCGCCCACGGGTGAGCGAACGTCACCGTTCCGCGCTCCCGGGCGTGGCGTCGGTCCCCGCGCCCACCACGCGCCGCACGGCGCGCGCCGCGTCCTCGTCGGTCGGCACTTCGGTGTACGCCGCACCCGCTGCGCGCCACTCCCGTCCCAGCTCCGCGCGCCAGAGCGCGAAGGCGCTCCGGTACTCATCGCGCGTGGACGCGGCGAGCGGGCGGCGGAGCTCCGGCGCTTCCGGATCCACCGCCAGCAGCGTGGCGCCGGATGGCTCCAGCTCCTCGCGCGCCACCACGTGCACGGCGTGCACCTCGTCTCCCGCGCTCGAGCGTCGCCGCGCCAGAGAGAGGAGGTCGTCGGCATCACCCAGGAAGTCCGAAATGATCGCCAGCCTGGAACCGCGCCGCGACCCGCCCGCCGCGAGCGCGGGCACCAGCGGCTCGGCGCCGGCCGGCTCCACTTCGCCGAACAACCGCGCCCCCTCTTCCAGCACGCTTCGCCGCGCACGCAGCGCCGTGTGACGCGTACCGTTCGCGCCGGCGACTATGAACCCCACCGGATCACCCGCGGCGAGCGCCACCGCCGCGAGCCCCATGGCGACCCTGCACGCCTGCACCCACTTGTCCAGCGCGGGTTGCGGGAAAGCCATCGACGCGGATGCGTCGAGCGCTATCACCGTGCCGAGCGTGGAGCGATCGCTGGTCACGCGTATCGATGCGCGATCGGTTCTGGCCAGCAGCTTCCAGTCGAGCCGCCTGGGGTCGTCGCCCTGCCGGTAGGGACGGTACTCGGTGAACTCCGGCGAGACGCCGCGAAGCGCCGAGCGGTGCGTTCCGGACACCGAGCCGCGCACGCGCCGGCGCGCGGGCCACGCGACGCCGCGCAGAGCGTCGAGCAGCGTACCGTACGGCCCGAGGTCGCGTTGCATCAGCGGCGGCGCCATCGCCAGCCCCGGGCGCTAGAGCCGGAGCTCGCTCCGGGGCGGCGAGACACGGCTCAGCACCTCATCCACCACGCGCTCGGCGGTGATGCCCTCGCCCTCCGCGGCGAAGTTGGGGAGCACGCGATGACGCAGCACCGGATATACCACGCGCTGCACGTCGGCCGGAGCCACCGCCAGGCGCCCTCCCAGCAGCGCGTGTGCCTTGGCTCCGAGGATCAGCGCCTGCCCCGCCCTCGGTCCCGCTCCCCAGCGCACGTAGCGCCGCACCATCTCCGGCGCGTTCGACGACTCCGGCCGCGTCGCGCGCACGAGAGCGGCGGCGTAGCGCATCACCGGGTCGGCCACCGGCATCGAGCGCACCAGCCGCTGCAGGCCCAGCGCATGCTCGACATCGAGCACCGGCGCGAGTCGTATCTCTTCGCTCCCCGTGGTCGCGCGCAGGATCGCCAGCTCATCCTCCTCGGCCGGGTAGCCGATGCGGATGTCGAAGAGGAAGCGGTCGAGCTGCGCCTCCGGGAGAGGGTACGTTCCCTCCTGCTCGATCGGGTTCTGCGTGGCGAGGACGAAGAACGGCTCGGGGAGCGGCATGGAGACCCCGGCGGCGGTGACCCGGTGCTCCTGCATCGCTTCCAGCAGCGCGGCCTGCGTGCGCGGCGGCGTGCGGTTCACCTCATCCGCCAGGACGATGTTGGCGAAGATCGGACCGCGCACGAAACGGAAGCTGCGCCTCCCCGTACCGCCCGCCGCCGAGTCCTCCTCGAGGATCTCGGTACCGGTTATGTCGCTCGGAACGAGGTCGGGCGTGAACTGAACCCTGCGGAAGTCGAGACGCATCGCCTCCGCTATCGAGCGGATCACGAGCGTCTTGGCCAGCCCCGGCACGCCCACCAGCAGCGCATGGCCTCCGGCCAGGATGGCCATCAGCACTTCGTCGAGCACCGCCTCCTGCCCGACTATCCTGCGCGCGACTTCGGCTCGCAAGCGCGCCGCCGATTCGACGAGCCGCTCCCGTTCGGCCGTCGCCCCCGCACGGGCATCGCGCTCGGGCTGGGGCTGCGCGGCGCTCACCGGACCGGTCGCCGCCGGCGGTGCGTCAGGAGGAAGGTCGAGTTCTGCTTCGCTCCGGCCTCCGCCAGCGTGTGCTGCTCGTCGAGCATCTCGAAGCCGCGCAGCTTCATGACGTAGTCGCGCTGATCGCCGCGCGGATCGAGCGCGGCGAGCGCGGCCACCTTCACCG
>Ga0182741_1005027_pt1 | contig 12558 bp, 15 predicted proteins | sample eDN5th37CBELigOP_FD_128874 | JGI IMG/M metagenome (GOLD analysis project Ga0182741, IMG submission 128874) | Enriched Organic Plus compost microbial communities from Emeryville, California, USA - eDNA 5th pass 37_C BE-Lig OP (version 2) (version 2) ...
CAGGCCGATCTTGGCGCCCGGGAAGAACGACAGCGAGATGTCCTTGATGATCTGCCGCTTGGGCGGGACCACCTTGCTGACGCGGTTCATGGTGTAGATGTATTGCGAGGACATGACGTCTCCGTAGCGCACGCCCGCGCCCGGTCCGCAAGGCGGACGAGCCCGAGGCAAAAGGGAATGAGCGATTATAGCGGGAAGCCGCCCGGCGCCGGCGGCCGCGCGCGGCTGGCCGCTGGATGAATGGCGCCGGCGGTAAGCGTTTCCAGCCGGAAACCGTTCAGATCGCGTGAGCATGATGGAAACCGTCCATCAACACCGCGAGGGCCACCATGAAGATGCACCGACTTGCAGTCGCCGCGATGACCACCCTGCTGGCCTTCGGCGCCGCCGCCCCGGTCTTCGCCGCCGGCGACCGCGACCATGACCGCGGCCGCCACGGCTGGGACGACCGCGGTCGCGGCCACGGCCACGACCGGGGCTGGCGGGGCGACCGCCGCGACTGGCGCGACGACCGCCGCCATTACAACGCCGGCTACCGCGAGGGCTACCGCGACGCCCGCCACAACGACCGCCGCTACTACGCCCCGCCGCCGCGCGTGGTCTACCGCCCGTACGGGTTCGAGCGCGGCTACCGCTACAGCAACTACTACGGCGGCCCGGTCTACGTGGTCAACGACTACGACCGTTATCACCTGCGCCGCCCGCCGCATGGCCACCGCTGGATCCGCGACGACCGCGGCAACCTGCTGATGGTGGCCATCGCCACCGGCATCATCGCCGACATCGTGTTCAACCACTGAGCCGGCGAACTGTCCGCGACGAAGGCGCCCCAGGGCGCCTTCGTCGTTTCCGCGCGCCTGCAGGGGCCGGGGTGGGGCGGTGAAGGAAGCGCTACAATCGGCCCTTCCCCCCGCCCCCTTCCAGGAGCCGAGATGTTCCCGCGTGACGCCCGTATCGAGTCCTACGACCCCGAGTTGGCCCAGGCCATCGCCGCCGAATGCCAGCGCCAGGAAGACCATGTCGAGCTGATCGCCAGCGAGAACTACGCCAGCCCGCGGGTGATGGAAGCGCAGGGCAGCCAGCTCACCAACAAGTACGCCGAGGGCTACCCGGGCAAGCGCTACTACGGCGGCTGCGAGTACGTGGACATCGCCGAGAAGCTGGCCATCGACCGCCTCAAGCAGCTGTTCGGCGCCGATTACGCCAACGTGCAGCCGCACAGCGGCTCGCAGGCCAACCAGGCCGTGTACTTCGCGCTGCTGCAGCCGGGCGACACCATCCTGGGCATGAGCCTGGCCCATGGCGGCCACCTGACCCACGGCGCCAAGGTCAATGCCTCGGGCAAGATCTTCAACGCCGTGCAGTACGGGGTGAACGAGCAGGGCCTGATCGACTACGACGAAGTCGAGCGGCTGGCGCTGGAACACAAGCCGAAGATGGTGGTGGCCGGTTTCTCGGCCTATTCGCAGATCGTCGACTGGGCGCGCTTCCGCGCCATCGCCGACAAGGTCGGCGCCTACCTGTTCGTGGACATGGCGCACGTGGCCGGCCTGGTCGCCGCCGGCGTCTACCCGAACCCGATCGAACACGCCCACGTGGTCACCTCGACCACCCACAAGACCCTGCGCGGCCCGCGCGGCGGCATCATCATCGCCAAGGGCGCCGGCGAGGAGATCGAGAAGAAGCTGCAGTCGATCGTGTTCCCCGGCATCCAGGGCGGCCCGCTGATGCACGTCATCGCCGCCAAGGCGGTGGCCTTCAAGGAAGCGCTGGAGCCGGAGTTCAAGGCCTACCAGCAGCAGGTGGTGAAGAACGCGCAGGCGATGGCCGAGACGCTGATCGCGCGCGGCTACAAGATCGTCTCCGGCGGCACGCAGAACCACCTGATGCTGGTGGACATGATCGGCAAGGACGTGTCCGGCAAGGACGCGGAAGCGGCGCTGGGCAAGGCCCACATCACCGTCAACAAGAACTCGGTGCCCAACGACCCGCGCTCGCCGTTCGTGACCTCGGGCCTGCGCCTGGGCACCCCGGCCATCACCACCCGCGGCTACAGGGAGCCGGACTGCGTGGCGCTGGCCAACTGGATCGCCGACGTGCTGGACAACCCGAACGACGAGAACGTCATCGCCGGCGTGCGCGAGAACGTCACCCTGCAGTGCCGGCAGTTCCCGGTATACGGCTGATCGATGCACTGAAGCGCCTGCCCCATGGCCAGCCATGGGGCATCGGTGGAAACCTATGGGCCTGCTGTACACGGAGGTAAAGAGGATGAAGTCTGTAATGCGTGGTGGCATCGCATTGCTGTGCTGCCTGGCGCCACTACTGGCCAGTGCGGATGAAGCCGGATTGACATCGCGGCGGGACCATTCGCTGAATCTCAACCGCGACCTGCCTATCACCTGCAAGCAGGGCGACATCGAGCGCTTCCCTGGCAAGACCATGGGGGAGGTGTTCGGTGATGCGTGGCCGGTCCAGCCCGAGCCGGCTACCCCGCAGGCGCACACCGAAGCGAAGCTGATCGCCGTCCAGTTCAGCCAGGGCGCGACCCGTGGGCTGCCGCCGCAACCGGGACTGGTAGTCACCGCCGTGCTGGTGGATGGCACGGGCAAGGCGCTGGAGGTGGTGCCGGTGTGCGCGACGGATGAAGGGTACGACGTGGCGACCAAGCGCCAGCTGGTGCGCGCCAAGTACCAACCGGCGACGGTGAATGCGCAGCCGATCACCAGCGTGGCGGTGGTGATTTCCCGCTACCGGAATTCGATGTACCAGGGTAGCGGCGAACGCTGAGGCGCGGCCCGTGCGCGAAGCGGGATTCGCCGGTACCCTGCCTCTCAGCCGTTTCCGTTTTCCGTTCCTTCCCTCCGTTCCGGCCTATGCACTGTCCCTTCTGCCAGCACACCGACACCCGCGTGATCGATTCGCGCGTTTCCGAGGATGGGGCGACCATCCGCCGCCGGCGCGGATGCGAGGCCTGCGGCGAGCGTTTTTCCACGCTGGAGACCATCGAGCTGAAGCTGCCGGTCATCGTCAAGAGCGATGGCGGGCGCGAGGCGTTCGACGCGCGCAAGCTGCGGGTCGGTTTCGACCGCGCGCTGCAGAAGCGGCCGGTGGCCGAGGAGCGGATCGAGGCGGCGGTGCGCGCGGTGGTGCACCAGCTGCGCATGAGCGGTGAGCGCGAGGTGCCGTCGATCCGCGTCGGCGAATTCGTGATGGACGAACTGCGCAAGCTCGACCACGTCGCCTACGTGCGCTTCGCCTCGGTCTACCGCAGCTTCGAGGACGTGGCCGATTTCCGCGATGAGATCGAGAAGCTGGAGCGCGACCACCCGGCCGGCGACGACCAGCTGTCGCTGCTCGACGCCGGCGCCGCGCGCCGCGGGCGCAAGGCGCCGCGCTGAAGCCGTTGCGTTTCGTCGGCCTGCAGGCGCGGCCCGCGCTGCTGCCCGCCCTGGCGCGGGCGCATGTGCAGGCATTCGGCGCGCTGTTGCCGGAGTGGACCTTCGAACAGGCCGAAACCGAGCTGCGCGCGCAGCGCGACGACACGATTCCCTGCACCTGGATCGCCGAGGACGACGCCGGCTGGCTGGGCTCGGTGAGCCTGCTGCACGACGACCACGAGCAGATCCGCGGCTGGTCGCCGTGGCTGGCCTCGCTGTACGTACGCCCGCAGGCCCGCTGTCAGGGCGTGGGCGAGCGGCTGGTCGCGCATTGCGTGGCGCGCGCCGCGCAGCTCGGCGTGCCGCGCCTGTATCTTTACTGCGAGGCGGCGATGGTGCCGTGGTACCGCGCGCTGGGCTGGGAGGAACACACCCGGCTGCAGCTCGGGCCGCTGGCCGTCACCGTGATGCGGATCGACCCGCCGCCGCCCTGAGCGGGCGCGGCCGCTGTTTCCACGAGGTTTTCCATGCAGGAATTCACCGCCACCGACCACCAGATGATGGCGCGCGCGCTGCGCCTGGCCGAGCGCGCGGCATGGACCACGCGCCCCAATCCGATGGTCGGCTGCGTCATCGCCCACGGCGAGGAGATTGTCGGCGAGGGTTTCCACCAGCGCGCCGGCGGCCCGCATGCGGAGGTGTTCGCGCTGCGCGCGGCCGGCGCGCGTGCGCGCGGCGCCACCGCCTACGTCACCCTGGAGCCCTGCGCGCATTACGGGCGCACGCCGCCCTGCGCGCTGGCGCTGATCGAGGCCGGCGTGGCGCGGGTGGTGGCGGCGATGGGCGATCCGTTCCCGGATGTCGATGGCGGCGGCTTCGCGCTGCTGCGCCAGGCCGGGATCGAGGTGGCGGTGGGGCTGATGGCGGAACGGGCGCGCGAACTCAACCGCGGTTTCCTGTCGCGCATCGAACGCGGCCGGCCGTGGGTGCGGGTGAAGCTGGCCGCCAGCCTGGACGGGCGCACCGCGATGGCCAGCGGCGAGTCGAAGTGGATTACCGGCGCGGCCGCGCGCGCCGACGTGCAGCGCTGGCGCGCCCACGCCGGCGCGATCCTGACCGGCGCGGCGACGGTGCTGGCCGACGACCCGGCGCTGACCGCGCGCCCGGAGGCCGGCGAGTTCCTGCCGCCGCTGCGGGTGGTGCTCGACGCGCGGCTGCGCACGCTGGCCTGCGCGCGGGTGCGCGAAGGCGGGGCACCCACGCTGTACCTGCACGATCCGGCGGTGGCGCCGCCCGCGCTGGAAGGCGCGCAGTTCGCTGCCGCGCCGCTGCAGGCCGATGGCCGCTTCGACCTGGCGGCGGTGATGGCGCTGCTGGCCGCGCGCGGCATCAACGAGGTCCACGTCGAAGCCGGGCCGACCCTGTGCGGGTCGCTGCTGCGCGCCGGCCTGGCCGACGAGCTGCTGCTGTACATGGCGCCGCTGCTGATGGGCGAGGGCGCGCGGCCGCTGCTGGCCGGGCTGGGCATCGAGACGATGGCGCAGGCGCGGCCGCTGGAGGTGCGCGACCTGCGCATGGTCGGCAGTGACCTGCGCCTGCTGCTGCGCCCGGCCACCGCGTAGGTGCGGACCCTGCCCGGCGCGTTCCTGCCGTGGTGCGCGGCAGGCCATGCCGGGCAAACGCGGCGCCTGCGGGGCGCCACTGCTGCAACACTGCTGTCCATCCGCCAGACAGGTCCGCCGGGACCCGGCTGGTACAATGCGCCGGCCGGTTCGCCGGCAACCACGAACGTCTTCAGGGCGGGGTGTAATTCCCCACCGGCGGTAGGTGCGCGGTTCCCCCGGGAGCCCGCACGAGCCCGCGAGCGCCGAGGCCGGCACGCGAGGTCACTCGCGGGAACCGCACTCCCCGTGCGGATTCCAGCGGCCAAGGGTCAGCAGATCCGGTCCGATGCCGGAGCCGACGGTTGGCGATGCCGCGCACGCGGTGCCGCCTAGAGTCCGGATGAAAGAAGACGGCCCGCGCGCGGCCCCGCCGTGCGCGCGCCTGTTTGCCTTGTGGCGTTTTTCGCTCTCCAACCGCGGGAAACGTTCATGAAAACCCTCTGCAGTTCCCTTCCGGTCGCCCGGCCCCTGTCCATGCGGGAGGCGCGCTGATGTTCACCGGCATCATCGAAGGCGTCGGCCGCCTGGCCGCGCACGAGCCCGTCGGCGGCGATGTCCGCTTCAGCTTCGAGGTCGGCAGCCTGCCGTTCGACCACGTGCAGCTGGGCGAGAGCATCGCGGTCAACGGCGTGTGCCTGACCGTGATCGCGTTCGACGCCACCTCGTTCCAGGCCGACGCCTCGACCGAAACCCTGGGCCTGACCACGCTCGGCCGGCTCGCCGTGGGCGCGGCCATCAACCTCGAGCGCGCCATGCGCCCGACCGACCGCCTCGGCGGCCACCTGGTCAGCGGCCACGTCGACGGCATCGGCACGGTGCTGTCGATCGTCGATGACGCCCGCGCGCAGCGCTGGCGCTTCGCCGCGCCGGCGCCATTGCTGAAATACATCGCGAAAAAGGGCTCGATCTGCGTCGACGGCGTCAGCCTCACCGTCAACGAGGCCGATGGCGAGGGCTTCGAGGTGGCGTTGATTCCGCACACCGTCGCCCACACCCGTTTCGCCCATACCGGCGTCGGCGACGCCGTCAATCTGGAAATCGACCTGGTGGCGCGCTATGTCGAGCGCCTGCTGGGCCAGGGAGCCACCGCATGAACTTCGCCCCCGTCCCCGAACTGCTGGAAGAAATCCGCGCCGGCCGCATGGTGGTGATCGTCGACGACGAGGACCGCGAGAACGAAGGCGACCTGATCATGGCCGCCGAGCTGGTCAAGCCGGCGGACATCAACTTCATGGTCACCCACGGCCGCGGCCTGGTATGCCTGCCGCTGACCCGCGAGCGCGCCGGCCAGCTCGGCCTGGCGCCGATGGTGCGCGCCAACACCGCGCAGTTCCAGACCAACTTCACCGTCAGCATCGAGGCCGCCGAAGGCGTGACCACCGGCATCTCGGCCGCCGACCGCGCCCATACCATCCGCACCGCGGTCAAGGCCGATGCCAGGCCGTCGGACCTGCACCAGCCGGGCCACATCTTCCCGCTGATCGCCCAGCCCGGCGGCGTGCTGACCCGCGCCGGCCACACCGAGGCCGGCGTCGACCTGGCCATGCTGGCCGGGCTGGAGCCGGCCGGCGTGCTGGTGGAGATCCTCAACCCCGACGGCACCATGGCGCGGCGCCCCGAGCTGGAAGTGTTCGCGCGCGAGCATGGGCTGAAGATGGGCTCGATCGCCGACCTGATCGCTTACCGGCTGGCCACCGAGCACACCGTCGAGCGCGTGGACGAGCGCGAGGTCGACACCGAGTTCGGCGCGTTCACGCTGGTCACCTACCGCGACCGCATCGCCCACGACCTGCACTTCGCGCTGGTCAAGGGCCAGCCGGACCGGGACGCGCCGACCCTGGTGCGGGTGCAGGTGGAGAACCCGCTGGCCGACCTGCTGCATTGGCGCCGCGACGATTTCGGCGTGGCCGCCACCGACGCGCTGCGCGCCATCGCCGCCGAAGGCCAGGGCGTGATGGTGGTGCTGTCGGCCCCGCGCGATTCCGACGCGCTGCTGGCGCGCCTGCGCCGCGAGCCGGAGGTGCGCCCGGCCGGCAAGGACAAGGACGTGGGCCAGTGGCGCCGCAACGGCGCCGGCGCGCAGATCCTGGCCGACCTGGGCCTGGGCCGGCTGCGCGTGCTCGGCACCCCGCGCCGCCAGATCGGCCTGGCCGGCTACGGCCTGGAAATCGTCGAGACCGTCCAGCCCTGAGCGCCGCGGCCGGGGGGCGGCCTGGTTCCGCCCCCGTCGCGCCGCCGCGTGCGGGGCAGGCCCCGCACCTACACGGTAAACTGACCCACCTTTTGCATCGCTACGCCCCATGAGCCACTACGAAGGCGACCTCCGCCCGGCCGGATCGGCCCGTTTCGTCATCATCGCCAGCCGCTGGAACGCGCGCATCACCGACGTGCTGGTGGCCGGCGCGCGGCAGAGCCTGGCCGGCAACGGCATCGGCGAGGACGCCATCGACGTGGTGCGCGTGCCCGGCGCCTGGGAGATCCCGCTGGTCGCCGCCCGCCTGGCCGCCGCCGGCCGGCACGCGGCCATCATCACCCTGGGCTGCGTGATCCGCGGCGACACCCGCCACTACGAACACGTGGCCGACCGCTGCGCCGAAGGCCTGATGCGCGCGCAGCTGGATTTCGGCGTGCCGGTGCTCAACGGCGTGCTGGCGGTGGAACGCGTGGAGGATGCCGAGGCCCGCGCCGGCGGCAGCCACGGCAACAAGGGCGAGGAAGCCGCGCTGGCGGCGTTGGAAATGGTCAATCTTCTGGAGCAGCTGCCATGAGCAACAAGAACCACGGCAAGCCTGCCGGCAAGCCCTTCCGCCGCGACGGCGTCGATCCGGTGCTGCGTTCGCGCGCGCGCCGCCGCGCGCTGCAGGCGATCTACGCGTGGCAGATCTCCGGCGGCAACGCCGAGTCGCTGCTGGCCCAGTTCGCCCACGAGCAGGCGCACGAAGTCGCCGACCTGGCCTACTTCGAGAACCTGCTGCGCGGCGTGCTCGACCACCGCCGCGAACTGGACGAGGCGCTGGCCCCGTTCGTGGACCGCCCGGTGGAAGAGGTCGACGCGATCGAGCGCGCCGTGCTGCGCGTGGCCGCCTACGAGCTGCGCCACCGCCTGGACGTGCCGTACCGCGTGGTGATCAACGAAGCCATCGAGACCGCCAAGCGCTTCGGCTCCGAGCACGGCCACACCTACGTCAATGGCGTGCTGGACCGCGCCGCCGTGGAATGGCGCAAGGTCGAATCGGGCCAGTAATGCCGCCGCCGGCGTGCGACCGCGCCGGCCGGTTCCACCACGACGCCGGGGCCGGCTGCATCGGCACCGGCGTTCTCGTTCCAGGACTGCCTGCCCATGAGCCTTGACGAGTTCGCCCTGATCGAACGCATCGCGCGCCGCACCCGTGCGCGCGCCGACATCGCGCTGGGCATCGGCGACGACGCGGCCCTGCTGCGGCCGGCGCCGGAACAGCAGCTGGCGGTCACCGCCGACACGCTCAACGCCGGCGTGCATTTCCCCGTCGAGAGCATGCCGGCCGACATCGGCTGGAAGGCGCTGGCGGTCAATCTCTCCGACCTGGCGGCGATGGGCGCGGCGCCGGCGTGGTGCACGTTGTCGCTGTCCCTGCCGCAGGCCGACGCCGCCTGGCTGGATGCGTTCGCCGACGGGCTGTTCGCGCTGGCCGACGCCAGCGGCATCGCCGTGGTGGGCGGCGACACCACGCGCGGGCCACTGTCGATCGCGATCACCGCGATGGGGCAGGTGCCGGCCGGGCAGGCGCTGCGCCGCGACGGCGCGCGGCCGGGCGACGACATCTGGGTCAGCGGCCACCCCGGCGAGGCGGCCGGCGCGTTGCGGCTGTGGCAGCAGGGGCGGCTGGACGTGCGCGTGGCCGCGGCCGACGCCGGCCACGAACGGCTGCGCCAGCGGCTGCAGCGGCCAACCCCGCGGCTGCAGCTCGGCTTGGCGCTGCGCGGGTTGGCGCATGCGGCGGCCGATGTGTCCGATGGCCTGTTGGCCGACCTCGGCAACATCGCCACGCGCAGCGGCGTGGCGGCGGTGGTGCAGGCCGATGCCGTGCCGTTGTCGCCGGCGCTGCGCGCCGCGCTCGGCGCCGATGCCGCGCTGGACTGCGCGCTGCGCGGCGGCGACGACTACGAACTGTGCTTCACCGCCGCGCCGGAAAGGCGCCCGGCGGTGGCGGCGTTGTCATCACGCCTCGCGCTGCCGCTGGCGCGCATCGGCACCATCGCCGGAGGCCGCGGCGTCCGCTGCGAGGGCGACGCGGGCGAGGGGCGCGCCGGCGGCTACCGCCACTTCGTCGAATGAGCGGCCGCGCCGGTCAGCGCGCGCCGGTCGGGTTGTGCGCGTCGGCCGGATAGGTGCCGTGGCCTTCGATCACCCGGTCGCCCGAGAAGCGCAGCACCTCGCTCACCCGCACGCCTTTCTGGTTGGTGTAGGCGATGACCACGGTATCGACGCCGGCGAATACCGCATCGACATGGAAACGCAGGTCGGGAATGCGCGCCAGCCCCGCGCTCCAGTAGGCGCCGATGGCGGCCTTGCCGCGCAGCACGCCGTCGGTTTCCGGCAGGAGCTGGCGGGCGAAGGGCGAGGTGAACACCGCATCGTCATGGAAGTGCGCCAGCACCGCGTCCACGTCGTGCGCGTTCCAGGCCGCGGCCCAGTGCGCGGCGAACTGCGAGGGGTCGATGTCCATGGTCCGTGCTTGCTCGGTGGTGGAGGGGCAGGCTAGCCGGCCGGCGGCAGCACCTTGCCCGGGTTGAGGATGCCGTCCGGGTCCAGCGCCTGCTTGACCGCGCGCATCGCCGCCAGCGTCGCCGGGGTGAAAGCCTGTGCCATGAAATCGCGCTTGGCCAGGCCGATGCCGTGCTCGCCGGACAGCGTGCCGCCCAGCGCCAGAGTCAGCGCGAACACCTCCGGCAGCGCCGCATGCGCGCGCGCGTTCTCGCCGGCATCGTCGGGGTGGTAGAGGATGTTCACGTGCAGGTTGCCGTTGCCGGCATGGCCGAAGGTGACGATGGGCAGGCCGAAGCGCGCCGACAGCGCCTGCACGCCGGCCACCAGCTGCGGAATGCGCGAGACCGGCACCACCACGTCCTCGTTGATCTTGCCCGGCGCGATGCTCTTCAGCGCCGGCGACAGCGCGCGCCGCGCCGCCCACAGCTGGTCGCGCGCGCTGCCGTCCATCGCCACGTCCAGCGCCAGCAGGCCCTCGCCCTCGGCGGCCTGGGCCAGCGCATGCAGCACGCTGGGCAGGGTGTCGTCGTCGCCATCGGCGTCGATCAGCAGCATCGCGCCGGCCTCGGGCACCTGCGCGCCATTGCGGCGCAGCAGCGCCAGGCTGCGCGCATCCATGAATTCCAGGGTGGTGGGCGTGGCCGGCTGGGTCATCACCCGCGCCACCGCCGCCGCGGCGCTCTCCGCGTCGCGGTACAGCACGCGCAGCCCCGCCTGCGCGCGTGGGCGCGGCGCCAGCTTGAGCGTGGCTTCGACGATCAGTGCGAGGGTGCCTTCGCTGCCGACGATCAGGTGGGTGAGGTCGTAGCCGGTGGCATCCTTGGTCCACGGGCCGCCGCATTCGATGAGCTCGCCGGCGCCGGTCACCGCCACCAGCCCGAGCACGTTGTCGCGGGTGGTGCCGTACTTCACCGCGCGCGGGCCGCCGGCGTTGGTGGCCAGGTTGCCGCCGATGCTGCAGATCTCGAAGCTGGACGGGTCCGGCGGCCAGAACAGGCCATGCGGCTGCAGCGCCTGCTGCAGGTCGCCGTTGAGCACGCCCGGCTCGACCACCGCGCAGCGGTCGCCGGGGCGCAGCGCGAGGATGCGGTTCATGCGCGCGAACGACAGCACGATGCCGCCGGCAACGGGCACCGCCGCGCCGGTGGTGCCGGTGCCGGCGCCGCGCCCCACCAGCGGCACGCCATGCGCGCGGCAGGCGCGCACGATGGCCTGCACCTGTTCGCGGCTTTCCGGCAGCGCCACGCCCAGCGGCAGCGCATGCCGCCAGGAGTTGTCCTGCGCATGCGCGGCCAGCGCGGCGGCGTCGGTGCGCCAGTGCGCGCCCAGCAGGTCGGAAAGAGTCCGGTCGAAAGCGGCGGGGAGGGTGCGGTCCATCACCGCATTCTAGGGCGATGGCGCGTTGCTGGCCGGCCGGTTGCGGACCTCGTCGGGCAGCAGAGCGACGATTTCCTCCATGAAGCCGGGCAGTGCATCCACCGAATAGCCCACGTGGATCGAGGCGACGCGGCCCTCGCGGTCAAGCACCAGCATGCGCGGCACGGCGCGCACGCCGTAGCGCGCGGCGGTTTCGCCCTTGCCGTCGAGCACGTATTCCAGGTCGAGTTTGTTGTTGCGGCGCGCGAAGGCCACCACGTCCGCGCGCGGTTCGCCCCAGTTCACCGCGATCACTTCCAGCGCGTCCTTGCCCACCACCTTCTGCAGCTGCGCCAGCATCGGCAGTTCGCGCATGCACGGCCCGCACCAGCTGGCCCAGAAGGTCACCACCACGATCCTGCCGCGCCGTTCTTGCAGGTCGACTCTCTCGCCCTGGCGGTTGTTGCCCAGCAGGGGCGGCGGGAATTCGCCCACCTGCGGCGGGGCGGGCGCTTCATCGGCGGCGTGGACAGGCGGTGCGAGCAGCGTCAGCAGGCAGCACAGCAGCAGCCCGCAGGGCCGCCAAATGCGACATTCCATATGTCCTCCCCCGTGCGGCTCAATCCGGGGCGCGGCCGCTTGCGCCTGGCGGCGATTGGATCATCCTCCAGCCCAGTACCGCCAGTGCCAGCGGCAGCCACACCCAGCGCAGTTCGGACAGCACGGTCTGCAGGCCGCGCGCGCTGAAGAAGGCATTGGCGAAGGGCGAAACGCGGATCGGTCGCCATGGCGCGAACAGCCGCGCGTCGCTCCACGGCCACCACAGCGCCACGCCGAGGCCGCCGGACGTCAGCGCGTCGAGCAGCGGATGCGAGAGCGCGCAGGCGAACACGAAGACCAGCGCCTGCAGCCTTCCCGCATGCAGCGGCCGGTGCAGCAGCAGGGCCAGCGCCGCCAGCAGGGCGGCGAACAGCAGCGAGTGGCTGGCGCCGCGGTGGCCGAAGGCGTAGGCGTAGGGCACGTGCAGGGCGAAGGCCAGCACGTCGGCGTCGGGCAGCATCGCCGCGACGACGCCGGCGCCTAGCAGGCGCGCGGACACGCGGCCGCGTTCGCTGGCGCACCACAGCGCCAGCGGAACCGCGGCATGGGTGAACACGCTGGGCATCAGTCGTCGGCGCGGAAGGCGTCGCGCAGCCAGTGCAGCCGCGGCGGCTCGCCGCTGGCCTCGACCACGTCGAAGCGGCACGGGGCCTGGGCGTGGGCGGGGTGCGCCGACAGATAGAGCTGCGCGGCCAGCAGCAGGCGGCGGCGCTTGCCGGCATCGACCGAGGCGGCGCCACCGCCGAACGCGCCGTCGCGGCGGTAGCGCACCTCCACGAAGACCAGGCTGGTGGCGGCCGGGTCGAACATC
>Ga0182741_1005029_pt1 | contig 12553 bp, 10 predicted proteins | sample eDN5th37CBELigOP_FD_128874 | JGI IMG/M metagenome (GOLD analysis project Ga0182741, IMG submission 128874) | Enriched Organic Plus compost microbial communities from Emeryville, California, USA - eDNA 5th pass 37_C BE-Lig OP (version 2) (version 2) ...
ATGATCGCCGGCCTGTTCTTCGGCTTTGCGTTCGGCATGGGCGGCCTGGGCGCCGCGGCCCTGGGCAAACTGGCCGACATGACCAGCATTGCCTACGTGTACCAGGTGTGCGCCTATCTGCCGCTGCTGGGCGTGGTGGCCTTCCTGCTGCCCGACATCGAACACAAGACGCCCCGGGCGTCCGGGCTGGTGCTGAGCCCGCAAACAGGGAGCGCCGAAATCAGGCTGGACAAATAACAAATTTCCGCTATAATTTCGCCTCTTTACCAGCGCCCGTAGCTCAGTTGGATAGAGTACTTGGCTACGAACCAAGGGGTCGTGGGTTCGAATCCTGCCGGGCGCGCCAAATTTTAAAAGGGTCTCCATTGCGAGGCCCTTTTTTTTTGCTGGCCGCCTCTTTGCTGGCCGCCTCTTTGCTGCCCGCCGCCGCCGGCGCCCGGCCGGCCGGCCGAGGCATGTGTACGTTCGCGCCAGCCATCATGGCGGCGCCGTGCTGCAGGGCGAGCAGTTGGGCCTGATCGGCGCCAGATTGGCGCGCGGGTGGCTGCGGTGGGCCGCGCGCTGGGCATGGACGTCGTGACCTGGAGCCCGCGCATGACGCCCGAGCGCGCCGCCGAACATGGCGCGCAGGCAGTGAGCCTGGACGCGCTGCTGTCGACTTCGCTCGTGGTCAGCCTGCATCTGGTGCCGGCCGACGGCACGCGCGGCCTGCTTGACCGCGAGCGTCTGGCGCTCATGCGGGCCGACAGCCTGTTGGTCAATACCTCGCGGGCCGAGCTGGTCGACATGGACGCGCTGGTGCAGGCGCTGCGGGCAGGCCGCCCCGGGTTTGGCGCTTTCGACGTGTACGATACCGAGCCGCTGCCGGCGGGGCATCCCTTGCTTGCCTTGCCCAACGTATTGCTCACACCGCACTACGGCTTCGTCAGCGCTCCGGTGTACAGCGAGTTCGCGGCCGGCGTGCAGCGCAATCTGCTGGCCTGGCTGGCCGGCGAAGCCGTGCCGAATACCGTGGCGGCCTGAACGTGCAGGCGCCGCGCCTCAGCGGCACTCAACGGTCGACGATGGTGTCGATTGCCGTGCGCACCGAGTTGGCAATGAAGCACTGCTCGTGCGCCTCGTGGTGCAGCGCCCGTTCGGTGGCTTCGTCCGGCGCCGCATCGCGGTACACCACGCGCGGGTGCAGAGTGACTCGGCTGATGAACTGCTGCCCTTGCGGGTTTTTTTCCATGATGCCCGCCGCGCGATCCTGGTAGCTGTCCACCACATAACCGCGCTTGGCTGCAATCGCCAGGAACACCAGCATGTGGCAGCTGGACAAGGAAGCGACATACGCTTCTTCCGGGTCAACATGGGCAGCCACGGAATAGGGCAGCGGCACGATGTGGGGAGACGACGAGGCCGGCACTTCCGCGCCGCCGTCGAAGCGCCACGTATGGCCGCGGCTGTAGCGGCTGTCGCGAAACGGTTCGTGTTCCTGGCGCTGCCAGGCTATCGTCGCCTCGATGTCCATGAGCGGGTTCCTTACATGCGGCGGGTATAGATTTCGGAATAGCCCAGCTTGATGACTTCCGTGATCTGGTCCTGCCGGCGCGCGATGTGCGATTCCAGCAACTGCACCAGGCCGGCCTCGTCGCGCGCTTTCAGGGCCTCGATGATGCGCACGTGCTCGGCCTGCGTGTACGGGCGCCGGCCGTTGCGCATGTCGATCCAGCGCACGTACTGGATGCGCGCATTGACGTTGGCCAGCGCGCGCACGAATTCCTCGTTGCGGCTCAGCCGGGCCAGGCGCATGTGGAAGTCTTCATCCAGCGCCAGCAGGTGGGCCGAGTCGGAGTCGTCGGGGATCGAGGTGTCGTGCTCGGTGGCGGCGGCCAGCTCGTCGATTTCCTGGTCGGTGGCGCGCTTGCATGCCAGGCGGGCGATGGCGGTTTCCAGCCCCAGCCGGTATTCGTACAGGTCGAACACCTGCTTGGCGTCCAGCGTGCGGCTGGTGAAGCCCTTGTTGGCGGTGCGTTCCAGGAAGCCCTCGACCATCAACTGGTTCAGTACTTCGCGCAGCGGCGTGCGGCTGACTTCGAATTGCCGCGACAGCTCGATTTCGTTGATGCGCTCGCCCGGCTTGAATTCAAAGCGGGCGGCCATGGCCTTGATGCGCTCGTAGATGGCCGACGAACTGAGCGAAGTGCGCTTGCGCGGCGCCGCGGCGCCGGCCTCGGAAGTGTCGTCGGTCAAGGGGACGGCACGGGTGCCAGCCTGGGTCATTGTCAGTCCGTGATTGTGTATACCGAACTGTATTATATCCAGGCACGGGCGGCACCCGTGCGATGCGCCCGCCGGGGCCGGCGCAGCCGTTCACCGGTCGAGCCTCCAGCCCCGTGTTTCGGGCAGCAGGAAGGCCGCCACCAGTATCGAGATCGTGGCCACCACGATCGGGTAGTACAGGCCGGCATAGATGTCGCCGGTGGTGGTGGAGATCAACGTGGCGAAGTACAGCGCGAATCCGCCGAAGTAGCCCGTGCCGATATGATAGGCCATCGACATGCTCGAGTAGCGCACGCGGGTGGGGAAGAGCTCGACCAGGTAGGCGCCGTTGGGCCCGTAGACCACGCAGCCGATCACCACCAGCAGCCAGATCAATGCCACCACCATCGGCCGGTTGATCTGGGCGTTGTCGGCCTGGGCGGGGTAGCCGGCCTGGCGCAGCAGGCGTTCGATGGCCGCCGCATCGGCGCCGTCGGCGCTGGCGCCGGCCACGTGCACGGTGGCGCCGGGCGCCGCCGCGGGAACCAGGGTGTACGGCACGCCGGCGGTGTTGAGTTGTTCGCGGGCGCGCTCGCACGACGTCTGCGGCGCCGAGAACATGCGCAGGCTGCATTCCGACGAGGCCAGCGTGACGGGCGCCGTCGCGATGGCGCGTTCCAGCGCCGGGTTGGCGTAGTGCGTCAGGCCCTTGAAGATGGGGATGATGGCCAGCACGCCGACAATGAAGCCGCCGATGATGACGCGCTTGCGGCCCAGGCGGTCCGACAGCCAGCCCGCCGCCACGAAGAACGGCGCGCCCAGCAGCAAGGCGATGGACACCAGCATGTAGGCGGTGGTCGGCTCGACCTTCAGCCACTTCATCAGGAAAATCAGCGCGAAGAACTGCCCGGTGTACCAGAGCACGGTCACGCCGGCCACGGTGCCGAACAGCGCCAGCAGCACGAACTTCAGGTTGGCCCAGTTGCCGAAGGCGTCGCGGATCGGCTGGCGGGATACCTTGCCCTCGGCCTTCATCTGGATGAAGACGGGCGACTCGCTCAGCCTGGCGCGGATGTACACCGAGATGGCCAGCAGCACTACCGAGAACAGGAACGGCACGCGCCAGCCCCAGTCGGAGAACTGCTGCGCGGTGGTGGCGCCCTTGGTCAGGGTGACCACCAGCAGCGACAGCAGGAAGCCCGCCGTGGCGGTAAGCTGGATCCAGCTGGTGTACAGGCCGCGCCGCTGGTCGGAAGCATGCTCGGCCACGTAGGTGGCTGCGCCGCCGTATTCGCCGCCCAGCGCCAGCCCCTGGATGCAGCGCAGCAGCACCAGCAGGGCGGGCGCCCAGGCGCCGGCGGTGGCGTAGGTGGGCAGCAGCCCGACGCCGATGGTGGAGACGCCCATCATGACGATGGTGACCAGGAAGGTGTACTTGCGGCCCACCAGGTCGCCCAGGCGGCCGAACACCAGCGAGCCGAACGGCCGCAGCACCAGGCCGACGCCGAAGGTCGCCAGGCTGGCCAGGAAGGCCGCCGTCTGCCCCATGCTGGGCGGAAAGAACAGCGGCGCCAGCACGGTGGCCAGGGCGCCATAGACGAAGAAGTCGTACCACTCGAAGGCGGTGCCCAGCGATGCGCCCCAGATGACCTTGCGCATTTCCCCCGCGCGCTCGCCCGTGGCGGGCGGGCTCTGCAAATTGCCGGCCAGCGTTTCCATGTGTTCCCCTTGGTGATGTGAAAGGTGGCGGTCTTACGCGGGCAGCAGGCCCTGTGCGTAATCGGCCAGGCTGCGGTCGTCGATTTCCTGCAGCACGAAGGGCGCCGGATTCATGATGTAGGCGTTCTTGTGCTGGCGGGTAGCCTGGCCGGTGGGGCGATTGCCGTCGCGGCTGTAGGCGAAGTACAGGTTGCGGCGCCCCTGCGCGGAAAGGTTTTCTTTCGAGCTGTGCACCAGGTTGCCGCAGAACAGCACCACCGTGCCGGCGGGGAATACGCATTCGTAGACCGGGATCTTCGAGAAGTGCTTTTCCATGTAGTCGTCGGGCACGATGTGCAAGGGGTAGCTGGTCGTGGTGGTGTCGTAGAACGCCGGGATCAGGCCGTGCTTGTGCGATCCGGGCACGAAGCGCAGGGGGCCGTTGTCGGGGGTGGAATCGTCCAGCGTGATCAGCACCGTCAGCATGTCGCGATGGCCGCCGTGCGGCAGCCCGTCGTGCACCCAGCTGGCGTAGTCCTGGTGCCACTGGAAGATGTCGCCCTTGCCGGCGGCCTTGTAGTTCAGGCGCGACTGGTGCAGGTAGGTGGGCCCCAGCAATTGCTGGACGGCGCCCAGCAGGCGGGGCAGGCGATAGGCCCGCGCACATGCCTCGGAATCCAGTTCCACGGCCCAGGCCGCGCGCACCGTGGTGCCGTCCTTTTCCAGCACGTTGGCGTCCGGATGGCCGCGCTGGTCGCTGTGCAGGATCAGCGCGTCTTCCTGCAGCGCGCGCATTTCGGCCGGCGTGAACAGGTCGTGCAGCACCAGGAAGCCGTTTTCGTCGTAGAAATCGATTTGTTCAGCGGTCAACATGTCGAGCATCCTCAAAGAAAAGTAAGCAAGGCGATCGCGCGCGTTCGGCCGGGGCCTACAGCGCGCCGATGGTGATCTGTTTGGTTTCCAGGAATTCGTCGATGCCGTGATGGGCGCCCTCGCGGCCGATGCCCGATTGCTTGACGCCGCCGATGGGCACGGCCTCGGACGAGATGACGGCTTCGTTGATGCCGACCGCGCCCAATTCCAGCCGTTCGGCCACGCGCAGGGCCCGGTTCAGGTCGCGCGTGTAGAAGTAGCCGGCCAGCCCGTAGGTGGAATCGTTGGCCAGCGCCACCGCTTCCTCTTCGGTGTCGAAGGCGATCAGCGGCGCGACCGGCCCGAAGGTTTCTTCGTGGCAGATGCGCATGCGCGGGGTCACGTCCAGCAGCACCGTGGGCTGGAAATACAGCCCGCCGCGCGCGTCGGAGGCGCCGCCGGCGGCCAGGCGCGCGCCCTGTTCCAGGGCGTCGGCCACGTGCAGGCGCACCTTGTCCAGCGCCTTCTGGTTGATCAGCGGGCCCTGGGTGACGCCGGGTTCCAGGCCGGGGCCGACGGCCAGGCCGCGCACCCGCTCGACCAGCTTCGCGGCGAACGCGGCATAGACCGACCGCTGCACCAGGATACGGTTGGCGCAGGTGCAGGTCTGGCCCATGTTGCGGAACTTGCTGGCCAGCGCGCCGTCGGCGGCGCGGTCCAGGTCGGCATCGTCGAACACGATCAGCGGCGCGTTGCCGCCGAGCTCCAGGCTGACCTTGAGCACGTTGTCGGCGGCCTGCCGCATCAGCTGCTTGCCGGTGGCCGTCGAGCCGGTGAACGACAGCTTGCGCACGCGTTCGTCGGCCAGCAGGGCGCGCCCGGTTTCGGCCACGCTGTCGCGCGTGCACAGCACCAGGTTGATGACCCCGGCCGGTATGCCGGCGCGTTCTGCCAGTACGCACAAAGCCATGGCGGACAACGGCGTTTCCTCGGAAGGCTTGAGCACGATGCTGCAGCCCGCCGCCAGGGCGGGGGCGCACTTGCGCGTGATCATGGCGCTGGGGAAATTCCAGGGCGTGATCGCCACGACCACGCCCACCGGCTGGCGCAGCGTCAGCACCCGCCGATCCGTACTGTAGGTCTGCAGGACCTCGCCGTGAATACGCTTGGCCTCTTCCGCATACCAGGCGACGAAGCCGGCGCCGAACAGGACTTCGCCGCGGGCTTCGGCCAGGGGCTTGCCCTGTTCGCGGGTCATGATCAGCGCCAGGTCGTCGGCGTGGGCCAGGATCTGGGCATGCCACGCCATCAGCCGCGCCGCCCGCTCGCGCGCCGCCAGCGCGGCCCATGCGGGCTGGGCCCGGCAGGCCGCGTCGACCGCCCCGCGCACGCGCCCGAGCGGCGTGGCCGCCACGCTGGCCAGGCACTCGCCGGTGGCCGGATCCTGCACGCGCAGCGCCGGCCCGGCGCCGCGGCCGTCCCATTGCCCGCCGATGAAGCCCCCCGCGCGCAGCAGGTCCGGGTCTCGCAGCTGACGTTGCAGGGCCGGTTCGAGCGCGGTGCCGGGCAGGGATGCCAGGTGGTTCATGATGTGGGTTCCTTTTCTACAAGTGCATCATGATGTGAATAATATTCTGTGTACAGTTTGGCTCAATCCGGGAAAACCCGCTGTCGCGGCAGCGGCGCGACACGCGTCCGCGCGCCGGCGCCGGCCCGCGCGGCGGACAAAAAAGGAAGGAAAAGGGGATGGCGACGGGCCCGGGCGGGCCGCCGCAAGCGGGGCAAGGGCAGTCGCGCGCCCGTGGGATGGGCCGGCCGCATTGCGCGGCCGGCCGGGGTTCACATCAGAACCGGTAGGCCGCGCTCAGCGTCACGGTGCGGCGCTGGCCGTAGAAGCAATCGCCGCGCCGCAAGCAAGTGACCTCGTAGGTCTTGTCGGCGATGTTGTTGACGTTCAGCGCATAACGCCACGTGCCGCTGTCGTAGGCCAGCATGGCGTCGAACAGCGTGACCGAAGGCGTCTCGGGCGCGATGCCGTCGGTGAAGGCGCCCAGGTAGCGCACGCCCGCGCCGGCCGAGAAGCCCGATACGCCGGCCACGTCGAAGCGATACTTGCTCCACAGCGAGGCCATGTGCTTGGGCACGCCTTCCAGGTCCGAGTCGATGTCGGTGTAGATGTAATTGGCGATCACGTCCATCTGCTTGGTCACGCGGCCGCGCAGTTCGAGCTCGACGCCGCGCGTGCGGGTCTTGCCGGTCTGTACCTGGTTGTTGGGATTGGACGGGTCGGGCACCTGGCGGTTCTTTTCGCGCAGGTCGTACACGGCCGCGGTGAATTCCAGGTCGCGGTCGGGCGGCATGTACTTCAGGCCGGCTTCCCATTGCTTGCCGCGCATCGGCTTCCAGCGGTTGCTGTGCACGTCGGTGCCGGCGATGGGCGTGAACGATTCGCTGTAGCTCAGGTAGGGCGACAGGCCGTTGTCGGCGGCATACAGCAGGCCGAAGCGCTTGGTGGTGGCGTTGTCGGTTTCGCGGTCGCTGCCCTCGACGTCGTTGCGGGCGCGATCGTGGCGCAGCCCGGCCAGGAAGATCCAGTTGCGATAGCGGATCTGGTCCTGGGCGTAGAAGCCCAGCTGTTCCTGCTTGGTCTTGGGCGTGTCGCTCAGGTCGTAATCGGGGATATTGCCGTAGACCGGGTCGTAGAAGTTCAGCGGGCTGCCCAGGCCCGAGGCTTCCTGGCCGGTTTCGCGATAGCGGCTGTAGTCGGCGCCGAACAGCACGGTGTGCTCGGTGGCGCCCAGGTTCAGCTTGCCTTCCAGGTTCTGGTCGGCCAGCAGCGTGCGCATGCGCGGCTTGTGGACGTAGTAGAAGCGGTTCAGCGTGGTCTGTTCGGGGTCGATGTAGGGGTTGTCGGTATTCGAATACGAGTCCGGGTACAGCGATTTGTAGTCGACCTTGCTGATCGTGTTGCGGAAATTCTGGCGTACCGTCCAGCGGTCGTTGAAATGGTGCTCGAACAGCCAGCCCACGCTGAATTGCTCGGTGTCGTAGGCGTCGAAGCCGGGTTCGCTGGCGAAGCGGCGCGTGGGGATCTGGCCGTTGGGGTTGTCGCGCACCGAGCCGTTCCATGGCAGGAACGACTGGGTCGTGCCGGCCTTGTCTTTCTGGAAATACGCCTGCAGCGTCAGCGAGGTGGCCGCGCTGGGCTGCCACGTCAGCGAGGGCGCCACCATCAGGCGGTCGTCGGGCGCATATTGCATCTGCGTGTCGCTGTCGCGGCCCAGCGCCACGATGCGGTACAGCCACTGGCCGTCCTCGGTCAGCGGGCCGGTCAGGTCGGCCTGGATTTCCTTGCGGTTGTGGTTGCCCACGATGACGCCGATTTCGCGTTGCGCGTCGGGCTGGGGGCGCTTGCTGACCAGGTTGAGCACGCCACCGGTGCTGCCCTGGCCATACAGCATGGAAGAGGGGCCGCGCAGCACTTCGACGCGCTCGAGCGCATAGATGTCGGTGCGCGGATTGTTGTAGCTGAAGAACTGGCGCAGACCGTCCAGGTACTGCACCGGCTCTACGCCGCGCACGCGCACGTAGTCGGCGCGGTTGTCCACGCCGTAGGCGTTGGGGCGCACCCCGGCCGCGTAGTTCAGGGCGTCCTGCACGTTCTGGGCGCCTTGGTCGATGATCTGTTCGCGCGGGATCACCGTGATGGCCTGCGGTGTTTCCCGCAAGGCCGTATCGGTCTTGGTGCCGGTGGCGCTGCGCCGGGCCACGTAGCCGTCGACCGGCCCGGTGGCGGTTTCCTGCGCGCCGGTGACTTGCACGGTGGGCAGGGTGGCGGGGTCGGTGGCGGCTTCTTGTGCCCGGGCGTGCGGGCCGGCCAGGCCGGTTGCTGCGATGGCCAGGGCCAGGGCGGGCGCCTGGCGGCGCGAGGCGATGCGCAAACGAGTGTTCAAGGGACTCCCCAGAAAGATACGTACATAATTGATTGCAAGAATAATAACTATTCTTGTTTGCGGGAAAAATTATAGGGCACGAAAAGCGGCTGGGAAAGGAAACGAACGGTTCGCCCGGGGGACCGGCCGCCGCCGGCCGGACGTCAGTCCGCCTGCGGCGGCGTGCCGGCGGGCGGCCGCCGCGTGCCGCCCTGGCGCCGGCTGGCCTTGTCGGCCACGACGTTCTCGGTGGCCATGCGGGCGCCGCGCTGCGCCACGATCTGCAGCAGCCGCAGCAGCTGCCGGCTTTCGTCCGGCGTCAGGTCGGACATCAGCAGCGTATTCAGGCGGGCGATTTCCGGCAGCATGGCCTGGTACAGGGCCCGCCCGGCGTCGGTGGCCATCACGTTCATGATGCGCTTGTCGCGCGCGTCGCGCACCCGGGCCAGCCAGCCCTTTTCGCACAGCGTGCCCAGGGCCCGCGAGGTGCGCACCAGGTCCAGGCGCGCCGTGGCGGCCAGTTCGGCCGACGTCAGCGGCCCGTATTCGACGGCCGCCGCCAGCAGGCGCCATTCGCGCCGGGTGATGCCGAAGCGGCCTTCGCACAGCCGGACGAATACCGGGCTGGCTTGCGACCAGGCCTGGTACAGGCAATACATGGGCATGTCCGCCAGGTGGTCGGGCAGTGCCTCGGGCGCGCGGGACATCTTTGTCTCCTGTCTTGCGTCTTTATTTATGCCGATATTGGATTAGATCAAGAAACGCATTCGTTGCTACCCTTTTTGTGCTTTGACAACAACTTTGCAGAAACAAGCACAAAGGAGGGAGACATGTTCAAACGCCTACTGGCCGCGCTGGCGGCATGCGCGGTGGCGGCATCGGCCTGGGCGGCCGCGCCGCTGGACGGCCCGCTGTCCATCGTGGTGGGCTACCCGCCGGGTGGCAGCTCGGACCGCATCGCGCGCCTGGTGGCCGGGCAACTGAAAGACCGCCTGGGCGTGTCGGTGATCGTCGAGAACAAGACGGGCGCGGGCGGGCGCATTTCCGCGCAGGGCCTGCGCAATGCCGGCGCGCAGCAGAATGTGCTGCTGCTGGGCAACCCCGCCGTGATGGTAGTGGCGCCGCTGGTCTATGCCGACCCCGGCTACGATGCCCAGCGCGACTTCAAGCCGGTGTCGCTGGTCAGCAGCTACAAGTTCGCGCTGGCCGTGTCGGCCGATTCGCCGCGGCAGGACATGAAGGCGCTGCGCGCCTGGCTGAAGCAGCACCCCGAGGGTTTCACGGTCGGCGTGCCGGCCACCGGCAGCCTGCCGCACTTCTTCGCCCTGATGCTGGGCAGCGAAATCGGCCAGCAGGCCGAGGTCGTCGGTTATCGCGGCTCGGGGCCGCTGATCAGCGAACTGATCGGCGGCATCCTGCCGCAGGCCATCGACACGCTGGACACCCTGCTGCCGCAGCACCAGGGCGGGCGCGTGCGCATCCTGGCCACCTCGGGCACGCAGCGCGAAGCGGCCCTGCCCGATGTGCCGACGTTCCGCGAGGCCGGCATCGACCTGGCCGCGGACGGCTGGAACGCGTTCTTCGCGCCGGCCGCCATGCCGCAGGACAAGGCCGAGCGCCTGGGCCGCGAGATCGCCGCGGTCATGCGCGACCCGGCCATGCAGCAGGCCGTGCGCGCCGCCAACCTGGAGCCGGTGTCGGCCGACGCGGCGCAGACCGCCCAGGCCCTGGCGGCCTACCGGCAGCAATGGGAGCCGGTGGTGCGCCAGTCCGGCTTCAAGGCGGCGCAGTAAGGGGCAGGCAGGCATGAGCCAGATCCAGAACGTCCTGTTCATCATGGCCGACCAGCTGCGGGCCGACCACCTGGGCTGCTATGGGCATCCTTACTTGCGCACGCCCAACCTGGACGCGCTGGCCGCGCGCGGGGTCCGCTTCGAGCGGGCATTCGTCAACTCGGGGGTGTGCGGGCCGTCGCGCATGAGCTATTACACGGGCCGCTATCCGTCCAGCCATGGCACCACCTGGAATCGCGTGCCGCTGTCGGTGGGCGAGGTGACGCTGGGCGAATACCTGGCCGGGCGCGGCCGCGACCTGGTGCTGATCGGCAAGAGCCATGTGATTCCCGACCGGGCCGGCATGGAGCGCCTGGCCATCGACGGCGGATCGGAACTGGGCGCGCTGCTGGCGCGCGGCAGCTTCCGCGAGGCCGACCGCTACGACGGGCATCACGAGCCCGGCGACGAAAGCGGGTATCCGGCATTCTTGCGCCGCCATGGCTACGACTCGCCCGATCCGTGGTCGGACTACGTGATTTCCGCCGTGGATGCCGGCGGGCAGGTGGTCAGCGGATGGCACATGCGCAATACCCATCTGCCTTCGCGGGTCAGCGAGCCGCATTCCGAGACCGCCTACACCACCGACTGCGCCCTGGACTTCATGCGCAAGCGCGGCTCGCAGCCGTGGGCCCTGCACCTGAGCTATGTGAAACCGCATTGGCCCTACATGGCGCCCGATCCCTACCACCGCATGTACCGCAGCGACCAGTGCCTGCCCGTGGTGCGCAACCAGCAGGAGCTGGAAGGCGCACACCCGGTCTTGCGCGCGTATCGGCAGCACGAGGAAAGCCTGAGTTTCGCGCGCGAGGAATGCGTGCGCACGGTGCGGCCAGCGTACCAGGGCTTGATCACCCAGCTGGATACGCACCTGGGGCGGCTGTTCGACTACATGGAGGGCGCCGGCCTGATGCGCAACACGCTGGTGGTGTTCACCTCGGACCACGGCGATTTCCTGGGGGATCACTGGCTGGGCGAGAAAGAGCTGTTCTACGACACCGTGCAGCGCGTGCCGCTGATCGTGATGGACCCCAGCGGCGCGGCGGACGCGACGCGCGGGCAGGTGCAGCGGAGCCTGGTGGAAGGCGTGGATATGGTGCCGACCATCCTGCGCGCGCTGGACGTGCCCGAGGCCGGCCACCGGCTCGAGGGCCGCGCGCTGCAGCCGTTGCTGCACGGTGCCGCGGACGGCATGCCGTGGCGCGAGGCGGCCGTGTCCGAACTGGATTACAGCTTCCGGCAGGCGCGCCTGATACTGGGCAAGACACCCCCGCAATCGCGCGCCTGGTCGGTGCGCACCGACCGGTGGCGCTATGTCTACTGGCTGGATGAGCCCGAGCAGTTGTTCGACCTGCACAATGACCCGGGCGAGTTCCAGGACCTGGGGCGCAGCGAATCGCACGCCGCGGTGCGGGCCGGCCTGCGCCAGCAACTGCTGGAATGGTCGCTGCGGGCCAAGCGCAGGACGACCATGTCGGACGCCGACGTGCAGCGATCGACCAACGCGCACAAGCGCGCGGGGGTTTATTTCGGGCAGTGGTGAGAGGCGGATTATCGAAATGGAACGACAGGTGCCAGACACCATACAGTCCGGCCGGCAGGCGGTCAGCGCAGGATGACCACGCCATCGGCCGCTTTCACGCCCTGGCCCTCGGGCAGCACGAACAGCGGGTTGATCTCGGCTTCCGCCAGCTTGCCGTCGAGTTCGGCGGCCATGGCGGCGAAGGCCAGGATGGCGTCCACCAGCGCGGGCATGTCCGCCGGTGGACGGCCCCGGTAGCCTTCGAGCAGCGGCCGGGTCTTGAGCGCCTGCACCATGTCCTGGGCGTCGCGGCGGCTCAGCGGCAGCAGGCGCAGCACCGTATCGTTGAACAGTTCCGCGGCGACGCCGCCCATGCCCAGCAATACGGCGGGGCCCAGTTGCGGGTCGCGGTGAAAGCCCAGGATCATCTCGGTGCCGCCGGCCACCATCTCTTGCACCAGCAGGCCTTCCAG
>Ga0182741_1005032_pt1 | contig 12536 bp, 8 predicted proteins | sample eDN5th37CBELigOP_FD_128874 | JGI IMG/M metagenome (GOLD analysis project Ga0182741, IMG submission 128874) | Enriched Organic Plus compost microbial communities from Emeryville, California, USA - eDNA 5th pass 37_C BE-Lig OP (version 2) (version 2) ...
TCTGCCGGAAGGCACGGAGATGGTGATGCCGGGCGACAACGTCGCCATGGAAGTGCACCTGATCGTGCCGATCGCCATGGAAGAGAAGCTGCGCTTCGCCATCCGCGAGGGCGGCCGTACCGTCGGCGCCGGCGTCGTCGCTAGCATCATCGAGTGATTGCGGCCGCGGGCGCGAACGTGCCCTCGGTGGGAACGCAGGTGACGGTTCCTTCGGGGACCATTATATAGGCGCGGGGGTCGGCTCGACCGCTCCCGCGCCAATCCGGCTCCGGCCGGCCCGCGCCTAGGAGTGTAGCTCAACTGGCTAGAGCACCGGTCTCCAAAACCGGGGGTTGGGGGTTCGAGTCCCTCCACTCCTGCCAGGCGCAGCGGCAGGGGGCTCGGCGTGGTGCGGCGGGGGTGCGTCGTACGATACGGACAATGCGGCGCACCGGAGCATCGTCCGCGCCGGTCGCGGCAGGTGACAGGAAGAACGATGGCGAAGCCCTTCAAGTTCATTCAAGAGGTGCGGGCGGAGACCCAGAAGGTCACCTGGCCGTCGCGTCGCGAGACCGCGATTACGACGGCAATGGTGTTCGTCCTGGTCGCCGTGGCTGCGGTGTTCTTCCTGGTGGCCGATCAGCTGATCCGCCTCGCCGTCACGTTTGCCCTCGGCATCGGCAGCTGAGCGGGGGCGAGAATCGACATGAGCAAGCGCTGGTACATCGTTCACGCCTACTCGAATTTCGAGAAGAAGGTGGCCGAATCGATCCGCGAGCAGGCGAAGCAACGCAACCTGTCGCACCTGTTCGACGAGATCATGGTGCCGATCGAGAAGGTGGTCGAGGTGCGGCGCGGCCGGAAGGTCGACGCCGAACGCAAGTTCTTTCCCGGCTATGTGCTGGTGAAGATGGACCTCACCGACGAGGCCTATCACCTGATCAAGAACACGCCGAAGGTCACCGGCTTCCTCGGCGCGGACAACAAGCCGATGCCGATCTCGGACGCCGAGGCCGGCCGCATCCTGCACCAGGTGCAGGAGGGGATCGAGCGGCCGAAGCCGTCGGTGTCCTTCGAGGTCGGCGAGCAGGTGCGAGTGTCCGACGGCCCGTTCGCCTCGTTCAACGGCGTGGTCGAGGAAGTCGACGATGCCCGTTCGCGGGTGAAGGTCGCGGTGTCGATCTTCGGCCGGGCGACCCCGGTCGAACTGGAATTCGGGCAGGTCGAGAAGATCTGACCGGAACCGGCACCGCGCCCGAACGGGCGTCGCGGTGCCGCATGCCGTGGGGGGTGAGGGCGGCCGCCAACCGCCGGAACCAGACCACGGGACCTTGAACGGCCGGGCAACCGGCCAGAGGAGCAGGCAATGGCAAAGAAGATTACCGGCTACGTCAAATTGCAGGTGCCGGCCGGGGCGGCCAATCCGTCGCCGCCGATCGGCCCGGCGCTGGGTCAGCGTGGCCTAAACATCATGGAATTCTGCAAGGCGTTCAACGCCCAGACCCAGCAGATGGAGAAGGGGTCGCCGATTCCGGTGGTGATCACGGTCTATCAGGACCGTTCGTTTACCTTCGAGATGAAGACGCCCCCGGTGTCCTACTTCCTCAAGAAGGCGGCCAAACTCGACAAGGGATCCAAGACCCCGGGCCGGGGCACGGTCGGTTCCGTGACCAAGGCGCAGGTCAACGAAATCGCGCAGCAGAAGATGAAGGATCTCAACTGCGACACGGTCGAGGCGGCCGCGCGCATGGTCGAAGGCTCCGCCAAGTCGATGGGCATTGAGGTGAGGGAGTAAGGACGATGGCGAAGCTCGGAAAGCGCGTTCGCGCCCTGCGCGACGGCATTGATCGGACCAAGCTCTACCCGCTCGAGGAAGCGGTGAAGCTGGTGAAGGCCCGTGCCAATGCCAAGTTCGACGAGACGATCGAGGTGGCAATGAACCTCGGTGTCGACCCGCGCCATGCGGACCAGATGGTCCGCGGCGTCTGCAACCTGCCGAACGGCTCGGGCCGGACCGTGCGGGTGGGCGTGTTCGCTCGCGGCGCCAAGGCCGACGAGGCGAAGGCGGCCGGTGCCGACGTGGTCGGCGCGGAGGACCTGGTGGAGAAGGTCCAGGGCGGCACGATCGAGTTCGATCGCTGCATCGCCACCCCGGACATGATGCCGCTGGTCGGCCGCCTCGGTAAGGTGCTGGGCCCGCGCGGCCTGATGCCGAATCCGAAGGTCGGCACCGTGACCACCGACGTCGCCGGCGCGGTCGCCGCGGCGAAGGGCGGCGCGGTCGAGTTCCGGGTCGAGAAGGCCGGTATCGTCCATGCCGGCATCGGCAAGGCCTCGTTCGCCGACGACAAGCTGGTCGAGAACATCAAGGCTTTCGCCGACGCGGTGGCCAAGGCGAAGCCGAGCGGCGCCAAGGGTACCTACGTGCAGCGCGTGGCGCTGTCGTCGACCATGGGTCCTGGCGTGAAGATCGAACCTTCCACGGTGTTGGGGGGCTGACGCGGGCACAATCCGCGTCTATAGTCAAGGTTTGCGCCCCGGCGAGAGCCGGGGCAGGAAAGATTTCCGCACGGGCGACCGTGCGGAAAGCCCAATTCTCACAAGGGGTTGGGCGTCCTGTCCAAGACTGCAGGCGAATCGCTTCGGCGATCCTTAATCCGTGACGCTTGCGTGACGGGCCTGCACAGACGGATCTGGCCGGTTTCGGGGCGACCCGTGATCGGTTCGAACCATTCCTGGGAGCGGCCAACCGCGTCCGGGGGGCAGGGCACTGAAATGTCGTCCCGTCCCCTGGTTCGTGAGAGCCGAGGCGGGGCGGCTCGTGCAACCGACGGCCCGGCCCCGGCCGAGGCCGTCAACCGGAGAGAGGATCCTCGTGGATCGAGCGGAAAAGAAAGAGCTCGTCGCGACGCTCAATGAGGTTTTCAAGGCCTCAAGCGTCGTCGTCGTCGCTCACTATTCCGGCCTCACGGTGGCCCAGCTGCAGACGCTGCGGAAGCAGATGAAGCAGGCGGGCGCATCGGTGAAGGTCGCGAAGAACCGTCTCGCCAAGATCGCTCTTGAGGGCACGGACGTCGCCTCCATCGCGGCCCTGATGAAGGGCCCGACCCTGATCGCCTATTCCGGCGATCCGGTGGCGGCGCCGAAGGTGGCCGTCGATTTCGCCAAGGGGAACGAGCAGTTCGTCATCCTCGGCGGCGCGATGGGCAAGACCTCCCTGAACCCGGACGGCGTCAAGGCGCTCGCCTCGCTGCCGTCGCTCGACGAACTGCGCGCCAAGCTGGTCGGCCTCGTCCAGGCCCCGGCCACCAAGGTGGCGCAGCTCGCCAATGCCCCGGCGGCCAAGGTCGCCCGTGTGGTTCAGGCCTATGCCAACAAGGGCGAAGCGGCGTGAGGCGCTTCGCATAACCCCCTGGTTCGAACCGAAAAAGGAACTATATCCATGGCTGATCTGTCGAAGCTCGTCGACGAGCTGTCCAACCTGACCGTGCTCGAGGCTGCCGAACTCGCCAAGCTGCTTGAAGAGAAGTGGGGCGTGTCTGCGGCTGCGGCCGTTGCCGTTGCGGCGGCTCCGGGTGCCGGCGGCGGTGCTGCCCCGGCGGCAGAAGAGAAGACGGAATTCACGGTCGTCCTCGCCGCGGCCGGCGACAAGAAGATCGAGGTCATCAAAGAGGTTCGTGCGCTCACGGGCCTGGGCCTGAAGGAGGCCAAGGACCTGGTCGAAGGCGCGCCGAAGCCGCTGAAGGAAGGCGTGGCCAAGGACGAGGCCGAGAAGATCAAGGCGACCCTCGAGAAGGTGGGCGCCAAGGTCGAGCTGAAGTAAGTCGCGAATGGCGTGGCGGTTCCGGACCCGTCCTGGGACCGCCACGTTTGCCGCCGTCGGCGGCAACAGGATCGTGTCGGCTGGGAATGGCCCGGTCGGCTTTTGAAGGCGGGGCGCCATTCGGTGCCCGGCCATTTGTTCGTTCCGGATGCTGCATCGGCACCCGGGAGGCCGTCGCCGCCGGCGAGGCGGTGCGACGAAGCGAGAGGCCACAATGGCGCAGACGTTCATCGGTCGCAAGCGGGTCCGCAAGTTCTTCGGTAAGATCCAGGAAGTCGCAGAGATGCCGAACCTCATCGAGGTTCAGAAGGCGTCCTACGACCAGTTCCTGCAGATCGAGGAGCCACGAGACGGGCGGCCGGACGAGGGCCTGCAGGCCGTGTTCAAGTCGGTGTTCCCGATCGCCGACTTTTCCAACACGGCGATGCTGGAATTCGTCCGCTACGAATTCGAGCCGCCGAAATACGACGTGGACGAGTGCCGCCAGCGCGGCATGACCTATGCGGCCCCGCTGAAGGTGACGCTGCGCCTCATCGTGTTCGATATCGATGAGGAGACCGGCGCCCGTTCGGTCAAGGACATCAAGGAGCAGGACGTCTACATGGGCGACATCCCGCTCATGACGTCCAACGGCACGTTCATCGTGAACGGCACCGAGCGCGTGATCGTCTCGCAGATGCACCGCTCCCCGGGCGTGTTCTTCGACCACGACAAGGGCAAGACGCACTCGTCCGGCAAGCTGCTGTTCGCGGCGCGGATCATTCCTTATCGCGGGTCCTGGCTCGACATCGAGTTCGACGCCAAGGACATCGTCTACGCGCGTATCGACCGGCGCCGGAAGATTCCGGTGACGTCGCTGATGTACGCGCTCGGCATGGATTCCGAGGAGATCCTCAACACCTTCTACCGGCAGATCGTCTACACGAAGGCGAAGGACGGCTGGCGCGTGCCGTTCGATGCCAACCGGATGAAGGGCTACAAGGCGATCAACGATCTCGTCGACGCGGACACCGGCAAGGTCGTCGTCGAGGCGGGCAAGAAGCTGACTGTGCGCCAGGCGCGCCAGCTGGCCGAGAAGGGCCTCAAGGCCCTGCGGATGACGGACGAGGAGCTGATCGGCAACTACATCGCCGAGGACCTGGTCAATCCGAAGACCGGCGAGATCTACGTCGAGGCCGGCGAAGAGGTCACGGAAAAGACGCTGAAGGCGCTCGACGAGGCGGGCTTCACGGAGCTGCCGATTCTCGACATCGATCACGTCAATGTCGGCGCCTATATCCGCAACACGCTGGCGATCGATAAGAACATGACGCGCGAGGACGCGCTGTTCGACATCTACCGCGTGATGCGTCCGGGCGAGCCGCCGACCCTCGACACCGCGCAGGCGATGTTCCAGTCGCTGTTCTTCGATCCCGAGCGCTACGACCTCTCCGCGGTCGGCCGCGTGAAGATGAACATGCGGCTCGACCTCGACGCACCCGACACGATGCGGGTGCTGCGCAAGGACGACATCCTGGCGGTGATCAAGACGCTGGTCGACCTTCGCGACGGCAAGGGCGAGATCGACGACATCGACCATCTCGGCAACCGGCGCGTGCGTTCGGTCGGCGAGCTGATGGAGAACCAGTACCGCATCGGTCTGCTGCGCATGGAGCGCGCGATCAAGGAGCGGATGAGCTCGGTCGACATCGACACGGTGATGCCGCAGGACCTGATCAACGCCAAGCCGGCGGCGGCGGCCGTGCGCGAGTTCTTCGGATCTTCGCAGCTGTCGCAGTTCATGGACCAAACCAACCCGCTGTCGGAGATCACCCACAAGCGCCGCCTGTCGGCGCTCGGCCCGGGTGGCCTGACGCGCGAGCGCGCCGGCTTCGAGGTGCGCGACGTGCACCCGACCCATTACGGCCGCATCTGCCCGATCGAGACGCCGGAAGGTCCGAACATCGGCCTGATCAACTCGCTCGCGACCTACGCGCGGGTGAACAAATATGGCTTCATCGAGACGCCGTACCGGAAGGTGCGGGACGGCCACGTCACCGACGAGGTGGTGTATCTGTCGGCGATGGAGGAGGGCCGCTACTACGTGGCCCAGGCGAACGTTCCGATCGACGCCAAGGGCCGGTTCACCGAAGACCTGATCGTGTGCCGCCATGCCGGCGACGTGCTGATGGTGCCGAGCGAGCGCGTCGACTTCATGGACGTGTCGCCGAAGCAGCTCGTGTCGGTCGCCGCGGCGCTGATCCCGTTCCTCGAGAACGACGACGCCAATCGTGCGCTGATGGGCTCGAACATGCAGCGTCAGGCGGTGCCGCTGGTCCGCGCCGAGGCGCCGTTCGTCGGCACGGGCATGGAAGGTGTGGTCGCGCGTGACTCCGGTGCGGCGATCGGTGCCCGCCGGGCCGGCGTCGTCGACCAGGTGGACGCCACCCGTATCGTCATCCGCGCCACCGAGGAGATGGATCCGACGCGGCCGGGAGTCGACATCTACCGGCTGCAGAAGTTCCAACGCTCGAACCAGAACACCTGCATCAACCAGCGGCCGCTGGTGCGTGTCGGCGATGTCGTCAAGAAGGGCGACATCATCGCCGACGGCCCGTCGACCGAACTCGGCGAGCTCGCGCTGGGGCGGAACGTGCTGGTCGCGTTCATGCCGTGGAACGGCTACAACTTCGAGGACTCGATCCTGCTGTCCGAGCGGATCGTGAAGGACGACGTGTTCACGTCGATCCACATCGAAGAGTTCGAGGTGATGGCCCGCGACACCAAGCTCGGGCCGGAAGAAATCACGCGCGACATTCCGAACGTGTCGGAAGAGGCGCTGAAGAACCTCGACGAAGCCGGCATCGTCTATATCGGCGCCGAGGTCCGCGCCGGCGACATCCTGGTCGGCAAGATCACGCCGAAGGGCGAAAGCCCGATGACGCCGGAGGAAAAGCTCCTGCGCGCGATCTTCGGCGAGAAGGCGTCCGATGTGCGCGACACGTCGCTGCGTGTTCCGCCGGGCGTTCAGGGCACGGTCGTCGAGGTGCGCGTGTTCAACCGGCACGGCGTCGACAAGGACGAGCGTGCGCTGGCGATCGAACGCGAGGAGATCGAGCGGCTCGCCAAGGACCGCGACGACGAGCAGGCGATCCTCGACCGCAACACCTACGGGCGTCTCGCCGAGATGCTTGACGGCAAGGCGGCGATCGCGGGACCGAAGGGCTTCAAGAAGGACAGCAAGATCACCCGCGCTGTGCTGGAAGAGTATCCGCGCTCGCAGTGGTGGCAGTTCGCGGTCGCCAACGACAAGCTGATGGGCGAAATCGAGGCGATCCGGAAGCAGTACGACGAGTCGAAGAAGGGTCTTGAACAGCGCTTCCTCGACAAGGTCGAGAAGCTGCAGCGCGGTGACGAGCTGCCGCCCGGCGTGATGAAGATGGTCAAGGTCTTCGTCGCGGTGAAGCGGAAGATCCAGCCGGGCGACAAGATGGCCGGACGCCACGGCAACAAGGGTGTGGTGTCGAAGATCGTTCCGGCCGAGGACATGCCGTTCCTGGAGGACGGTTCGCCGGTCGATATCGTCCTCAACCCGCTCGGCGTGCCGAGCCGGATGAATGTCGGGCAGATCCTGGAGACGCATCTGGGCTGGGCCTGCTCCGGTCTCGGACGCAAGGTGGGGCAGGCGATCGATGCCTACTACGCCAAGCAGGATTCGAAGCCGCTGAAGGAGACGCTGAAGAAGATCTACGGCGACGACGAGACGATCCAATCGCTCGACGAGCCGGGCCTGATCGAACTCGGCCACAACCTGCGGCGCGGCGTGCCGATCGCCACCCCGGTGTTCGACGGCGCGAAGGAGGCCGACATCGAGCAGATGCTCGACCTCGCCGGGCTCGATCATTCGGGCCAGGTCACGCTGTTCGACGGCCGCACGGGCGATGCCTTCGACCGCAAGGTCACGGTGGGCTACATCTACATGCTGAAGCTGCACCATCTGGTCGACGACAAGATCCACGCCCGGTCGATCGGACCGTACTCGCTGGTGACGCAGCAGCCGTTGGGCGGCAAGGCCCAGTTCGGCGGTCAGCGCTTCGGCGAAATGGAGGTGTGGGCGCTCGAAGCGTACGGCGCCGCGTACACGCTGCAGGAGATGCTGACGGTGAAGTCGGACGACGTCGCCGGCCGCACCAAGGTGTACGAGGCGATCGTCCGCGGCGACGACACCTTCGAAGCAGGCATTCCGGAGAGCTTCAACGTGCTGGTCAAGGAGATGCGGTCGCTCGGCCTCAACATCGACCTGCACAACTCGAAGCAGCGTCCCGGCGGCGAAACGGCGGAAGCCGCGGAGTAAGGAAGGCCCCTTTGCCGGCCGCGGCGCGTGTTCTGCGCCGCGGTTCGGCACCATCGAATGTTCGACGGCCCCAGGTTTCAGATCGGCGACGCGAAGGTGACGCGCCGCACCGGATGCGAAACGCCAGGGCGCCCCGGTCGAGGAGAAGACGATGAACCAAGAGATAATGAATCTTTTCAATCCGCAGGCGCCGGCTCAGGTCTTCGACCAGATCCGGATCTCGATCGCCAGCCCGGAAAAGATTCTGTCGTGGTCGTACGGCGAGATCAAAAAGCCGGAGACGATCAACTATCGGACCTTCAAGCCGGAGCGTGACGGCCTGTTCTGCGCCCGCATCTTCGGCCCGATCAAGGACTACGAGTGCTTGTGCGGCAAGTACAAGCGCATGAAGTACAAGGGCATCATCTGCGAGAAGTGCGGCGTCGAGGTCACGCTGTCGCGGGTGCGGCGCGAGCGGATGGGGCACATCGAGCTCGCCGCGCCGGTGGCGCACATCTGGTTCCTGAAGTCGCTGCCGTCGCGTATCGGCCTGCTGATGGACATGACGCTGAAGGATCTCGAGCGGATCCTGTACTTCGAGTACTACGTCGTGATCGAGCCGGGCCTGACGCCGCTGAAGGAGCGGCAGCTGCTGTCCGAGGACGAGTATCTGCGCGCGCAGGAGGAATACGGCGAGGATTCCTTCACCGCGATGATCGGCGCGGAAGCGATCCGCGAGATGATGAAGGCGCTCGACCTCGAGAAGCTCGCGGCTGATTTGCGCAAGGAGATCGCCGAGTCGACTTCGGACCTGAAGCCGAAGAAGCTTGCCAAGCGTCTGAAGCTGATCGAGGCCTTCATCCAGTCGGGCAACAAGCCGGAATGGATGATCCTGACGGTCGTGCCGGTGATTCCGCCGGATCTGCGGCCGCTGGTGCCGCTCGACGGCGGCCGCTTCGCGACCTCGGACCTGAACGACCTCTATCGCCGCGTCATCAACCGCAACAACCGCTTGAAGCGGCTGATCGAGCTGCGCGCGCCCGACATCATCATCCGCAACGAGAAGCGGATGCTGCAGGAGGCGGTCGACGCGCTGTTCGACAACGGCCGCCGCGGCCGGGTGATCACGGGCGCCAATAAGCGGCCGCTGAAGTCCCTTGCCGACATGCTGAAGGGCAAGCAGGGTCGGTTCCGGCAGAACCTGCTCGGCAAGCGCGTCGACTATTCGGGCCGTTCGGTCATCGTGGTCGGCCCCGAGCTGAAGCTGCATCAGTGCGGGCTGCCGAAGAAGATGGCGCTCGAGCTGTTCAAGCCGTTCATTTATTCGCGGCTCGACGCGAAGGGCCTGTCGACCACGGTGAAGCAGGCGAAGAAGCTGGTGGAGAAGGAAAAGCCGGAGGTCTGGGACATCCTCGACGAGGTGATCCGCGAACATCCGGTCCTGCTCAACCGCGCCCCGACGCTGCACCGCCTGGGCATCCAGGCGTTCGAGCCGGTGCTGATCGAGGGCAAGGCGATCCAGCTGCATCCGCTGGTCTGCGCGGCGTTCAACGCCGACTTCGACGGCGACCAGATGGCGGTGCACGTGCCGCTTTCGCTCGAGGCACAGCTCGAGGCGCGCGTGCTGATGATGAGCACGAACAACATCCTGCATCCGGCCAACGGCTCGCCGATCATCGTGCCGTCGCAGGATATCGTGCTCGGCCTGTACTACCTGTCGCTGGCGCGCGAAGGCGAGCCGGGCGAGGGCAAGGTCTTCGGTGAGATTGCCGAGATCGAGCATGCCCTGCAGGAGAAGGTCATCACGCTGCACTCCAAGATCAAGTATCGCTGGAGCGGGCTCGATGAGAACGGCGCGCCGGTGAAGCGCCTGTACGACACGACCCCGGGCCGGGTGATGCTGGGTCAGCTGCTGCCGAAGACGCCGAAGGTGTCATTCGACGCGGTCAACAAGCTGATGACCAAGCGTGAAATCTCCAACATGATCGACACGGTGTATCGCCACTGTGGGCAGAAGGAGACGGTAATCTTCTGCGACCGGATCATGCAGCTCGGATTCACCCAGGCGTTCAAGGCCGGCATCTCGTTCGGCAAGGACGACATGGTGATCCCGGGTGCGAAGACGAAGATCGTCGAGGAGACCCGCGCGCTCACCAAAGAATACGAGCAGCAGTACAACGACGGCCTGATCACCCAGGGCGAGAAGTACAACAAGGTTGTCGATGCGTGGGGCAAGTGCACCGATCGCATCGCCGACGAGATGATGCGCGAGATCTCCGCCGTCCGGAAGGACGAGGCGACCGGTCGCGAGAAGCCGATCAACTCGATCTACATGATGGCCCATTCGGGGGCCCGCGGTTCGCCGGCGCAGATGAAGCAGCTCGCCGGCATGCGCGGGCTGATGGCGAAGCCGTCGGGCGAGATCATCGAAACGCCGATCATCTCGAACTTCAAGGAAGGCCTGACCGTGATGGAGTACTTCAACTCCACCCACGGCGCGCGCAAGGGCCTTGCCGACACGGCGTTGAAGACGGCGAACTCGGGTTATCTGACGCGGCGTCTCGTCGACGTGGCGCAGGACTCGATCATCAACGAGGTGGACTGCGGCACCGACGCCGGCATCAAGGTGCGGGCGATCGTCGACGCTGGCCAGGTGGTGGCGTCGCTGGGCAGCCGCGTGCTCGGGCGCGTGGCCGCCGAGGACGTGCGCGACCCGTCGACCAACGAGATCATCGTCAAGCGCAACGAGATGATCGAGGAGCCGCATGTCGAGCGGATCACCAGCGCCGGTGTGCAGGAGGTGCGGATCCGGTCGGTGCTGACCTGCGAGACCAAGATGGGCGTGTGCGGCCAGTGCTACGGCCGTGACCTCGCGCGCGGTACGCCGGTCAACATGGGCGAAGCGGTCGGCGTCATCGCGGCCCAGTCGATCGGTGAGCCGGGCACGCAGCTGACGATGCGCACGTTCCACATCGGCGGTGCGGCGCAGCTGTCCGAGCAGTCGTTCGTCGAATCGAACTTCGAGGGCACGGTGCGGATCAAGAACCGCAACGTGGCGCGGAATTCGGACGGCGAGCTGATCGCAATGGCCCGCAACATGGCGGTCGTGGTCGTCGACCAGGACGGCACCGAGCGGGCGACGCATCGGATCCAGTACGGATCGCGGATGCGGGTCGACGAAGGCGACAAGATCAAGCGCGGCCAGCGCATCGCCGAGTGGGATCCGTATACGCGGCCGATTCTGACCGAGGCGGAAGGCACGGTCGGCTTCGAGGACTTGGTTGAAGGCCAGTCGCTGACGGAATCGCTCGACGAGTCGACCGGTATCGCCAAGCGCGTGGTGATCGATTGGCGGACCTCCGGCCGCGGTGCGGACCTGCGTCCGGCGATCGTGATCAAGGACAAGGACGGCAAGATCATGAAGCTGCAGCGCGGCGGCGACGCCCGCTACATGCTGGCCGTCGACGCGATCATCTCGGTCGACCCGGGTTCGACGGTGAAGGCCGGCGACGTGGTCGCGCGTATTCCGACGGAAAGCGCCAAGACGCGCGACATCACCGGCGGTCTGCCGCGGGTGGCGGAGCTGTTCGAGGCGCGCCGGCCGAAGGAAGCCGCGGTCATTGCCGAGGTGTCGGGCACGGTCCGGTTCGGACGCGACTACAAGAACAAGCGTCGCATCACGATCGAGCCGCACGACAAGGACCTGGAGCCGCGCGAGTACCTGATCCCGAAGGGCAAGCACATCCATCTGCAGGATGGCGACGTCATCGAGCAGGGCGACTACATCGTCGACGGCAACCCGGCGCCGCACGACATCCTGGCCATCAAGGGCGTCGAGGAACTCGCCGCCTATCTCGTCAACGAGATCCAGGAGGTCTACCGGCTCCAGGGCGTGTCGATCAACGACAAGCACATCGAGGTGATCGTGCGGCAGATGCTGCAGAAGGTGGAGATCGACGATTCGGGCGAGACCGACCTGATCCAGGGCGAGCAGGTCGATCGCATCGAGTTCGACGAGGTCAACGCCAAGGCCGTGGCCGAAGGCCGCAAGCCGGCGGTGGCACATCCGGTCCTGCTCGGCATCACCAAGGCCTCGCTGCAGACCCGCTCGTTCATCTCGGCGGCGTCGTTCCAGGAGACCACCCGCGTGCTCACGGAGGCCGCCGTCAACGGCAAGGCCGACGCGCTCGAGGGCCTCAAGGAGAACGTCATCGTCGGCCGGCTGATCCCGGCCGGTACGGGATCGATGATGAACAAGCTGCGGGAGGTGGCCAGCCGCCGCGACGAGCTGATCCTCGAGGAGCGGCAGAAGGAAGGGGCCGAGCAGGCGAGCCTGCCGGCGGCCGAATAGCCTTACTGGCACGGCCTTCCGCAACGAGACGACGGGCCGCCTTCGGGCGGCCCGTTTCTTTGTGCGATGCA
>Ga0182741_1005034_pt1 | contig 12533 bp, 9 predicted proteins | sample eDN5th37CBELigOP_FD_128874 | JGI IMG/M metagenome (GOLD analysis project Ga0182741, IMG submission 128874) | Enriched Organic Plus compost microbial communities from Emeryville, California, USA - eDNA 5th pass 37_C BE-Lig OP (version 2) (version 2) ...
ACACGGTCTCTTCCAGGTTGCGCTGGCCGAGGAAGGAACCGGTGTTGACGTCGATGGTGGTCATCGCCTCGGTCTGGTCGATGACCAGGTAACCGCCGGACTTGAGCGGCACCTGCTTGTCCAGCGCGCGGCCGATCTCGTCCTCCACCCCGTACAGGTCGAAGATAGGGCGGTCGCCGGTGTACAGCTCCAGCTTCTCGGCCAGCACCGGCATGTACTTGGCGACGAAGGCCTGCAGTTGGGCGAAGGTTTCCTTCGAGTCCACCTTCACCTTCTCCACGTCCTTGCGGATCAGGTCGCGCACCGAGCGCAGCGGCAGGCTCAGGTCCTCGTAGATGATGCTGCGCGGCGCCGCCTCGCGGCCGCGGCGCTCGACCACGTTCCATACCCGCGACAGGTAGGAGATGTCCTCGGCCAGCGCCTCGGCCGGCTGGCCTTCGGCATTGGTGCGCACGATGTAGCCGTAGCCGCCGTGCTGGGCGGAGATCTCGGTCACCAGCGCCTTGAGCCGGGCGCGCTCGGCCTCGTCCTCGATGCGCGCCGACACCCCGACCATCTTCGACTGCGGCAGCAGCACCAGGTAGCGCGAGGGGATGCTGACCTGGGTGGTCAGGCGCGCGCCCTTGCTGCCGATCGGGTCCTTGACCACCTGCACCACCACGTCCTGGCCGTCGCGCAGCAGTTCGACGATCGGCACCGACGAGGGCAGCGGCAGGCTGGGCGCGGTCTCCTCGGTATCGGCGGCCACCGGCGCCGGCCGCACCACGTCGTTGGCGTGCAGGAACGCGGCGCGCTCCAGCCCGACCTCGACGAAGGCCGCCTGCATGCCCGGCATCACCCGCTGCACCCGCCCCTTGTAGATGTTGCCGACCACGCCGCGGCGCCAGCCGCGCTCGATGTGCAGCTCCTGCAGCATGCCGTTCTCGATCACCGCCACGCGGGTTTCGCGCGGGGTGACGTTCACCAGTATTTCTTCGGACATCCGTTCAATCCTTGCCCACGCCGAAAGCGCGCAGCAGCGCGGCGGTCTGCTGCAACGGCAGCCCCATCACGCCCGAATAGCTGCCCGCCAGCCGGCTGATCCAGCGTTCGGCGCCGCCCTGTATGGCGTAGGCGCCGGCCTTGCCCATCGGCTCGCCGCTGGCGACGTAGGCGGCGATCTCGTCCTCGGCCATCGCCGCGAACGTCACCTCCGATTCGACCACCGCGACGTCCTCCCTTGCCTGCGCCACCAGCGCCACCGCGGTGACGACCAGGTGGCTGCGCCCGGCCAGCGAGCGCAGCATGGCCGCGGCGTCGGCGGCATCGGCGGGCTTGCCGTAGACCCGGTCGCCCAGGATCACTTCGGTGTCCGAACCGAGCACCACCGCCCGCGGGTCGCCGGCGACCCGCGCCAGGCCGGCGCGCGCCTTGTCCAGCGCGACGCGGCGCACATAGGCCACCGGCGGTTCATCGGCACCGCGGACTTCGGGGACGTCCAGGTCCAGCGCGCGGAACGGGATGTCCAGGCGCGCAAGCAGTTCGTTGCGGCGGGGGGAGCGGGAAGCGAGATAGAGCATCGGCGAAGCATAACCTGCGCCCGTTGCGGCCGCGCCTGCCATCGGGCATGCCAGGCCGCTCGCCATGCACGCCGTTCCCGCCTACGCTTCGCCCCGTTCCAGCTGAACGATCGGCAAGGCCGCCGCCGCCCCCGCGACCCCGTCCGACCTCACCGCCCGTTCATCGCCACCGCACCACCCTCGCATCCATCCAAGGAGGATCCACATGCGCCATTACACCTTCGCCCCGCTGCTGCTCGCCCTGTCCCTCGCTTCGGGAGCCCCGATGACCGCCCACGCCCAGAACGCCCCGGCCATGGTGGCCAGCGACGCCACCCTGCTCAACATCTCCGCCCAGGCCGAAGCCCGGCGCGTTCCGGACGTGGCCATGCTGTCGGCCGGCGTGGTCACCCAGGCCGCTGACGGCAATACCGCCATGCGCGAGAACGCGGTGCAGATGGACAAGGTGATGGCCGCGATCAAGGCCGCCGGCATCGCCGAGCGCGACATCCAGACCAGCGGCATCAACCTGAGCCCGCAGTACCGCTACGCCGACAACGAGGCGCCGAAGATCACCGGCTACCAGGCCAGCAACACCGTCAGCCTGAAGGTGCGCGACATCACCAAGCTGGGCAAGGTGCTCGACAGCCTGGCCGCGCAGGGCGCCAACCAGATCAACGGCCCCAGCTTCGAGATCGACCAGCCCGAGCCGGTCTACGACGAAGCGCGCGTGGCCGCGCTGAAGAAGGCCCAGGCCCGCGCCGAGACCTATGCCAAGTCGCTGGGCCTGCGCGTGCGCCGCATCGTCAGCATCTCCGAGGGCGGTGGCGGCGGCTTCCGCCCGCCGATGCCGATGATGACGATGGCGCGTTCGGCCAAGGCCGAGATGGACACGGCGGTGTCGCCGGGCGAGACCACGCTGTCGGTCAGCCTGGACGTGGTGTTCGAACTGGGCCGCTGAGCTTCGCCTCCGCGTTCCCCGGAAACGGCGCCTGCGGGCGCCGTTTTCCTGTCTGGCGGCTGACCGGAAAATCCGCCCCCGCTTGCCGGACCGCCGCTTTGCAGGCGCACTGGCTGCACGCGGGCCGGAACGGATGCAACCCCGTCCCGCGTCACCGAGCGTTGTTCTCCAGCACACACCACGCAATGGAGGTGGCACATGGTCCGCACGCAGCCCGGCATTTCCCCGATCCGTTTCGACACCTCCCGCATCCTCGCCTACAGCACGGCCATCGCCCTGCACGCGCTGGCGGCGGGACTGCTGCTGATTCCGCTGTCGCAGGTTCCCGTCCGCAGCGATGCCGTCCGCCAGGAGCCGCGCTGGCAGCTGCCGGAAATCGTCCCGGTGGCGCCGACGCCGCCACCGCCGGTCCCGGTCACGGTGCCGGTGGTCAGGCAGACGCCGCCGCCGACGCAGCACGCCCTGCCCGCGCCGGTGGACAACGCGCCGATGCCGGTTTTCGCCACCGAGGCGGTCATCCCGCAGCAGGCCGGGCCGGCCACGCCCAGCGACGCCATCGGCCCGGTCGCCGACTCCATCGCCCCGGCGACGCCGCTGGCCGGCGTGCAACTGCGCTACCTGCATGCGCCCGCGCCGGCCTACCCGCGCGATGCGCTGCGCGCCGGTGCGCAGGGCACGGTGACCCTGCGCGTGCTGGTCGGCGTCGATGGCTCGCCGCTGGAAGTGAGCATCGAGCGCAGCAGCGGCAACCGCAGCCTCGACACGGCCGCGCGCGCCCAGGTGCTGCGCCAGTGGAAGTTCCAGCCGGCCATGGACAACGGCCGCCCGGTGCAGGCGTACGGCCTGGTGCCGGTTGATTTCAAGCTGAATTGAGCCCGCCGACGCCCGCAGGGAAGCGCAGCTGAACGCTTCCTTGCGGGCGCTTTGCGCACGCCCGCCTATTAATCGATTTTTCACATCTGCCTCACCCGGGAAAAACATAGATTCGCGGCCGTCGATGTCCCCCGGCCGCCTTTCCGGCGGCCACCTGCCGCAGTTCCCCTGGAGAGAAGACTGTGAAACATCCGACCCATCGGCAGCCCGCCTGCCGCCCGAACCGCCTCTGCGACTCCATCTCCACCAGCCTTCGCCTGCTGCTGGTGCCGGCCACCCTGGCCCTGGCCGCCCCCCTGGCCATGGCCCAGGAGCAGCAGGAGAAACCCACCACGCTCGACCGCGTCACCGTCACCGGCTCCAACATCCCGCGTACCGATACCGAAACGCCCTCGCCGGTCCAGGTCATCACCCGCCAGGAGATCGACCGCACCGGCAAGAACAACGTCGCCGAATACCTGCAGACGCTGACCGCCGACGGCGCCGGCTCCATTCCCAAGACCTTCGGCAACGGCTTCGCCGGCGGTGGCGCCGGCATCTCGCTGCGCGGCCTTGGCGCCGGTTCGACCCTGATCCTGCTCAATGGCCGGCGCATGGCCACCTATGGCCTGGCCGACGACGGGCAGAAGGTGTTCACCGACCTGAGCACCATCCCGCTGGACGCGGTCGAGCGCATCGACGTGCTCAAGGACGGCGCCTCGGCCATCTACGGTTCGGACGCCATCGCCGGCGTGGTCAACATCATCCTGCGTTCGGACTTCACCGGCGCCATCCTGCGCGCGTCCTACGGCCTGTCCGGCGACAGCGACGGCGACCAGCGCAAGGCCACCCTCACCGCCGGCACCGGCAGCCTGGCCGAGGACGGCTGGAACGCGTTCTTCAGCCTGGACGTGGGCAAGACCGATGCGATCCGCACCTCCGACCGCCGCAACCGCAAGTGGATCGGTACCGGCGACCTGCGCCCCTGGGGCTACGACATAGACGGCAGCCAGTTCCTGGGCGGCGCCTTCAACGGCACCGCCGGCCAGGGTTCCTCGCCCACCGGCAGCATCTACTCGCCCGATGACAGCACCATCACCAGCCTGCCGGGCTGCGCCGCACTGTCGTCCGTGTCGCCGCAGGATCCGCGCGGCGGCTGCGTGTGGGACGCCACCCGCTTCCGCGACCTGGCGCCGGAAGAGAAGTACGCCAACGTGTTCGGCCGCGCCACGTTCGCCTTCGGCGACAGCTCCGAGGTCTACGTGGAGATGGGCTATTCGAAGAAGAACACCACCTTCCGCAACACGCCGTCGAACATCTCCGGCAGCTGGGGCTACCCCGGCGGGCCGGTCAACGCCAACAGCGGACCGGGCGCGATCATGCTGGGCGCCGATCACCCGGACAATCCCTACGGTGTCCCGGTGCGCGTGCGCTATTCGGCCTTCGACGTCGGCCCGCGCGTGACCGACAACACCAACGAGTTCATCCGATTCCTGGCCGGCGTCAAGGGCACGTGGGGCGACTGGGACTACGACACCGCCTACCTGCACTCGAGCACCAGCCTGCTGAACGAGCGCACCGGCTTCCTGCGCTACAGCGCGGTGCAGTGCGCCCTGTCCGGGCCGTCCTGCCCGGGCGGGATGTGGAACATCGGCCAGGGCGCGGAGAACAACCCGCAGAGCCTGTACGACTACATCTCCCCGACCATCAGCGCGCGCGCCAAGAGCGAACTGGACATGTTCGACTTCAAGGTGTCGCGTTCGCTGGCCGACCTGGCGGGCGGACCGCTGGGCCTGGCGCTGGGCACCGAGTGGCGCAAGACCAGCAACTCGCTGACCCCGCAGACCTATACCGACCAGGGCGACATCATCGGCCTGGGCTACTCGGCCTATGACGGTACCCAGAACGTATACGCCGCCTACGCCGAACTGTCCGCGCCGGTGCTGGAGCAGTTGGAACTCAACGCCGCGGTCCGCTACGACAAGTACGAAAGCGGCGACGACGCGGTCAAGCCGAAGGTTGGCTTCAAGTGGACGCCGGCCGAATGGATCGCCCTGCGCGGCACCTTCGCCGAAGGCTTCCGCGCGCCCAACCCGGCGGAAAACGGCGTGGGTGGCCTGGCCGCGTTCTCGCGCGCCAACGACCCGGTGCGCTGCCCCGGTGGCACGCCCGCGCCCGGCGCCACCCAGGCCGATTGCGGCCTGCAGCCGGTGGCCATCATCACCAAGCCCAACCCCGACCTGAAGCCGGAAGAGTCCAAGAGCTACTCGCTGGGCATCGTGCTGCAGCCCACCCGCACCACGTCGATCACCATCGACGCCTGGCGCATCAAGCGCACCAACGAAATCGCCCAGGGCGACACCGACGCGGCCATCGCCGCCGGCAGCGTGCTGCGCGACTCCAACCTGCTCAACGGCGTGCCGGGCACCGGCTCGATCCTGGCGGTGAACACCTCTTACGTGAACGCGAGCCAGTCGAAGGTGGAAGGCGTCGACGTGGACGTGCGCCAGGACATCCCGATGGGCAATGCCGGCGACCTGCGCCTGGACGCGCAGTGGAGCCATACCAGCAAGTTCGAGCGCACCGATGGCGGCGTCACCCACGAATACGCCGGCAGCCACGGCAACTGCGACGTGACCAACTGCATCGGCACGCCCAAGGACCGTGCCAACTTCGGCGCGACCTGGAGCCGCGACACCTGGTCGGTCAGCGGCATCGTCAACTACATCGGCAAGATGGACAACAAGGACGAGCGCGGTGGCGACTACCTGTCGTTCTATGCCGATGGCACGCCGGTGAGGAAGATCTCCTCCTTCACCACCTTCGACCTGTCCGGGCGCTGGAACGTCACCGATGCGCTGGAACTGAGCGCCTCGGTGCAGAACGTGTTCGACCGCATCGCGCCGCTCGACCCGGCCACCTACGGCGCGGTCAACTACAACCCGCTGCACTACAGCGGCGCCATCGGCCGCTACTTCACCGTCGGCGCCAAGTACACCTTCAACTGATCCGCAACCGGATGACAGCGGTAGCCGGAACCCGGGCATGCCCGGGTTTCGGCTTTGTGGACACAGGAAAACCCGGCACGCGCATTCGCCGCCGGCATGCTGCCCGCACGCGCCTTGCTGGAGCGGCATCACGCGCCAGCGGTGCGACCGAGACCGATACCAGCGTCGCCTGCCGCGTCGGGCAGGATCGTTTGTGGGCCTGCCGGACCTGCGCTCCCCTGCAGATCACCGGCACAACAAAAAGGCCCGCATCTGGCGATGCGGGCCTTCGAATCTGGCGCCCGAAGTTGGACTCGAACCAACGACCCCCTGATTAACAGTCAAGTGCTCTAACCGGCTGAGCTATTCGGGCGGGGACGCGCATTCTATACGCATGTCAGGCGCGATGGTAGGGGTGGTTGGCGAGCATCGCCGCGGCGCGGTACAGCTGTTCGGCCACGACCAGCCGCACCAGCATGTGCGGCAGGGTCAGCGGGCCGATCGACCATTTCTCGTCGGCGATCGCCGACACCTCGGGCGAATGCCCTTCCGGGCCGCCGATCAGGAACGCGAGGTCGCGGCCCTGCGCACGCCAGTGTTCGAGCCGCTGCGCGAGCTGCTCGGAATTGAGCTGGCGACCGGGCACGTCCAGCGCCACCACGTACGGATTCTTCGGCAGCGCCGCCAGCACGCGCCGGCCTTCGTCCTCGATGGCGCGCTTCGGGTCGCGGCCCTTGCCGCGCAGGCCGGGCTCGATCTCCACCAGTTCCAGCGGCAGCCAGTGCGACAGGCGCTTCTGGTACTCGGCGAAACCCTGCGCCACCCAGGATGGCGCGCGTTCCCCGGTGGCGATCAGTCTGGCTTTCATGGCGGGGCTCCCGGCATGGCGTCGAAAACGAAGACGGCGCCCTGCGGCGCCGTCGCGAGGCAGGTCGCCAGGCCGATCAGCCGGCTTCCTGCTCTTCCCCGTCGGCGGACGGCGGCTGGTCGCCCACCGTCCACAGGCGCTCGAGCGCGTAGAACTCGCGCACGCGCGGCAACATCACGTGCACGATCACGTCGCCCAGGTCCACCAGCACCCACTCGGCCTCGCGCTCGCCTTCCACGCCCAACGGCATCACGCCCAGGTCCTTGGCGAAGCGCACGACTTCGTCGCCGATGGACTTGACGTGTCGGGTCGAGGTACCCGAAGCGATGACCAGGTAATCCGCCACGCTGGACTTGCCGCGGACGTCGATCTCGATGGCGTCCTTGGCCTTGAGTTCTTCCAGGGCCGCATGCACGGAGGCCAGCAGGGCGGGAACGGACGGCGGCGGATTGGGCAACTGGGTCTTGATGACTTGGGCTTCGGAGGTCAAAGCGGCGGAACTCGATGAATGAAGGGGCGATTATAGAGAACCCGGCCCCGCCCGGCATTCACGCCGTGGCGCAGCCGTACAGGCGGTGGGTGGCGATGTAGTCGGCGACGGCGGGCGGCACCAGGCCGCGCCAGTCGCCGCCGGTGGCGATCAGGCCGCGCACGGCGGTGGCCGATTCGGCGTGCAGCGGCTGGCGCAGGCGCCAGACCCGGCCCGCCGGGCGTGCGCGCAGGCAGTCGGGAGCGTCGGCCCAGGCCCGCTGCAGCCGCGCTGCCAGCACCCCGGGCAACTGCCCGTCCAGCGCATTGCCGGGGCGCTCGGCGACCACGATATGCGCCAGATCGAGCAGGTGCTCCCATTCATGCCAGGTCGGCAGGCCCAGCAGGCTGTCGGCGCCCATCAGCAGGGCCACCGGCGCGATGGCGCCGATCTCGCCACGGATTTCGCGCAGGGTATCCACCGTCCATGAAGGCGTGCCCGGCTGGCGCGCGGCGCGGCGCAGTTCGCGGGGGTCGACCCGCAGGCCCGCCTCGCCGGCAACCGCCAGCTCCAGCATGCGCGTGCGCTGCCGCGCATCGGCGCCCGGCGGCGGGCGGTGCGGCGGGTCGGCGGCCGGCATCAGCCGCACCGTCGCGCGCAGTTCGTCGCGCGCGCAGCGGGCGATGGCCAGGTGGCCGTTGTGCACCGGGTCGAAGGTGCCGCCGTAGAGCAGCAGCAGGTCCGGAGCGGGCCGGCCTGCGCGTGGCCCCGGCGTCGGGGTCACGGTCAGCGCGTCCCGCGCGCCAGCAGGCGCACCGCCTGCGCTTCGGCCACGGCCAGCAGCAGGCGCTCCAGCGCCAGCCACGGATCGCCCTCTGCGCGGCCCTTGGCCATGCGGTCGACCTGCCCGGCCTCGGCCACGAAGCGCTCCCAGCGCTGCGGCGCCGGGTGCCGCTGCAGCGCGCGCTTGAACGGCGCCTGCCGCGATTCCCAGATGCCGCGCGCCTTCATCTCGCCGGCGAGGTTGCCGCCGCCGGCCTGCACCCGCGCCAGGCCAGCGGTGAGCAGCAGTTCGCGGATCAGGATCGGGGTCAGCGCGGCGACCGCCTCGCCCTCGGCGCGCAGCCCGGCAAGCATGCGGATGACCGCCGGCGGCTGCCCGGAGAACGCCGCCTCGACCAGCCGGAACACGTCGTAGCGCGCCGCATCGGCGACCAGCGCTTCCATTTTCGCCACGTCCAGGGTCTGGCCCTCGGCCAGCAGCGCGAGCTTGTCGATTTCCTGCGCGGCGGCCAGCAGGTTGCCCTCGACGCGCTCGCCCAGGCGCTGCACCGCGGCCGGCTCGGCGCGCAGGCCCCTGGCGCGCAGGCGGCGCTCGATCCAGTCGCCCAGCTCGTGCGGCTTGATCGCCCAGGCCACCGACAGCACGCCGATGCGCGCCACCGCATCGGCCCATTTGCCGTGATGCGACTTGCTCCACTCGCCGGCGGTGATCAGCAGCACCACGTCGGCCGGCGGCTGCGCGCAGAATTCGCTGATGACCTCGGCCCCCTCCTTGCCCGGCTTGCCGCTGGGCAGGCGCAGCTCGACCAGCCGGCGCGCGCTGAACAGGCTCGGCGCGTTGAAGCTGGACGCCAGCTGGCTCCAGTCGAAGTCGCGCCCGTCGGCATCGAACACCTCGCGCTCGCCGATGCCTTCGGCGCGCGCCCGGGCGCGCACCGCGTCGGCCGCTTCCAGCACGCGCAGCAGTTCCGGGCCGGCGATCAGGTAGGCCGGCGCCAGCGGCTGCGAACCGGCCTGGCCGGCGAGCTGTTCGGGACGGAGTTCCATCGCGCCTTCCTCAGTCCATCGGCACGGACAGGAAAGCGGTACTCACCTCGTTCCACCGTCGCCTTCCGGCAGCGGCGGGTCGTTCCCCTGGAGCGACTGCCCCTTCTGGATTTCCGCGCGGACCACGCTGTCGATGCGGCGCAGCACCGATGCCGCCATCTCCTTGCGCAGTTCATTGGCAAGGATCTCGCGCTCGGTCGTGGTCCCCGTCGCATCCGAGGGCTGCGAAATGTAGTCGCGCGACATCTCGATGGCCTGTTCCGGCACCAGGACCGACCCATCCGGCCGCAGGAAACTGAAGATGACTGCATACCGGAGACTGTATTCCTGCGACCGCCCACGGGCGTCGATGGCGATCGGCATGTCTCCCCAGCGCTCGGAATGTATCTTCAGGCGGGCAGCGTTGGCAGGCGAACCTTCGCCCTCCTCGACGGTCTCGGCCCCGGACGAGCGGAGGCCTCTGTTCAACAGCTTCACCAGCTCGCTGTAACGTACGGCGGACTCTACTTTCACCGCCGGGACATCATCCGGCAGGGTGAGCTTGTTGCGCAGGTGGAAGCCGCAGCCGGTGAGGCTCACGGCGAGGACGAGGGCGGTCAGGTATCGGGTCATGGGCACAGTCTGGCGGAGCCGGCCGGGAGCGGCAACAGAAAACGGTCCGCATCATCGCCCATCGGGTGTGAGCGGGGATGAAACCGCATCGCCGGTTCAGCTGTTCCGTGACGCACACCGTACGTGCAGTGGCAGCGCGAAGCCGGATCGAACGCTCATGCGCACGGTCCGGATGGCACTCGCGTAAAAGCCTGCTCCACGCCCCAGCCCCCCAAGTTGGAGGGCGATCCGCGCGCAGCGCGGATGGGGGATGGAGGCTCAAGGCGCGGGGCCCAAAGTTCCGCAAGCGGAACTTTGGGGGGTGATCCGCAGCAGGCGGATCACCCCGCCACGATGTTGACGATCTTGCCCGGGACGATGATGACCTTGCGCACGGTCAGGCCTTCCAGGAACCTGGCCGCGTTGGGCTCTTCCCGAGCGGCGGCCTCGATCAGCTCGCGGCTGGCGTCGGCGGCCACCTCGATGGTGCCGCGCAGCTTGCCGTTGACCTGCACCGCCAGGGTCAGCGCCTCCCTGACCAGCGCGCCGGGGTCGGCCTGCGGGAACGGCAGGTCTTCCAGCAGCGTCTCGGCGTGGCCCAGCGCCTGCCACATCGCATGGCAGGCATGCGGGGTGATCGGGTTGAGCAGCAGCACCGCGGCCTGCAGCGCTTCCTGGCGCACGGCCCGGCCCTGGTCGCTGGCGTCGTCGAACCTGCCCAGCACGTTCAGCAGCTCCATCACCGCGGCGATGGCGGTATTGAAGGCGTGGCGGCGGCCGTAGTCGTCGCCGACCTTGCCGATGGTTTCATGGGTCTTGCGGCGGATGGCCTTCTGCCCGGCGTCCAGCGCGGCGACATCCAGCGCCGGCGCGCTGCCGTCGGCGGCGTGCCGGTGCACCATGGTCCACAGCCGGCGCAGGAAGCGCGCCATGCCGTCCACGCCGGCCTCGTTCCACTCCAGCGACTGCTCCGGCGGCGCGGCGAACATCGAGAACAGGCGCACGGTGTCGGCGCCGTACTTGGCCACCATCGCCTGCGGATCGACGCCGTTGTTCTTGGACTTGGACATCTTCTCGGTGCCACCGATCACCACCGGCTGGCCGTCGCTGCGCAGGGTGGCGCCGGTGATGCGGCCGCGCTCGTCGCGCACCACGTCCACGTCGGCCGGGTTGAACCAGTCTTTGGAACCGTCGCTGTTCTGCCGGTAGAAGGTCTCGGCGATGACCATGCCCTGGCACAGCAGGTTCTGCGCCGGTTCGTTGCTCTCCACCATGCGCGCGTCGCGCAGCAGCTTGTGGAAGAAGCGGAAATACATCAGGTGCAGGATGGCGTGCTCGATGCCGCCGATGTACTGGTCCACCGGCAGCCAGTAGTTGCCGCGCTTGTCCACGGCCTCGCGCGCGCCCGGCGAGGTATAGCGGGCGTAGTACCAACTCGACTCCATGAAGGTATCGAAGGTATCGGTCTCGCGCTCGGCATCGCCGCCGCATTCCGGGCACTTGCACTTGCGCCATTCCGGGTCGGCCTTGATCGGCGAGCCGGTGCCGGTGAACTGCACGTCCTCCGGCAGCACCACCGGCAACTGGTCTTCCGGCACCGGCACCGCGCCGCATTTGCCGCAGTAGATCACCGGGATCGGGCAGCCCCAGTAGCGCTGGCGGCTGACGCCCCAGTCGCGCAGGCGGTAGTTCACCCGGCGCTGGCCCTGGCCCTTGCGCTCGAAGCGCTCGGCCAGCGCCTCGAAGGCGCCCTGGAAATCCAGCCCGTCGAATTCGGCCGAGTTGACCAGCTCGGTTTCGCGGGTCTTGTCGCCGTACCAGTCCTGCCAGCGGTCCGGGTCGTAGCTGCGCTCGCCGTCGTTCTTCGGGTGCCTGAGCGCGATGACCTGCTTCTTCGGCAGGCCGTACTTGCTGGCGAATTCGAAATCGCGCTGGTCATGGCCAGGCACGGCCATCACCGCGCCGGTGCCGTAGCCCATCAGCACGAAGTTGGCGACCCAGATCGGCACCTGCTCGCCGCTGATCGGATGGACGGCCTTCAGGCCGGTGTCCATGCCGCGCTTTTCCTGGGTTTCCAGTTCGGCCTCGGAAACGCCGCCCTGCTTCAGCTCGGCCAGCATCGCCGCCAGCGCCGGGTTGTTCTTCGCCGCATGCAACGCCAGCGGGTGTTCGCCGGCGATGGAGACGAAGCTCACGCCCATCACCGTGTCCGGGCGGGTGGTGAACACGCGCAGCGGGTCCAGCGCGGTGCCGTCCACGTCGCGCACGTCGAACTGGATCTCCAGGCCTTCGGAACGGCCGATCCAGTTGCGCTGCATGGTCTTGACCGAGTCCGGCCAGCCGTCCAGTTCGTCCAGGCCGTCCAGCAGCTCCTGGGCATAGTCGGTGATGCGCAGGAACCACTGCGGGATCTCGCGCTTCTCCACCAGCGCGCCGG
>Ga0182741_1005035_pt1 | contig 12532 bp, 10 predicted proteins | sample eDN5th37CBELigOP_FD_128874 | JGI IMG/M metagenome (GOLD analysis project Ga0182741, IMG submission 128874) | Enriched Organic Plus compost microbial communities from Emeryville, California, USA - eDNA 5th pass 37_C BE-Lig OP (version 2) (version 2) ...
ATCGTCTACAATGTGCAGAAGAAGGCCGGCACTTGGGTTGGCTCGTCGGTGATTCACTTGGGTGATCGCAATGTGCCCAATGCGCTTCTGTTCATTGACAAGTACAACCAGGTGGGACGCATCCTGCAGCCAATCTGCATCTGCTTGCGTGAGCTAACCAGGCTTGAGGACTCGTACAGACCCAAGTATATCGATCTCGTATATGGCAGTGTGGAAGCTGCACAGCGAGTGATCCTGCGAGACTTTTTCAGATACGCTTTTGATGGCAGCGGTTCTGACAACTTCTTCGAGGCCGGTTCGTGCATCGATGGTCGTTTGACCTCGGCATGGCATTGGTGCAATCAACTTCCGGCCAAGCCGTTCTTCCCTCTGTTCCAGATCACGAACTTTGTGGGCTTTGATGGTACTGACTGGGATACATAACAATTCAAGGAGGCTGGGCTTTAAATGCCGCAGTGTTAGTGCTCGATATAGATTCAGGCGTAGCCAACATCATATCCGTACCGCAAACTAAGTGCTTCGACGCCAAAGCTGCAGCGCGAGGTATTACATAAACTATTGCACGTAAGTGCGTGTCTGGATTTATTTGCATTCACTACTGGCTACTGCAGCAAACGTAAACGTAAACGGGAATGGGGTGAAGCTCATCGCTTCACACCGATAATGTAAACATACTTTTACGCGAACATACTTTCGAAGCACACGTTTGGAACGCGAAGTCTAGTCATGTCCAATCTCTCTCGAGTTAGGACGAACCTCTCTCTACAGGGTTACAGATGCAATGGTACATCGGTCTTTTGAAAAAGAACAAAGTGGAATATCGCAGTGGATATAGCGGCCACAATCCAAATGAAATGGTGGTTACGATAAGTCTTTGAGTGTGGCAGCCATACCAGGCCAGCTCAGGCCAATAGACTCTAAAAAGAGGGCAATGACTTGTAATGATGCTGAGCGTCGGAAAAATGAAGCGGGAAAAGGTTTTCTTGATTTGCTCTGCTTGACTCTGCGCTGGTCTGCTCCGCTCAGCTTTGCATCGTATGTCGCCAAGGATTCCAACGAACCTCGACTTTAGAGGAAGTAGTCAGTGTCCGCATTCATCCTTCGCCTATCCTGGACTTCTCTGAAGATTAGGATCTGTCTATCCAAATTCTCATTAAACTTCAAAATCGCTGCAACATTGTTACACCGGTACATGTAGTGTGGCGCCGACCAAACCGTTACGAGGTTCTTATCCTTGAACTTGTACTGATAACCTTCGTTCGCGATTTGGTGCGCACGACAGATCAAATCGATGCCATTGATGTGGTTGAAGACGGAGGTGACCTTGCCACCAAATACCCATCCTGCACCACGCTCATTAAGCGCCCATTCCTCAATACGAGGCGAATCCGAAGGATCACTCCAGACGAGATCGCAGAAAGGACCCACTGATGGGATCTCCTCGGTGCGCTCCAGCACCTGAATATCTTGCAGGGTTGGCAGCTCGGGCGAGAGACCTCCGTGTACACACAGAATTCGGCAATCTATGACTGCTGCGAGGCTCATATAGTCGAATACATCCGTGCAGTACCGCCACACATTCGTTGAGCCGTATTTCCGCAAGCACTCATCGTAGAATCCGTAGGTGAGCGTAACCTGGCGGCATTCGTGGTTGCCTCTCAGCAGCGTGATTCGGCTTGGATACTTGAGTTTGTAGCACAAGAGCAGCTGCAGCGTCTCCACAGAGTGGAATCCTCGGTCTACATAATCGCCCAGAAAGATGTACGACGTCTCGGGCAACTGTCCACCCACTCGTAACAACTCCAACACGTCAAAGAACTGTCCATGTACGTCTCCGCAAACGGAAACTGGGGCATCCACGAGCTGCACATTGGCCTCTTCGATAAGGATCTCCTTGACTTTGTCGCACAGGTCCTTCGCCTCGACTTCAGTCAGCGGTTTGCAGTGCACCGTCAGCTGCTCGATCCACCGGTCCACGTCCTTGGTGGAAGGTCGGCTCGTCATGCTGCTTCAGTGCAGATTTTCGTCACGGACTGGGCTCCGCACAAATGATTCGAGGCTGACTCGCAGTCTCCCGGTGTGATCAATAGATCCAACACGCCGTACTGTCTGCAGACTGCGTGGGCACTCCACAAACCCGGGGTCCTACAGGGAGATTGGTGCAGGTTAAGCCGTAAGTTGAAGGTTATGCGAATATCTCCATGAAAGCTATGTCTGTGCGTATATGTCGAGAGTCACAGGTCTTGCACACGGGGGTTACATGCAACGCGCACATTTCGTACGTGGGTGCTTATCAGAAACACGAGATATCTCCCCTTATGGAGAAGGCGGAAAGAGTAAAATTCCAAGATTATCTAGGATAGGATATGTAGGAGTGACTACGAGGAGTAGCTGATCTAAGGATAGAAATTAAATTGTTATCCTCATATGGATCTATCTATACTATTGGTTTGTTTGAAATCCACACCCAATACCGCGAGTTCTACCCTGATCAACCTCACACGTCATCCTTTTGACCTGCTCTCTGCCGCGCTTACGCACTTCTAGCACCGGTTCAGCACCTCCTTCCATAGCAACTGTTACATCGTTCTACCCTTTGGCTGTGCAGCAGGTCTCATCTCAAGATTCTACGTAACTACGGAAATACTCACCACACTCACACATGTCCCTCAACGTCAGGGACCGGACGATTGACTTCCGGAACCGAGTTGATAGGTTCCGCCAGGAGATCCGGGCCGCTAGGGCGTCCATGCCTGACGCGCGGCCGGCTGCGCCAATAGGTAGTGTAAGCATATCCGAGGCTTCCATGGATCCTGGCAACTTTCCCCTACTCAACTCGGATTCCAACGCTGCTCGAGTCCAGGCCCGCTCTAAGTTCACGCAAGGAGCAATGGCAATCAACTCGGCACTCATCAATGTTACGGAGCGCATGGAGCGCCTTACAATGCGTACGTAGTCTGAAGGGCTTTGCGTTCTCGCAGGTGAATGCTTTGGACTGCTATGTAGGCTTGCTGTAGACTTGCGCTGTCGCTTATTCGCGTGCATGCATCGACTCACGTCTCACGTGCGATCATACCCGCAACGATGGCGCCTGCGCACATGTCCCTCCCCGCTGCTTCCCTTCCTTACTTTAGTCGTCCGACAGAGGTCACTGTATCACGACCCTATCGCGGAAATCAACAAACTCACACACTCGATCAACCAAGATTTAATGAGACTTGGAAGAGATATTGAGGCACTCGCCGAATTCGTCGCTCAACAACAGCAACAGTATCAACAGCAGAGCCGGAAGAATGCAATGGAGATCTTGGCGGACTTAAAGAGCAAACTAAGTAACGCAACGAAGACTTTCAGTGACGTCCTTCAGACTCGAAAGCAAAATCTACTCGCACAATCCAGTCGCCGAAATGAATTCGAATCTACATCCGCAAGTACTCAAGTGTTGCCCACGCTGCCTCCTTTGCCATCCCTAGCCTCGTTAAGTCAGTTTAGCGATAGAAAGCCTCCTGGTGCTGCTCCCGGGACCGGCTTGCCAGACACTGGCGCGGGCCTCGCAGCAGCTGCCTCTGCTGCTGCAATCGCCGCTGCAGGGCAAATGAAAAGCTCTGCGCCTGCAGCTGATGACGACGATGATGATGATGGTCTGCGAGGACGAAGCTACGCGAGGCCCAAGCAGAGCTTGTCTACACAGGCAAAGCTCAACTCAGAGGGTACTGGATGGCTACGCCCCGCGCCCCAGGTACCTGACGTTCGGGCTGCCCTCGATGAAGAAGAACAATCAAGCGCTGAGCAGGTCCAACAGCTCCTTCAAAGGCGTCAGCAGCGTGATGCGACGGATGATTACCTCCGAGAGCGCAATCTAGCTGTGCAGAACATGCTTCAAACAATCAACCAGATTGCTGGCATGCACAAGACGGTAAACGAACTCGTAATGCTCCAGGAGGAAATGTCGGTCCGGATTGATGCCAATATTCAAGAAGTCCACGCGAATGTCGAGGCGGGCCACAATGAGCTAGTACAATACTACGACACTATCTCGAGTAATCAGTGGCTCTTGATCAAGGTCTTTGCAATTGTCATCGCCTTTGCCATCTTCTTCGTCACTTTCATTGCCTAGTCGAGAACGAATACACTATTGATTGCGCAAGCGTCAACGGTTTAGCATGATGATATATAACCATGCGTTTATTAGACAAACATGAACAAATTCGGTCGATTATCGGCTTAATTCTCTTCGAGCCACCACTGTTTGCCACTCGACGACTTTGAAGCTTTCTTCGATGTCGGCCGAGCTTTCATAATCGAAGGGTTTGAACTGAGACCGGTGGCAGTTGCAGGACGGGCCTGACGCTCAAGAGCGCGTCCTGCCTGCTCGGCCAACTGTGCCCGCCTTAGTTGCTCAAGGACATGCATCTTCCTTCGAAGCTGTGCCAGTGCTGCAGGGAAAAGAGTAGGATCGCTGGCTCCAGAAGCTCCTGGCGCCGCTTGGTCTGCGCTTCTGCTTGGGAAAAGAAGCTCTCGAACATGAGCTAAGTCCACAGCTGCATTTCGAAGCTCACGTGAGATAACACGAGTGAAATTCGAGCCTGCTCCATCGTGGATGCCTGAAGCTATCATATTAGACGCGATGGTTTGATCGACGCTGTGGCTTCCATGCAATGCAGTTGCATACAATAGCTCGCCCTCACGGCCCAAGGCGGTGCGAAGGTCCAGCAGGGATTGGCGCGCAGTTTCGGATGCGCCTCCGCTTGATGGCATTTCAGAGGTTGCAGGAGTTGATGCCTGACTCCCATGTGGAATACATGATGGTTGGCGTAGGGTCGCCGCAGTCTCTGCCAAGCGCTTTTGGATCGCCCACAAGCCGACAACCAAGGGATCTCCCTCCACAGTTGGTTTCTTCTCGACGGGTTTGCTGGGCCGGGAGGTGGTAGCAGCCGCAGCAGGAGCAGCAACAGCAGCAGCTTCTCGTTCACCAGAACTAGATCTAATGGCCGAGGGTGTTGCTGCACTTTGCGGTCGAGGTTGAGGTGGAAGCTTGGGAGGTAGTCCTAGTGCAGCCCGCCGTGCTGCAATCTGTTTTCGAGTGCGCTCCCTCGCCTCTCGCTTCTTTCGCTCCTCCTCTTCAGCTCTCTTCTTGAGTTTCTCAGCATCGTGTTTGTGTCTCTCTTCAAATTCCCGTAACGACTCTTCTCTACGAGCCTCTCGAGCGCGGGCTTCGGCTTCGGCTTCGGCTTTCTTTCGCTCCTCCTCCTCTCGCTTCGCTTCCATCTCGGCACGGATACGACTGCGTGCCTCGGCCTCCCACTCCTCAACCTTCCGTGCACTTTCAGCAGCATGACGAGCTGCGCGCTCTTGGAGAATTTCTCGTGCCAAATCGGCCATTGACATATGGGCCCCTCGGGTTAGGTTGGCTTTGGCAACTCGAGTCTTGAGAATTTCTTCGAGGCGCTCGCTCGGCTCCTCAAGCGCTGGTGCCGGGGAATATGTTGTTTGCGCCGCCGAAGGAGATCCCCAAGGAGGCAATTTGACCAGAACAGGATTGCCAAAGGGCTCTGCCCGTCCCTGCGATCCTCCATCACTTGCATCTGAACCCTCTTCTAGTGCCTTTAGACGAGCGCGAATAGCTTTTTCCTTCGCCTGTAGCGAGTGTTGTTTGGATAGTAAGATTCGCAGTGCTGTACGAAGTGACCTAGGATCTTTCGGATCATCGCCGGCCTGCACGAGGCGCTTCACGACGTACTCCTTTGGATCTATCTCAAGATCATCCTCCTTCTCATCTTCTGGCTTTAGTGCTGCCCCTCGACTAGTCGGAGGGTCAAAACGGATTGTTGGGATATGTCGTGCCTGATCAGCCATAGGTAGCACACCTACTCCTGGAGCCGGAGGGAGATTTCGAATATCACTCGAGATATTCATGATCTCCAGTGAAATTGCTGATATCGCCCGCGTGACCAGTGACAGAAGCTGTCTCAACTGTTGGATCTGCTCGTCTCGCGTCAATGGCTGCCTCGAGGATGATCGCCCGGTCGACTCATCCGCTTCGGAGGATCGAAGCGATCTCCTGGAAGACCGAGGAGTGCGAGATGTACAAGCCGATCGCGGTGGAGAGGCAGTAGCCGGTCCCCTAGCTGCGGTTGCATCGGGTTGCTGTCTGTGAGCTCGAACGGAGCTAGGTCTTGAGCTAGATTGTGCCACCTCAGAACGAGGAGTGGGTTCTTGTCGAAGAGTGGCAGCACGAATCGGACCTTTTCGCGCGGGGCTATCAACACATCTGGGAGTTGTAGGTTGTTCCTGGAGCTGTGGTCGCTGTGCAGCGGTGATCGCTACTGGAGTTGATGTCATGCTGTCTCCCCCTGCCGATGGAGAATGCAGCTCTGGATTTGACGTTTGCTGTTTAGACTTCTGTAGGCCGTCAGATGAGGGCTCTTGAGGTGCAGCAGAGCTGGCAGGAATCTCCTGTGGTCGATCGGAGTTTGTCTCTTCATGAGCCAGCGCTGCTGCACTCTGCATCTGTGATGGAGTCAGTGCCGGCACCTTAGGTGGGACCCTGGACGAGATTCTGCTCTCGTCAAGTGTACTCTTAAAATCATCATCATACTCGTCGCTAGCGGCTGATACCGTCTGAGCTGGAGTCTCTCTTGTCTGCATTGATGACGAACCAAGGGGTTGCCACGCTCCGGCCACCGAGCTGGAGTCTCTCGCAACGTCTTCGCCATGTGGGACGATAGAGAACTCTCCTACCCCCGCGCGAGCCGAAGTTTGGGGGTGTCCAATGGCTCCAGGATCCGGCGTTGCCTGAGAGCCAGAGCCATGTGCCCGTGGAGACTGGTTGGTCGTGGGGAGGGCACTCGGCTGAGAGAGATTCTGGATACCGCCCGCCGCGTAGTATTGCTGGGGGAGCAGCGAGGGCGCCGGCTGGATCGGATCCTGAGTGTCTGATATTATTATGGACTCGACCTCGTCTTGTATATGATCAGTCTCGTCTGGAATTTCTTCAAATACATCATCTGGATCGTCATAATCATCACTCATGATGTGTGAAGTGGGATCCTAGGTGTAATCTTGCGATCCAAGAACCCAATCGTTATGCACAACGACCTTCCAAATTCGAAAATTTGAATTGGAAGGACTGGACCAGCGCCTGCCCGTTGTCGCGCGCACGACTCGCGCCACGGCCCAGCCGAGCTGGATGACACACGTCATCGGTATTAGAGGTCAGTGTTGGCTTTGTATTCGTGAGGAGCCTAGAAAAGACTTGAAACGACATAAATTGACTCGGGTAATGTGAGGACTAGGCTTACTTAATCAAATCTAAAGACTGTACGAGTGGCTTTCACTACAAGAATCCGGAATAATAGGCAATGGACATAGCCGGGCGCTTAATAGACTAAGAACATACGGGAAAAGAGGCGTTAACTAGCAGTACATAGTAGAATACAAAGGGCATTACGTTGTGTCTTTGGAATAGGCAAAAGGCCAGGCTGTGGTGGCGGAAGTGAATTGGAACATCTGGGGCAATTGGATGAAGTTCGGACTCAAACTGGTGGATAAGCAAGTTAATCAAAACAACAATGATAAACTGCATAACCTGGTATGAGGGATATGTTACGAGAATAAGACGGCGAGGTTACATTCGGGCTCGTGAATTCGACTCAAATAGAATGTTCACAAACTGAAAGAGGCCACTATTAGCAAAGTCCTGGAGAGGCACTTGGAATAGGAACAAGCTAGTAGTGAAAAAGGAACGTTACTCTAGTGAAGTGGAAGAATGAGGGATCCATTCTAAGCCCAGGATGGTGGCGGAACTCGAGAGTACTATGGGATCAAATGGAGCTTAAATCACAGCAGGGTTGGATTGCAGCAGCAACTGGATTCCTAGTTCACACTCAGCCGGACTGTTTGTGTCATCTGTGTGGATAGCCAACTGCTGATCGCCATTGGACTGGCCAAACGAGACATCATGTGAGGATGTCTCGTGCGCATACTTCGACAGCTCACATGCAACGGGTGACACCGGCACGCGTCTGGCACGTTTTAGCAGCGCAACGTCTGTTGCATTCCCATGTGAGGCATGCTTTCTCCTTGCTCCGATTGGAGTCTCCCCCTCATCGTGGGTAATTCCAGGCTTGGTAGCGGATGGAATCATTGCATGACCACCTCCGTTGCCAATTACCCGAACAGGTGCATCCATGTCTGACACATTGGACGAAGGATGCTGAACTGTGGCAGAAGCACTACTACTCGAGGAAACGCCTAATGTCGAACCTGCAGGAGTAGCCACAACGATGTGGGCGTGCTGTGTGATGTACGACGAAACGCCGTCCTTGGCCTGATGATCTACCGAAGGGGAGACGAGATCCAAGGTAGACCTTACGGAGGAGCTTGTAAGGTGGGCGCGAGGTCGTGCAGGCATGGCGCATGGCGTCTGTGATTCGAGATGATCCAATGAGAAGCTGTCCTCTGCGAGTGTGTCAACGCCAGCGGGTCCCGTTCCGCTTTCATGGACGGTCGCTGGAGCGAGCAGCGGACTCACATCGCCATCTTGCTCTGCGTCCACATGCGAGCCGCGCTCCGTGGGTTTGGTCTCGGCTGAATGATTAAGTACCGCTGAATGCTGAGACGTATTCGCAACGAACGGGGCGGGATTTACAGGAGGGGCAGACAGACGCGCGTCCGGGAGCGGTGACAACGAAGGGAAAGGATGGATGTGTGAGAAAGGAGAGGGTGGGACATTTCCTTCCGACATCAATGCACGCACAGAACCATAACCGGGACGTCCCAGTACATTGTTTGCGGGAGAGAGAGGATCTAGCATACCGACGCGTGATCGGTTCATAAACGGAGTCATGGTTGAATGCTTCATAGTCATGTCCAAACTGCTCGATGTCTGGCGTTGTGAGTGCGTTGTAGTGACCTGCTTTACGACTGCACCTGTGGTTGCTTGAGCGTTTGTTTTGCTTGTGAGAGTAACGTGATAAAGCGCAGTGGACTGCACGTGCTTCTCGACTGTACCAATGAGCGAAGGCGGTTCCGCCGAGGAGTTGACACTAGCGGGCGATGCTCGTTTGGATGCCGCGACTGAGGCCTCCGAAGTCAGTGAAGCTGCCCGAGACTTCGGGGCAGCGGAAAGGGACGCAGGAGCTGGTAGTGCTGCATTCGAATTTGGCGAGACGGCTTGCAACACTCGTCCTTGGAACCCTGTCGCTCGTGGCCTCAGAAGTGCGTTGGCTGTCGATGATATGCTACTCGTAGTGCTAGTTCCTAGCAAAGTGTTCAAGGTTTGAACAGTGTAGATTTGCTGAGTCAAGTCAGGAGTACCTGGAGCGGGGTGGCTCGTTGATCCATCTAGTCCGGCCACGTGATCTGAGATAAGCTGACGTGAAACGCTTCGGCCTGCCAGGTATCCAGTAGTCTGGCTGGAGTCAGCGCTTGACCGTGAAGGAGCCTGGTGCGAAATTCGTACGATCGAAGCTGGATCAAGAGTGGTTATCGAAGGTGGTAGCAGTACATCCGGTTCCCTGCGAGAGATCGGTGATTGCTGCGACTTGTGGTGATGGCCGAGTGGGTGATCCGCGATTCGTCCTGGGCTCTGGAAATTCAAACGTGGTGCCACGCTCGAGGCCAATTGTGCATTGGCATGGGACAAAGATGCGTGTCCGGGGACAGTGGCTTTCGTAGAATATCCAAGGTGGTGGGTCACGATAGGTGAACCCTTTAATACGACAGGTCGTGGCTGAGATGATAGCAGTGTCATATTACCCATCATGCCGGTGTTGTTTTTGGTGCTTGTGGGGGATGCGTCGAGCAATGCCTCCACATAGCTCTCATTCGGAACGGGAGCGATGGTAGGTGTCATGGAGTCTGGCGATGTTGCCTTCTTTGAACCCGGCGTAATGTGATAGATTGTTAGAGCGGATGGCGCACCAGGATTGCGTCGATATGGCGACATGGTAGGGACGAAATGAGCAGGCGGGTGTCGAGGCGGGGCTGGGCTGTTGGTTGTTGAGCCCAGTGCACTAACAGGTGCATGCAAGCCAGAGGCTGATGCGGCGAGGGCTGACGAGAGACCCACCGCATCGACATCCACTGGGAGTGTTATTGTGGGTGTGTGGGCGTTTGATTGTCCGCCTAATTCTGCGGCCAAGGTGGGGATCTCGGGCGTATGCGCGGGATATTCTGTTCGAATGTCGCTAGCCGAATCCGCTAGTCGTCCATAAGTCGGGATAAATGCGATTGGATCCTCAATATTTCCTGCTTCTTCAGTGTCGCTCTCACTGGAATCGTCGTCAGCATCGTCTCCAGACTCTTCATCTTCGTCCTCGCCCTTGCCAAACTTGCGCACTACATGTTGTTGTGCACGCTGGGCCGCTGCCCTTGCAGAACGCCTCCTAGCGAAGAGAGCACTATCCTCGGAAGGCTGGTGATCCAATCCTAGACCGAACCCGCCATTCGATGCAACAGCTGCAGTAATGGTTACGGCAAGCGCTCCCACGGTTTCATTTGCAATCGCGTTCTGACCTGCACCGAGGTGATTCGCTGTCTTCGGTACCACCCGCTGAGGCGCCGAGCTTTCAGTCTGGTTCTTGTTGCTATTGCGCGTGCTCGAGCGGTTCGTCTTGCCTGTCTCGGCAGCGGCTGCCTGGTTCAGCAAGAGAGATTTGTTGCTACCCTGTGAGGATCCGGCCTGAGAAGTCGAATGACTGTCCGTGTTAGGAAGGATGGGGTCTGATGAATCGTCGTCTGACACCACGGCGTTGGGGTCTTTCTCGAACTTCTTCTTCAGTGACGAATTCCAGTGATTCTTGATCGCATTATCGGTACGATGGAAACCGGCGTTCTGTAGATGCTTGGACATCTCAGCCCATTTGCTGCCAATCTGACGGTAAAGCAGGACAATCATCCTATCCTCAGCCTTTGTCCATGGGCTCTTCGAAATGTTTGGGTTCAAATGGTTGTGCCAGCGCTCACGGCACTGCTTTCCGATGCGGCCTGGGAAGTGTTGGGCAATCACGGACCACTTCTTTGGTCCATAGATGTCGACGAGCTCCTTGAGCTTCTCGTCCTCCTCTTTGGTCCAGGGCCCCTTGTGGAGTTTAGGGTCCAGGACCTTTTGCCAGCGGTGTAGGCATTGTACATCTGTCTTCTTGGATTTGAATGCGACCTCCGCGATCTTCTTCCAATTCTTGCCGTCGTGTTGACGCACCACTCTTCGCAGGATTTCATCCTAGAGGTGAGGGCAAAGAGACAGCGTAATAACGCGTGAGAAACCGGATCAGTGATAAAGCACAGCATAGTCTGCGAGGATACACACGTTGAATGCCAGGTCCAGTCCAGGATGCTAATTCAAAAATCAAACTGACTTACCTCTTCTGCGGTCCATCGGACACGCTTCTTGTCTGATAAGGTGGATTCGTCGTCGGAATCCGACGTAGTTTCATCGTCGGTATGGTCGTAGTTGTCCAAATCGTCGTCACTTAGATTGCGACTCATGGTTCCAGCGCGGGTGAGACGTTTTAGACTCGACTCACCAATCAGTGGGAGAGAGTAGTCAGGGGGAATGGAGGGTACTCTGCCAGTCCACGACAAAACCTATCGGTGCAAACGGTACGTAGAGGGGTCAAAGACTCGCGCGAGTGAAGGAGCGCTCCGCAGGCCAGCACAATCTGGTGTGGGAGCCGAAAATGCGTGAGATCTGAGCCGAGACTCCTCGTTTTTGAAGCACGTGAGGATTTTGTGTCTAAAGATAGGGTGTGTTACGAAGTGAATGAGTAAAGGAATGAAATAATATGGTGTATCCTTGTTAAATCTAGGTAAACTAATACATTGAATTTCAATTGCACATCTGCAATACCCCCAGATCAGCCCTCAAATGTCTTAGATCATTGGCTTGCAAATTCAATTATTTGAAAATTTGAAAATTCAAATTCAAATTTTCAAATCCAGACCACTCTGGCCCATCAATCAATCGTGATCCCATCCACCCACGGGGTGGTTCTGGTTTCCCGACACTCGTTTGGGGTAGAGAACAGCGGCGGTGCGCGGATGAAACTTTATGCAGAGCACGCAAGTCGCCTCAGCGTAACTTGGAACGTGATGAATAACCACTCTCGGTGACAATGCAACGCTACGTGAAGTTCTAGAGACGCGTCGGAGTTTCTTGAAGAAGATTGGAATCGGCTTCATACTCGCCTTTGAGGCAGATGCAGCACACCCGGAGAGTTACAAACCCCCAATGTGTGATGGAAAACGGCGCACTGGGTGATGTCTTACATGCTGGAGTGCTGTGGGCGCTACGAATGAACTTCAGAGAAGCCCCCTGGGAGCCATGCAACTGAAACTCAGAGAGTCTTAACTCAGAGAGTCTTAGCTCAGAGAATTAAGACGGACGAAGTTAGGATTAGTTGGTTTGAGAACCTTTCACGATGCTGACCGGTGTAACCGCTGCATATTAATTCAACCACTCTGATACCTATATAGACAGTTACCCCATTAAATCGGAAAGCTCTGCAAAGAGTGAGAGAGAGAGAGAGAG
>Ga0182741_1005039_pt1 | contig 12522 bp, 11 predicted proteins | sample eDN5th37CBELigOP_FD_128874 | JGI IMG/M metagenome (GOLD analysis project Ga0182741, IMG submission 128874) | Enriched Organic Plus compost microbial communities from Emeryville, California, USA - eDNA 5th pass 37_C BE-Lig OP (version 2) (version 2) ...
TGACGTTCGCGCCCTGGTCAGGAACGATCGCGGCGAGCCAGTATTTGTCGGCGAACCCGATCCAGCCGCCCTGGCTCTGGAAAGTGACCTGGCCCGCCTCACGCACATCCTTGAAATCGCTGTCGTAATTGGCGGTGCCGTTGAACACGCCGACCGGGCCGAGATGGTTCGTCCAGCTCGACGGATCCTGCGATTCGCCGATCCGGTTGACGAGTGCGAAGGGATGGACGGCAACGGGCGCGCCGGCGCGATTGATGACGCGCTGGTCGACCGTGAACAGGTAGTTCTCATCGACGCTGAGACGAATCTCGAAGACCTGGCCCTGGCCGTTGTCCCAGCTCAGCGTGACCGGGGTGGTGGGCGTCAGTCGGTCGCCGCTCGCGATCCATAGCGTATCCGGCCCCGGCGCGTTCAGGCCCTGGCCGCTCCAGCCGAAGGCGGCGAAATAGGCGCCTTGCGCGCCGCTCGGCGAGAACAGGCGCACCGGCGGCGAGTTGGGCGCGATCGTTTCGCGCTCGGTGGTGAGGACGAGGTCGTCGATCCGCGCGCCCTTGAGGTTGATCGAGCCGCGAAGGCGCGGGGTCGCGATGGCGACGCGCGGCGTCTCCGCGATCACGGCCTGCCGGTCGCGCGTGGCCACGGGGCCGGTGTCCGCGGGGCCCGCCTGGGGCTGAGGCTGCGCCACCTCGCGGCCGCGCTCGACCTTGGTGGTCGGCGGATTGGCGGCGGGGAAGAAATATTCGGTCGCGAAGCCCCAGCCGATCAGCACGAGCGCCGACAGCACCACGGCCAGGATCATGTTCCGGTTCTCGTTCACCTCGGTCCCTTCATTTCTGCCGGATCATGGCAAGGGGTCGTAGCCGGAGCCGCCCCACGGGTGGCAGCGCGCGATGCGCCGGATGGCGAGCCAGCTCCCGCGCAGCGCGCCATAGCGGGAAAGCGCCGTAATTGCATAGGCCGAGCAGCTCGGCTGGTAGCGGCAGCTCGGCGGCAGGATCTGCGACGGCCCCAGCTGCCACGCGCGGGCGATAAGGATGAGGACTCGCGCGATCATCGGGCGGCCTTGGCGAGCGCGTGCCGGAGGTCGTCGGTGAGCGCCGCGAAGGGCCGCTCGATCCCCCCGGCGCGGCCGATCAGTACATGGTCCGCCCCGGCCAGGCCCGCCTGCGAAAGCACCTCGCGCGCCAGCGCGCGGAAGCGCCGCTTCATGCGGTTGCGCACCAACGCGCCGCCGATCCGCTTCGAAACGGTGATCCCGACGCGGACCGAATCGTCCGCGTCGCCGCGATCGCGTACGAGCAGGATGAAACCGGGCGTGACGAGACGCCTGCCGCCGTTCGCGGCGAGATAGTCCGCGCGGCGGGTGAGCCGGCCGATCCGGCGGCCGCTCAGGCCGACAGTTTCTTGCGCCCGCGAGCGCGGCGCGCGGCCAGGACCTTGCGGCCGCCCGCGGTCGCCATCCGGGCGCGGAAGCCGTGCCGGCGCTTGCGCACGAGGTTGCTCGGCTGGAAGGTGCGCTTCATCGCTCATTCCTCGAAAACGGACTGAAAGAAAAGGGCCGCCGCAGGGGCGGCCGGGTTGCGGGAGCCGATAGGCAAAGGCGCCGGCAAAGTCAATCGCCCGCGCCCTGTGCGATCTCTTCGCGGCGCCGGCGTCGCTCCTCCCGGCGGCGGGCGCTGGCGCGCCTGAGGCCCCAGTCCACCCACCGGCCCTTCATCGGATGCCTGCGCTTGAAACGGACGTACTGGCGCTTCGCCCAGTCACTGTACTTGAGCACCAGGCCGAGCCCGAAAGCGAACACGAAGACGCCGCCCGGCCCCGGCAGCGCGCCGACGATCGGCGAGATGATGATCAGCACAACGCCAAGCAGGAACAGGGCCTGTCGGACCAGCGGTATACGTCCCCAGGCAAGCCATTTTTCGCGAATGCTCATTCGTGCCATGTGGGGCCCCCTTTCGGCCTTGGCAATATCGCGCGCGCCGGGGATTCGATCGCCGGCGTGCCCGCTGCCCCGGCGGTGATCTCGGTCGCAATGACTTGCGCGATGCGTCGTTCGTCTCGACTTTTTCTTTCGCCGGCCTAGTTTTTCGGCCTGAAGCTGAATCAGGGGGGACGATGGTCGCGACGGTTTCGACGGTCGCCTATCTCGGGCTAGACGCGCGCCCGGTGGAAGTCCAGGTCCAGATCGCGGGCGGCTTGCCGAAATTCCTCGTCGTCGGCCTGCCGGACAAGGCGGTGGGGGAGAGCCGCGAGCGGGTCCACGCCGCGCTCGGCGCGATCGGCCTTTCGCTTCCGCCCAAGCGGATCACGGTCAACCTTTCGCCCGCCGACCTGCCGAAGGAAGGCTCGCACTATGACCTGCCGATCGCGCTCGGCCTGCTCGCCGCGATGGGCGCGATCGATGCCGAGACGCTCGTCGGCTATGTCGCGGTCGGCGAGCTGGCGCTCGGCGGGAGGATCGCGCCGTCGCCCGGCGTGCTGCTCGCCGCGCTCCATGCCTCGTCGCGCGATCTCGGCCTGATCTGCCCGGCGGCGCAGGGGAGCGAAGCGGCCTGGGCGGGCGACGTCGAGGTCATCGCCGCGCCAGACCTCGTCTCACTCATCAACCATTTGCGCGGCAGCGCGGTGCTGACACCGCCGCAGCCCGGCGCCGCCGATCCGCCCGCGCCGGGGCCGGACCTCGCGCAGGTGAAGGGGCAGGAGGCGGCCAAGCGCGCGCTCGAAATCGCCGCCGCGGGCGGGCACAATATGCTGACAGTAAGGGCGTAAAGACCCTGCCCATATTCTCGAACTCTGTAGGTTTCTATGTGGCCTCAAGCAGGGGTAGCGACCCGCTAAGCGCGCTGCTCCCGTTCGAGCGAGCCAGCGCGGCCACGGCCTGAGCGAAGGGGGCGGCTACACCGCTTCGGGAAACCTGCAGGAGTTCGTTGAGGCCTGTGTCGCTAGTGAGGTGGATCGCTTCGTACCGGCAGACCGGTATCTGGTAGTTGTTCGCGAACCTGCGATCTGGTCCCCCGTTCTTGTTGGGGTGCTTCCATGTGTAATAGAGCACCTCGGTGTCCGACGGGACGGTGCCGTCTTCGATGAAGTTGGAGTCCTGCCAGCGAATGCTCAGCCGGTCGTAGGCGACGGCCCCGACCTTTTCGTCATGCACCACAAGGAGAAAGTCGGGCAGGAAATACAGGGCTTCCTTACCGCACTGGATCGAAGGTGGAGTGATGTTGCTCTTCACCACTCTGGGCAGCGAGTAGGTGAACGCAGTTGGGCGCCGGTCTATGATGCGCGCGGCCCCTGCGGTTCGCTTCCACGTGTGAATGTCGTGAACGGTCCCTCCAGCGTCGATATGCCACTTGCCTTGGCAAGACTGGACCACATCGAAGGCGGCGGTCATGGCTTCGTAGGCTGCCTGCGCCTCCGGCTCTAGATCGTACATCAGCACCCCGGACCTCTGGAAACTGTCCAGCCACCTGCCGGTAAGCCAAGCCCCTAACCCGAGCAGGGCACCCACAATCAGTCCCGCCGCTCCACCTGCCAGCAAGGCAAATACAGCTATGGCAGCGCCCGTAATGCCCAGCACCAACTCCATCGAAGTCGATGTCTGCTTTGCGCTCAACTCGTCGAGAATCTCCGTGAACCGGCTGTCTTCCATTTCGAGAACGTCGCCTGACGAAACAGGCAGCATCTCTACGCCCCTCTCCGCATACTGGGGGGCCTGCCGTGGTCCCGGCGGGGCTGTTGGGCGGTTTCGCGGCCTGTTGCGGCCCGACCCAGGAATTGTTGAACGATAGTAGAGGCCGTTGATACCGGCGTGGACGTAATGGCCGCGCGGCCCTGTCCCAAAACGCAGGCCCTTGATTCCAACGGAAGCGCCGAGGCCGCTTTTCGACAGATTGAAGCGGAATGGGCCTATGCTCACGGACTCGCGAATGTAGAACGGCATAGCTTCCCCTTTCGGCCCCGATCTGGGTGGAGAGGAAACCAAAAGCCCGGACTGGTGGCAAGCCGGAGAAGCGAAAAAAGCAGGACACCAGAGAGGTGAGTTGCTCACATAACACACCCGGAAAAGGGCAGGGCACCCGGCCCCCTCAGTCCACCTTTAGCGCCTCATAGACGCTGCTGCGGGCGATCCCCAGCTGGGCGGCAATAGCACTGGCACCCAACCCCTCGGCCTTGAGGGCGCGGACCTGATCAACCGGCACGGAGGGCCTGCGGCCCTTGTACACGCCCTTGGCCTTGGCCTTGGCGATCCCCTCCAGCTGCCGCTCCCGGCGGATGGCGGTTTCGAACTCGGCGAAGACCCCCAGCATCTGCAGGAAGGCGCGGCCCGCCGGGGTGGATGTGTCGATAGGCTGCTCGGTCGCCTTGAGGTGTGCCCCCTTGGCCCGCAGTTCCCCCACGATCCCCTCAAGGTCCATGAGGGACCGCGCAAGGCGGTCAATGCGGGTAACAAGCAGGGTGTCCCCTTCCCGCAGGAAGTCCAGCACGGTGGCAAGCTCCGTGCGCCCGGTGGTGGTGGTCCCGCTCTTGCGCTCGCTCCGGATGATGGTGGCACCAGCGGCCCGCAGGGCCTCCTCTTGGATGCTGCAATCTTGATCCTCGGTGCTGACGCGGGCGTATCCGATGGTCTGGGTCATGGTGAGCTCTTGTCCGAATAGGGTCTAGAGCCTATTCAACTATTGTCCGGAAAATCCCATGTCAACCCTATTCGGACAGCGAAAGTGTCCGGACGGTGTGTCCGTTGCAGGTATACCCCAATCGGACAATGCCTGACAAAGGCCCCGCCCATCAATCCCGCCCCATAGTGCGGCACCGGGGTGCCCCCTCGCTACAGGAGCAAGAGGGCACCCAGCAGGGCACCGGCGGGAAGCGAGGGGCACCCCCACGGGGGGAACGGGGCTTTCGCTTCCCCTCGCCTCCCGCTTCGGATTTTTGCAGCAAAAGTGACGGGCAATGGGAGAGGGGTGTGCATCGGATGCACACCCCCGGCGTCCCCTAGCGGGCCAGCATGCGGCGCACATCGGGACGGGCCAGCGTCTCCTCAAGGAGCACCCCGCGCACCGGCGCCAGCCGCCGAGGAATTGAGCGGGCCTAGTTTCCCTTCGGCGGGCTGGTCGTCGTCGTGACGTTCAAGTCCGGAAGGTCCAGGCTGGGCGCGGAGACGTTGACGTTCACGTCCCCCTTGTCGACGCTCTCGAGGTAGCCGCCGAAATACAGGAAGGCGGCGATGCCGAGGATGATCATGAGCAGCCCAAGCGCGATCAGCCCGCCGCCTCCGCCGCCGCCGCCATCGACCACGGTCGTTTCGTGGACCACCTGCGGCGCATCGCCGCGTCCGTCGTCGCTCATCCTCTCTCTCCCGGTCGTTTCCCTGCCCAACGAGGGGGAAACGACCGGTTCCTTGAGGATGCGTCAGGATTCCGGCAGGAATTCCGGAACCGAGAGGTAGCGCTCGCCGGTGTCGTAGTTGAAGCCGAGGATGCGCTTGCCCTGGAGTTCGGGCAGCTTCTGCCGGATTGCGTCGAGGCAGGCGCCCGAGCTGATGCCGACGAGCATCCCTTCCTCGCGCGCGGCGCGACGCGCCATTTCCTTCGCATCGTCGCCCTCGACGGTGACGACGCCGTCGAGCAGCGAGGTGTCGAGGATGGCCGGGATGAAGCCCGTGCCGAGGCCCTGGAGCGGGTGCGGGCCCGGCTGGCCGCCGGAAAGCACCGCCGAGAGCGCCGGCTCGACCGCATAGACCTTGAGGTTCGGCCATTCCTTCTTGAGCACGCGGGCGCAGGCGGTGATGTGTCCGCCGGTGCCGACGCCGGTGATCAGCACGTCGAGCGGCGTGTCGCGGAAGTCCTCGAGGATCTCCTGCGCGGTCGTGCGCATGTGGACCTCGACGTTGGCGGGATTCTCGAACTGCTGCGGAATCCATGAGCCTTCGATCTCGGCGGCAAGCGCCTGCGCCTTGGCGATCGCGCCCTTGACGCCCTCGGCACGCGGCGTGAGTTCGAAGGTCGCGCCATAGGCGAGCATGAGGCGCCGGCGCTCCAGGCTCATGCTGTCGGGCATGACGAGGATCAGGCGATAGCCCTTCACCGCGGCGACCATCGCAAGGCCGATGCCGGTATTGCCGCTGGTCGGCTCGATGATCGTGCCGCCGGGCTTCAGCTTGCCGCTGCGCTCGGCCTCCTCGACCATGGCGAGCGCGATGCGGTCCTTGATCGAGGCGCCGGGATTCATCCGCTCCTGCTTGATCCAGACCTCGGCGTCGCCGAACAGCCGGTTGAGCCGGACGTGTGGCGTTCGGCCGATCGTCTGGAGGATATTGTCGGCTTTCATTGCTCAGGCCTCCTTTGCTTGGGCGAGATTTGCGGGGACGTTGAAGCTGCGCGCGTGGCGCAATTCGGGAAACCAGCGCGCCCAAAGGCATGTGACCGCGATCGCGCCCAGGCCGCCGGCGATGACGGCGGCGACCGGGCCGATCAGCGCGGCGAGGAACCCGCTCTCCGCCTCGCCCAGCTCGTTCGAGGCGGAGATGAACAGGGTCGAGACGGCGCCGACCCGGCCGCGCATCGCATCCGGCGTGTAGAGCTGGATCAGCGACTGGCGCACGTAGACCGAGAACATGTCCGCCGCCCCGAGGGTTGCCAGGCAGGCGAGCGAGAGCGGCATCCAGCGCGACAGGCCGAACACCACGGTGGCGGCGCCGAACACGCCGACCGCGAACAGCATCTTGACGCCGACATTGCGCTCGAGCGGGCGGGCGGAAAACCACAAGGCGGTAAGCGCGGCGCCGATCGCCGGCGCGGCGCGCAGGTTGCCCAGCCCCTCCGCGCCTACGTGCAGCACGTCGCGCGCGTAGACCGGCAGCATCGCGGTCGCGCCGCCGAGCAGCACCGCGAACAGGTCGAGGCTGATCGCGCCCAGCACCAGGCGGTTCTGGCGGACATAGTGGATGCCGTCGATCATCTGCCGCCACGGGTCGCGCGAGCCCTCGATCCCGGTGCGCGGCTTCGGCCCGATCAGGAACATGCACAGGAGCGAGATGGAGAAGAGCACGCCCGCTACGGCGTAGGGCACGTGCGGCGCGATCGCGTAGAGATAGCCGCCGGCGGCGGGCCCGATAATGCCCCCCATCTGCCAGGCGAGCGAGCTGCTCGCGATCGCCTTGGGCAGGATCTCGCGCGGTACGAGGTTGGGGGCGAGCGCCTGGAGCGCCGGCTGCGCGAAGGCGCGGGCGACCCCGAGCAGGGCGGCGATGGCGAAGATGGCGGGCAGCGTCACCTGCCCGGTCCAGGAAAGCCAGCCGAGCACCGCGGCGCAGAAGATTTCGAGGCTGATCGTCGCCCGCGCGATGAGGCGGCGATCGAGCCGGTCGGCCGTCCATCCGGTGACCAGCGTCAGCAAGAACAGGGGCAGGAACTGGACGGCGCCGATGAGCCCGAGCTGGAACGACGCCTCCTTGACGCCCATGCCGATATGGCGGGCCGTGTCATAGGCCTGCCAGCCGATGACGACGACCATGGCGACCTGGCCGATCGTCGAGGCAAGCCGTACCGTCCAGTAGAAGCGGAAGTCCGGAACCGAGAAGGGCGAAGTCGCTTTCATCTCGCCCTGCCTTAAGATCGTGGTCACCGCTCGGCAACATAGCGCAGGCCGCCGGCCCCGAGATTGAAATGGTTTGTCCGGCCTGCGCCGGGCGCAAGCAGGAATCGCCAACTTTTCCGCCGCTCGGGAAAATCCGTTTCGGCGCAAGGCTCTGGCATCCACTTTGGCTGCGTGCCAGAAACGCGGCGGGGGACCGATGGAAAGGGATGCTGGAACGATGAGAATGACCTTGCTTGCGGGCGCCGGCGCGCTCGCCCTGCTGCTCGGCGGCTGCCAGGCAGGTTCGGGCAACCAGGCCGCGCACGGCCCGGCGGACTGGGACGGCTTCGTCAGCCGCGCGATCGACGACTATCTGCGGCTCAACCCCGATTTCGCCGTCTACCAGGGCAAGCACGAATATGACGGGCAGATTCCCGACTGGAGTCCGGAGGGGCTGCGGCAGCGGCAGGCGCTCGTCCAGCGCGTCCTCGACGAGGCGCAGGCTTTCGACGCGAACGCGATGACGCCGGAGCAGCGTTACCAGCGCGACTATGTGATGGCGGTGATGCGTGGCCAGCTCTTTTGGCTCCAGACCGCCGACCTGCCGCACACCAACCCGACCTATTATGTTGGCTCGCTCGACCCCTCGGTCTATGTGACGCGGCCCTATGCCCCGCCGGCGCAGCGGCTGCGCGCCTACATCACCTACCTGCGCAACGTGCCGCGCGCGGCGCAGCAGATCCGCGCCAACCTGCGCACGCCGCTCCCCGTGAGCTTCATCGATTTCGGCAAGGCCGGCTTCGGCGGCTTCGCCGAATATTATCGCGGCGACGGCAAGCGCGCCTTCGCGGATGTCCGCGACGATCAGCTCCAGTCCGAGCTGAACAGCGCGTCCGAAGCCGCCGCCGCGGCGATGCAGGACCTTGCCAACTGGCTCGAATCCCAGCGCGCGAACGCGACCACCGACTTCGCGCTCGGCGCCGAGAAGTTCTCGCAGATGCTGCGCGATACCGAGATGGTCGATATCCCGCTCGACCAGCTCCAGCGCATCGGCGAGCAGGACCTTGCCCGCAACCAGGCGGCGCTTCGCGAAGCCTGCGCGCGCTACGCGCCGGGCGCGACGATCGAGGCCTGCACCCTCAGGATGGAGAGCGACAAGCCGTCGGAAGGCCCGGTCGCCGCGGCGCGGGCGCAGCTCGACACCCTGCGCCAGTTCGTCATCGACCATCACATCGTCAGCGTGCCGAGCATGGTGCAGGCCCAGGTCGAGGAAGCGCCGCCCTACAACCGGCAGAACTCGGCCTATATCTCGATCGCCGGCCCGTACGAGCACGACCTGCCGTCGGTCTATTACATCGCGCCGCCCGATCCTTCGTGGAGCCCCGAAGTCCAGCGCGCCTTCATTCCGGGCAAGTCGGACCTCCTGTTCACCTCCGTCCACGAGGTCTGGCCGGGCCACTATCTCAACTTCCTCCACGCCAACCGCTCGAACTTCCTCTTCGGGCGGCTGTTCGTCGGCTATGCCTATGCGGAGGGCTGGGCCCATTACACCGAGGAGATGATGGTGGAGGCGGGGCTCAACGACGGCGACCCGGAGACCCGCATCGGCCAGATCAGCAACGCCTTGCTGCGCGACTGCCGCTTCCTCTCGGCGATCGGCCTCCACACCGGGCGGATGACGCAGGAGGAGAGCTACCGGATGTTCCGCACGCAGTGCTACCAGGACGAGGGCAACGCCCGGCAGCAGGCGGCGCGCGGGACCTACGATCCCGCCTATCTCAACTACACGCTCGGCAAGCTGATGATCCGCAAGCTGCGCGAGGACTGGACGGCGAGCCGCGGCGGCCGGCAGGCCTGGCAGCAGTTCCACGACCAGTTCCTGAGCTATGGCGGGCCGCCGATCCCGCTGGTGCGCCAGCAGATGATGGGCGAGGAGACGCCGCGCGCGGTCTTCTAGGCCCGCTTTGCGCTTCCGGGGCGCGCGCCGGTTTCGCGCACCCCGGGGGCGAGGCGAATGGCGCTGGCGATGCCGGCGACGACGGCGAGGCCGCAGGCGACCAGCGCCGGCGCCCCGCCGTCACCGATGCCAAGCGCGAGCAGCGCCGCCACCAGCGTCGCGCCGGTCGTCTGCCCGACGAGCCGCGTGGTCGAGACGAGGCCGCCGGCCGGCGCGATGCGCCCGGGCGGGGCGGAGGCGATCACCAGCCTCGCGTTGGGCGAAAGGTAGAGGCCGAAGCCGAGCCCGCAAAGCGACATGCGCCAGGCGACGTCCCAATAGGCCGCGCCCGCCGGCATGAAGGCGATCAGCAGCAGCGCGACCACGGCGATGCTCATCCCGATCGCCCCCAGAATGCCGGCCGGATAGCGGTCCGAGAGGGCGCCGGCGGCGGGCGCGACGACCATCATGGTAAGCGGCCATACGCCGATGATCGCGCCCGCTTCGGACGGCGAGAAGCCGTAGGCGTGCTGCAACCGGAAGGACATCGAGAGCAGCAGCGTCATCGAGCCGATGAAGGCCGAGAAGCCGCCGAGCACGGACAGGGCGATTGCCGGACGGCGCAGCAGGTCGACCGGGAAGATCGGCACCGCCTCGCTCCTTTCCCGACGCACGACGAGGACGGCGACGAGGAGGCCGGCGGCGACGATCGCGGCGGAGATCACCGGGCTGTCGCCGTGCACCGCGCTTTCCAGCCCCCCGATGATGAGGCCGAACATCGCCGCGCACATCGCCGCGCCCATCAGGTCGAACGGCTCGGCGCGCGTCTTCGGATCGGGCAGCGAGCGGCCGAACAGGAGCGAGGCGACCGCGAAGGGCACCGCGCTCGCGAACACCCAGGGCCACGGCCCGACGGCGAGGACGAGGCCACCCAGCGTCGGCGCGATCGCCGCGCCGCTCGAGACGACGAGGGCGTTGAGGGCCAGCCCGCGGCCCAGCGCCCGTTCCGGGTAGATCGAACGGACGAGCGCCGAGGAGACGCTGAGCGTCGCCGCGGCGCCGATCCCCTGCACCGCGCGCACGATCAGCAGGAAAGCGAGGCTGTTGGCGAAGAAGCACAGCACGCTCGCGACGGCGAAGATGATCTGCCCGACCTGGTACATGCGCTTGAGCCCGATCCGGTCGCCGAGACCGGAGAAGGGGAGGAGGCACATCACCAGGATGAGCTGGTAGACCGTCACGATCGCGACGACCGACGAGGATTCGACGCCAAGGTCGCGGGCGATGCTGGGCAGCGCGACCGTCGGGATCGCGCCGTCGATCACGACCAGCGTCGAGCCGAACGAGACCGCGAGGATCGCGGCGATCCGTCGGCTGACCGGCACGCCCTCGCGGAAGAGGTGGAGCTCCTCGACCGGGCGCGGGGGCGGGGCGTCGAACCGCGGCGGCGGCCGGTCGCCGCTGCCGGTGTCCCACACCCGCGGGCGCAACTTGGGCGGCGGCGTTTCGCTCATGCCGCCCCCAGTGCGCGAACTTGCCGCCGGTTCCAACCCCGCCACGCGCGGCGGAAGGGCATTATCGCAAATGCGCTGCCCGCCGCGCGCGGCCTTCGGGGTCGGTCAGTCGCGCAGGTCGAAGCGGTCCGTGTTCATCACCTTCGTCCAGGCGGCGACGAAGTCGTTGACGAACTTCTCGCTTGCGTCGTCCGCCGCATAGACCTCGCTCAGCGCGCGAAGCTGCGCGTTCGAGCCGAAGACCAGATCGGTCCGCGTCGCCGTCCAGCGCGGCGCGTTGGTCGCGCGGTCGGTGCCGACGAACAGCTCGTCGCCTTTCCCGTCCACCTGCTTCCACGCCGTGCCCATGTCGAGCAGGTTGACGAAGAAGTCATTGGTGAGCTGGCCGGGCCGGTCGGTGAACACGCCCTCCTTCGCGCCGCGGTGGTTGGCGCCGAGGACGCGCAACCCGCCGACCAGGACCGTCATTTCCGGCGCGCTGAGGCCCAGCAGCTGGGCGCGATCGACCAGCAGCTCCTCGGTCGGCACGGTGAAGCGGACCTGGAGGTAGTTGCGGAAGCCGTCGGCCTTCGGCTCGAGCGGGCCGAAGCTGTGCGCGTCGGTCTGCTCCTGGGTCGCGTCGCCGCGCCCGGAGGCGAAGGGCACCGTCACCTCATGGCCAGCCGCCCGCGCCGCCTGCTCGACGCCGACATTGCCGCCGAGCACGATGAGGTCGGCGATGCTGACCCGATCCGGCCCGCCGAAGTCGCGCTGGATGCCCTCATAGACCGCCAGCACCTGGGCGAGCTCGTCCGGCTCGTTCACGTCCCAGTCCTTCTGCGGCGCGAGGCGGATGCGCGCGCCGTTGGCGCCGCCGCGCATGTCCGAGCCGCGGAAGGTGGAGGCCGAGGCCCAGGCGGTCTTGACCAGTTGCGCGACCGACAGGCCGGAGGCCGCGATCCTGTCCTTGAGCGCGGCGAGGTCGGCATCGCTCAGCTTCGGGCCCGGCGGGACCGGATCCTGCCAGATCAGATCCTCCGCTGGCACCTCGGGGCCGAGATAGCGGCACTTCGGCCCCATGTCGCGATGGGTGAGCTTGAACCAGGCGCGGGCGAAGGCGTCGGCGAAGGCGTCCGGGTTGCGATAGAAATATTCCGAAATCTTGCGATATTCGGGGTCCATCTTGAACGCCATGTCGGCGGTGGTCATCATCGTCGGCAGCCGCCGGTCGGGGCTGTGCGCGCCGGGCGCCATGTCCTCCGGCTTCTGGTTGATCGGCTGCCACTGCGGCGCGCCGGCCGGGCTCATCACCAGTTCGTAGTCATATTCCAGCAGCATGCGGAAATACTTGTTCGACCACTGGATCGGCGTCGGCGTCCACGCGCCCTCGAGGCCCGAGGTGATCGTATCGTCGCCGAGCCCGCTGCCGTGGCCGCTCTGCCAGCCGAGCCCCTGCTGCGCGATGTCCGCGCCTTCCGGCTCCGCGCCGACCTTGGCGGCGTCGCCGGCGCCGTGGCA
>Ga0182741_1005040_pt1 | contig 12522 bp, 10 predicted proteins | sample eDN5th37CBELigOP_FD_128874 | JGI IMG/M metagenome (GOLD analysis project Ga0182741, IMG submission 128874) | Enriched Organic Plus compost microbial communities from Emeryville, California, USA - eDNA 5th pass 37_C BE-Lig OP (version 2) (version 2) ...
CACCGACGGCATCGGGCCGAACGCCTCCGAGAACGCGAGCTGCTGCTCGGCGCTCGTCAGGTACTCGACGAGTTCGAGTGCGGCCTGCTGGTTGGGGCTGTCGGCAGCCATGCCCCAGCAGTTGGTGAACTGCATCGTGCCTTTGCCGGCGGGACCCTCCGGCAGCTCGACCACCCGGTACTCGACGTCCGGGAAGTCGTTCGTCATGGCGCCCTGGATCCAGTTGCCCTCGATGGTCATGGCCGACAGCTGCTTGCCGAACGCCTCGCCGCCCCAGCCTGCGCCGAGGTCGGACGAGTAGGCGAAGCTGCCCGCCTCCATCTGCTCCTTGACGTACGTGAGCGCCTCGACGTTCTCGGGGCTGTTCGCGACGGCCTGTGTGCCGTCGTCGCTGATGAGCTGGCCGCCTGCCTGCGCCATGAAGGCGCCGACCCGCTGGTACTCGGGTCCGAACGCGAGGCCGGTGACGCCGTCCTTCGTCAGAGTGGCGGCCACGTCGGCGAGCTCATCCCACGTGGTAGGGATGTCGTCGTCCGTCAGGCCCGCGGCCTCCCACAGGCTCGTGTTGATGATGAGCTGCAGTGTCGAGAAGTCCTTCGGCGCGCAGTAGAACTCGTCCTCGTACGTGAAGTTCTGCACGAGCGACGGGAAGAAGTCGTCCTTGTTCGACAGCAGGTCGCCGTAGGCCTTGAGCGAGCCGTTGCCTGCGTAGCCGGCGAGCGCCTCCGTCGCGAGGTAGAAGAGGTCGGGCGGCGATCCGGCCGCGAACCCCTGCGACAGCTGCTGGGGGAGGTCGTTGGCGACCTGGACCGTCGCGTCGATACCCGATTCCTCGGACCACGCGGCGACGGCCTCGGTCACCGCATCCGTCTCGGCGTCGCCCGACGAGCCGATGAGGATCGTGAGGGCGTCCTCCGACGAGGTGAGCTCCGAGTCATCTCCACCAGCGCCGCCGGCACCGCCGTCGTCGAACCCGGATCCGCACGCGGTGAGCGCGAGGGCTCCGGTCACCAGCAGCGCGCCGGTGCCGAGGATCGCGCGGGTCTTGTGCCGTGTCATGGTCTCTTCTCCTTTGAATGAGGTTCTCGGTGCATGAAGGAGTTTGATCGTTCAAACGGTCTAGCGACTTTGAACGATCAAAACTATCATCGACCCCACGGTAGGAATCCGGTCCTCGTCCTGTCAAGGGCATCGGCGCACCGTAGGATGACAAGTGAAGGATCAGAACCCTGGGGAGCCGCGGATGGCGAAGCCGCCGACCGTCGAAGACGTCGCGACGGCGGCGGGGGTCTCACGCCAGACCGTTTCCAACGTGATCAACACGCCGGAGGTCGTGCGCCCGGAGACGCGCGACCGCGTGCGGCGCGTGATCGACGAGCTCGGCTACCGCCCGCACGCGGCGGCGCGCCGCCTCCGCACGCGACGCAGCTCGACGATCGGGATCCACCTCGACCCGTACGCGGGCGGGATCTCCGGCGTCGTCCTCGACCGGTTCGTGCATGCGCTCACCGAGCAGGCGAGCGAGCGCGGCATGCGCATCCAGCTCTACGCGGCACGCACCCCCGACGACGAGATCGCGCGCATGCAGGAGCTCGTCACGGGCGGCGAGATCGACGCGGTCGTGATCACGGGAACCTTCCACGGCGATCCCCGTACTCGGTGGCTGCTCCAGCGGGGCATCCCGTTCGTCTCGTTCGGACGGCCGTGGGGCGCCGACGACGTCGCGGATCCCGCGCATCTGTGGGTCGACGTCGACGGCGCCGCGGGCACGGCGGCCGCGACACGCCATCTGCTCGAGACCGCCGGCCCGCGCATCGCCTTCCTGGGTTGGCCGCGCGGTTCGGGAACCGGCGACGACCGCGAGCGCGGCTGGAGCGAGGCGATGACGGCGGCCGGCGCATCCGGCGTGCGCCTCACGAGCGAGGACAGCGTCGCGCAGGCGCGTGCCGCCGCGGCGAGCGCACTCACCTCCGACGGCGACCTCGACGGCATCGTATGCGTGAGCGATTCGCTCGCGATCGGCGCGCATCTCGCCGCCGTGGCGGCGGGGCGCCCAGATCTGCCGGTCACCGGGTTCGACAACACCAACGCGGCCGAGGCCCTCGACATCTCGAGCGTGGAGCAGCTCCCCGAGCAGGTCGCTGCCGGCGCGCTCGAGCTCCTCATGGGCGCGACCGGGAGCGTCGTGTCACCGCGCCGGACGGCCGCGGGCGAGGCCCACGTGCTCGTCGAGCCGCGGCTCATCGTCCGCTGACCCGGACGCGAGCTCGCCCGCGGCGTGCCGACGTCAGTTCCGTGCGGGCACCGGGAAGCGCAGTGTCGCCGCGACGGGCGAACCGTCGATCGACTCCTCCTTGCGGATCGCACGCACCTTGCCTCCCGCGCGCAGCACGCGCGTGACGAGCTCGTCGACCACGTCGTAGCCGTCCCGGTCGCCGTCGTTCGAGAGCTCGACGTTGCCGTAGTCGTCGACGCGCCCGTGCACATCGGCGTCGAGGTCGAAGCGCAGCTCGTCGACGGCATCCGCCACCGTCGCCACCGCGACGTCGCGCAGCCGCGTGGTCGCGAGCCCCTGCGCGCGGAGGTTGCCGAACCGCTCGCGCCACTCGCGGAGGTCGGCGGACCGCCGCCGGTCGAGGATCTCGCGCGCGATCTTCTCCACCCGCTCGCGCGTGAGCGAGTCGGGATGCTCGTGCACGACGTCGTCGAGCAGGCAGTCGTGCGTATTCACGGCACGGTACGCGGAATCGAGGTCGTCGCTCGCGACCAGGATGAGCGGCACCCCCCGCGGCACGACCTTCACGACCTCGTCCTGCACGACGCGGCAGAAGCGCTCGCGCTCGACACGGTCGCCGGTCGCGCCGTGCGCGCGATGCCGGTCGAACGTGCCGTCTGTCGCGGTGCGCTCCAGCATGAGCCGGTGGTCGTCGGGAAGAGGGAGCGGATGCTCCACCAGTCGCCCTTCGTCATCGAGCTCCGCGAGCTTGGCGCCCTGCTGCGTCACCTTCACGACGAAGCCGTGCAGCGGGAACGACACCGCGCGGATGAGGCCCGACACGTCGAAGCGATCGGAGACGACGACGCGATCAGGGAGGTGGTTCGCGACCCGGAACGCATGCAGCACGCCCGGTGCCGCGAGGAGCACCATCGAGCGCGACTGCCGCGTCCAGAACTCGTCGTCGCCGAGCACTGCCCGGAGTCGGCCCACGACGTCGTGGCGGGCGCCGTGCGGCAGGTCCATCCCTTCGAGCTGACGCGCCGCCTGGTCGATCGCGTCGCGCAGCGCGATGCGGATCCGTTCGTGGTCCTGAGGAACCGGCGACGACGCGAGGCTGATCGACACGCTCGCCGCGTCCCGGTGCTCCGTAAGGGAGATGAGTCGTTCTCTGTCCGGAATGTCTACAGGGAGCATGGGCCCCACGATAGGCGGGCGCGGCGAGCGCCGCACTAGGGGTTGCGGATGCGCCGCGAGCGGCCTATCCCCGGCATGTCACCTGCCGCCGATGCGGCGCGACAGCTCCTCGGCGGCGTCGCTCACGAGGGCGGCGACCCGCTCGACATGCGTGTCCGCTGCCTCGGGCCACGTGACGGCGATCGCAGCGGCCGGCCAGCCCGCGTGGTCGCGCACCGCGACGCCCGCCGACCGCAGCCCGAGCGTCACCTCGCCGTCCTCGAGGGCGTAGCCGCGACTGCGCACCTCGCGCAGCACCTCACGGAGCTCGCGCGGATTCGCGGGACCGCGTCCGGTGCGATCGGCGAAGGCGGAGGCATCCGGATACAGCGCCCGAACCTGCTCGCGGGGCAGGCCCGCGAGCATCGCGCGCCCGGTCGCGGTGAGGTGCGCGGGCAGGCGCACGCCCACGTCCGTGACGAGGGCGGGCCGTCGGGGAGCGCGCTCCTCGACGATGTACAGCACGTCCCGCCCCGTCGTGACGGCGAGGTGCGCGCTCTCGCCGGCGCGGTCGGCGAGCGCCGCGACGATCGGACGGCCGAGACGCGCGAGGGGCTGTTGCCGGGCGTAGCCTCCCGCCAGTTCGAAGGCCGCAGTTCCGAGGCCCCACCGCCGTTCGGCAGGCACGTGCACGACGAAGCCGTGCGCGGCGAGCGTGCGCAGCAGGTGGTAGACGGTCGAGCGCGGGATCCCGAGCTGCGTCGCGATCGCCTGGGCAGCCGCGGGTCCGCGCTGGCGCGCGAGGAACGACAGGATCCGGAGGGTCTGGTCGGCCGCGGGAACCTGGGGCTTGTCTGGGATCACAGACACAGGATGCCACGCGCGGCTGTCGTGCGCCGGTGCACGGGTGTGGAATCGGTCGCATGACCACCGTCACCCCTTCGCTCGACGTCGTCACGGTGGGCGCCGCACCCCTGCGCCCGGACGACGTCGTCGCCGTCGCCCGTCACGGCGCGCGCGTCGAGCTCGATCCCGCAGCCCTCGAGCGCGTCGCCGCCACCCGCTCGCTCGTCGAGGGTCTCGCCGACGACCCACAGCCGCACTACGGCATCTCGACCGGGTTCGGCGCCCTCGCGACGACATTCATCCCGCTGGAGCGACGGATGCAGCTGCAGGCGAGCCTCATCCGCTCGCACGCCGCCGGCACGGGCCCCGAGGTCGAATCCGAAGTCGTCCGGGCGCTGCAGTTGCTGCGCCTCCAGACGCTTGCGACCGGACGCACGGGCGTTCGCCCTGTCGTGGTCGAGACCTACGCGGCGATGCTCAATGCCGGCATCACGCCGATCGTGCGCGAGTACGGTTCGCTCGGATGCTCCGGCGACCTCGCACCGCTCGCCCACATCGCGCTCGCGGCGATGGGCGAGGGCGACGTGCGAGTGATCCATCCCCGCACGCCGGGGGCCTCGGGCGAGATCGTGCGCGCGGCGGAGGCGCTGGCCGCGGCATCCGTCACGCCCCTCGAGCTCCGCGAGAAGGACGGGCTCGCGCTCATCAACGGCACCGACGGCATGCTCGGAATGCTGCTGCTGGCCGCCCATGACCTGCGGACGCTGCTCGACACGGCCGACGTGGCCGCCGCGATGTCGATCGAGAGCCAGCTCGGCACCGACGCGGTGTTCGCCGACGACCTCATGACGCTGCGTCCGCAGACGGGCCAGGCGGCGTCGGCCGCGAATCTGCGGGCGCTGCTCGCGGACTCGGCCATCATGGCGTCGCACCGCGACCCCGCCGTGTGCACGCGCGTCCAGGACGCCTACTCGCTGCGCTGCTCGCCGCAAGTGCACGGGGCGGCGCGCGACACGCTCGAGCACGCGAACCTCATCGCGTCGCGCGAGCTCGCCGCCGTGATCGACAACCCTGTGATCACCCCCGACGGGCGCGTCGAGTCGAACGGCAACTTCCACGGCGCGCCGATCGCGTACGTGCTCGACTTCCTCGCGATCGCGGCCGCCGACGTCGCGTCCATCTCGGAGCGTCGCACCGACCGCGCGCTCGACCCGGCGCGCAGCAACGGGCTGCCGCCGTTCCTCGCGCTCGAGGCGGGCGTCGACTCGGGGCTGATGATCGCCCAGTACGCGGCCGCGGGGATCGTGTCCGAGCTCAAGCGGCTCGCGGTGCCGGCATCCGTCGATTCGATCCCGTCGTCGGCGATGCAGGAGGACCACGTCTCGATGGGCTGGGCGGCGGCGTGCAAGCTGCGGCGTGCGATCGACGGTCTCGCGCGCGTGCTCGCGATCGAGCTCGTCACAGCGGCCCGTGCGCTCGACCTGCGGGCGCCGCTCGATCCCGCCCCCGCGACGGGTGCGGCGCGCGACCTGCTTCGCACGCGCGTCGGGGGTCCCGGGCCCGACAGCTTCCTTTCGCCCGACATCGAGGCGGCGACGGAACTCGTCACCGCCGGCGCGATCGCCCGCGCTGCGTTCGACGCCGCGCCCGCACACGACACCCCAGAGGAGCAGAGCCGATGATCGAGACACCGAGTGCACAGCAGGCCCGCACCGTGCGCGCGCCGCGCGGCGCGGACCGCACCGCGAAGAGCTGGGGCGCCGAGGCCGCCAAGCGCATGCTCATGAACAACCTCGACCCCGAGGTCGCCGAGCATCCCGAGGACCTCGTCGTGTACGGCGGCACGGGTCGCGCCGCCCGCTCGTGGGAGGCGTTCGACGCGATCGTGCGCACGCTCGACGAGCTCGAGCCCGACGAGACGCTGCTCGTGCAGTCGGGCAAGCCGGTCGGGGTGTTCCGCACGCACGAGTGGGCGCCCCGCGTGCTCATCGCGAACTCGAACCTCGTCGGCGACTGGGCAACGTGGCCCGAGTTCCGCCGCCTCGAGGAGCTCGGCCTCACGATGTACGGGCAGATGACCGCGGGGTCGTGGATCTACATCGGCACGCAGGGCATTCTGCAGGGCACGTACGAGACGTTCGCGGCGGTCGCGCGGTCGCTCGCGTCGAAGAGGGGCGCGGATGCGGCATCCGCGAGCCTCGCGGGCACCCTCACGCTCACGGCCGGTTGCGGCGGCATGGGTGGCGCGCAGCCGCTCGCCGTGACCCTCAACGGGGGAGTCGTCCTCATCGTCGACGTCGACGAGTCGCGCCTGAAGCGGCGCGTCGAGCACGGCTACCTCGACGAGTACACGACCGACCTCGACGCAGCGCTCACCCGCGTCCTCGCCGCCAAGGACGCCGGCGAGGCACTCTCCGTCGGAGTCCTCGGCAACGCCGCCGAGGTCTTCCCCGACCTGCTCGCGCGTCATCAGGCCGGCGAGGTCACGGTCGACGTCGTGACCGACCAGACGAGCGCACACGATCCGCTCGCGTACCTGCCGGTCGGCATCGCGTTCGAGGACTGGAAGGCCGCGGCGGAACGCGATCCCGAGGCCTTCACCGCCCGTGCGCGCGGCAGCATGGCCAAGCATGTCGCCGCGATGGTCGGCTTCCAGGATGCGGGAGCCGAGGTCTTCGACTACGGCAACTCGATCCGCGCCGAGGCGAAGCTCGGCGGGTTCGACCGCGCGTTCGAGTTCCCCGGCTTCGTGCCGGCGTACATCCGACCGCAGTTCGCCGAAGGGCGCGGACCGTTCCGGTGGGTCGCGCTCTCGGGCGATCCGGAGGACATCCGCAAGACCGACCGCGCCGTCATGGACCTGTTCCCCGAGAACGCCGGGCTCGTGCGGTGGCTCGAGAAGGCGGGCGACGCCGTGCACTTCGAGGGCCTACCGGCGCGCATCTGCTGGCTCGGCTACAAGGAGCGGCACCTCGCCGGGTTGAAGTTCAACGAGATGGTCGCGTCGGGCGAGCTGTCTGGGCCCATCGTGATCGGCCGCGACCACCTCGATGCCGGTTCCGTCGCGAGCCCGTATCGCGAGACCGAGGCGATGGCCGACGGGTCCGACGCGATCGCGGACTGGCCCCTGCTCAACGCGCTGCTCAACACCGCGTCGGGTGCCGCGTGGGTGTCGATCCACCATGGCGGAGGCGTGGGCATCGGGCGCTCGATCCACGCCGGCCAGGTCACGGTCGCCGACGGCTCGGCGCTCGCCGCCGAGAAGCTCGAGCGCGTGCTCACGAACGACCCCGGCTCCGGCGTCATGCGGCACGTCGACGCCGGGTACGAGCGGGCGAAGGAGGTTGCGCGCGAACGCGGCCTCAAGATCCCGATGCTCGACCGCTGACGCCGGTGCGCCTGCGGCCCCCACCGGGTGCCGAGATTGCGCGGATGACGGCGGATGAGGCATCCGATTCGCATTTAGCGCAATTTCGGCGGGCGTGGGGGGTCGGGGGTCGGGGGCCAGGAGAGACGAAGGGACGGATGCGGTGAACGCGACGCTCATCACGAACATCGGCGAGCTCACGACGAACGTCGGCACGCCCGACGATCCGTGCGGCACGCGCCGTGACGCGGCGGTGCTCATGGAGGGCGAGCGGATCGCGTGGGTAGGCGCCTCCGCGGACGCCGACGCTCTCGGTTTGGGGCGCATTTCCCGCTTCGGGGCGGAGGAGGTGCGCCCCAATGCGGGAAATCCGCCCCAAACCCCGCAGGATGAGCACGTCGAGGTCGTCGACGCCGAGGGGCGCGCGGTCATCCCGGGGTTCGTCGACAGTCACACGCACCTCCTGTTCGCGGGCGACCGCGCCGACGAGTTCGAAGCCCGCATGACCGGAACGCCGTATGCGGCGGGCGGCATACGGCGGACGGTCGCCGCGACGCGGGCTGCGAGCGACGACGAGCTGCGGCGGCGGCTGCGGGGCCTCGTCGACGAGCTGCACGCGCAGGGCACCACGACGTTCGAGATCAAGACCGGGTACGGCCTCACGGTCGCCGACGAGGAGCGTCTCGCGCGGCTCGCCGCCGAGGTCACGCCCGAGGTGACGTTCCTCGGTGCGCACGTCGTGCCGCAGGAGTACGCCGACCGCCGCGACGACTACGTCGACCTCGTGTGCGGCGCGATGCTGCACGCCTGCGCGCCGCACTCCCGCTGGGTCGACGTGTTCTGCGAGACGGGCGCGTTCACGCCCGACGAGTCGCGCCGAGTGCTGGCCGCCGGAATCGCGCACGGCCTCGAGCCGCGCGTGCACGGCAACCAGCTCGGTCCCGGAGAGGGCGTCCGGCTCGCTGTGGCGATGGGGGCGGCGTCCGTCGATCACTGCACCTACCTCGACGACGCGGATGTCGCGGCCCTCGCGGCCTCCGACACCGTGGCGACGCTGCTTCCGGGCGTCGAGTTCTCGACGCGGCAGCCGTACCCCGACGCGCGGCGGCTCCTCGACGCGGGAGTCACCGTGGCCCTCGCCAGCGACTGCAACCCGGGTTCGAGCTTCACGAGCTCGATGCCGCTCATGATCGCTCTCGCCGTGCGCGAGATGGGCATGACACCCGCCGAAGCAGTGTGGGCGGCGACCGCCGGCGGTGCGCGCGCGCTGCGCCGCGACGACGTCGGAGTGATCGCACGGGGCCACCGCGCCGATCTCGTGCTGCTCGACGCGCCGACGCGCACGCACCTCGCCTATCGGCCGGGGGTTCCGCTCGTCTCGCGCGTGTGGAAGGACGGGACAGCGCTCTGACGCGTCAGCGCGGCGTGTCGAACGTCCAGTCCACCGGCTCGAGCGAGTCTGCGACGTCCCAGTCGTCGGTGTCCCACGTGAACGTCGCGACCCCGCACGTCGGCATGTGCTCGATGCGGTCGCGCGACAGGTCGGCCGCGAGCGCGCTCATCCCCGGGTCGTGGGCGACCACGACGACACGCAGATGCCCCGTGGCCGACGCCACCGTCCACAAGGTCTTGGCGGGTGCACCGTACAGTTCCTCGTCGAGCGTCAGAGGCACGCCGAGCGCGTCGGCGAACGCCTCGGCCGTCTTGCGGGCGCGCAGCGCGGTGCTGGAGAGCACGACGTCGGCGCGGAATCCCGAGTCCGCGAGCCGCTGCGCCATGCGCGGCGCATCGCGTCGGCCGCGCTCGTTGAGCGGACGGTCGTGGTCGACGATCAGCTGTCCGTCCGGGCGCTTCACCGTGCTCCAATCCGACTTGGCGTGCCGCACGAGCGCGAGCGAGATCATGCGCTCAGCATGCCATGGCGTTGTGCACCCTGTGGGGCGGGCGCATCGCACCGAACCCGAACTCGTGGCTCAGCTCATGCGGGAGCTCCTGGCGCGGACATGAGCGCGAACACGGCGCCCCATGGGTCGGCGATCGTCGCGAGACGGCCGTAGGGCGTGCTGTGCGGCTCGACGACGACCGAGCCGCCGAGCTCGGCCGCGCGAGCCGCGGTCGCGTCGACGTCGAGCGAGCCGAAGTAGGTGAGCCAGTGCGATCCGCGCGGGTGATCCGGCTCGTCGCCGAGCCCGGCGCGCGCCTCGCCGGCGGAGTCGACTGCCGCCACGAAACGCGTCGCGATGCCCGCGGTGACATCGACGGTGTGCCATCCGAGCACGGCGTGCGCGAACTCGAGGCTCGTGTCGTACTCGCGCGACAGGAGCTCGAACCACATCGGAGCCCCGGCCTCGCTCACGATCCCGAAGCCCTCGTGGCCGCGCGGCTGCCACAGCTGCACCGCGCCGCCGCCGGGCGGATCGACGATGACGAGGTCGCCGCGCCCCTCGATCGCCATCGGGCCGAGCACCTCGGCGCCCGCCGTTCGCGCCGTCTCTGCCGCCGCCGATGCATCGGCGACGAGCAGATAGGGGAACCATGCGTCGGGGAAGGCGGGCTCGTAGGGCTTCGCGATCGCGCCGGCGACGGGGTCTCCGCCGACGTGGAAGGTCACGTAGCCGTCGTGCGGCGGGTCGCCGCGGCGGGCCTCCCATCCGAAGAGCGATGTGTAGAAGTCGATCGCCGCCGAAAGGTCGCCCGTGTCGAGCTCGACCCAGCACGGCAGCCCGAGTGCGGGGGTGAATCGCGGCATGCGCTCAATCTAGAACCGCGTGCCGACATCGTGCAGGGGGTCACGCGCGCAGCGCGCGCCCCGCGAGGAGTTCGAGCACGCACAGCGCTGCGAGCCGCACGGTGCGGCCGTCCGCCGCATCCGCCGTCGCGTCGACTTCGACGATGTCGGCGCTCGTGACGCGTGGGTCCGCGCCCGCCGCCCTCACGAGTGCGCGCAGCTCGCGAGCCTCGAGGCCGCCGGGCACGGACGCGGGACAGCCCGGCGCGACCGCACGGTCGCACACGTCGACGTCGATGTCGAGATGGACGCGAACCCCGGATGCCTCATCGCCCGGCCACGCTCCGGCGACGTCGAGCGCGTCGGCGATGACGTCGGCCGCGTCGCGGCCGCGCAGCTCGTCGAGGGTCACGACCGTGATGCCCCATTCCGCCGCGCGGCGCGCGTACGCGGCGGAGTTCGCGAAGTCCGCGATGCCGAGCTGCACGATGCGCGAAGGGTCGAGGCCGTCCTCGACGAGCCGCCGCACGGGCGAGCCGTTCGAGACGCCGTCGCGCAGGTCGAAGTGCGCGTCGATCGTGATGAGCCCCGTCGCCCGCGCGCCCTGTGCGACGGGGTAGGTCGCGGAGTTGTCGCCGCCGAGCGCGACCACGAGTCCGGTCCGCTCGGCGAGGCGCGCGACCGCCTCGCGCGCGGTCGCCTCGCCCTCCGGGCCGTCGGGCTCGTCGACGTCGCCCGCGTCCACGATCCGCAGCACCTCGTCCAGATCCACCGGCTCGACGGGTCCTGCGACCTCATGTCGCTCGGGCGCGCCTCGCAGCAGGACGGTCGGAGAGTAGCGGCGCAGTGCCTCCCGCACCGCCGCCGGTGTCGCGTGGGCGCCGGTCGGCGAGAGGGACGTGCGCCACGTGGGCACGCCGAGCAGCGCGGCATCCGCATCCGCGCCCGGCTCGGGAGCCCGCCATCCACCCGCTCGCGGCCACAGCGGATCAATCGGCAGAGTCACGCAGGTCTCCTTCAGGCGTCGAGATGTACACCCACGCGGTGCGTCCGCTCGCGAGGGTCACGGCCGCCCGGCGGTACATCGACAACTCGTAGTCGTCGCCCGCGTCGAGCTCCTCGTCGGTGAGCGTCAGGACCTTCCCGACCACCTTGTCGAGCGTGCTACCGGTGGGCCGGATGATCGGATGCACCGACGTGCCCGACAGCTCGAACACGCGTGGGTCGGGCACGTCGATGTAGTCGATCGTGTAGCCGACGAGCACGTCGTCCTCGCCGTCGAGCGCGCGTCCGAACACCGCGCGCTGCACGTCGGGCTCGAGCAGGGTGCCGTAGCTGAAGACGAGGTTCTCGCCGCTGTCGGCCATGCCCCCAGGCTACCGACGCGGCCGCCGCCCCGACCATGGGAACGGAACGGCATCAGCGCAGCAGTGCATGCGCGATCGTGAAGATCGCAAGTCCCGCGAGAGCGCCGACGATCGTGCCGTTCAGGCGGATGTACTGCAGGTCGCGCCCGACCATGAGCTCGATCTTCTCGGTCGTCTCGGCGGGGTCCCACCGCTCGACCGTGTCGGTGATGATCGAGGCGATGTCGTGCCGGTACCGGTCGACCAGGACGACCGCCGCGTCGGTCACGAGCGTGTCGACGCGGCGCTGGAGCGGGGCATCCGTCACCAGTCGCTCGCCGATCTGCACGAGCGCGTCCGTCATGCGGCGCCGCAGCGCGCTGTCGCGGTCGGCGAGCGACGTGAGCAGGCCCGCCTTCGCCGCGTTCCAGGCCTCACCCGCGAGCTCGCGCACGCGCGGGCTGTCGAACACCGCGACCTTCGCATCCTCCAGCCGCCCGATCGTGGAGGGGTCGTGCTGCAGGTGATCGGCGAGGCGGGCGAGGTAGCCGTCGATGGCGAGCCGAGCCGGATGCCGCGGGTCCCGCTGCATCGCCGAGACGAACTTGACCGCCTCGTTGTAGACCGCGTCGTCGACGAGCCGCTGCGCGATCGACGGCACCCACGACGGCAGCCGCCGCGAGACGAGGCCGCGGAATGCGTCGTGGTTGACCTCGAGCCAACCGGCGACGCTGTCGACCGCGAGGTCGACGGCCCCGTGGTGAGCGCCGCCCTCCACGACGCGCTCGAGCCATCCGCCGAGAGGCGGTCCCCACTCGGGTGCGATGAGGTGCTCGCGCGCGAG
>Ga0182741_1005042_pt1 | contig 12518 bp, 8 predicted proteins | sample eDN5th37CBELigOP_FD_128874 | JGI IMG/M metagenome (GOLD analysis project Ga0182741, IMG submission 128874) | Enriched Organic Plus compost microbial communities from Emeryville, California, USA - eDNA 5th pass 37_C BE-Lig OP (version 2) (version 2) ...
CGTCGCTGGCGCGAGCGGCCGGCGTGCCCGCGTGGAGGTTGCTCGCATCGGTCGGGCGCGCGACTTCGGCGCTCAACCGTTCGGAGATGTCGAAGCGCACCGCCTGGTTGACGATGACGCCGCCGGCGACGCCAGCGATGCTCTCCGCGTCCGGCGATGCCTGGTGCGAGCCGGGGGCCAGACGCCCCGGAGGGAAGAGAATCGCGGCGACTGCGGCGACGACCGCGATTACCGCCACCAGGGTGAAGATGCGTGCACGCTGCGTCATTCCGGCTGCTCCATGGAGATTGAGAATCGACCCGCGCTCGGGGGCGCGCCCGCTGGTGGCGCCCCCCGGCGCGGGTGATGGTCTTTCACTGCCGCTGCTCTACGGTGCCGGGGTACAGGTGGGAGCAGCATCGGGATTGCTGTCCCAGTAGACCCGGGTACCGAAGTTGTCGGGCCCCTGCCGTGCGATCGCGGCCTGCATGTTGTCGGCGTTGACCGACGCTTCCCTGGTGGAGTAGAAGAAGCGGCGGGGGATGTAGTTCACGATCGCCGCCGGTCCCGGTACGAGGGTGCTGGGCTGGCAGGTGCGGCGCCACTCGGCCCACGCCTGGCCGCCGTCGGTGAAGAGCGCCACCCACTTCTGCACGGCGATCTGCTTCAAGCCGTCGGTACCACCCTTGTAGGCGATCTCCGGTCTGGCGAGGAACGCATTTATGGTAGCCGCGTCGGTTATCCCCCACTGTTCGAGCGAAGCGGTGATCGCGGCCTTGTAGTTGGCCTCGGCGTCCGCCGGCGAGAGTCCGCCGAGCCCGCGCTGCGCGGCCTCCGCCTTGATGAACATCACCTCGGCGTAGGTCATGACGTACGAGGGGGTGGAGAGGCCAGCCGAGGTACCGAAGGTGCCGTAGCTGGTGACTCCGGGGTAGAAGGCGAGCCCGGGACGCGATGCGAGGCTGAACCACTTGCTCGACGAGTCCTGCAGGAGGCCGTTGGGCATCCCGCCGTAGCCGTTCGGGTAGACGGTGGAATCCTCGACCGGCTGCGCGTAGACGCCGGTGCGCGGGTCGTTCGAGTTGATCAGGACGTTCATCAACGTGCGCGACATGCGTCGATCGTCGCGCCCCTTGTTGGCGTTGGTCCACGGGTTGTCGTACACGCCGTCGCCGGGCCACACGAGGATCGCGTTGTCGGCGTTGGACTCGAAGACGCCGCCGGGTCCCGCGAACGCAGCCGCGAGCTCCGCGTTCGCGGTGGCGGGATCCACGTTCACGAGACGCAGCGCGAGACGCGCGCGCAGTGAGTTGGCGAAGCGCTGCCACTTCTGGAGGTTCCCGCCGTAGATGACGTCGGCGCTGCCCAGCCCCTCGCTCGCGCCCGATGCGCCGGCCATGTCCGTGGCGGCGTTGCCGAGCGACTGCAGCAGGCCGGCGTAGATGTCCTTCTGCGCGTCGTAGCTCGGAGTGACCGCGCCGTCGGGTTTGTCGGCCTGCAGCGCCTCCGAATAGGGTACGTCGCCGTAGGTGTCGGTGACGTACGCGTAGACCCAGGCCTGCATCACCTGCGCCGGTCCATAGATGGAGGGCCGCTCGAGGGTTTCTCCCTTCTCGATCACCTTCTCGAGGTTGGAGAGCTCGCCGGAGTAGGCGCCGTCGAAGGTGCCGCTCGTGGAGGCGGCTTGCAGGTCGACGTACGAATCCACCGTGGGGTAGGTGGTCTGGGCGAGCTGCTGCGTCACGAACGACGTCTGGTTCATGCTGTAGCCGCTGCCCAGCCAGCGGTTCACCGCCATCCTCACCGCGTTCGTGAAGACGGGGCCCGGAGGAGCATCGGTGGGATTGTTCGGGTCGGTGTTCTGTCGGGTCAGGGAATCGGGGTTACAGGCAGCCACTCCCGCGCCGAGCATGAGCGCGGCGGCGATGGTTGCCAATCTCTTGATGATCATCATTGGCTCTCGGTTAGGAGTGGAAGGTCAGGGAGTGATCTGAACGTTGAGCCCGATGCTGCGATTCTGCGGTATGGGCATGTACTCGAAGCCCTGGGCGTTGCCGGAGCTGTACGCGAACTCGGGGTCGATGTTCGGGATGTTCTTGTGGGTCCAGAGGTTTCTCGCCACGAGCGAGACGTTCGCCGCGCTGGCGGAGAGCCTGTTGACGAAGCTCGTGGGGACATTGTAGCCCACGCGCAGCTCACGCAGCTTCACGTAGCTCAGGTCGTACGTGTAGGCCTCGTTGATCAGCCACTTCGCCTGGAACCACTGCTCGGAGGTGACGTTCTTTTCGTTCGGCTGGCCGGTCGCCTCGTCGATGCCCTTGCCCACGATGCCGGGGTTGTTCCAGTCCACTTCGCGGCCGAGGAGCGTGTTGGCGCAGGCGCCGCTCTGCTCGCACATCATGTTCGTGTTGCTGAACGTCTCGCCGCCCTGGCGGATGTCGACGAGGAAGCCGAGCGAGAACTGCCGGTACTTGATGGTGTTGTTCCAGCCGCCGGTCCAGTCGGGGTTGATGTTCCCGAGGAGTGCGGTCGGCCCCTGTTGCGGGAGGCCGTTGGAGAGGAGTAGCTCTCCCGTGGTCGCGTCGCGCTTGTAGGTGCGGCCGTAGAGAGCGCCGTAGGGCTCGCCCACGTGCGCTTCCACCGTGGCGGAGCGCTGCGAGGCGAGGACGACGGTGTTGAGGCCGGGCGCGAGCGAGACGACCTCGCTCCGGTTCCGGGCGAAGTTGAAGGAGGTGGTCCACTCGAGGTCACCGGTCCGCAGCGGGACTAGGGTGACGAGCGCCTCGAAGCCGTGGTTGGTGATCTCGCCGGCGTTGAGCGACTTGGTGAGGAAGCCGCCGGTGGAGGATACCACGAGGTTGATGATCTGGTTGCGCGTGCTCTTGTCGTAGTAGCTCGCGTCCAGGCTGATCCTGTCGTCGAAGAACGAGGCCTCGGCTCCCACCTCGAAGCTGTTGGTGAGCTCCGGCTTGAGATTGAAGTTGGCGATGTTGGTGCTCACGGCGTACAGTGGGAGCGAGCCGAACTTGTTGCTCTCTCCGTTGTACGTGGACGCGAGCTGGTAGGGCGACGCATCGTTGCCCACCTGTGCGTACGCGGCTCTCAGCTTGAGGTAGGAGAGCACGTTCGACGCGAGCGAGGGGATCGCCTCGGTGAGGACGATCGAGGTGTTCACGCTCGGATAGAAGTACGAGTTGTTTCTGCGCGGGAGCGTCGACGACCAGTCGTTGCGCGCGGTTCCCTCCACGGTCCACCAGCCATCCCAGGTGAACGCCAGCGAGCCGTACACGCTGTTCGTCTGCCGCTGCGAGTAGTAGTTCGAGAGCGTGGGCGAGATGGCGGCGTTGGAGACGTTGTAGATCCCCGGAACCGAGATGCCAGCGGTGTAGGTCTGGTCGGTGCGGTACTCGCTGTAGCGCCGCGTCGCACCGAAGAGGCCATCCACGGAAAGACGGTCGGTGAGCGAGCGCGTGGCGTTCAGGAGGAAGTCTATGTTGTTCTCGCTGTTGTACTGGTTCAGAAAGGTGAACGCGCCGGCGTAGTTGGCGTTGGTGAAGGCCAGGTTGCCCTTGGCGAACATCCGCTCGAAGCGCCAGTTGTACGAGTCGAGTCCCGCCCGGAGGGTGGCGTTCAGCCAGTCGTTCACCTTGTAGGTACCCGAGGCGCTGGTGATGACCCGCTCGCGGTTGTCACGCTGCGGGTTCTCGTACTGGAGCCAGAACGGGTTGTTGTGGAAGTTGTGGTTCCAGTTGAAGAGGTTCCCATCTTCATCGTAGAACTGGTTGCGCAGGGCGTCCATGTCGACCTGGCGTCCGAACCAGAGGAACTGCTCCAGGATGCCCGTGTTGTAGCCCATGCCGGGGCGGTTCTTGGCGCGGTTGCGAGCGTACTGCAGCGACGCGGTGGTCGAGATCCTGCTGCCGAGCTTGAGCTCACCGCCGAGCGACCCGGTGATGTTGTGGAAGGAGTTGGCCGGGATGACGCCGGAGATGTTCGTGTTCCCGAGGGAAAGACGGGCGTTGGCGTTCTCGGTACCGCCGGAGACGGCGACGGTGGTGGAGAAGGTGTGCCCGGTATCGAAGAAGCTGTCGACGTTGTCGGGGTGGGCCACCCAGGGCTGCTGCGGGCCGGTGAACTGGTCGATCAGGCGGCCATCGAGCCGGGGACCGTAGCTCTGGTCGTAGTTGTCGTTGATGCCGCCGCCCTTGCCGTCGACGTACCTGAAGTTACCGGCCGAGCCCTGTCCGTAGAGGTTCTGCCAGTCGATGAAGATCGAGGGGCGCTCCCACGTGTAGCTCGTGTTGAGCTGGGTGCGCACCTGTCCGGAGCGGCCGTGTTTCGTGGTGATGATGATGGCGCCGTTGGCCGCGCGCGAGCCGTACAGCGCGGCGGCGTTCGGTCCCTTGAGGACCGAGATCGTCTCGATGTCATCGGGGTTGATGTCGCTGATCGTGCTGCCCGCGTCGACGCCGAGGTTGCTGAGCGATCCACCATCGGGCGTGGAGCCGCGGTTGTCGTTGGCCACGGGGAACCCGTCGACGACGAAGAGCGGCGTGTTGTTGCCGTTGATGGAGTTGGAGCCCCGGAGGACGATCTTGCTGGAGCCGCCCGCGGTTCCGGAACCGGTTATGGTGAGACCCGACACCTTCCCCTGGAGCTGGTCCACGAAGCTCTGTGAGCGGGTGGTGTTGAGCTCCTCGGTGCTCAGTTGCTGCTGTGCGCTTCCGAGCTGGCTCTTTTCCTTCGTGATGCCGAGGGCCGTGGTGACGACGGCCTGGAGCTGGGTGGGCATCGATTCCAGGGTGAAGTCCTGGGAGATGTTGCCCGCGACGAGCTGGATCTCGGCCGACGCCTGGCGGAAGCCGATGCGGCGCGCGGTGAGGGTGGCGGGGCCGCCGGTGACGTTCTGCGGGGAGACGTTGAAGGCGTAGCGGCCTTCGGCGTCGGTGAGGGTTCCGATGCTGGTGCCCTGGAGGAAGACGCTCGCGTTTGCGAGCGCTTCGCCGGCTTCGCTGGTGACGCGACCACTGATGGTGGCGCCCTGCTGGGCGAGCGCGAGGGCAGGGAGGGCGAGGAGCGTACAGGCGACGGCGAGCGCGAGCCGTGCCAGTGGACCGAGCGAGCGGGTTTGCGAGGTGTTCATGCGCACTCCGGCGGTGGCGGGTTGTTCGGAGGTCGACGGAGGAGATTCCGGCAGTGGTTTGGGCTCGGGTGTGTGGAGCGTGTCAGGAGGCATGTGGTCGTGGGGCGGCGGGGGAGTGTGGCCAGTGGGGACTGGTGGATCGGGCGGTGCGGATCGGCCTCGTGGGTGGTGAGCGGTAGCGGCGGGGGCCGAGGGGTCACCGCCCGGTTCAGCCGTCGGTGCTTCTGCCGTCGATGGATATTGTATCCGCAACACGCGATTGGGTACAATTATGTGCCCTTCGGTTTTCCGCAAGAGCGGTGTCGCGGTTCACCGGGAGGCGGCCGGTCGCTTCCGGCCTCTTGACAGTGGGGCGCCGGCGGTGCTTGGTATGAACGGCGCTCCCCTATTGCGGGATACAGTATACGTCTGGTCTGGACCGCCGGCGGACGGCCGCTATACCCCCGTGCCGCCCCGCCGCCGGCACCCGCCAGACGCCCGACCCTCCGACTCCCGGCACCCTGCCCCCGACTGACCAGACCTCACCGGCCGCCGACCGGCCGTGGAGAACCAGCTACGTGGCCACCCGACAGCAACAGCTTCCCCCACGCTCCCTGATGCCGCACGCGACGTTGCACGCGATGCCACACGCGACGCCGCACACACCGATCGCTACCGCCCCGAAGCGGGCGGCGTTCCTCGTCTCCCTGCTGCTGCTCCTCCTCCTCCCCGCCGCGCGGTCGGCGGCGCAGCCGGTGGTCACGGACGTCTTCCCGGCGGAGGAGTACGTGGCCCGGCGCGCCAGGGTGATGGCCGCGATCGGCGACGGCATAGCGGTGCTGCAGGGCACCACCGAGCGTCCCGGCGAGCAGCCACTCCGGCAGAGCAACCAGTTCCACTACCTCTCCGGCGTGGTGGCGCCGCGGGCGCTGCTCCTGATAGATGGGCGCGCGAAACGCGCCACCCTCTACCTCGAGCCGGAGAGCGAGCGGCGCGTGCAGGTCATGTTCGGACCGTTGCTGGAACCCGGCGACTCCGCCGCGCGCGCCACCGGGATGGATGCCGTTCTCTCTCGCGGCGAGTTCGCGGACGCCATGGCGAAGGCCGCGCGCGAGGGACGCACCATCTACACTCCCTTCCGGCCCGAGGTGCTGGGGAGCGCTTCGGCGGGCGATGTGGTGAAGCTGGCCAAGGCCACGCGTGAGGATCCGTGGGACGGCCGGATCTCGCGCGTCGAGAGCTTCATCGCGAAGCTGCGCGAGCGCTCGCCCCGCTCGGAGATCCGCGATCTGGATCCCATCCTCGACACTCTCCGCGCGACCAAGAGTGCGCGCGAGATCGCGGTCATCCGCGAGGCCACGCGGATCACGGGCCTGGGAATCATCGAGGTCATGCGCGATGCCAGGCCGGGCATGTACGAGTACGAGCTCCAGGCGGTGGCCGAGTACGTATTCAAGAAACATGGCTCGTACGGTCCCGCGTACTTCGCGCTGGTGGCCACGGGCGGGAATACCTTCTACACGCACTATCACAAGAACACGGCGCGCCTCGCGCCCGGTGATCTCGTACAGTTCGACTACGCGCCGGACTACCGCAACTACACATCGGATGTCACGCGCGTCTTTCCGGCAAACGGGAAGTTCACGCCGAGGCAGCGGGAGCTGTACACGATCTACCTGCGGCTCTACCAGGCGCTGCTGACGTCGATCAGGGTGCACGCGACGCCGGCGGAGATCGTCCGGGATGCGGTGGTGAAGATGGATTCCATCATGGCGGCGTACCCGTTCACCGATCCGAAGATACGGGATGCGGCCGCGCGCTTCGTGGAGCGTTATCGGGGGAGCGAACCCCGGGCGCTGGGGCACACGGTCGGGATGGAGGTGCACGACGTACGCATCCCGACGGCCACGCTCGAGCCGGGCCAGCTCTTCACGATCGAGCCGCAGCTGACGATCCCGGACGAGCACATCGGGATCCGGCTGGAGGATGTGGTCCTGATGACCGATACGGGCTACGAGAATCTCTCGGCGTTCGTGCCGGTGGAGATCGATGACATCGAGCGCGCGATGGCAGGTCCGGGCCTGAGCGATGCGCTGCTCGAGCAGCGCGAGGGGCGCTGATCGGCCCGGCATCCGGGACCAGGTTGCATTCCCCCCGCAATCGCGGATATTTTATACAATGGACCGTGCAGGATGCGCCAGCGGCCGGTTCCGCCGCGCCGCGTGATTCTCTTCCCTCAGCCGACGCCGACTCCCTGATGGCTTCCTCCGCTCCACGCCTGCGAAATTTCGTATCCGGCCAGTTCCACGAGGTGGAATCCGATGGCTGGATCGACGACCTCAATCCCTCCGATTCCTCCGACCTGATCGCCCGCGTCCCCCAGGGATCGAACGACGACGCGCGAGCGGCGGTCGCCGCGGCCGCGGCGGCGCTCCCCGCATGGCGCGCGCTTCCCGGACCCGCACGCGCCGAGTACCTGCACGCCTGGGCCGGCGCGATCGGCGCGCGTCAGGAGGAGCTCGCGCAGGCCATGGCGCGCGAGGTGGGGAAGCCGATCGGCGAGTCGAGGGGCGAGGTGCAGCGCTGCCTCGTGATCCTCCGCTACTACGCGGGCGATGCGGTGCGCTCCATCGGTGACGTGATCCCCGCCGGGCTCCCCGGAGCGCTGCAGTTCTCGCTGCGCGAGCCGCTGGGCGTGGTGGCGCTCATCACTCCGTGGAACTTCCCGCTCGCCATCCCGCTCTGGAAAGCGGCGCCCGCGCTGGCCTACGGAAACACCGTGGTGCTCAAGCCTTCGGAGATGTCGTCGCACATGGCTGCTCTGTTGGCGGAAACCGCCGCTGCCGCGAAGCTGCCGCCCGGTGTGTTCAACGTGGTCATGGGAACGGGCCCCGCGGTGGGGACGCCCCTGCTGCAGTCGCCCGAGGTGCGCGGCATCAGCTTCACCGGCTCGTCGGCCGTGGGCGCGATCGTCGCGCGGATCGCGGCCGAGCGCAACGTGCGCTACCAGACGGAGATGGGCGGGAAGAACGTGGTGATCGTGGCCGGCGATGCCGACCTCGATGCGGCCGCCGCGCTCACCGCCGCGGGCGCGATGCGCTATGCGGGGCAGAAGTGCACGGCCACGAGCCGCGTGGTGGTGGAGAAGAAGGTGGAAGGCGCCTTCCTCGATCGTCTCCGCGCCCGGGTGGAAGCGCTCCCGCTCGGCCCCGTGGACGACCCGGCCGCGGCCGTGGGTCCGCTGATCAGCGCTCGCTCGCGCGAGAGCATCGACCAGGCTCTGGCCGAAGCGCGGCCCGAGCGCATCTTCGGCGGCGAGCTCCCCGACGACGAACGCTTCCGGCGCGGCTACTTCTTCGCGCCGCTGGTGATCCGCCTGGCCGATCCCGACGCTCCGCTCGCGCAGCGCGAGCTCTTCGGCCCGGTGCTCGGCACGCTGGTAGCCGACGATCTGGACCACGCGATCGACATGGCCAACCGTACCAGGTACGGGCTCAGCGCCTCGCTCTTCACGCGCGACGTACGCACGGCGCTCGAGTACGTGCGCCGGATAGAAGTCGGCCTCGTGCGCGTGAACGGCGACACCACCGGCGTGGACCCGCACGCGCCCTTCGGTGGGATGAAGGGCTCGAGCTCCGGCAGCCGCGAACAGGGGCCGGCCGCGCGCGAGTTCTACACCGAGACGAAGACCGTGCAGATCAATCCGTGATGCCGTCACCCGCGGCTACCGAGCGCCGAGTGGCCAGCTGCCGACCGCGCCGGAGCCAGGATCCAATACCCGATCATTCCCTGTCACTCTTACCCGACCGACATGCTAGCCACTGACTGGCGCGGGGTATTCCCCGCGATCACGACTCCCTTCCGTGAAGATCTCACGGTGGATCACGAATGCCTGCGCGATCACGTCGCCTGGCTCGTCGAGCGCGGCTCCGCCGGCATCGTACCACTTGGATCGCTGGGCGAGTCGGCGACGCTCAGCTTCGACGAGAAGGTGCGGGTCCTGGAGAGCTGCAAGACGGCGATCGGCGGCAAGGTTCCGCTCGTGGCCGGGATCTCGGCGCTCAGCACGCAGGAGGCGGTCGAGCTGGCGCGCCGCGCCGAGAAGCTCGGGTGCGACGGGCTCATGGTGCTCCCGCCGTACGTGTACCAGAGCGAGTGGCGCGAGATGAAGGCGCACCTGGAAGCCATCATCACGGCCACGCCGCTCTCGTGCATGCTGTACAACAACCCGGTCGCGTACGGCACGGATTTCCTCCCCGAGCACATCGCGGAGCTCTGCGTGCACGAGAACCTGCAGGCGGTGAAGGAGTCGAGCGCCGACATCCGGCGGGTCACCGCGATCCGCGCGCTCCTGGGCGACCGGCTCGCTATCTTCGTGGGCGTGGACGACCTCATCGTGGAAGGGATAGCGGCGGGTGCCGTGGGCTGGATCGCGGGGCTGGTGAACGCGCTCCCCGACGAGTCCATGCGGCTCTTCGAGCTCGCCTCCGCGGGAGAGAAGGAGGCGACGCGCGCTCTCTACGAGTGGTTCCTCCCGCTTCTCCGCCTCGACCTCGGTCCCAAGTTCGTGCAGACCATCAAGCTGGTGCAGGACGAGCTCGGGCGCGGGAGCGCGCGGGTGCGCCCGCCGCGGCTGGAGCTGGAAGGAGCCGAGTTGGCGGCGGTGACGGCGCTGATCCGGGAGCAGCTCGCGGCGAGACCCGCGGCGTAACATGTCATCCGCCGGCCCGGAAATTCGTTCGATCGACGTCGTGGACTCGCACACCGAGGGCGAGCCCACGCGCGTCGTGGTTGCCGGCTGGCCGCAGCCGGAGGGCGCGACGATGCTCGAGCGCCGCGAGGCGCTGCGCCGCGACTTCGATGCTCTCCGGCGTGGCGTGGTGTGCGAGCCGCGCGGACACGACGCGATAGTGGGCGCGCTGCTCACCCCACCGGTGAACGATGGCTCCATAGCCGGAGTCATCTTCTTCAACGATGTGGGCTACCTCGGGATGTGCGGCCATGGTCTGATCGGCGTGACGCGCACGCTGGAGTTCCTGGGGCGCATGGGGCCGGGGAGCGTGCGCATCGACACGCCTGCCGGCACGGTTGGCGCGGAGCTCGGCGCCGACGGCGCCGTGACCGTGCAGAACGTCCCGGCACGCCGCCACCTCGCGGACGTCTCGGTCGACGTGCCCGGCGTGGGACGCGTGAAGGGCGACGTGGCGTACGGAGGGAACTGGTTCTTCATCACGGAGCTCGAAGAGCCCGCACTGGACCTGGCGAACCGCTCGGAGCTGCTGCGCGTCACCACCGCTATCCGCGACGCGCTGATCGCGCGCGGCATCACCGGATCCGACGGCGCGCTCATCGACCACATCGAGCTGGGTGCCGCGCCCACGCGCGCCGATGCCGACAGCAGGAACTTCGTTCTCTGCCCGGGCGCGGCGTACGACAGGTCGCCGTGCGGGACGGGGACCTCGGCGAAGATGGCCGCGCTCCACGCGCGCGGCGAGCTGGCCGCGGGGCGGAAGTACCGGCAGGAGAGCATCACCGGAAGTCTCTTCACCGGCTGGCTGGAGGAGCGGGACGGTGAGCTCGTTCCGTTCATCCGCGGCAACGCGTACGTGACATCGCGCGCCACGCTTCTCTTCGACCCTGCCGATCCGTTCCGCTTCGGCTTTCCCGAAGGGTGATGCAGAGCGGCCAGCCCGACGTCCTGATAGTTGGAGCTGGTGTGGTGGGGGCGGCGTGCGCGCTGGCGCTCGCGCGCGAGGGCGTGCGCGTGCTCGTCATCGATGCCGACTTCGTGGGCGGCGGGAGCACTGCCGCGGCGATGGGTCACCTGGTGGTGATGGACGACTCGGAGCCGGAGTTCCAGCTCACCGCGTACTCGCGGCGCCTCTGGGCGGAGCTCTCCGACGAACTGCCGCCGGACTGCGAGGACGAGCGACGCGGGACGCTCTGGGTGGCATCGGCGCCCGAGGAGATGGATGCCGTGCGCGAGAAAGGCGAGCGCTACACGAGCCGTGGGATCGCGGCGGAGGTGGTGGACGAGCGCACGCTCGCCGAGATGGAGCCGCACCTGCGGCGCGGCCTGGCGGGGGCGCTGCACGTCCCCGATGACTGCGTGCTCTATCCGCCAGCGGCGGCGCGGTATCTCGCGACGCGCGCGCGGGAGCTCGGCGTAGAAGTGCGCGAGCGGTGTACGGCCGAGAGCGTGAAGGGCACGACGGTGCGCATCAGGGAGCGCGGCGGGAGTGCGTATTCGGTGTCGGCGGGGGCGGTGGTGAACGCGGCCGGCGTGGATGCTCCGCGCCTCACGCCGGGGCTGCCGATCATCCCCCGGAAGGGGCATCTGCTCATCACCGACCGCTATCCGGGGCTCTGCGGCTGCCAGATCGTCGAGCTGGGCTACCTGCACAGCGCGCACACGCTGGGTGGAGCGTCGGTGGCGTTCAACGTTCAGCCGCGCGCGACGGGTCAACTGCTCATCGGCTCCTCGCGCGAGCTGGTGGGGCGAGAAGCCGAGGTGAATCGCGACCTCCTGCGCTCGATGCTCCAGCGCGCCATCGAGTTCATGCCGGTGCTGGCGCACTGCAACGCGACGCGCGCGTGGACGGGCTTCCGTCCGGCGACTCCGGATGCGCTACCGCTCATCGGACGGTGGGATGGCGCCGACGGCGTCTGGATAGCGGCCGGCCACGAGGGGCTCGGCATAACCATGGCGCCGGGGACGGGAGCGCTGATCGCCGATGCGATCCTGGGGCGCGAGCCCGCCCTGGACATCACTCCCTTCGCGCCCGGGCGGGCGATGCCCGCGCCCGCCGAGCCGGCCGGACTCTGATCGATGAGCGAGAGCGTGGAGATCGTGGTGGATGGGGAGCGGCTGCGCGTGAGCGCCGGGATGACGCTCGCTGCCGCGCTGGTCGATGCGGGGGTGGTGGCGTTTCGCATCTCGACGAGCGGTACTCCGCGCGCGCCGATCTGCGGGATGGGAAGCTGCTTCGAGTGCCGCGTCACGGTGAATGGCCGGCCGCAGCAGCGTTCCTGTCTCATCCCGTGTACGGAGGGGATGATCGTGGAGACGGCGAGCGGGAGGAGCTCGTGAGTGGAGCGAGTGGCGAGCACGGAGTGGCGGCCGAAGTCGAGTGCGACGTGCTGGTGGTGGGAGGCGGCCCGGCGGGGATAGCGGCGGCCTCGCGGGCGGCCGAGTCGGGCGCCAGGGTGTTGATGGTGGATCAGGGGATCCGTCCCGGCGGCCAGGTGTGGCGTCACCGTCAGGTGAGCGACCTCCCGCGCCTGGCGCGCGGCTGGCTCGATCGCCTGAACCGCTCCGGTGCGCGCTGTCTCTCGATGGCGACGGTCACCGATGCGACCAGCGACGGCGCGGTGAGCGTGGTGCACGGTGAGGGGAGCAGCACGGTGCGGGCCGGCA
>Ga0182741_1005043_pt1 | contig 12518 bp, 13 predicted proteins | sample eDN5th37CBELigOP_FD_128874 | JGI IMG/M metagenome (GOLD analysis project Ga0182741, IMG submission 128874) | Enriched Organic Plus compost microbial communities from Emeryville, California, USA - eDNA 5th pass 37_C BE-Lig OP (version 2) (version 2) ...
GCGCCGAGGCCGCCGCCATCGCGCTGGCCGCGGCGAAGAAGCTGGCGCCCGCCGCCATCCGCGCCCTGCCCGCTGCCGATGTCGAGGCGGCTTTGCGCGAGGCCATGCACCAGGCCATCGGCGAGCCGCGTCTGATGCTGCGCGCCGCCCCCGAGATCGCCGCCCTGATCGAGCCGCGCCTGGCCGACATCGCCCATGAGGAGGGCTATGACGGCCGCATCCATGTCACCGCCGACCCGCATCTGGCGGGCGCCGACTGCCGCATCGAATGGCGCGGCGGCGGCGCCGAGCGCAGCCTGGCGGCGATCGAAGCCGCCATCGGCCGGATCGTCGAACAGCGCTTCTCCGAATTCTTCTCGCGTATGAAAGGATAGACCATGTCCGGCAACGACAATGTCGACCTGCCCGATCTGACCCACGAGGCCCCGGCCGAGGCCGCGGGCGCCGCGCTGCTCAACAGCGGCGGGCAGCAGGAAGCCGCGCCCAAGCGCAGCGCCGCCGACCTGGAGGCGGTGTTCGACGTGCCCGTGACGGTGAGCGCCGTGCTGGGCAAGAGCGCGATGGAAGTCAGCCAGTTGCTCAAGCTGGGCAAGGGCACGGTGGTGGAGCTGGACCGCAAGGTGGGCGAGGCCATCGACATCTATGTCAATGACCGTCTGGTGGCGCGCGGCGAGGTGGTGCTGGTCGAGGACCGGCTGGGCATCACCATGACCGAGATCATCAAGGCCGGGCAGTCCTAGGCAACAGCGTCTTCATCCTTGGACAGGCTCGGGATGAAGATTTTTGAATATCCTCACCCCGAGCTTGTCGAAGGGTGAGGCGAAGGAGAAAGAAAGATGCGTCTTCTCATTGTCGGCGGCCTTTCGGGCCAGATCGGGCTGGCCACCAAGATCGCGATGGAGCGCGGGGCGAAGGTCAGCCACGCCACCTCCGTCGAACAGGCGCTCTCCACCCTGCGCGGCGGCATGGGCGCGGACCTGGTGTTCTGCGACGTCTCGCTCGACCTGGGGGCGCTGGTGCGAGGCCTCGCCGCCGAGCGCATCTGTACGCCGGTCGTGGCCTGCGGCATCGGCACCGACACCCGCCGGGCGGTGGAGGCGATCCGCGCCGGGGCCAAGGAATATCTGCCCCTGCCCGCCGACCCGGAACTGATCGCCGCGGTGCTGGCGGCGGTGGCCGACGAATCCCACCAGCTCGTCCATGAGGACGAAGCCATGGGCCAGGTGCTGGCGCTGGCCGACCAGATCGCCGGCTCCGAAGCCTCGATCCTGATCACCGGCGAAAGCGGCACCGGCAAGGAAGTACTGGCGCGCTATGTCCACCGCAAGTCGGCGCGCGCCGACAAGCCCTTCATCTCGGTCAACTGCGCCGCCATTCCCGAGAATCTGCTGGAATCCGAACTGTTCGGCCATGAGAAGGGCGCCTTCACCGGCGCCATCGCCCGGCGCATCGGCAAGTTCGAGGAAGCCAATGGCGGCACGCTGCTCTTGGACGAGATCAGCGAGATGGATGTGCGCCTGCAGGCCAAGCTCTTGCGCGCCATCCAGGAGCGCGAGATCGACCGCGTCGGCGGCACCAAGCCGGTCAAGGTGGATATCCGCATCATCGGCACCTCCAACCGCGACCTCACCGAGGCGGTGCGCCACGGCACCTTCCGCGAGGACCTGCTCTATCGCCTGAACGTGGTCAACCTGCGCATTCCGGCGCTGCGCGAGCGGCCCAAGGACATCCGCGCCCTGGCGCACCATTTCGCGCGCAAATATGCCGAGGTGAACGGCGTGCCCTACCGGCCGCTGGCTCCCGCCACCGAGCGGGCGCTGCTCGGCCATTACTGGAAGGGCAATGTCCGCGAGCTGGAGAACACCATCCACCGCGCCGTGCTGCTGGCGACGGGGGCGGAGATCGCGCCCGAAGCCATCCGCCTGCCCGACGGCTCGCAGGTGGGCATGGCGGCCGCGCCCGTGACGCCGCAGAACGCCTCGGTGCAAAGCGCCGTCGCCAGCGCCGCCGCCACCACCCGCGGCCTGATCGGCCGCACCGTGGCCGATGTCGAGCGCGACCTGATCCTGGACACGCTGGACCATTGCCTGGGCAACCGCACCCATGCCGCCAACATACTGGGCATCTCCATCCGCACCCTGCGCAACAAGCTGCGCGAATATTCGGATGCGGGCCTGCCGGTGCCCGGCCATGGCGAACAGCGGATGGCTGGTTAAGAGCCATGCGCGGCAAAAACAACAATTTCCGCCCTTCTCTTGCCCCCTCCCACAGGGGGAGGGAGTTAGATCATGTCTGACGCCACCGCCGCCGCGCCCGCCGCCCTGTCGCTGCCCAAGGCCTGGGACTTCATCAAGAAGTCCGACCTCGGCCTGGCCGTGGGCATCATGGCGATCCTGGTGGTGCTGATCGTCCCGCTGCCGACCTTGCTGCTGGATGTGCTGCTGGCCTTCTCGCTCAGCTTCTCCATCCTGATCCTGATGACGGCGGTGTTCATCCGAAAACCGCTGGAGTTCAGCTCCTTCCCGGCGATCCTGCTCATAACCACCATGCTGCGCCTGGCGCTAAATCTGGCGGCCACCCGCCAGATCCTGTCACACGGCAACGAAGGCACCGCCGCCTCCGGCTACATCATCCAGGCCTTCGGCAATCTGGTGATGCAGGGCAATTTCGTCATCGGCGTGATCGTCTTCGCCATCCTGATCGTGGTGAACTTCATCGTCATCACCAAGGGCTCGGGCCGCATCGCCGAAGTGGCGGCGCGCTTCAGCCTGGACGCCATGCCCGGCAAGCAGATGGCGATCGACGCCGACCTTTCCGCCGGCCTGATCGACGAAAAGGAAGCCAAGGCCCGCCGCAAGGAGATCGAGGCCGAAAGCAATTTCTTCGGCGCCATGGACGGCGCCAGCAAGTTCGTGCGCGGCGACGCCATCGCCGCCCTCCTGATCGTCGCCATCAACATCATCGGCGGCATCATCATCGCCGTCGCCCAGAACGGCATGAGCTTCGCCGACGCCACCCACACCTTCACCCTGCTGACCGTCGGTGAAGGCCTGGTGTCGCAGATGCCCGCCCTGATCGTCTCCACCGCCGCGGGCCTGATGGTGTCCAAGGCGGGCGTCGAGGGCGCCACCGACAAGGCGCTGATGGGCCAGCTCTCCTTCTATCCCCAGGCCCTGGGCATGGCCGCCGCGGTGATGGGCGTGGTGGGCGTGCTGCCCGGCATGCCGATCCTGGTCTTCGGCCCGCTGGCGGCCGGATTCGGTGCGCTGGCCTGGGTCGCCCATAAGCGCAAGGACGCCCGCGTCGCCGAGGCCGCCGCCGAGGCCACCGCCACCGCCGCCGCGCCCAAGGAAGAGCCGATCTCCACCGCGCTCGCCATGGACCTGCTGCGCATCGAGCTGGGCTATGGCCTCTTGCCGCTGATCAATGATGTGCAGGGCCACAAGATCACCGACCAGATCAAGGCGCTGCGCCGCCAGCTCGCGCAGGAGATGGGCTTCGTCATGCCCGCGGTGCGTATTCTTGATAATATGACTCTGGGCGCGAACGAGTACCGCATCCGCATCAAGGAATTCGATTCCGGCAAGGGCGAGCTTTTCCCCGGCTCTTTCCTGGTGATGGACCCCAAGGGCCTGCCCATCGACCTGCCCGGCACCCATACCACCGAGCCCGCCTTCGGCCTGCCCGCCACCTGGGTCTCGGGCGCGCTCAAGGAGGAAGCCTCTTTCCGCGGCTTCACCGTGGTGGACCCCGGCACGGTGCTGACCACGCACCTGACCGAAGTGCTCAAGAGCCATATGGCCGAGCTGCTCTCTTACGCGGAGACCAAGAAGCTGCTGGACGACCTGCCGCCGGAGAACAAGAAGCTGGTGGAGGAGCTGATCCCCTCGCAGATCAGCATCACCGGCGTGCAGCGGGTGCTGCAGACCCTGCTGGCCGAGCGCGTCTCGATCCGCGACCTGCCCGCCGTCCTGGAAGGCATCGCCGAGGCGGTGGGCCACACCAAGAACGCGCTCTACATCACCGAGCATGTCCGCGCCCGGCTGGCGCGCCAGCTCTGCCACGCCAACCTGTCGCCGGGCGGCTATCTGCCGCTGATCGCGCTGTCGCCCGCCTGGGAGCAGGCCTTCGGCGAAAGCATCGTCGGCTCGGGCGAGGAGCGCCAGCTCGCCATGGCACCGTCGCAACTGCAGCAGTTCATCCAGGCGGTGCGCGAGGCCTTCGACGAGGCCAGCCAGAAGAACGAAGTGCCGGTGCTCTTGACCAGCCCGCAGATCCGCCCCTTCGTCCGCTCCATCGTCGAGCGCTTCCGCAGCGCCACGGTGGTGATGAGCCAGAACGAAATCCATGCCTCGGTGCGGCTGCGCACCCTGGGCCAGGTCTAGCCCCATGGCCTTGGCCGCCGCCCATCCCGGCGCCACCCTGCTGGCCTTTCCCGGCCTTGGCAGCGGCCGCGCCGCTGCCATCGTTGCGCCCGCGCTCAAGGCCCATCGCCTGCCCGAACTGCTGGCGGCACAACTGCTGCGCGCCATAGGTCCCGCCGACGATCCGCTGACCGCGCTGACGGCGGCGCTGGCGGCACGCATGACGGTGCGGCCGCTCGACCTCGAACGCACCCATGGCGTGCTGCTGGCCGGTCCCAGCGGCGCTGGCAAAAGCACCGCCGCCGCCGCCATCGCCGCCGCGGCCGCCCCGCGCGACAGCCTGCTTCTGACCGCGCGCGAGGGCCTGGCGCGCTACCGCGCGGGCGAGCTGCCCGACGGACGGCTGGTGGTGATGGAGGCCGACGGCTTCCACCCCCTCAACGTCAAGGCGCGGGGCGCCTTCGCCGCCCTGAACGACATCGCCGATGTCGAGACGCTGGGCGTGATCCCGGCGGCGGGCGATGCCGAGGATGTGGCCGAGACCATCGCCGCCTTCCGCTTCCGGCGCCTGATCGTCACCGGCCTGGACCGCACCCGGCGGCTGGGGGCGCTGGCCGCCGCCGCCACCTGCGGCGCGGCGCTGGCCCATCTGGTGCGGAAGGACCGGCTGGAGCCCCTGGACGCCGCCCGCCTGGCGGCGCTTCTGCTGGAAGCGCCTGCCCCGGCGCGCGAGCTAAAGCTTTCTTAAACACCGCCATGCCATGAAGAAGCGTGCAATGCTGCCGAACGCGATTCGGCCAAAGGAGAGTTCACATGCGTAAGATCGCTGCCGCTGTCGTCGCGGCCAGCCTGACCCTTTCCAGCGCCTTCGCGGCCGAGACGGCGGCGCCGTCCAAGGCGCCGCTGGCCCCCGGCAAGCCCGCGGGCACCAGCGAGGCGGCGATCCAGACCGGCGGCGTCGTGCTGTTCCTGGGCCTGGCCGCCGCGGCTGGCGTCATCGCCCTGATCGCCTCGACCACCCAGGGTTCGAGCACCGGCACCAACTGACGGTTTCGCGGGGGAAGGCGTCAGCGCCTTCCCTTGCCGCCCCCCTTGGCGCGGTTGTCGAGCGCGAAGGGTCCGGGCCCCATCCCCACCATCAGAAGCAGGCCGCCGCAGATCGCCACGTCGCGGGCGAAAATCTCGAACTCGGCCTGGCGCCCTTCGCCCATCAGCCAGAAGGGATGCAGCGTCACCGCCGCGACGATGGTGAGGCCGAACAGCATCACCGCCCCATGCCGGGCGTGATAGCCCAGAAGCAGCGACACGCAGCCCAGGAAGATGAAGACCAGCGCCACCACCATCACGGCGGGGACGAGCGGAACATGCCGCGCCTCCAGAAGCGCCTGGACCCGGCCCCAGTCGGCGGCGATGGTCATGGCGGCGGTGCCGTAGAACCAGACCAGCGCCAGCCGCCCCAAAAGGGGTGAAATGGTTTCCGAAAACGACATGCCCCCGCCCCGTCCCGATTCAGCGGCGGGAATCTAGCGCGTTTTTGGGGGAACAAGAATCTCGCCCGACCGTCGGGGCCGCCCGGGCCGGGCGGTTTTTGCGGCCAATTTGCCACAGCGGCCGCCGCCGCCGGGTCCGCCCCCGGAACCCCCCATTCGGGCGCCGCGTTAATGCGGACGAAGGAGCACGAAAGGAAAACCGAAGGTCTCAAAGCCATGTCCGCGATTGGAATGCCCCGCCCCGGCCGCAACTTCGTGATGAGCGCCTGCGGCTATCACCACAATCACCTGATGTTCGAGCGTCAGCAGTCGCAGGAGCTGCGCCACATGGAATGGGAAGACCGGATCAAGCCCCTGACCTCCTGGAGCGTGATCCTGATGCGCGCGGGCGCCGCCGCGGCGCTTCTGGGCGCGACCATCGCCATGGCGGTCTGACTCATAGTGTTTCCCGCGAAAGCGGGCATCCAGATGCCCGCTCTTGCAGGCATGGCAAAGACGACGACGACGCGCGCTTAAGCAGAACGCAGCGAGTGCTTGCGCAGATGGCGCACCATCGCCATCTCGTCCAGCCGCGCCTGGTTGCGCCGCGCCTGGATTTCCTCCAGCCGCTTGGCCTGCTGCTCGGTGGCGAATTCCAGCGCCTTGAGGTCCTGGAAGGCGGTGCCCAGGTCGGCCTGGGCCGCGGCATATTCCTTCTCGATGCCGCGCAGGGTGGCGCGCAGATTCTCGCGGCGGCTCTCGATGGATTTGAGGAACGAGGGGAAAGCCAGGCGGCCGATGTCGGAATCGCCCGCGCGCTGCTTCTCGCGCGCCACATTCTCGTCCAGGTCGGCCAGCTTCTTCTCCAGGTCGGACTTCATCGCGTCGATGGCGGCCATGCGGCGCTTCATCTCGTCGACGCGGAAGCGCTTGAGGCGCAGCAGCGTGTCGGTGCGGGTCATCACGCTCTCCTTTCGCCGTCCAGGATGGCGGACAGCGCGGTGTATCCTTCGGCCAGATCCGACCGCTCGTCCTTCCGCTGCGTCAGGAAGGCCTCGAGCTGCGGATAAAGCTTTACGGCATGATCCACTTCAGGATTCGTGCCAGCTTTGTAGGCCCCCAGCCGGATCAGCTCGGCCATGTCCTCATAGATCGTGAGCGGGGCGCGCGCCTTGCCGATAAGCCCCTGTTCCTCCGGCGTATTGCAGCCGGGCATGGCACGCGAAACGCTCTTGAGGATGTTGATGGCGGGGAAACGCCCCCGTTCCGCAATGGCACGTTCCAGCACGATATGGCCGTCCAGGATGCCGCGCACCGCGTCCGAAACCGGCTCATTATGGTCATCGCCTTCGACCAGCACGGTGAAGAGGCCGGTGATGGACCCCTGCCCCTCTTCGCTGCCCGGCCCGGCGCGCTCCAGAAGCCGCGGCAGTTCGGCGAAGACGGTGGGGGTGTAACCCTTGGAAGCAGGCGGCTCGCCGGCGGAAAGGCCGATCTCGCGCTGGGCCATGGCGAAGCGCGTCACCGAATCCATCAGGAGCAGCACATTAAGGCCGTCGTCACGCAGCTTTTCTGCCACCGCCATCGCCACATAGGCGGCCTGGCGGCGCACCAGGGGTGCCTCGTCGCTGGTGGCGGCGACCACCACCGAGCGCGCCAGGCCGGCTTCGCCCAGATCGTCCTCGATGAACTCCTTGACCTCGCGGCCGCGCTCGCCGATCAGGCCGATCACGATGGCGTCGGCATTGGTGTTGCGCGCCAGCATGGCCAAGAGCGTGGACTTGCCCACGCCGGAGCCGGCGAAGATGCCCATGCGCTGGCCCTTGCACAGGGTGGTGAAGGCATTGATGGCGCGGATGCCCATGTCGAGCTTGCCGCCCATGCGGGCGCGGCTTGTGGCGCGCGGCGGCGCGGCCTTGAGAGGATAGGCCTCCGGCCCCTGGGGCAGCGGCCCCTTGCCGTCCATGGGATTGCCGAAGCCGTCCACCACCCGGCCCAGCCAGGCGGCACAGGGGCGGATCACGGCCGGCCGGTCCTCGAAATCGGCGCGGTCGCCCAGCGCGATGCCCTCCAGCGGCCCCAGCGGCATCACCAGCGCCCGCCCATCGCGGAAGCCGACCACCTCGCAGGAAATCTTCCTGTTATTTCCAGTGCTTAGGTGAACCTGGCCGCCCAGCCGGACCGCGCCCTGGGCGCCGGTGACCTCCACCCCCAGACCCTCGATCCGGGCCACCCGGCCGAAGCGGTTGAGGGGCGGGACCGTCTCTATCTCTTGAAGCAGGGCGCGCATGCAAATCCTTCTGCGGGATCGCTTTTTGCGCTCCCGGAAGCGGCATTTTGCGGCCAAGACTTTAAATGCCGGTAAACTTAACAAATCGAATCAGAGGCCTAGCCGATCCATCCACAGGCCCGTCCGGCCCCGGCCGGGCGGGCAAGACCCGGTTAAGGGGGATGAGCGGGGCCTGAAAGTTCCGGAAGTGGTTAAAGCTGCTGTTAACCATTTGCGCTTACCGTCCGGCAACCGGTTAACCGTGTCGGCGGCCGATCCGACGCCTTATAAGAGGGGCCAGACATGCGCGTATTGCTGATTGAAGATGACAGCGCCATGGCGCGAAGCATCGAGCTGATGCTGCGCAGCGAAGGCCTGAACGTCTACACCACCGATCTGGGCGAGGAAGGCATCGACCTCGGCAAGCTCTATGACTACGACATCGTGGTGCTGGACCTGCAGCTCCCCGACATGAGCGGCTTCGAGGTGCTGAAGGCACTGCGCACCGCCAAGGTGCAGACGCCGGTGATGATCCTCTCGGGCAACGCCATCGTCGAGGCCAAGGTGAAGGCGCTGGGCTTCGGCGCCGACGACTATATGACCAAGCCCTTCCACAAGGACGAGCTGGTGGCCCGCATCCAGGCGGTGGTGCGCCGCTCCAAGGGCCATTCGCAGTCGGTCATCACCACCGGCAAGCTCACCGTCAATCTCGACGCCAAGACGGTGGAGGTGGACGGCAGCCGCGTGCACCTGACCGGCAAGGAATATCAGATGCTGGAGCTGCTCTCGCTCCGCAAGGGCACCACCCTGACCAAGGAGATGTTCCTCAACCATCTCTATGGCGGCATGGACGAGCCCGAGCTCAAGATCATCGACGTCTTCATCTGCAAGCTGCGCAAGAAGCTGGCCGCCGCCACCGAGGGCGCCAACTATATCGAGACCGTCTGGGGCCGCGGCTATGTGCTGCGCGACCCGCATGGCAGCGAATCCGGCGAGGCGCAGCAAGTCGCTTAAATCCGTTTCAAGGGGCGTTCGGGGAAGGGCTGCCGCAAGGCGGCCCTTCTTTTTTGGTACGTCCTCTCCCTCAAAGGGGAGAGGAGAAATCACTTCATCTCGCAGACCAGCATCTTGTCGTCCGTCGCCGAGCCGATATAGAGCCGGTCCCCGGCCCTCACCGCCGCCGTGGCGGCGCGGATGCCGTCACCGGCATAGACCGTCTCCTGGCTCTGCGGCTTGCCGTCCGCGCCCAGGAAGACCCGCACCACCTTGGAATCATCGCTCATCGAGGGCAGGCGCACGGGCCCGGCGACCCACAGCACATTGTTGGCATCCAGGCTGACACGCTCGGGCCGCATCGGCAGGGAGATGGAATCCAGCTCCGTCAGCCGCCCGCTGAAGGGCTCGCGGCTGAAGGCGACCAGCCGCCGCTCGTTGCGCGAGAGCACATACATGTATTGCCCGTCGGGCGAGGCGACGGCGCCGGACGGATCGGAAAGCCCGCCCACCGCATCCATGAAGACCATGCCGTTGAAGAAAAGCAGATGCGCTCGCCCCAGCAGGAACCAGCGGTCGGCCCAGGCCAGCAAGGCGTTGCGGTCGGGATTGGCCGTCACATAGAAGCGGCCATTGCCCATCATCGCCACCGCCTGCGCCTGGCGCGCCAGCCCGCTGGTGACGGTGGACCGGTAGGTGAGCCTGGGGCCCGAGGCGTCGAAATCGGCGCTGTAAAGCTGCATCGCGGCGCTGCCATCGGCCCGCCGGTCCACCACCGCCAGCGCCGGTTCGCCGCCCGCGTCATAGCCGATGCCGAGCGCGGCGGGATGGAAGTCCTTGGGCGTGCCGGCCAGCCGCACCGGCTTCTCCTGCCCCTCCGGAATGGCGTAAAGCCCGTCGCGCGCGGCGATGAACAATGTCCGGCTCTTGCTTTCCCAGGCCAGGTCGCCCGCCCCTGGAAGCGGAAGGGGGCGGCAATCGGCGGGGGCGGTGGGCGAGACCCAACTGATGAAGCCGATCGCCATCAGGGCGCGGAAGCCCATGGTCAGGACGATCACGCCCGCCACCACCCAGACCATGATCACGATGCGGGTGAAGCGATCCGAAGCCAGCTTCATGACGTCTCTCCTGTCGGGCCTTCGCTGAATTGCAGCCGCGCCAGGCGGGCGTAAAGACCGCCGCGCGCCACAAGCTCGGCATGGCTGCCCTCGGCGGCGACGCGGCCCTCCTCCATTACCACAATCCGCGCCAGGCGCTGGATCGTAGCCAGGCGATGGGCGATGACCAGGGTGGTGCGGCCCACCATCAGATTGGCCAGGGCCGTCTGCACCAGCCGCTCATTCTCGGCATCCAGGGCGCTGGTGGCCTCGTCCAGCAAAAGGAGCGGCGCGTCGCGCAGGATGGCGCGGGCGATGGCGATGCGCTGGCGCTGGCCGCCGGACAGCGTGATGCCGCGCTCGCCCAGGAGCGTGTCATAGCCACCCGGCAGCTTTTCGATGAACTCGGCGGCGGCGGCCGCCTCGGCGGCGCGTCGGATCTCCTCGGGCGTCGCCCGGTCGCGGCCATAGGCGATGTTGGCGGCGATGGAGCCGGAGAAGATCACCGGGTCCTGCGCCACCACGGCGATATGCTTGCGCAGCTCCACCGGATCGAGTTCGGCGATGTCCACGCCGTCGAAGCGGATGGTGCCGGACTGCTGGGCATAGAAGCGCAGCATCAACTGGAAGACGGTGGACTTGCCCGCGCCCGACGGCCCCACCAGCGCCACCGCCTCGCCCGCCGCCACATCGAGCGAAAAGCCGTTCAGCGCCTTTGTGTCGGGCCGCGTGGGATAGGAGAAGGTGACATTCTCGAACGACACCGCCCCGGATGGACGGGCGGGCAGATGCCTCGGGTTCTCGGGGGCGCGGATGGCCGGGACCTCGTGCAGCAGCTCCATCAGCCGTTCGGAGGCGCCCGCCGCCCGCTGCAGGTCGCCCCACACTTCCGACAGCGCGCCGACGCCGCCGCCGGTGAGGAAGCCATAGATGATGAAGGCCACCACATCGCCGCCGGTGAGCCGCCCGGCGAACATGTCGTTCAGCCCCACCATCCCCACCGTCGCCAGGCTGGAGAAGGCGGTGAAGATCGCCACCATGGTCAGGATGGCACGCGCGCGGGTGCGGTCGCGGGCGAAGCCGAAGGCGCGCTCCACCGCGCGGGAGAATTCGCGGCGCTCATGCGCCTCCTGGGTGAAGGCCTGCACGGTGGGAACGGCGTTGAGCGTCTCGGTGCCGCGCGCCGAGGTATCGGCCAGCGAATCCTGGCTCTGGCGCGAGAGCTTGCGCACCCAGCGGCCGAACAGCAGCATGGGCAGCATCACCACCACCACCGCCCCCACCACCAGCAGGGCCAGCTTCAGGCTGGTGACGAACATCATGATGAGGCCGCCGGTCAGGGTCACGAGATTGCGCAGCGCCAGCGAGACCGACGAGCCCACCACCGTCTGGATCAGAGTGGTGTCGGCGGTGAGGCGCGACAGCACCTCGCCGGTGCGCGTCACCTCGAAGAACTGGGGCGACAGGCCCAGCACATTGTCGAACACCGCCTTCCTGATATCGGCGGTGACGCGCTCGCCCAGCCAGGTGACGGCATAGAAGCGGACGGCCGAGGCCAGCCCCAGCACCGCCGCCGCCGCGATGAAGCCCAGATAGAAATCCTGCAGCGCATGGGCCTGCTCGGCGCTGAGGCCGCCCGTGTCGATCAGGCCGCGCGCCAGTTGCGGCAGCACCAGGGTGGCGGTGGCCGCCGCGATCAGGGCGATCCCCGCCACCAGGATCCGCCCCCGGTAGGGCCGCAGGAAGGGCAGGATGCCGCGCAGCGGCGCCAAAGACCGGCTGGTGCGCCGTCCCGCCGCGATCCGCGCGGTTTCCCTGGAAAAATCGCTCTGTTCGGGGGCCAAGACGGGTCTTTCGGACAGGGGTGAACGGCCTTCGAGGCTGTATATAGGCTGGGCCGGGCCAAAGGAACCTGGCGGGCTGGCCCCCGGCGGTCGGCGCTTGCCCCTGCGCCCTGCGTCGCCTATAAGCCGCCCCCTCCGGGACCCGTCGGCAATGGGCGCCCGCATCGAAAGGCACGCGTCATGAAGAAGGGCATCCACCCGGACTATCACTTTGTCGAGGTCACGCTGAACGACGGCACGACCTACAAGACGCGCACCACCTATGGCACGGCGGGCCAGAAGATCACCCTGGACATCGACCCCACCACGCACCCGGCCTGGACCGGCGGCCAGCAGCAGTTGATGGACCGCGGCGGCAGGCTCACCCGCTTCAACAAGAAATTCGCGGGCTTCGTTAAATCCTGAGGAAAGCGGGTTCGCTTTCTATTCTTGGTCGCACGCGCGACGGCTTCGCTTCGCTCGCCTGCGCGATGCTCACCCGC